>Ga0209414_1000006_pt1 | contig 102587 bp, 109 predicted proteins | sample LakVidmifraction_4_FD_181154 | JGI IMG/M metagenome (GOLD analysis project Ga0209414, IMG submission 181154) | Hypersaline microbial communities from Lake Vida, Antarctica - Brine Hole Two &gt;0.2 micron (SPAdes) (version 2) | ecosystem: Environmental > Aquatic > Non-marine Saline and Alkaline...
GGTTCATTATACTCATTCACCAAAAATAACGTCGTTAAATTATCTGGATAAGAATCACTTCCTCCGCCTCCACAACCACTCAATACCAATGCCGCTACTCCCGCAAACAACATACTCATAAATTTTTTCATTCTAAATCCCTTTTATTTAATTTTAATAATACTATACCATAATCGTGTTAGATTTGTGTCAATAACTCAGCGATTTTCTCACTACCATTTTTTTCAACTATCTCCATAAGCCCTCTGCTTTTATCTGCCAGATCTTCATCCAAGAGTGCTAGGACTTTTTCGGTATCTATCTCATTTTCTCTCATGATCCATGCAAGATCTTTTTCTACCAAAAACTGTGCATTATGAAACTGATGGTCACTTGCAGCATAAGGGTAAGGGATATAGAGAGTAGGTACTGCAGTGGCAGAAAGCTCCCACAATGTTGAAGCACCTGAACGGGCACAGGCAAAGTCTGCTTCATTCATATAGTCTGCCAATTTATCTGTAAACCCAAACACTTCTGCCTTTATACCCAGATCAGCATAGGCTTTTTGTACCTCATCAATGTTCTTTTGACCCGCTTGATGAATGATCTTTATCCCTCTTTTTTGTAGCGCTGGTGCTATCTGTAAAGCCAGTGTATTGATAGCCTTTGCACCTTGAGAACCTCCAAGAAAAATAATCGTATGGACCTTGTTTCGTATGCGGGCATTCTCAAAAAACACCTGCTTGATCGGGTACGCTTTGATGGGACTCTCTTCCAGATATGAAGAGATAAAGGCTGTGGCATAAGGTTTGAGTAATTTATTGAGAGAACCCAGTGCTGCATTTTGTTCATGTATCACTAGAGGAATACGTAAGATCTTCGCTGCAAATGCTGTGGCAGCCGCAGAGAATCCACCTACGGAAAAAACCACTTTGGCCTTATGTTTTCTTAAAAGTTTGATGGCTTGAATTGTTGCTTTGAACATCATAAAAAGAGATTTAACTTTCCCTAAGGCACCCTGGTCTACCACACCGCGTGTTTCAAAAAAGTATTTGTATGCGAAGTCATCATCATGTTCAAACCACTGTCTATCTTGTCCTTTGGTTGAACCGATATAAACAAGTTCTTCATCTTTAAGATGTTCTTTCACTGCTTTGATGATGGCCAAATGTCCACCTGTTCCCCCACCTGTCATAATGATGCTCATTACTTTCTCCTTGAACGCTTTTTGAGCAAAGCCCAAAAAACTACTCTGTCGCTAAGACTGCTTCAGCAGCAGGCTCATATGACTAGTCATATTTTAAAAATGATGATATCATTTTAATTCTTGTAATTTATTATTTCATTCGTCCTTGACTGTCTCTTGGTACTTTTTTAGATACCATCAGCACCATACCCACAGCGATACACGAAGCCAATATGTGTGAACCTCCATAGCTTAAAAACGGTACAGCAATTCCTTTAATAGGTGTGATCCCAGAGATACCATAAGAGTTAAGAATAAATGCAAATGCGATCAGCAACCCTACCCCTATAGAAAAGAGATAATACATAGGGTTTCCCACTTTTGATGCTATCTTGAAAATACGAAATATAATAAATAACATCGTTAGTGTCACCAAAGCAAGTCCTAAAAATCCTAACTCTTCTGTAATACCTGCCAAGATAAAGTCAGTATGCACCTCACTTAAGTAGCCCAATTTAAACTGACCATTCCCCAAACCTTGTCCAAAAAAACCACCATTATTGATAGCATTAAGAGAGTTAGATATCTGATAAGGCTCTTTTCCTACTTCTATACGAAGGTTTTGGACTGATTCAAAAGGAAAAACTGAGAGGATACTGTCTTGTACCGTTCCCCACCAACTTTTTATACGTGCCATACGGTGAGGTGCAACGAAAATGAGTACTATAAAGGCGATAAACCCTCCGGAAAGCAGTGTAAAAAAGAACTTTAATGAACTTCCAATAAACAAAAACAGTACCATCAATGTCGCACCCAGCACCACCACTTGACCTAAATCTTTTTGAAATACAGCGATAACGACTACAGCCACAAGAAAGACAAAGAGGTATGGAGCAAAGGTGCGTACTTCTTCCAAAAATCCCATTTTTGTTTTGTTGAGTAATTTACGGGAAAAGCTCCATGCCAAAAAGAAGATGAACCCTACTTTAAAGAACTCAACAGGTGCAATGGACATTGGTCCTACATGTATCCACCTTTTTGCACCTCCTACTGCGTTTACTAAGGAAGAAGGTAAAAACTGCATCGCTATCATTAAAATAAAAAAGAGTACAAATAATGTCAATCCTACTCTTGAAAACCATCTGTCTGGGTCCATTTTACTCAAGAGTACCATCGTTGTAAGGCTTATAAAAATAGCCATACTTTGTCGTATAAAAAAGTGGAACTCTGGATAATTAAAATGTACCACAGTATACGTAGAGAGAGAATAACTCATCACCAATGAAAGTGTCAAAAGTATCATGACAGCAGATAAAAGGGGTTTGTCTATCATATTGCTTTCTCTTTTACTTAGTATATAATCCATATTAATTAGTATTTTATCAGATTTAACAGATAACTTTGATAAAATTACACTTTATAAGAGGGAAATATGAAGAAAGAAATACAAAATAAAGCAATACACCAAAGAAAGAACAAGATTTCTTTTCTTTTTTTACTCTTAGCCCTTCTAATGGGTATTTTCCTATTTTCTGTACTTAATACTATCTCTTCAGACAGACGTATTCCCAGCCATAATTCTATCATTTATGATCGTTCCTTTCGTGGGGCTATTATCTCTGCAGATCATTACACACTCAGCAGCTCACAAAAAACCTATCAGGCTGTGATACGCGGCGCATGTATAGATCCTGAAAAAAAAGCTCTTTTTGTCAAACTCTTTAGTATTTATAGCAGTATCCCTGAAAAAGAGATTCTTAAAAAATTTAAAACCCGTAAAGGCAAAGAGAGAAAAGGTAACATAACCCTCTCTGACACAATTAATTCACGCTCCGCTATGCAGCTCAAGTCACTCTCCTATAAACTGCGAAGACAAGACGTCTTTCGTTCTATCAAAACCTCTAAGGGGATAGAAGTTGTTTATGGTTTAGATATCATCGAAAATGGTGAAAGCAGACGTTTTCCTCTTGGTGATGTTTTAAGCCCTGTCTTAGGATATGTAGGTGATGAAAGTGATGGTAGATATACTCGTTCCTTAGGTAAAAAAGGGCTTGAACGTTTTTACGAAAAACACATTACATCAAAAAAAAATGGATACTTTAAAGGTAAACGTGATGTAGTTGGTGCAATCATCCATGACAAAAACAGTATTAAAATACAACGCGTTGACGGACTGGATCTACATCTCAACATTCCACTTTCTCTCCAAAGACGTATTGAGCTCATGATAGATAAAATGAAACTTAGCATTGATGCAGATGAAATCTTAGCGTGTGTCATGGAGAGTAAAACAGGCAAAGTATTGAGTCTGGCAAGTTCTGAACGTTACGACCCTTCACACATCTTGCAAAAAGATATTGCTGCACTCCAACCAAAATTTACAGAGTACCCTTACGAAGCAGGCTCTGTGATCAAACCTCTCTCTTTAGCCATAGCCCTTGATCATAATAAAGTGACGCCGGATACCTTGTTCGACATTTATAATGGACGACTGAAGATAGGGAAAAGGGACTGGATAACAGATGATGAAAAGTTTGAGTCCCTTACTGCTACAGATATCATCGTACACTCATCCAATGTAGGTATTTCACAAATTGCATGGAGACTCACAGGGAAAGAGTTTAGAGACGGGTTACTCAAATTTGGTGTTGCAAAACCTTCAGGTATTGATCTGACACGTGATTTGCCGGGACAACTGAAGCCTGTTCATTTACTTAATCATAAGCTTCATCGTGCAAATACCGCCTATGGCTATGGTATGATGATCACATTTGCACAACTCATCAAGGCATACTCTGCTTTTAATAATGATGGGTTAGCGGTAACTCCACGCATCATAGATTATCTTCAGGATGCCAAAGGAAATCACTATACACTAGAACCAGAAGTTGCTAATGTACAAGCTGTGAGTAAAAAAACTGCTGATCAGATAAAAACCATTTTAAAAGAGGTCATTGTAAGAGGTACAGGAGTAAAAGCCCAGTATCCAGGCTTAGAAGTAGGTGGGAAAACAGGAACAGCACACATCGCTGAACATGGTCGCTATGTGAGAGAGTACCATAGTAGCTTTTATGGCTTTGCTAACGACAAAGAAGGTCACAAATACACTATCGGTGTTTTGGTGATACGTCCTAAAAAACGCTATAAATACTTCGCATCCCAATCAGCTGTACCTACATTTAGAAAAATGATGGACATACTTGTAGAGCTGGATTATCTTAAGCCCGAAGACGGATTGGAAGGAGTCAGTCCGGAAACAGAAGTGAACCCCAAAGTAATGCCTGAGGTCACACAAAAACCAACGATGGTAGACAAAGCAGAAGAGAAAAAAGTTACAGTAAAGCCGGCTACTAAAGTATCCGTAAAAGAACTCTTTAAAACCAAAAAAATACCTGATGAAACTAAACAAGTCAATACAAAGACTCCCAAAGATAAATCAACCCAAGAACTTTTTGAAGATTTATTTTAGGTATCCTTAAATCCACAAATTATCGATAAGCCTAGGTTTACCTACCCATGCTGCGACTAGAATAATAGTATTGCCTATCTCCACAATTTCAAGAGCCTTAAATTCTCTGTCTACTATCGCCACATACTCCACTTTATCAGTCTCTTCAAGTAGAGTCAACATCTCTTTTCTAATCACTTCGACATTCAGTTCACCTGCCATGACCATGTTGGTTGCACGCTTGAGAGAACGCACAAGACAGAGTGCACGTGTTTTTTCTTCACCTTGCAAATAGACATTACGACTGCTCAGTGCCAAACCATTCTCATCTCGTACGATGTCACAGGGAATAATATTTACATCCATAAAATAATTTTTGACCATCTGTTTGATGAGTGCAAGTTGTTGTGCATCTTTTTTGCCAAAGTAAGCATTGGTTGCACCACTGAGATTAAGAAGTTTCATTACCACTTGAAGCATACCATCAAAATGTCCGGGGCGTTTTTCACCTTCCAAAATATAACCACGAATAGCAGGTGCGCCTATACGGAGTTCATCCTTTTCATACATGACGTCTATAGTTGGCATAAAAAGTATATCTACACCTGCTAATTCACATATCTTTATGTCTGCTGCTTCTTTACGGGGGTATGCATTCAAATCCTCCCCTTCTAAAAACTGTGTAGGGTTTACAAAAATGGAGACGACGATATGCTCATTTTCTTTTCTGGCTTGTTGTATGAGTGTGAGATGTCCTTTATGGAATGCTCCCATCGTAGGTACAAACCCCACAGAACCCGATAATGCATTTTTTGCTTCCTGCAAAGCATCTATTGTCTGAACGATAACCATCTCTAACCTCGCATTTCACTATATTTTGATAAAATCATATCAAAATTATAATAGGTTTTTACTATGGATGCATACGAATACAGCGAATTACTTAAATCACTTACTATCAAAATGGATAATATTAAAAATATTGTAAAGCCCGAGGTACTGCAAGAGCGACTAAAAGAGATAGAAGAAATGCAGCAGGATGCTGACTTTTGGAATGATGTAGCCAATGCAGGAAAAATCTCTCAAGAGAAAACCAAAGCAGAACGCATTTTGGCTACGTATAATAATGCCTACGAAGCAGTGCATGATGCCAGTGAGTATTTTGAACTCTCCAAAGCAGAGAATGATGAAGAGAGCATGGAGATGCTCTATGAAGATGCAGAAAACCTTCAGGAAGGTACAAAAGCACTAGAGGTACAGATGATGCTCAGTGGAGAACATGATGGGGCTAACGCCATCGTCTCCATACACCCTGGCGCGGGAGGTACAGAGTCGCAAGACTGGGCGAGTATGCTTTACCGTATGTATTTACGTTGGGCCGAAAGACATGGATTTAAGGTCGAAGGACTTGACTATCAGGCTGGAGAAGAGGCAGGGATCAAAGATGTCTCTTTCATTATCAAGGGTGAAAATGCCTATGGGTACCTTAAAGTTGAAAACGGTATCCACAGACTCGTACGTATCTCACCCTTTGACTCAAATGCCAAACGTCACACTTCTTTTTCTTCCGTCATGGTTTCACCCGAAATAGATGACGACATTAATATTGTCATCGAAGATAAAGACCTGCGCGTAGACACGTACCGTGCTTCAGGGGCAGGCGGACAACATGTCAATAAAACAGAATCAGCCATCCGTCTCACACATATACCGACAAATGTCATAGTACAGTGTCAAAATGACAGAAGCCAACATAAAAATAAAGCTGCGGCCATGAAAATGCTCAAATCTCGTCTTTATGAGTATGAACTGGCTAAAAAACAAGCTACTTTAGATGGTGTAGAAAAATCCGATATAGGTTGGGGACACCAAATACGTTCATATGTGATGCAACCTTACCAACAAGTGAAAGACAGTAGATCCAATCAAGCTTTTACAAATGTAGATGCTATACTTGATGGGGATATAGATAAAGTACTGGAAAGTGTACTTATCGCTCAAGCAAAGTAACCAATGTCTGTGTGGTCGATAACCCGACCCTACTCTTCTTCATTCTCTTTTTTTATATATTTAGAAATAGTTTTTGTGATCACAATGGCTGCGACAAAAGCTAAAAGTACCATAACGGTAGTATAAAGTACATTCATTAAGTCTATGTTCAACGCTTTTCCTTGAGTATTTTATCTTCAAGTTTATAAGCAGCATCACAACGTGCTTCTATACTCTCATCATGGGTCACCAACAAAAGTCCGGCACCCGTCTCTTTAATATAGTCTAGCAATACATCCATCACAAGATCTGCTGTTTCTTTATCTAAATTTCCGGTAGGTTCATCAGCGAAGATGATACGAGGCTTCTTACTTAATACTCTTGCTATAGAGACACGTTGCTGTTGTCCGCCTGAGAGTTCGCCTATCTTTTGTTTCATCAGTTCTTTTATCTCTAATTTTTCTAGTATCGCATCATCTATTTTCTCAGCACTCAACATGGCTGCCACTTCAATGTTTTCCCGTGCACTCATACCTTTAAACAAGTAATGGAACTGAAATATAATGCCAATATCATAACGACGTAATGCTTCAATAGCTTCATCATCAAGACTGTAAAGGTCATCCCCTAAAAGCGTTATGGTGCCTTTATCAGGACTTATAAAAGTAGAGCATATGTGTAAAAGTGTAGACTTGCCGCAACCGCTCCGACCAATGATGGCTGCACTTTGTGATGACTTCAACGAAAAGTTTACATCGTGAAACAAAAGGGTATCAAAACCATGAGAAATATTTTGGATTTCCAATAAAGATTGGGACATGTATTGCCTTTAAATTATTTGGCATATTTTAACATAAAAATGTAATGGGTGTATTGAGAGAAAGAGGAAAAAATTTGAATGTCTCTGCCCAAGCTATAGCGTGGGCAGAAAGAAAAAATAGGGGAAAAACCTTATGCCATTTGTGCAGCAACTTCAGCAGCAAAATCTTCTTCTGCTACTTCAACACCTTCACCTACTTCTAGTCTTACAAAATGTACGATTTCAGCTGTACCCCCAGCTGCTTTTGCCTTATCTTGAATATATTCAAAAACTGTTTTACTGTCATCAATTACAAATTTTTGATCAAGAAGACATTGCTCTTGGTCAAGAGTTGTGTTGTCTGATATAAATCTTTCGATCTTACCTGGAAGGATTCTATCCCAGATCTTTTCAGGTTTACCTTCTGCTTTAAGTTCTTCTTTGAGTAATGCTTCAGCTGTAGCCATAACTTCGTCAGTCAATTGACTCAAAGAAATATACTGAGGAATATTTTTAAGTGTCTTCCCAAGTCTTCCAAGCTCTTCATTCTCTTTTTCGATAGCAATGATTCTACCTTGAGTTTCTTCCGCTACATATGCAGCATCAAAGTCTTTATAAGAGAGTGTTCTTGGTGACATAGCAGCAGCGTGCATTGCTACTTCTTTAAGCACAGAAGTCATTGCTTCAGCTGTTTGAGCTGAATCACACTTTGCTTCAATGATTACACCATTTTGACTGTTAGAGTGAACATAACCGTTTACAGCTGTAGTTTCATCTCCAGCCATAAGCGCAGCTCTTCTTACCTCAAGTTTTTCACCGATAGTCGCAATTTGAAGAGAAAGGTAGTCAGCAAAAGGCTCGCCGTTAATAGTAGAAGCATTAATAGCTTCTGCATCAGCAAGATTATTATCAAATGCATGATTTACAACACTAGTCATAAGTGCTTTAAATTTATCATTTTGTGCCACAAAATCAGTTTGAGAGTTGATCTCAACAAGGACTGCTTTATGACCTTCAACTTTAACACCAATAGCACCTTCAGCCGCTACTTTTCCAGCTTTTTTAGCAGCAGCGCCCATTCCTTGGTCTCTAAGCCATGCAACAGCTTTGTCCATATCTCCATCAGATTCAGTCAATGCTTTTTTACAGTCCATCATTCCTGCGTTAGTCATCTCTCTGATTTTTTTGATATCCTTAGGTCCAAAGTTTGCCATGATTACGCCTCCGCCAATTCTTTAGCAGATGCTACAGCTTCTTTAAAGTCACCTTTAAAGCTATATTTTTCTTCCATTACTGCAATTTGTGCATCAGTCATGTTTGCAACATCAGCGTATGTGTAAAACCCTTCGTCGTTGAGTTTACCTTGGTATACTTTACCAATACCAACGATCTTAGTAAGGTCATCACCTTTTTTCTCATCTTTAGGTGCTGCTTTTTCTTCTTCAAGTTTAGCTACATCACTCTCAGTTGCTGGTTCAGCAGCTGCTTCAGTCATTACTTCTTCCATTTCAGTAGCAGATACTTCTTCAACATCGTTACCGTTAGCTTCATCATATGCTGCTTTACCTTCGATGATCGCTTCAGCCATTTCTTTACAGAAAAGGTTGATTGAACGAATAGCATCATCATTTCCTGGAATTGGATAATCAACCATATCAGGATCACAGTTAGTGTCAAGTGGTGCAATAACTTTCATACCAAGTCTTCTAGCTTCTTTAACCGCGATGTGTTCTTTAACCGCATCTACAACAAACATCATGTCTGGAAGTTTTTTCATGTGTCTGAAACCCTCAAGATATAAGCTTAATTTTTCTTTTTTTCTTAAAAGCATTAATGCTTCTTTTTTAGTTAAAAGATTGATTTGACCATTTTCTTCCATCTGCTCGATGATTTCAAGTTTTCTGATAGATTTTTTCATTGTTGGGTAGTTTGTTAACATTCCACCTAACCATCTCGTTGCAACATAAGGCATACCACATCTTTCAGCGTGCTCTTTGACTGCTTGTCTAGCTTGTTTTTTAGTACCTACGAAAAGTATTGTTTGTCCTTCAGCTGCTGCATCTCTCACTATATTGTATGTATATTTAAAATATCTAAGCGTCTTTTGAAGGTCGATAATATATATGTTTTTTCTCGCACCGAAAATGAATTTCTTCATTTTTGGATTCCATCTTCTTGTTTGGTGCCCGAAGTGTACACCACATTCGAGTAAGTCTTTCATTGTTACCATTGTATCTCCTTGGTATATTATAATTTTATCTTAAAGGCGAATGCCTCAACTAGGTTTATGCCTCTGTAGCCCTGAACACACAATGTGCAACCTTACAAGGAATAACTACATGAGTATTTCCAATATTCCATCAAAGACCGTAAAATGAGCAAAGCCCATTTTACTTACGCTAACGCTAAGTTCTCTTCAATAGAGAGCTCACACGACAAGTCGTTCTTTGGTCCTAACATACTAGCTGTTAGAGAATAAGGAACGCGATTATACCGAAATGATGTTTAAATGAATATGAATGTATGAGGATTTTACAGAGCAAACCACGAGATGTGCCCTGTTATGTATCGTAGATATTATGCTTGTAAGGTTTCCAGTTTGTTCTTTACGTCATCCACATGACCCTTCACTCTCACTTTGTCCCATACTGCAGCGACTTTACCCTCCGGGTCTATGATAAATGTTGAGCGCACTACACCCAAATATTCTTTACCCATAAACTTTTTAAGCTGCCATACTCCAAAGGTATGGCAAAGCTCTTTATCTTCATCTGCCAGCAGTGTGATCTTCAACTCTTTCTTTTCTATGAAGTTTCTATGTTTCTGCGGAGAGTCCGGACTTACCCCCAGTACAATGGCAGAAAGATTTTCAAAGTTGGGAAGTGCGGCTGTGAAATCACAGGCTTCTGTCGTACATCCAGGAGTGTTGTCTTTAGGATAAAAGTAAAGTACGATCCATCTACCTTTAATATCCCTAAGACAAATCTCTTCTTCATCCTGATTCGCTAAACAAAAATCTGGAACTTGTGCGCCTACTTCTAGCATTCTATATCCTTTGTTATTTCTTTTTGGGTAGTATAACAGAATGAATATAGAAAATAAACAAACCAAAGAAGAACTTTTAGCAGATATAGAAAAACTGATCTCTTATGGCAGGGAAGATACAACCATCAATCCGACTCTACTGGCATATCTTGAAATAAACGACCTCATCTCCACAAAGAAAAAACTATTGGAGAGAGTTGGAAAGCTTAGTGAAGAAGATAAAGAGTGGCTACAACAGTTTAAAAAGTACGAATAAATGAGACTCTGTCATCTCATATTTGATTGTACTTTATGGAAACTTTATTTAATCCATTGGCTCACCGGTCTCCATAGGCATATTGCTTCTTGAGTACTCTATGATTCCTCCGTCATATACCCTTACATCTTTTACGTCCGCCAAAAACTTAGCTACAAACCATAAACCTCTGGTTTTATGTCCTGAGTTACAGTAGAGGGTTAAAGGCTTATCTAATTCCACACCAAAGCCATTATTGTAAAGTATCGTTTTAGCCTCTTTTTTATCTAAAAACTCAAAGTAATCACCGCTCTTTTTTACATAGCGTATCATAGGTGTAAGTTTAGCCGTAGGGATTCTTCCATGTCTAGCTAAATCTTTTCTATCATCTTCTCCTCTATAAAATTTTCCTACTCTAGCATCGGCTATTTGCTTATCTTCATCATAAATAGCTTCAAAAATATCATTGATAGACGCTACCTCTTTTTTATCATAGGTTTCCAGTTCCAATTCGCTTGCATCTGGAGTTGATACTTTTATTGATGTGCTTTTCTTTTCATGTACCCACTTGGCATAGCCTCCATTAAGTAATGCAACATTTTGCAAACCATATATCCAGCTATTCCACAGTCCACTTGCTGCATCTGCAAAATCTACACTGTTTTTACCTCCACTGTAAAAGACAATAGCACTCTCATCTGTAATACCTGCTTTTTGAAACATCTCCTGAAGTTGACTTGGGGTAGAAGGGAGCTTTTCTATAGAACCTAACTTACCCTGAAAATACATTTTTTTAGGTATATTAATCGCCTTTGGAATATGTCCTGTTACATACTCTTTTACTTCACGTGTATCAATAATAACCAAATCTTTATTTTTACTATTTTGACTTAGCCATTCAGTTGTAGCTATATGGTCTTTAGGTACATCCAACGCAAAAATTGGCGTGCCTATCATAGTTAGTATCGTTAATTTTTTTAATATATTTTTCATTTCTTTCCTTTTAAATATGTGTATATCAACACTATTTTTTTTTAACTTTTAAAAAGTTAAAACTTTATCACTTTGTATGACCCAATTTGCAAGAATTTCCATTGTAGATGTAACACTGTCGTCAAAATATGGCTCATTCTTATAAATGCCACATCGTGCATTGCATGAACCACATACTTGTAATGAGACTCCTGCTTCATGCATATGTTTAAGCATTAAGACCAGGTCATGGTCATAACTTTCTGGTTTTGTCAGCTTATCTCTTGCTAAATCAACAGCATCATTCATAAGAAAAATATTTACCTTTTCATTATTTTCATGTAGTGTTGAAGCTAAACGTAATGCATTCCATGTAACATCTGAACCATCGTAAGGTTCATTGTTAAGTATCATCGTAATCATATTATTCTATCCTTCTTATTTTATGGTATTGATGAGTGATTTTAATGCGTTAAACAATGTACTTGTTTGTGTATAAAGTTCTTGATTATCCTTAAGAGTATTTAGCATCATTTCCATGTTTTGTGTTGAGATATCTACATGATTATTGTTTTCATAGATAGCAATTCTACAGGGCATAAAAGGAGCAAAATCTGGTTCGTCGGTTAAAACAAGTGCCGCTACTTTGGCTTGACATATTTCATAGATGTAGACTTTTCTATTTATAGGAAAGCCTTTTTCCTCTACGATTTCATGATAAACATAATGGTGTAAGAGTGCCAAATTATATTCGTCACACAGCAGTTGCATCTGACTTGTAATATCGTGTATATTTTTTGTACTACTCACACGATAAGTCATAAGATGAAATAACTTCTCTTTATTTAAGAAGAATTTCATTAAGAGTTCTAACATTATATTTCCTTATTAACAAATTAGGCATTTAACTAAATACCTGAGAGTATGGTATAATAATTAAAATAAAATGTCAAGGATGACTATGTTGGATATGCACCAAAAGATTAAAATTTTCAAAGCACTTGGAAATGAGACACGTTTTTTAATTTTTAAAAATGTATTTACGGGTGGGTATACATGCTCTTTAGATAAAAAAGACCCTCAAGTAAAAGTCAGTCCACATGCAACGTGTGTAAGTACAATTGCTGAACATTTTGACTTTTCTTTACCTACTATCTCAAAACATTTAAAAGAGTTACGCGAAGCCAATATTATTACGATGGAAAAAAAAGGAAACAAAATTTACATAGAACCAAATATTGAAACAGTAAGAGAATTAGGAGGGTGCTTCACAACCCTTGTAGAAAATTTTGAAGAAAATCGTGAACTTTTTTTCGGAGATGTAACGGTACATTAGTATTCCTGATCGTAGGCACAAAATTACCGTTATAGGGACTACGGAGACGCAACATGGCCCAAAGGCCAGAGTATTTACTTTTCTTGACGTAAAATTTAATTTTCTCATTCAAATCATAGAGGTAAATGGAGAAAGTTCCCAGCTTGACGCGGCAATAACTACTTTCGTAAATCTATCGACTTATCAAACTCAATATTATACTTTTTCAGTATATCACTTTGCTTCGTTTGGGCTTCTTTTTTATCGATGATCACTTTTACACCGTCATTGTCTTCTAAAACAACATACTGACTCTTCACAGCTTCCATCTTTTGATAAAATTCTTTAAAGTTTTTAAATGGTTCGCCATTGATTTTATCTATGGGCCACATTGCAAAATCATTATCTCCTCTACTCATATCTGAAGCCAATACTTTAAGCAGAACGACTACTTCACTTTTATCTTCTTCTTGCCATTTTGAAGCTAAATAACTCAATCTTAAACGGTTACGTTTTGTAGAGACAATAAGGTTTCGGGTTAAAGGAGAAAAAACATATCCGCCATAAACAAAATAGTTCGGCATCGCATCATAACGTGTCGTTTTGACCAGATACATATCATCGGCTATATACTTTAACGGTGCTTCAACCTGCATCTTTTTCCCACCACGAATGATATCAAGCTTGACCTTTTCACCCATTTGATAGGCATCAACAAAATGCTGATAATGCGTAAACTCATGTTTTCTAAACTCTACCGTACCGTCATCTTCCACATTATGTCCATCTACTGCAGTTAAAATGTCACCTTCTTTAAGTATACCTTTAAGTGATGAATTATGTACTACTTTAACAACAAGTTTCCCGCTGATGTTATCATCAAGTCCATAGTAGCGCCTTATGGCAGGATTTTCCAGTTTTTGTGTGCCTAGTCCTAAGTCTGCAAAACCATCATACTTGCCGTCTTTCATATCTTTTATGAAGTGTTTCACCAAATTAACAGGAACCAAATAACCAATGTTCTGAGACTTGCTGATAACTTGCATCACCACGCCAACTATCTTTCCATCTGAGAGTGCCGGACCTCCGGAATTGCCGGGATTTACTGCAGCATCTACCTGCACAGCCAAAAAAGACTCCCCACTGTGTACATAAACATGATGTTCTACTCTAGAGACAACACCGATTGTTGCTGAAAGCGTACTGCCTCCCATAGGGTAACCGTAAACAACAATTTTTTGTTCAACATTAGGAAGTGAGCCAAGAGTCAATGGTTTCACTCCTTCAAAAAAAGATTTTTTCTCTACTTTTAAAAGTGCCAAATCTGCCTGGTGAGAAACGGCATATACCTTCGCAATGTAACGATTGCGTTGCCCATACCGTTCTACTTCTATAAAAGCTTGGTCAGCTACGACATGTGCATTAGTAAGGATGTAGCCTCCCTCAATAATGGTGCCTGAACCTGTACTGCTACGCATTGAACTGTTCCAAGGTTCTTGATAGTTTGGTACCTTTGCTGCAGTATAAATCTTTACGATAGCTTGTTTGGTGACATCTTCCTGCTCTCCATTTGCACTCAAAAACAGTGTACTTAGCAGTACCATCCATATGATTTTACGACTCGGCATTTAGTGCCTCCCTGAAGTACATTTTAATTCTTCTCATACTAATCCCCCAAAATCTTCTGCATCTACGCAGTGTATATTGCGTTTTTTTGCTTCTTTTGTCATAAGCCCTGCTTCTTCTGATGAAAGTAGGTTTTTCTCTTTGTCATAAATTCTTGCAGAACATACACCACAACTTGGACTTCTGTCTTTGCCTATAAATAGATCTACCTCTGTATGTGTGTCAAAAAATACTGTAGCATACTGAACTATGGATGCCGACAGATCTGCTCCTGTTGTGTTGGACAATGCTTTATTTCCCTGCTCTGTCTGCACCAAATCCATCGTAGGACGAGGTGTACCAAAAGCAGCATCTTCAGGACAAAAAGGAATGAGTTGAGCACCTTCCATTTTTGCTAAAAGACCCAGATCTTTATTATCAGTTGCATCGTATCGACATTTTTCACCTAAAAGACATGCAGAAATTGCAACTTTTTTCATAAACATTCCATGTTAAAACATAAGGTTCTAAAAGCAACTAGTTGCGTGAGCTCTCTGCTGAAGAGGTCACAGTGGCCGCGTGGTATAGGGGCTTTGCCCCTATACGTTCTCAATAAATCGATGGCAACTTTTTTCATTTAAACCATAAAAAGGAGTACATAAACCCATACACCGGTTATCGCTGTCAGGACGATCCAAATAAAAGCACGTCTGCCTGCTTTTTTATGTGAATCAGAATAAAGACCTGGCAACGTTTTATTTTGACTGTTTCTATGCGCATTGACTAACGTATGTGTCCAGATAATAAAACCAATTACCGCAACTATAATATGAAAAATAAGTACGTATAGTGCATAATCATGAGAAACTGAACTGTCTTTTACAAAGCCTTTATATCCACCACCAGCACGTACACCATATTCAAAATAGCCTACTACAATAACTGCAATGAAAAACAGTACTTTCTGTGTAACTTCATGTAAAGTATAGTTACGTTTCTTAGCAAAAGAAATAGCAATGGCCACCAATAAAGGCAGCAACGCTACCATAATCATCACAAAATCCATAAAAAACGGTGCTCTTGTACCTAAAAAACCCGGTTGAAACATATAATCCATAAAAACTCCTATTTAATTTTTCTTAACAAAACACAACTGCCTTAATTTCTGTAAATTCTTCCAATGCCCACTTAGGGCCTTCTAATCCCACGCCTGAAAGTTTTGAACCAATAAGGCTGGACATCAAAATGAAGCGTTGGAATGTCGTTAATAACCACAGCACCATCAAATGGACTCATGCGCTCTTGCTGTGCTTCTTTATTTTCCTCAGTAGAACCAAAAAAGATTTTTGCTTGTGCTATATCGGACATCCTTGTACCTTATTTGTAAAATTATTTAATTATAGCAAATTGGGGATAAAAGCTAATGTGGTTTTATGTATTTCATTTTGTATGGCTGCAGGAACTCTCATTACAGTAACTTTTTTTTAATACAAATTTATAAACTAAATCTTTAATTATTAAGAGCAAACAAAAAAGCCATAAAACATCCATAATGACATTGGGTTTATAGTCTAGTCCGTAGCGTAGAAGAGGCCACCCCAAAATGATGATATACTTCATATAGTAGAAAAAGAGTATACCCACTCCATAAATTTCTTTAATCATCAAGTAGATTTATTAACTTTTTCTAATCGTATTTGTTTCAATAATTTCGAGAAGTGCTGCTTCATCAAGTATTGTGACTATATGTTCATCTATAATAATAATATTTTCTTTTTTAAGTTTACTTAGGGTTCGAGATAATGTTTCAGGGGTTATGTTAAGCGTAGCTGCTATTTCATTGTGTTTTAGACATTTAAATATCGATGCATTTTTATAAATCAAATCTGCTATTTTAGCTACTGAAGAGTAAATGGTCTCTTTATGAAGTATGTCTGCATGTAGTTTCATTCTTTTAGACATTGCAACGATAAGTGATCGAGAAAAGTTTGCATCATGAAGATATTCATTAAATTTCTCCATTTGCAAAAGTCCTATACGACCATCAGTTATAAATTCACATGTCGCAGGGAATGGTATTTCTTCAAATGTAGCAAAATAGGCAATAACATCAGGTGCGATAAAATTATGCATATGTAATTGGGTGCCGTTAGGAAAGGTTTTATAAAGTTTTGCCGTCCCCTCAAGCAAAATATGTAAATACTTACTCTCATCACCCTCATAAAAAACAATGTTACCTTTACTATAATCATGTATATAGATATGTGCTTTTAATGCTTCTAGGTACTCTTCTTTAAGGCCTGAAAAAAGTGGTATACTTTTAAATTCTAACATATTCATATTCATAAATCCTTAATCTGTATCAAGAAAAGTATAGCATAAAGGTCTAATATAACACTAATTTATTTTAAGATCCGACTGATTAACAGAACAAGTTCAACATAGGCACAATGCAGAATCTGTCGCTGCACCTATCACATCCCCCCTAATGCTTTTTTCACATTATCCTCTGCCATAGAGATATTCCAGACTGGCTCCCACACCACTTCTACTTCTACTGTGCCTACGTCATCGAGTTTTTCTACTGCCTCACTTACCCACTGTTTGATCATCTGATGCAAGGGACAACCTTGTGTGGAGAGTGTCATCACTACGTGTACATTACACGCATCATCAACGATAGCATCATAAATAAGCCCCATCTCAACTAAGTTAAACCCAACTTCTGGGTCTATGACTGTACTTATAGCTTCAAATGCCATTTCTTTTGTTATATTACACATATTTTTTCCTTAAAAATTATTTATTTTTCCCCATACGCTAACATTTTATGCATAGTTATATATAAAAATATAGCTCCAGTAAACAGGAAACTTCCTGCTGCTTTAAAGAGTATGTCGCTCTCAAACAGTAATCCAAATCCACCTAGGAGCACACCTACAGATGTAAACCAAAACATCATTGATGCCCCCTTTTTAGAATACATTTCATGCAGCATCGGCACCTTCTCTTTTCCCACAAGTGGAGCAAAACGTTCAAACCATACTAAAAATGGGACGATTTTATAAAGATGTCCTATGATAAAGAATGAAACAAATCCCAACAATAAGAACCAAATTGATGCATGCAAAACAGACTCTATATTTAATATAAAGTAAACTATGCCAAAGAGGATAGAGAGGAGAAGTGACGCAAAAGCAAAGATCATCGACTTTGCCCAAACATCTAACTCTTTTCTTACTGTCAACTTTGCAATGATATAAATTTGCCAAATATAAAAAAATATTCCGGCAAAACTTAAAGTATATCCTAGCACCATAAGCCATTCAAAACCAAGAACTGCTCCTGCAAATACCATAGCCACGGAAGAGATAATAAAAGAAAAGGCTATTTTAATTGCTTTTTCATCAAAACCATGTGCAAGTGAGAACATCGGTACAAGAGTTAAAGACAAACCCATAATAGTCAAAATCACATACCCGCCAATCACTGCATAAACATGGGCTATAAGCATGAATGAAACATTGATACTCAAATCACCGGTCAGCCCCAACGCTATAGCAAAACCCGTCAGGATACCCAAAAGCAAATAACCATTACTCCAAGCAACTGTTTTTACTGTAAGTGTCTTAAGTTCTGTTTTTTTCAATGTTGCAATATTTTCAAAAGCAAAAATAATCATGGCAACGAGCACTAGAAGGCCTCCATAAGGAAGCAGCACAGGCATTAGCCAAAAACCAAAAACCATAACCCCCATTCCAATGCTTAGCAAGGGTAAGATGACATAATAGACATCTAAAACTACATGCCCTACTTCCAGTACTACAGGGATAAGCTGGGCCATAGCTCCAAAGATAATCATCATCACAAAACCTAGTAAAAAGAGATGTATCCACCCTGCTACACTCATCTGCTGATAAGAAAATGATGGTTCAAAAAAAAGCAAAGCCAGCATTGAAAGCAGATAAAAGATTACCCCGAAGTGAAAAAATGGGGCGATAAGCTTAAGTGGCGGTGCAAAATCTCTAGAAATTGGAGTCATTGAGTATCAACCACCACAAGAGTTTTTGCTAAGATCAGCTTTTTCACTTTCACCTGTTTTATAAGAAAAAGTAAGTTTTACTCGGCCATCTTCAAGATTTTGTACGTCGATGTCATAATTTTCCCCAATTTTAGAGATAAGCCCTCCAGGGTTTATATGATTTATCATCACTAATTTTTTGTTGGAAGCATCTAACAGTTTTAACCCTGCCATGGCATTCACCATCGGTTCAGGTGGACCACATTTTGAAGTATCAAACTCAATAATCTGGCTCTCTTTTTCTATATAAGTAAAAAAAGGAACGGATGCCCCCTCTACTTCAATCTCTTTTTTTTCTAACTCAGACATAAATTCTCCTTCTCTCCTATTGATTTTATAATTGTACTTGTTTGTATTAAATATAAACTTGACTTATATCAATGAGCAACAAATCTCTAAAAAAGAGTATTTTTATCCTATTAAAATTTTCAAATAGGAGTAACTTTATCCTATTTAAAGCCCATGACAGCGTGTTTATAATTAATAATTATTTAGATAAAGTGACTTAAGTTATTTGTTTTGTGTTATAAGTTGCATTTATTACAAGATTATTGATTCGTATCAATAATTTAGTCAGAACAAGACAGTACACTTTGGTTTAAAATTTAATTTAGGAGGAAATAAATGATATTTAATCGTTTAATTGTATTTGGTTTATTTATGACAGTAGCTTGTTTTGGTGCCAACGTAGATAATGGTGCGAAACTGTTTGATGGAACAAAGTCATTTGAAAATGGTGCGGTTGCCTGTGTTACATGTCACAATGTGAAAAGCTCTTTAGTTATAAGTGGTGGAACATTGGCTATGGACTTGTCAGCTATGGGTGGTGCGATTGAGTATTCACTTGGTAGTGTTGATGCCATGTCGTCTGAGGTTATGAAGACCGCTTATAGAGGTAAGATGTTAACAAAAGCTGAAATATCTGATATAGACGCATTTTTAATCAAAGCTGCTGCTGAACCTGGTGAAGGCTACGGAAGTAACTTTGTTATTTTTGGACTTATACTTGCTGCTATTCTCTATGTGTTATTGTCTATGCTAAACCGTAGAAAAAAATTGAAAAAATCTGTCAATCAAGATTTATATGACAGACAAATGAAAACAAGCTGGAAGGATTAAGAAATGAGTTGGATACAAGATATAGTAAACCCTGATACACGTAAATGGGAAGATTTTTATAGAAATAGATTTCAGCATGACAAAATCGTTAGAAGTACACATGGTGTAAACTGTACAGGTAGTTGTTCGTGGCAAGTAGCTGTAAAAGACGGTATTGTTGTATGGGAAACTCAACAGATAGACTACCCGGAAATAGATAGTAAATTACCTGGGTATGAACCTAGAGGATGTCAAAGAGGTATCTCTTTCTCCTGGTATCTATATAGTCCAATCAGAATAAAATATCCTCTTATCAGAGGTGCATTATTAGATTCCTATAGAGAAGAGAAGCGTAAAGCCGGTGGTGATGGTATGGCAGCATGGACAAATATTCAGGCTAACAAAGAGCAAAGAAAAGCTTATCAACATGCCAGAGGTAGAGGTGGATTTAGAAGAGCATCTTGGGATGAAGCTCAAGAAATTATGACAAATGCTACTATCTATACAGCTAAAAAATATGGTCCAGACCGTGTAGTTGGCTTCTCTCCAATTCCTGCGATGTCAATGATTAGTTATGCAGCTGGATCTAGATTTTTACAACTCTTTGGTGGTGTAAACATTAGTTTCTATGACTGGTATTGTGATCTTCCTCCATCATTCCCAGAGATTTGGGGTGAGCAGACAGACTGTGCTGAGAGTGCTGACTGGTATAACGCTAAGATGATCATAGATATGGGTGCAAACCTTAACATGACTAGAACACCGGATGCTCACTTCTTTGCAGAAGCTAGACATAATGGTACAAAAACTATTGTATGTGCACCTGACTTTAGTATGGTTAGTAAATTTGCAGACCAATGGATTCCTCTTCACGCTGGTAGTGATGGTGCTTTCTGGCAAGCAATTACACACGTTCTTCTTAAAGAATTCCACCATGACAAAGAAGTTCCATATTTTAATGATTACTTGAAAAAATACTCTGATGTTCCATACTTAGTTAAAGTTGCAGCAGATGAAACTGGTATTGTTAAGCCAGGTAGACTTTTAAGAGCAAATGAATTAGCAGAGTACAAAGATATTGAAAATGGTGATTGGAAATTTATTCAGCATGATGCAACATCTGGAAACTTCATAGTACCAAAAGGTAGTATGGGTCACAGATGGGATAAGCAAGAAACTGGTAAATGGAACATGAAGATGGAGAACTCTATCGATGATCAAGTTTATGATCCAACACTTACATTTATCAATGATAACGATGGCGTTGTTTTAGCTGCATTTGATGACTTTGGTTTAGATGAGCAACAGATGAGAGGCGTTCCTGTTAAATATATCACTACTACAAGTGGTGAAAAAATTGCAGTTGCAACTACCTTTGATATTCACTTTGCTCAATATGGTGTAAATCGTGGTCTAGAGGGTGCATATCCAAAAGACTACAGTGACAAAACTGCTGCCTATACTCCAGCATGGCAAGAGATCTTTACCGGTGTTGATGCTAATACTATTATTAGTATAGCAAGAGAGTGGGGTAATACTGGCGAGATAACTGAAGGTAAGAATATGGTTATCGTTGGTGCCGGTGCTAACCACTGGTATCACCAAAACCTTATGTATAGAGCTGCTACTATGGCACTTATCTTTACAGGTTCTATTGGTAAAAATGGTGGAGGTATGAATCACTACGTTGGACAAGAAAAACTTGCTCCTGTTGATTCATGGGGAAGTATCGCACTTGCAAAAGACTGGAATTCAACTGCCAGACTACAACAAGGTCCTATCTGGCACTATATGAATACAGACCAGTACAGATATGATACTAAGCATGCAGATTATAATACTGTTCCTGATAATAAATTAACGCGTGGTCACATGGCTGACGATATTTATAAATCAGTAAGAATGGGTCATATGCCTTTTTATCCACAGTTTGACAAAAATCCATTAGAACTTGCTAAAGAAGCAGATAGTGATGATAATGCAACGATTCAAAATCATGTACTTGAAGAGCTAAAAAGTAAAAAACTGAGTTATGCTGTTGCTGATGTAGATGCTGAAGAGAACTTCCCACGTGTATGGTACATCTGGAGAGGTAACGCTATCGCAGGTAGTATGAAAGGTCAAGAGTATGCTATGAGACATTACCTTGGTACAAATACCGACAATATTTCAGCAGTAGACCAAGCTGCAACTGAGGAAGTTGTATGGCATGATATAGCTCCTGTAGGAAAAATGGACTTAGTGGTTGACCTTAACTTCAGAATGGATTCATCTGCACTTTATTCAGATATCGTTCTTCCATCTGCTTCATGGTATGAAAAAGCAGATATCAACTCTACTGATATGCACTCGTTTATTCACCCACTAGGTGAAGCTGTCCCTCCTGTATGGGAATCAAAAACTGACTGGCAGATCTTTAGTGACATCGCTAAAAACATAAGTGAAGCTGCTAAAACGCATATGCCAGGTACCTATAAAGATGTTGTAACTGCTCCTTTAGGACACGATAGCGAAGATGAAATTTCACAAAGTACAATTAAAGACTGGTATAAAGGTGAATGTGAAGCTATCCCTGGAAAAACAATGCATAAAATTGCTGTCCAAGAGAGAAACTACACAGAGCTTTATGACAAGTATATCCGCCTTGGGCCAAACATGAGAAAGGGTGCTGGAGCTCACGGAAACAGTTATGAAACAGAAGAAGCTTATGATGAGATGATAGAGTCAAATCACTTTGTAACTGAACTAGAAGAGTTCAATGGTAAAACTTATCCATCATTGAAAAAAGATATATCTGCTATTGATGCAGTACTTCACCTTTCAAGTGTAACCAATGGTAAATTATCAAACAAAGCGTATGCAAATGCTGAGAAGAAAACTGGTCTTGACCTGAAAGATATAGCAAAAGGGCAAGAAAATGTTCATATAAACTATAAAGATTTGACAAAAACGATACGTAGATATAACACATCTCCAGTATGGTCAGGTCTTATAGATACAAATAGAGCTTATTCGGCTTATACCTACAACGTAGAAAAAATGGTGCCATGGAGAACATTGACAGGTAGACAACATACTTACCTTGACCATGAACTCTATATCGCTCATGGTGAACACTTGCCAACATACAAACCTTCACCAAACAAAGAAGTGTATGGTGACTTAAGAGAAACTGTTATAACTGGAGATGCAAAAGTGCTTAGCTGTTTAACTCCACATGGTAAATGGCACATCCACTCTACCTATATGGATAACATTAGAATGTTAACACTTTCACGTGGTATGGAGCCTTGCTGGATAAATGAAGCTGATGCAGCCGATCTTGATATTAAAGATAATGACTGGGTTGAAGTCATTAACGATAATGGTGTATTTGCAACCAGAGCGTGTGTTAGTACGAGAATACCTAAAGGTGTAACGATTGTTTATCATACAATTGAAAGAACCATAGGTCTTCCACTCACTGATAAGCGTGAAGGATTTAAAGGTGGAAATAGAGCTGGTGGTAACAATTCTATTACAAGAGTTCGTCTTAAGCCAAACCTTTTAGCAGGTGGATATGGACAGTTTACATATTACTTTAACTACTGGGGTCCAGTAGCCGTAAACAGAGATGCCCACGTTATTGTTAGAAAAAAAGACAGTGTTGTCTTATAATTAAAAGAAATAAAGGATAAAAGATGGATATAAGATCACAAATGTCAATGGTTTTTCACTTAGATAAATGTTTAGGTTGTCATACTTGTACCGTTGCGTGTAAAAACATATGGACAGACCGTAAAGGTGCTGAATATATGTGGTTCAACAACGTTGAGACAAAGCCTGGAACAGGATACCCAACAAAGTGGGAAGATCAAGAGCTATATAAAGGTGGCTGGGAAAAAAGAGGTGATAAAATCGCACTTAAAGGTGCAGGTAAACTCAAAGGATTAATGAACATTTTTCATAATCCCAATATGCCGGTTATAGATGACTATTATGAACCATTTACCTATAAGTACTTGGATCTCATAGAATCACCACAATCAGATGTACAACCTGTTGCAAGACCGGTTTCACTCATCACAGGTAAACCTATTGATATCAAGATGGGACCAACCTGGGATGATGATTTAAGTGGTACACCAGATTTTGCAAGAAAAGATCCAAACTTGGAAAATCTTACACCAGCAGAACAAGAGGCAATGTTCCAGTTAGAACAAATGGCAATGTACTACTTGCCACGCATCTGTAACCACTGTTTAAACCCTGCTTGTGTAGCATCATGTCCGTCAGGAGCTATCTACAAAAGAGGTGAAGATGGAGTTGTACTCATAGACCAAAATGTATGTAAAGCTTGGAGAATGTGTGTCACTGCATGTCCATACAAAAAAACATACTACAACTGGAGTACAGGAAAGTCTGAAAAATGTCTTTTATGTTTCCCTAGGTTAGAAGTGGGAGAAGCACCAGCGTGTATGCACTCATGTGTTGGACGTATTAGATACTTAGGTGTTATGCTTTATGATGCAGACAAAATTGAAGCAGTAGCTTCTGTAGATGAGAAAGATCTTATCTCTGCGCAAATGGATATCTATTTAGATCCGTTTGATCCAGAAGTTATCGCAGCAGCTAAAGAGAATGGTATAGCAGATTCTACACTAAAAGCAGCACAAGGATCACCTATTTACAAGTTTGTAAAAGAGTGGGGTATTGCATTACCGTTACACGCAGAGTTTAGAACACTGCCTAACCTTTTCTATGTACCGCCTATGTTACCCGTAATGGCAACAATCAGTCAGAATACGAAAGATAATTCAACTCTGAATGATAAAGCAAAAGCATGGGATGATAAATGGTTATATGATACAAGTATCGATGAGATCTTTGGTAATATCGATAACATGAGATTTCCTCTTAAATATATGGCAAGTCTCTTTGGTGCAGGTGATGAAGAAATTATGGCAGAGAAGCTTAAAAAACTTATGGCTATCAGAATCTATAGACGACATGTCACTGTAGGTGATATCTCTAAAGCTAAATCTGATGCGGCGCTTGCAGAGATTGGGTTCGATGAAGCAACGGCAGAAGCAGTTTATAAGATGACATCATTGGCTAAGTTTGATGATAGATTTGTAATTCCTGCAGCTCACAGAGAGCAAGCCATTGAAATGCTTGAGTCTACTGCAGATGTTAAAGGTAACACTGGATTTGGTTGGACGCCAAAACCAGTTAGAGGAATATAAGATGGAAAGAAATCATTATACAACACTATCAAAGCTTTTTGATTATCCTGATGAAAGCTATTACTCACTTGTCGCCAATATGGCAAGTGAGTTGGCCACACAGTATCCTGATGCCTCTAAAGAATTAGAGGCATTTTCTAAATTACTGCCAACAGATATCTATCGACTGCAAGAGCTTTATACAAAGTCTTTTGAGGTCCAGGCGGTAACATCACTAGAAATAGGGTATTTGCTTTATGGTGATGACTACACTAGAGGTGAAGTCATGGTTCACTTAAATCAAGAGCATAGAGCGGTAGGAAATGAACTTGGCACTGAGCTATCTGATCACCTTGCAAACGTATTAAGACTACTTCCTAAAATGCAAGATGAAGCTGTCATACATGACCTGGTCACGATGATGATAGCACCTGCTGTAGAAGTAATGATGCACGAGTATACTCCAAAGAACATGGAAGCAAAAGACAAACTGTACAAAAAACAGTACAAAACATTAATTGTTCCTTCTGTTCCTGTAGGTATGTTTTTGCACCTTATCAAAGCACTTTACATGATATTTGATAGTGACTTTGCTCTTATTAAAGAAAACAAACCATTTGGTGATGCAAGTTTTATTGGATTCCTCTCTTCTGAGCTGGAAGTAGAAGAAGGCAAGCAAAGTTCAAATAGTTGTAAACCAGCGTTTGATGCATCTGGTGTTATGCCTGGTAGTAGCTGTGGTGGCTGCGCATAAAGTGATTAAATGCTTGGGCTTTTTGCTAAGTTGCAAGAAAAGCGAGCGTTAGCATAGAAAAAATGAGCTCTGCTCATTTTAAGTATTAACTATAAAAGGAGTTTAATATGAACGGATTTTTGTTTGGGGCATTCCCCTATGTAGCGTTAACGATCTTTGTGGTTGGAACAATCTATAGATACAGAAGAGGCTTTCAGTACTCATCTCTCTCTTCGCAGTTTTTAGAATCAAAAAAATTATACTCTGGCTCTGTGCCTTTTCATGTAGGAATTCTTGTTGTATTTTTTGCACACTTAGTTGCATTTGCCTTCCCCTCTTTTACCTTTGGTGGAAGTACCCTGGTAAACATGGAAACGATTATGCTTGCATTTAGCATTATGGCTATTGTTGGTTTGGTATTACTTTTCATCAGAAGAGTAACAAACCAAAGAGTACGAATGGTGACCAATAAAATGGATATTATTATAGAAGTTCTTCTTCTTGCACAATTCATTATAGGTGTATATATCGCTGTTTCACTCAAATGGGGCTCATTATGGTATGCATCTGATATGGTACCTTACCTATGGTCAATATTTACATTTAGTCCTGATATTGCAGCTGTTGCGGCGACACCGCTACTTATTCAGCTTCACATTGTCGGTGCATTTGTGATCATCTTACTCATTCCATTCTCAAGATTGGTACACTTCTTGGTGGCACCTTTGCATTACATTGTAAGACCCTATCTGGTAGTAAGATGGAACTGGGATAAGAAAAAAATTAGAGACCCGGAAACACCTTGGGAAGAAGCAGTACAAAGACCAAAAAATAATTGATTTGTGTCAATAATTTAAAACAAAGAATAGCTTATAATCTATATAGCTATTCTTTATAAAAGCTCTGTTTGCTTTTTTGAGTGTTTATTGAAATACTCAAATAACGTAATTATTTGATTATTTTAATTATTAAAGGATAAAGAATGATGATGCTAACAGAAGCCACAAGTAAATCGCATAAAATGCTCTTTTTCAATACACTTGCATTTACTGTTGCCTTTGCTGCGTGGATGTTAAATGGTGTATTGGTTACATATCTAGTGAGTAATGAAATATTTGACTGGACACCTGTCGAGATGGGTTGGCTTATGGGTATTCCTGTTTTAACAGGTGCAATAATGAGATTTCCTGTTGGTATATTGACAGATAAATTTGGTGGTAAATGGGTCTTTGGAGGTTTGCTTCTTTTATCAGCGATACCTATGTATCTACTTTCTACTGCTACTACCTTTAACGAATATGCACTCTACAGCTTTGGCTTTGGTATCACCGGAGCAACTTTTGCTGTAGGTATCGCTTTTACTTCTGTATGGTACCCCAAAAAAAATCAAGGTACTGTACTTGGTATCTTCGGTGCAGGTAATGCAGGAGCTGCGGCAACATCTCTGCTTGCTCCCGGTATCTTACTTCAACTCACAGCCTCTGACAACCTAGAAGGATGGAGAACACTACCTATATACTATTCTATCATGCTAGTTGTCATGGGTATCATATTTCTAATCTTTACAGAAAACAAAAAGACAAAGGCATCGGAGAAAACTTTACGTGTAATGATGAAACCACTTAAAGATCTACAAGTTTGGAAATTTGGCTTATGGTACTTCTTGGTATTTGGCTGTTTTGTTGCATTTTCTCAGTGGCTCATCCCTTACTTTGTAAATGTATATTATCTTCCACTTGTCACAGCTGGTTTCCTTGCAGCTGCATTCTCTTTCCCCTCAGGTGTTATTCGTGCATTTGGCGGATGGCTCTCTGATGTATATGGTGGTAGAAAAGTAATGGTTTGGGTACTTACTGCCTCCGTAGCTATCTCTGCGATGCTTATGGTTCCTAAAGTAGATATTTTTTCACCAGGTAAAGGTGTCATAGCCGCCATACCTGGAACAATAACAGCAGTAACAGAAAACAGCGTTACTGTAGGTAAAAGAGTCTACCATTTCTCACCAAAAGAGAAACATCATGAAATCAGCACTATCGATAGTGACAAAATTCACGTACTTCCAGTGAAGAAAGTTTGGCAAGAAGCTGTCGTAAAAGTCGGAGACAAAGTAAGTAAAGCACAACTTTTAGTTAAAGGAACTACCAAGATATCATTTCAGGCCAATGTTTGGATATTTGCCATTTTAGCCATTTTACTTGGTTCTATTTGGGGTATTGGTAAAGCAGGTGTATATAAGTATATTCCGGAACACTATCCTGATGATGTGGGTATGGTTGGTGGCGTTGTTGGTGTACTAGGAGGATTAGGTGGATTTTTTACTCCTATTATCTTCGGTTACCTACTTGAGTACACTGGTCTTTGGTCAAGTGCGTGGGCATACATACTTGTACTCTCTTTCGCGGGTATGTGGTGGTTATTGCACGACAGTGCCCATAAAGCTGATAGAAAATAAATCTTAAAACAAAGGAGTAAATAACAACATGAATTTTAACCCTAATACAGAAACAGAACAAAAAAGTAAGATAGATATAGAGGGTGGAAATCCACCCAGTAAAGATGAAGAGATATCTTATGAAGATATGCACCCGTTTCTACAAGAACTCATAGATGAACACCATGTTTATACTAAAGAGTTAAATGCTTTTGAAGAAGCCATTGCAATGATAGAGAGTGGGAAAATAGACAAAGAAGTATATGAGAAATTGCGTCAATTCTTCTCTTATTTCGATGATCAAATTGTAAATTATAACCAAGAAGGAGAAAAATACCTTTTTGCCAGGATTTCTAAAAAGATGACAGAAGATGAAAATTTTAATGTCATCAATTTTTTAGAAACGGATCACGTGAAGTCTATAGAAATGGCTGCTGTAGCATTTAATATGCTTGCACTCTTTTCAAGAATTCCTGATGAGAAATCACGTTTTATCATTTTGGACATTGCTTTAAATCATGCTAAAGAGTTATTAGAATTATTAAGAGTACATATTTACCGTGAAGGCACTATGATATTACCTTATGCACAAAAAAATTTCACCGTTGAAGAATTGACAGAAATACAACAAAGGAGTAAATCATGAACATGGAATTTAACCCAAATACAACCACAGAATCAGAAGTTGAGATAGATATGGAGGGTGGTGTATCACCTTATGATCCTCCAGAAGCTTATAATCCTCCTAGTAAAGGTGAAGAGATTCCGTATGAAGACATGCATCCGTTTTTACAAGAATTCATTGATGAACACAAATCTTACACTAAAGAGTTAAATGCTTTTGAAGCAACTATTGCAATGATAGAAGGGGGGAAAGTAGACAAAGAAATAGATGAGAGATTGCGTCAGTTCTTTTCTTTTTTCGATGATCAGGTTGTTAGTCATAACCAAGAAGAAGAAAAATACCTTTTCCCTAAGGTTTCTAAAAAAATGATAGCAGATGGAGAGCACTCAAAAGCAGATGAAAATTATACTGTCATAGATGTTTTAGAAGATGATCACGTGAAGTCTATACAAATGGCTGCTGTAACATTTAATATGTTTGCACTCTTTTCAAGAATTCCTGATGAGAGATCACGTTATATCATTTTGGACGTTGCTTTAAATCAAGCTAAAGAGTTACTAGAGTTATTAAAGGTGCATATTTACCGTGAAGATACTATTATCTTCACCTATGCACAAAGAAATTTTACCGATGAAGAATTGACTGGCATACAACAAAAAACAAAGGGAGTGTAAAATGAGTATTAACATAAACAAATGGGATGTTGAAGACAACGAGTTTTGGGAGAAAAAGGGTAAAAGTGTTGCCGCTAGGAATCTTTGGATTTCTATTCCGGCACTTCTATTGGCATTCTCAGTATGGCTTATGTGGGGTATGTTGATCGTTCAGATGAAAAAGATGGGCTTTACACTCGGTATGAACCCTCAAACACCTGAAGACTGGGCGAATGTAAACTCACTCTTATGGACACTGCCTGCTGTAGCTGGTTTAGCAGGAGCAACGCTTAGAATTCCAAACGGATTTCTTATTGGTATTGGTGGAGGTAGAAATGTTATCTTCTTAACAACTGCTCTTCTTCTTATTCCTGCTTTTGGTGCTGGATGGGCTATGGGAAATAAAGATACTTCTTATATAACGTTAGCTATTCTTGCTGCGACATCAGGTTTTGGTGGAGGTAACTTCTCCTCTTCTATGTCAAACATCTCTTACTTCTTCCCTAAAAGAGTACAAGGTACATCACTGGGACTTAATGCAGGGCTTGGTAACCTAGGTGTAAGTACAATGCAATTCCTTATTCCTATGGTATTAGCATCTGGTGTATTTTCTGCTGGTATGATGATGCCAAATACTGAGAAGTTAGTTTACATTCAAGATGCTGCTTGGGTATGGGTTCCTCTTATTATGATTGTAGCTATTGCTTCTTTCTTTAGTATGAATAACCTCAAAACTGCTACACCTAAATTAGGTAATTATGCAAGTGAATTTGGAAAAACCATACTTCTTCTTCTCTTTGGTGTAGCTGGTGCCGGGCTTGGTGCATTTATGCTCATATCTTTAAAGATAAACATGTGGATTGTAATTCCTGTAGTTGTTATAGTAACACTACTTTTAATGAAGTTTTTATCACCAGGTGAACTAAAAGGAAATCTTGACAAACAGTTTGATATCTTTGGTAACAAACACACATGGATCATGACGATCATCTACACAATGACATTTGGTTCATTCATCGGATATGCGGCGTCTTTCCCTAAACTCATCCAAGATATTTTTGGTGGAGAGATCAACCCCTTTGCTTATGCATTTCTTGGACCACTTATTGGAGCACTTATTAGACCTGTAGGTGGTTGGTTAGCCGATAAAGTAGGTTCTGGTGCAAGAGTAACTGCTTGGAGTACAGTTTTACAAATTGTTGCTGCATTGGCAGTTGCATATTTTGTTGTTAGAGCAAGAGAGGTAGCTGCTATTGAAGGCGCTGCTGCAGCAGCAGAACAATACTGGTGGCCATTCTTCTGGGGCTTTATGGCTCTATTTGCTGGTACTGGTATAGGTAATGGTTCTACATTTAGATCTATCCCTTATATCTTTAGTAAAGTACAAGCAGGACCGGTTCTTGGTTGGACTGCTGCTATTGCTGCTTATGGTGCATTTATCATGCCAAAACTATTTGGTCAGCAGATTAAAGTAGGACACGCTGAATATGCTATCTATGGCTTTGTAGCGTACTATGTACTTTGTCTAGTCCTTAACTGGTGGTACTACGACAGAAAAAATTCTGAAGTAAAGTGTTAAACACTTCACTTCGTGGGAGAGGGGTACCCTCTTGCTCTCCCACACTATAAATTAAATTCAAAACATATTTTTGGTATCTTTTGAATTTAATTTAAGAAAAGAGATTTGACATATGGAGATTAAAAACATCTTTGAAAATAATAAAAAGTGGGCACAGGAACAACTAAATAACGACCCAAACTTTTTTACTTCTTTGTCAAAACAACAACAGCCAAAGTATCTATGGATAGGATGCTCTGATAGTAGAGTACCGACTAATCAAATTATGAATTTGCCTGCTGGTGAGGTCTTTGTGCACAGAAATATTGCAAATATAGTTGCACTTACAGACTTTAATTGCCTCGCTGCCATAGAGTATGCTGTAGAAGTGTTAAAAGTAGAACATATCATCGTATGCGGCCATTACGGCTGCGGCGGAGTAAAAGCAGCAATGGATGGCAATACCCCTGGATATGTAGGCAATTGGTTTAGCAATATCACAGACATCATTAAATTCAATGAAAACAAACTAAAAGACTTAAATGAGCAGGAAAGATACAATAAAATATGTGAATTAAATGTATTAGAACAGGTTAAACATCTATCAGATACGACTATCGTTCAAAATGCCTGGAAGAAAAATGCAAACCTTACCATACATGGTTGGATATATTGCATAGGTGATGGCATACTACACGATTTATATATAGACAAAAATACCATATAACTGGATTAAACATGAGAAGAATAGCATTACTATATTTATATATTGTGTTCACGGTGAGTGCATTTGCCCAAATAACTCCCAACACTACTTGTAAAATGTGTCACCCTACAATATATAAAGAGTACAAGACAAGTGCTCATCACAAGTCAACTATATATGAAGACGCTATTCATAAAGCAATATGGGAGATGCATCCACTTAAAAAGAAAAACAAATACACCTGTGCTAAGTGTCATACCCCTGCTGATACAAGGATTCTGCAGGCACTTAAAGCTGGTACAAATGGCACGCCTCAGGATGACGAATTGCACCACGAAGCTATAGCCTGTATCACCTGCCATTCAATCAAAAGTATAAAAAGCCACCCACAATCTCATGATGAGATTGTATTGGTTGACAATGACAAAAAGCGACCCATTATATTTGCTGCAAATAAAAATAATAAAAATGATAAAGGGCTATATGCAAGAAAGAGAACCAGTCTTGGTATGTTTAAATGTAAATCCAGATCTCCATATCACGATATAAACTATACAAATGAAATTTTTTATACCGGGAAAATATGTCTAGGTTGTCATCAGCATAAGGAAAATAAACATGGTCAAAACATTTGTACTACAGACAGAGAAGGTGCAATGGATGAAGAATCGAACTGTCTTACCTGCCATATGCCCAAAATAGAAGGCAGTATTGCCAGTGCCCCGATGTCTAAAACACATAGATTTCATGGTTTTGCAGGTACCAGAAATAGACCCGATTTATTGGCAAAATATTTGAAGATAAATTTTAAGAAGACTGTATCTGGATTTGAAATAACCCTTAAAAATGAAGCAAAACATAATTTGCTGTTGCACCCGTTAAGACTGGGAAAACTAAATGTAAGCATTAAAAACGGTACCAAAACAAAGAAATTAAAATCAATTTCATTCTTTAGAATATTAGGGGCGGAGGGCAAGCCTGCCATGCCATGGCTGGCTACAGAGATTTTCAAAGAAAACATGCTTAAAGCAGACGAAGTCAGAACTTTAAAGTATGATACAAAGGTGAATAGCGGAGATATTGTAGAAGTTGAATTTGGGTACTTTTTGGTAAATCCGGAAATGCATAAAAAATTAAATTTGATGGACAATGAAAAAGCCACAAAATTTAATATACTTAAAACTGAATTTTTTACAGTTCAATAGGCCCTCTAAATGTTTAGGCTATTTAGAGGGTCCTAAAATTAAAATAAGGAAAAATAATGCAAAATACTATCAATAACACCTTCGCATACACATCAAGTACATTACTGAATGCGTATACAAAACGACGAAATGAACTATTACTTTTATTAAAAGAGGAAAAAAATGAGGATATTTTAAAAAAAATCCGTCTTGCACTGTTATCCATAGATTTATGTATACAAATTTTTAATGATGCAAACCGTAATTTTCCACTTATCAACAAAGAGATACTCGAACAGGGGAATCAAAATATTGCTCTTGTAAAAAATAAAACTGCCGGTATTAAAAAACTTAAAAAAGGCATTGCTACTTTAAATGAACTAAACAGTCTTATTTTTAAGCAAAAAATGCATTATTCTATAGAATTATCCAATAGTGACAGTAAAGAAGTGTCAGCAGAAATCGCTTCAAATATATTAAAAGAGAACGCTTTTTTATTTACACATGTATTGCATGTAATTTATGACAATGCTAATCAAGAAGAGATTTTCAATACTATTACCGCTCATGTAAAATACATTTTAGGTTTATGTATTATAGATCCCATATCATCCGCAAATGATATTTATAAAGAGATACTCAATGAGAGAGAAAAATATACTATGACAAATGAAATAGACACATTTATATTTAACTCACACCATTTTTGTTTGACAATTCTACTTTTCACAAAACACTGGAGGGGATACAAAGAATACTCTTTAGAAGCAGCTGAGAAAGATTTAAATGATAAAATTAATGATATTTTAAAACAAAGACAAAGTAATCCTTCTTAAATGTTTACTTGCAGGTACCTGAGCAAACTATAGATTGTATACTGTTTGTCTCAACAATATCTCTTAGGGCATTTTCATCAAGTACAGTCACAACATGGTCTTTAATGATGAGGACTTCTTCTTTTTTTAATTTTGTCAAAATACGAGAAAGGGTCTCTGGCGTCATATTAAGTATAGAGGCTATTTCATTATTTTTAAGGCGTTCAAAAACAGATGCATTGTTAAGTAGGAAATCTGCTATCTTTGCTTCTGAAGAATAAATCGTCTCTTTATGCAGTGACTCTGCCAGTATTTTCATTCTCTTTAACAAAGAAGAAATTAAAGAAAGTGCCAAGTCTGTATTATCTAAACAACCATAGAGTTTATCAAGGGGAAGCAGTCCCATGGTACCATCAGTCAAAAATTCACACGTTGCGGGGAAAGGTATACGTTCCAATATAGGAAAAAGTGCCACCATTTCAGGTGCCACAAAATTATGTATATGTACCGTAGTGCCTTTGGGACTTGTTTTAAAAAGCTTTACCGTACCCTCAAGTAAAATATACAAGTATTCACTCTCATCACCTTCATAAAAAACAATGGAATCTTTCGAATATTGACGTACATGCATTTGTGCATATACTGATTTTAACTGCTCTTCTGTAAGCTCAGAAAACAATGGTATTTCTTTAAGTGTGTGCATACATTAATTCCTCTTGATAATCAAAAAAAGTATACCATATCAATCTAATATAACACGAATTCTTCCTAGATATCTATTATATTACGTACAGACTCAAAAGTGATATTTTCATCTCCAAACCACTTTCAATTCATTAGAAATCTGTGATGTATCATAAGAGTTTTTTTCTTCTTTAACCTTTCCAATTGTATACTCTGTAAAGACAAATGGTTGCAGATAATACGTACCACTGTATCCTCTTTTACGCAGATCTTTAATGATCCTGTTAATTTCCTCTACTCTTAACAAGTCACTATGTACTGTTGTTCTTACTTCAAAAGAAAACTGCTTCTGTATTAAAAAATTGAGCGTCCTAGAGAAACTGTCAAAATGTTTATCTTTTGTTATCTCAAAATACTTCTCTTTGGGTGCCTTGTAATCAAGCGCAATATAATCAACCAGTCTGTTTTCTACCAACATTTGAATCATTTCAGGATTTAATCCATTGGTATCCAATTTAATCTTAAAATTTAACTGCTTGATCTTTTTACAGAACGCTACTAGATCATTGTAGAGTGTAGCTTCTCCTCCAGATAAAACTACTGCTTCAAGTAGCCCAATTCTACTTTGTAAAAATGTTATAGCTTCCTCTTCAGTGATCTCTCCCTCTCCAAATACAATATCTTTATTGTAACAATACACACAATGCATATTACACTTGGCAAACCAAAAGATAGCCGCTAAATGATCGGGATAATCCAAAGCCGTAAAAGGAGTAACATCATAAAGAGGTTTATGCGGCATTGATCTGTGATGCTTTTTCAAGAAAAAACTTTCTCTCCTGATGCTCACCTTTTTTACCGATATTAAAACTCTCTACAGGTCTATGGTAACCCATTACTCTTGTGTAAACAATGCATTTTGTTCTTCGTGCTTCATTACGATGAAGTATCTCTTCTTTTTTCATGTTTTTTCTCCTATGTTAATAAAAATTGCTCTACGCACTCTTTGGCATTACGCACCAAACTATCAATCTCTTCTTTGCTCGCATCCTCTACATGAATACCGCAAATGACTAAGAGATCTTTTCCTATTTTATCATAAATGATGTTTGCCATTTTTTCTGAGATGATATGATCTTTATGTCCTTGCTTGCTTATCGTTTGCAAGTGCTCTTTCTCTTCTATCAATGTTACTGAACCAATATGCTCCTCCTCTCCGCCTGTGATGACAACAAGCCTGTCCTTCCCTATCTTATGACACTCTAATGCAACCGCATACCGACCTTTACCAGCACTGATCATCAACACGCCCTCTGCAAAATCTCTTCATCACATTTGGGGCAATACTCATATTCCCCAGAGAGATAGCCATGTTTCTCACAAATAGAAAATGTCGGTGTCACGGTAATATAAGGCAGTCTGAAATTACCAATAACCGTTCTTACCAGTTTCCTGGCTGCTTCGGAGGAACTGATCTTCTCTCTCATGTATAGATGCAATACAGTTCCGCCTGTATATTTACACTGAAGATCATCTTGCAGTGTTAACGCCTCAAAGGGATCATCCGTATAGGATACTGGGATTTGAGAAGAGTTAGTATAATAATTGTTCTCCTTCGTTCCTGCCTGGATAATATCATCATATCTTTTGGCATCTTCTTTGGCAAATCTATAGGTCGTTCCTTCTGCCGGTGTTGCTTCTAAATTATAGAGGTTTCCTGATCTCTCTTGAAACTCTTTAAGCTGATCTCTCATAAAATCCAAGATCCTTATAGCCATCGCTTCTCCAGATGCATCGGTTATATTATGCTTATCATTAGAAAAATTTCGTATCATCTCATTCATACCGTTGACACCGATGGTCGAGAAGTGGTTGTTAAACCCGGGGAGATATCTTGCTGTATAAGGGAAAAGTCCTCTGTCGTACATATCCTGGATAAATATCCTTTTTTTCTCAAGTGTTGCGTAGGCATACTCCATAAGTTTGGTGAGTCTTGCAAAAAGTTTCTCTTCTTTTCCTGCATAAAGGTATCCCAATCGTGCCATATTGATCGTAACAACACCTATACTTCCTGTCATTTCAGCACTTCCAAACAGCCCTCCACCTCTTTTAAGAAGTTCACGAAGGTCCAATTGTAATCTACAGCACATACTTCGTACATGTCCCGGTTTATATGCCTCTTCATTGGGTATAAGTTCACCCTCTTCATTTTTCACATATTGACTGCCTATAAAGTTTTGAAAATAAGAAGATCCTATCTTTGCTGTATTTTCAAAAAGGATATCGGTATTTTCTCCATACCAGTCAAAATCTTCTGTGATGTTTACCGTAGGGATAGGAAAGGTAAAAGGCTGTCCAGTCATATCACCTTCAGTCATTACCTCATAATAAGCTTTGTTGATAAGATTCATCTCAGGCTGAAAATAGTGATAGGTCATACTTTCCAAAGTGTTGATACCTTCTCCTCTTTCTTTAGCACTCTGCAATAACTCTTCATCACCCAAGCCAGAAAACAGATGTTTCTGGTTTCTTGTCGGTATTTGATCTTTCAGGTCAACAGGAACTGTCCAATCAATGGTAATATTGGTAAAAGGGCTTTGCCCCCACCGCGCAGGAACATTGAGGTTGTATACAAAGCTTCTTATCGCTTTTTTGATCTCAACGAATGAAAGTCTATCTTTAAACACATAGGGTGCAAGATAGGTATCAAATGAAGAAAATGCCTGTGCCCCTGCCCATTCACTCTGCAAGATGCCCAGAAAATTTGCCATCTGTCCCAATGCTTCTCTAAAGTGAGCAGGAGCTCTACTCTCCACTCTGCCTCTAACCCCGTTAAACCCTTCATCCAAAAGCACTCTCAGGCTCCATCCTGCACAGTAACCGGTCAAACAATCCAAATCATGAATATGATAATCTCCATCTCTGTGCGCATACCCCTCTTCTTTAGAGTAGATTGCATCCAACCAAAAGTTGGCGATCACTTTACCTGCTGTGTTGTTGACAAGTCCGGCATTGGAGTAACCCGTATTTGAATTGGCATTAACTCTCCAGTCAGATTTATCGATATACTCTTTAACGGTCTGTGTGGAGTTGATATAGGTTGTATCTTCATCTAACCCCAATATATGTTCTCTTTGGATCTTGTGCATATGACGATAAAGCATAAATGATTTCATCACCTCAAAGTGTTGATGTGCATACAACACTTTTTCTATAATATCCTGAATCTCTTCGACACTGATTTCATCTCTGTTTTTTATCGTATCCATTAATTCTGCAAAGATACCCTTATCATAAACTTTCACTTCACTTTCAAATGCTTTTTTGATCACATCTTCAATCTTAAAAGGTACAAATTTCTGAGAACTTCCATCTCTTTTTATAATCGTTTTTATCATAACTATTTCTCCCATACTTTTTCAAGGTGTTCATTATAATTAAAGCTGTTTCTAAATGCTTTGATATCTATCAAGAAATTAAAAATCATTCATTTAATTATTTTATCTTCATTATTTTTTGATTGAGATCAATAAATTTATTTTAATATTATGCTATGTACCCATTTGAATAACTTTTGCCATATCAACCAATCTTTTAGCATACCCATATTCATTGTCCTGCCAGGCGGAGACTCTAAGAAGATTTCCCCCTACAATACTTGTAAGAGGAAGATTGATCACGGCACTGTGAGGGTTTTGTATATAATCATTGGACTCATTTGGGGTATTCGTAGTATCAAGTATATTTTCATACGAGGATTTTATCTCTGCCTCAAGCCGTTGATTAACCTCTTCTTTCGTATAGCATCCTTCTAGTTTGATACTTAAATCATATAGTGTAGTGCTAGGGATGGGCACTCTAATACTTTTAGCATATAGCTTCTCTTTGAGATGCGGAAAAAAATAAGCTGTTGCCTCAGCGGCACTGCTCATAAGAGGAATGATATTTTGTGTAGCAGAACGTGTTCTTCGTATATCGTTGGAGTAGTGTTTCCCGTCAAGCAGGTTCTGATAACTCGTATAGCTATGATACATACTCATCATCGCACCCTCTATACCAAAATACTTATCTAGTATCTGAAATATAGGCACTATTGCATTGGCTGAACAGCTAGAGTTCGAGATAACAGACTCTTGCTTATACTGCGTATGATTTACACCAAAGATATACGTTGGGGTATCATCAGTTACAGGCGTAGAGATAATCACTTTACTTGCACCATTTTTAATCCAAGGCAAATTAGATTCTGTCGTTAAAAACATGCCACTACATTGTAAAACAACATCTACATTTAAAGATTTTATATTCATGTGTTCAGCATTAGGTTCAGAAAAAAGTTTAACTGCTTGATCATTGATGAAAAGTCTGTCTTCTTTAACGCTTATATCGTAATCAAGTACTCCATAGATAGAATCATATTTTAAAAGATACGCCATCTGTTCATAGCTATAGAGGTCATTGATACCTACTAACTCAAAACTGCTATCTTCAAGTATGATACGCGTAGCACTTCTGCCTATACGCCCAAAACCATTAATAAAAATACGTATCTTTTCAGAACTCATAGACGATAAAATCCTTTAGAATAATTTTTAAATGATTTTGCATAGTAATCATTATAGTGAAAACCCATCGCCATAGTATTGATAAGTATCAATCTTGATGTTTATCAATAGATTTAGATAATCAAAAAGCTAGAATAATATGATAGCTCAACTTTCGTATATATTTTCGTTATTATTTCCGACATGATCTGGAAAGTTGAAATACAAACTTGACAATAACATAGGAAAATATTATGGATGTAAAACACTACTATAACCCCAACGGTGAAGAGATACTTGATGAGAAAATCTTTGGTGGTTCACCTACAGGATTTGTTGATTTTAATCGTTCTAAATACAGATGGGACAGTAACATCTATGATCTGATGAATGCAAATACCTGGTTTCCTTCTGAAGTCAATACCAGCTCTGAAAAAAAGAACTTTGACCAACTTTCCCCAAATGAACAGTCTATCTACAAGATGACCTTTGCACAGTTAAGTTTCAATGATTCTGCACAAGAAGAGTACCTTAGTGACTTTAGGCGTTTAGCAAACAACCGTTTGGTCAAGTCTGTACTCTCTCTTCAAATTATGCAAGAAGTAAACCACTCTAAAAGTTATGCCGTTTTACTTGATGCCTGCGGTAACTCAGATGAAGTTTTTAACCTCTATAAATATGATGATGCACTCAACCGTAAGAACCAACAAATAGCAGAACAGTTCGCCCGCTACATAGATGGTGGTTCTGTAGACAAGATGCTCCTCTCTGCTATGGCAAGTGTAAATCTGGAAGGTATCTACTTTCTTCTAGGGTTTTCTTACATTTACCTACTCGGAGACAAGGTACCAGGAGCCAGAGATATGGTCAAGTTCATCGCTAGAGATGAGCTTAATGCCCATTTACCTCTTTTTGCCAATATTTTTAAAACAATTCAAAAAGAAAATAAAATTCAAACCAGTACCATAGATGCTGCCTACACGATGATAGAGGATGCAGTCAACATAGAGTTGCAGTATGGGAAATATCTGCTTAACCAATTTCCTATTATGGGAGTGACCCCTGAGCTTATGGAACAAACTGTGTACAACTACGCTAACGATAGACTCAAGAAGATAGGACTTACCCCAATCTTTGAGCAAAGTAACACAACCTACTTGCAAAAGCTTGTTACAAAACATCTTGAAATGAATGAAGTAAAAAGTAATTTCTTTGAAAGCAATGTTTCAAACTATGCAAAATCCAGTATTGATCTCAATGATTTTTAGATGATGACAACTGAAATCACTTCCATAAAGTACCCTCTCCAGCGAGTTGAAAGTGACTTAATACAAAACTTCAAGGGCTAGATTATTATTTTAACAACCATATTTATTCCTTGCTCATTGGACTCTTCCTTAAGTTTTTCTAACCCACTATTAACAACATTTTAGCTAAAATAATCTATTAATTTTGACTGCCTTCTAGGGTAAGTCTTGGAGCAATAACAATGGACAAATCAAAATATATCTGGATGGATGGCGAACTCACACCATGGGATGATGCCAAAGTACATGTACTCACTCATACACTACACTATGGTAATGGTGCAATAGAGGGGACTAAAGCTTATAAAACAGTTGATGGAAGATGTGCTATTTTTAAACTAACCGAACACACACAAAGACTATTGAATTCATCTAAGATGACACTTATGAATGTGCCTTACACACTGGAAGAACTTAATGCTGCACAAGTCAAACTACTACAAGAAAATGAACTCTTTGATGGTGCATATATCAGACCATTGGTTTATCTTGGGTATGGGGTAATGGGTCTGTACCATAAAGACTGTCCTGTAAACGTCTCTATCTCTGCATGGGAATGGGGTGCATACCTTGGTGAAGAAGGTTTAAGAAAAGGTATCAGACTGAAAATTTCATCCATGACAAGAACACCGAACAGTTCAGGTATGGGTAAAGCCAAAGCTGTTGCCAACTATCTCAACTCTCAAATGGCAAAATATGAAGCCGTTGAAGCAGGCTATGATGAAGCACTGCTTAGAGATGACCAAGGATATATAGCTGAAGCGTCAGGTGCTTGTTTCTTTATGGTAAGAGACGGTAAACTCATCTCTCCGCCAAGTGATAACACTCTTGAGTCTATCACGCAACAAACTGTTATTGACTTGGCGACTGATATGGGCATAGAAGTACTAAGAAGACGTATCACACGTGAAGAGATTTACATAGCAGAGGAAGCATTCCTAACTGGAACAGCTGCAGAAGTGACACCTATTAGAGAAGTAGATGCACGTATCATCGGTGCAGGTTCAAGAGGACCTATCACGGAAAAATTACAAGCGGCATATTTTGATGTGGTTGCAGGTAAAAACCCTGACTATATTCAACATTTAACCTATATAAACTAAACAAGGATAAACATGCCAGCAGACATGAACGACTATTTTAAAAAGAAAAAATCTAGTAACAACTCAACCAATAACAACAGCGGTGGAGGAAACAATTCTAATAACCCACTCAACAACATGGGTAAAGGTGTATCTTGGATATTTGCCATTATAGCCATAGCATTTGCACTTTTTTTACTCAAGCCTTTTACTATCATCAACTCTGGTGAGGTAGGGATTAAAATAAACACCGGTAAATTTGAAGAAAAACCTCTTAATGCCGGACTACATTTTTTTATTCCTGTGCTTCAAAAAATCATTGCTGTCAACACACGTATTCGGATGATTACATACTCTGATGTGAAAATAGGAGAAATGGGAGACTCATATAATAGAACTCTTGAAGGCGGACTCAAAAGAAATCCAGCCATCTCCGTACTTGATAAAAGAGGACTGACAGTCAATATAGATCTTGCAGTACAGTACAGACTCAAGGCAGAAACTGCGCCGGCAACCATAGAAAAATGGGGAACAAGTTGGGAAGAGAAAATCATTAACTCTAAAGTAAGAGAAGTGGTACGTGATGTTGTAGGTCAATATCCAGCAGAACAACTTCCTGAAATGCGTAACCAAATCGCAGCAGCTATTGAAGTCAAAGTAAAAGAGAGTGTTGATTCACTTCCTCACCATCCAGTTGTACTTGAGTCTGTAGAACTTAGAACTATTAACCTTCCTCCAAAGATTAAAGACCAGATAGAAAGAGTACAGATAGCAAAACAAGATGTAACTATCGCTGAGCAAGAGAAAGAAAAAGCGAAACAACAAGCACAAAGAGCTGCAGAAGTAGCACGTGGTGAAGCGGAGAGAAATCGTATCGTAGCGCAAGGTGAAGCAGACAAGATCCGTATCGAGGCAGAAGATCAAGCCAAAGCCAATATACTTATTTCAAAGTCTCTTACTTCGGAACTTCTCCAACTAGAGCAGATCAAAACACAAGGGAAATTTAACGAAGCACTCAAAGTAAATAAAGATGCACAGATCTTCCTTACCCCTGGCGGAGCAGTACCCAACATCTGGGTAGATGCAAAAAGCAAACAACAACGTTTGATGGGACAAGAACAATAAAGTGTATGGTGGGTTTTCCACCATACAACTCATCACTTCATTTTCCTCTTTAATTTCCTATCTTACATTTCAATTATATAGCATCATGCCACTGTACTAAAGTAAGTCTATAGCCCTCTTCCGAAGGCAATACTTCGTATGAAAAATATGGATTACATGGATTACTAGGCAAAATAATCATATTTCCTGCTTCTGGTTTAATCTTAACAGTTTCTCCCTCGTTGCTGTAAAGATAGTTAAACATCAATTCACCACCAGAAAAATCTTGGCTTTTCTTATTTAAAATAACATTATAGTTCAAAATCAAATATTTATCCTAAAATATATCTTAATGTACAGTAGGATCATTTTGAACTATCGAACTCAAAAAGCTCTCCCAATGCATACTATAGATATAATACCAGCAAATATTTTCTTAATGGAGATTTCCTTATGCAAATCGATTGGAACAAAAACCCCCTGATCCCTGCTATTGCACAAGACCATGAAACTTCTCAAGTACTCATGCTTGCCTACATGAACGAAGAAGCCTATAATCTAACTCTTTCTACAGGCTATGCACACTACTTCAGCCGCAGTAAAAAACGCATCTGGAAAAAAGGTGAGAGTTCTAACCACACCCAAGAGGTGAAAGATGTACTGCTTGACTGTGATGCAGACACTGTGATACTCAAGATAAAACAAAATGGTGTAGCCTGTCATACAGGACGTAAAAGTTGTTTCTTCACGTCAGTGATGCAAGACAAAGTCATTTTAGAAAAAGAAGTAGATACCGATACCATTTACGGTGTAGTCGATACCCTTTACCATACCATTTTAGAACGAAAAAATGCTCCCAAAGAAGCGAAGTCATGGACTAAAAAATTACTTTACGACAAAGAACTTATGCTCTCTAAGATTCGTGAAGAAGCAGATGAAGTATGTGTAGCCATCAACGAAGAGAGTGACGAACAGGTCATCTACGAATCTGCCGATTTACTTTACCACACGCTAGTAGGACTAGGCTACAGAGAAATCTCTCCTGACAGAGTGAAACAAGAACTGGGAAGAAGATTTGGATTGAGTGGGATCGTAGAGAAAGAGGGACGAAATAAATAATTATTTCGTCTTATATAATTATAACTGTATTAACAGCTGCCGCTGCATCCTGGACTATCTGCATTACCACCAGCAAAATACTTCCCGTCAAAACTTACCAAAGAGTAGTTTCTGTCAGTTCCAAGTGACTCTTTAAGTCCCTCTATAGAAAGGAAACCTAGAGAATCAGCACCCATATTCTTGGCAATCTCCTCTGGGGTAAACTTTGTAGAAATTAACTCTTCTTTTGTTGGGGTATCAATGCCATAACGACATGGATATTTTATCTCTGGTGCTGCAATACGCATATGTACTTCTTTTGCACCTGCTTCTTTGAGCATACGTACAATCTGCTTAGAAGTGGTGCCACGCACAAGTGAGTCATCAATAATCGCTATTCTTTTACCCTTTATGAGATGTTTGATTGGAGAGAGCTTCATTTTTACTTTCAGATCACGTATTGCTTGTGTTGGTTCAATAAAGGTACGTCCAATATAGTGGTTACGTACAATACCCATCTCAAATGGTATACCTAATCCATCGGCATACCCTTTAGCTGCGGCCACACCAGAATCTGGTACAGGAAGTACAATGTCTACATCAGAAGGTGCCTCTTTAGCTAGTCTTTTCCCCATCTTTAAACGCATTTCATAAACATTTTTACCGTCTATGATAGAGTCTGGTCTAGCAAAGTAAATGTACTCAAAAGCACATGGATGATAATCTTGTTCAAATATTTTCTCTGACTGAGGCTCTTTGTTTTTTTCAAAGGTAAGCATTTCACCAGGTTCGACATCACGTACAAATTCTGCACCCACAAGGTCAAAAGCACAACTCTCAGAAGCGACGATGTACCCACCATCTTTTAGTTTACCAAGACTTAGAGGACGGATACCAAAACGGTCACGAATCACAAACATTTTAGAACGGCTTTGTATGGCTAGACAATAGGCACCCTCTATCTTAGTTAACATATCTTTGATACGATCAACCAAGGAGCCTTTTTGGGATTTTGCTATGAGATGAATAATATTTTCCGTATCCATATCTGTTTGAAAAATAGCACCTTTATCTATAAGTTCATCACGAACTCCCTGCTTATTGATAAGATTACCATTATGTACGACCGATATTTCTCCGAGTTTATACTTGGCAAATACAGGCTGTGCATCTCCTGCAGATTCACTCCCTGCTGTTGAATAACGGTTATGTCCCACAGCACATTCACCATCTAAACTATCAAGTGTTTTTTGAGAAAAGACGTTTGCTACCATGCCACGCTTTTTATACAGAGCAATACGTTTACCGTTAGCTGCAGAAATACCCGTAGCTTCTTGTCCTCGATGTTGCATAGAAAAGAGCGAATAATACGCTATCGTTGAAGCTTTTTTTGCACCAAATACACCTACGATTGCACACATATTATATTCCTAAACAGTCATTGATAGAGTAAAAACCGCTCTCTTGGTTGACTAACCATTTTGCTGCTCTGATAGCACCTTTTGAAAATGTTTCTCTGCTTGTAGCTGTATGATTCAGTTCTAAAAATTCACCATCATTATAAAAACCAACCGTATGTCGACCTACAATGTCACCACCTCGAAGTGCCATGACTGCTATCTCATCTTTGGTTCTTGCACCTATTTGACCATCTCTTCCACTCACACGTACAGCATCAAGGTCAAGTCCACGCCCTTTAGCTGCAAATTCACCAAGCGTCAATGCTGTCCCAGAAGGTGCATCTACTTTATGTCTATGATGTTGTTCTACGATTTCAATATCAAAATCTTTTAATGTTGCAGCTACTTTTTCTACAAGTTGTTTAAGCAGTGCTATCCCTGCTGACATATTGGAAGCATACAGCACTGGCATCTCCTTGGATGCTTCCATCATAAGATTTTGTTGATGTTCGTTAAATCCAGTCGTTGCAATAACCATAGGTGTAGGATTTTCAAGTGCCGCTTCACACAATTCTTGTGTTGCCGTAGGTGCAGAAAAGTCGATGACAACATCACAGTTTTCAAGTAATATTTTCATACTATTAGTAACAAGTACATCTTTGGGCAAATCCCTTTTTAATTCATCGAACACATGCACTGCACTCAATGGCAAAACATCATCATGCAACAAAGAATCTATCAGTAAATTCCCTACTCTACCTGTACTACCAACTATACCTACTTTTGCCATCTATTGTTGCTCCTGAATATATGAAATTACTTTTAGTGCAGCAATGGAACCGTCACCTGCTGCTGAAACCACCTGTTTGGGTGCTTCTATGCGTATATCACCTGCTGCAAAAAGTCCAGGAACTGATGTTTTCATACTTAAATCTACGATGACCTGACCCCAGTCATTCATCTCACAGATAAAGTCGCCATTTTCATCTTTAAGTACTGTATTGTTTACGTTATGTCCTACAAATACAAAAAGCCCTGTGTTGTCCATATGTGTAATCGTACCATCATTATTTTTGATGTCTACTCCTGTAAGCCCCATTGTATCACCTACAGCTTCTTCTATGGTAGAGTTGGTGATAAGGTGTATATTTTCTTTTCTCATCACTCTATCTAGTGTTGGAGGGGCTGCCCTAAATTCGTCTCTTCTGTGTACAACATAGACATCTGAACAAATATTTGAAAGAAAAAAAGCTTCTTCAAGTGCAGTATCTCCACCACCAAGTACTGTAACGGGTTTGTCTTTATAAAAGAATCCATCACAAGTAGCACAGGTACTCACACCTTTACCAAAGAATTCATCTTCACCTTTAAACCCTGCTCTTTTAGGTGTAGACCCGGTACAAACAATGACTGTTAAGGTTTCTACTGTATCACCATTTTCAAGTGTCACAGTAAAATGCTCACCTGTCTTGGCAACAGCTTCCACTTTTTTCATCTCATGTTTAAGACCAAAGTGAAAACACTGTTTTTGCCAAGTATCCATAAAGTCCATACCTGTTTTGTCGTGTTCGAAAAATCCAGGATAATTTTCTATCTCAGAACTTTGGGTGATCTGCCCGCCAGGCATACCCATCTCAAATAATGTAACATTTTGAAGTCCGCCACGTGTTGCATAAAGTCCCGCAGTAAGTCCAGCTGGCCCACCACCAATAATTGCACAGTCTAACATTTTAAATCCTTTAAAAAGTAAAATATTTAAGTAAATAATTCCTATTATACAATGAAAATACTTGGTTAAAAATTTTAGGAAATTTTATCTAAATATAGATATGAAAGAAGGGTTAAAAAGAGGGAGAGCCCCTCTTAAATGCATAACTTATAGTTGTGCGTTTATTTTTTCAGCAAATGCATCTTTTGAAGCTGCGCCTACCATTTGGTCTACCATCTCACCGTCTTTAAAGAAAAGAATCGCTGGGATAGATCTAATACCGTATTTTACTGCGATATCTTGTTGTTCATCTGTGTTTACTTTACAGATAGTTGCTTTACCGTCAAAGTCTTCTGCAAGTTCTTCGACAACTGGAGCGATCATTCTACAAGGTCCACACCATGGAGCCCAAAAGTCTACCATTGTTACACCTTCAGCGATAGTCGCATCAAAGTTTTCATTTGTTAATTCAATATATTTTGCCATATTCATTCCTTTGTATTTAATGTAAACAGTATAACCTATATTCCTTATAAAAACTATTGGTATAGCTTATATTTTTAAAATTATTCATATTTTTGTTCTAAATGTATATAATTAGGATAATAATACTCTTATTTATATTTCTTCTAGCCTGATTTCGGGATATTCAGAAGAACGTGTACCTTTTAGAGGTATCGTCTTCTCCCCTTTTACAGTATAGACCAATGATATTTTAGTCTTTTCTGTATTATTTCTATTCGCCCTATGCAATAATAAAGAATGAAAAATGATCACATCACCTTTTTTGAGTGTTTTTGATACTTTTTTTGCTATAAGTGCAGCATTTTCACTCGTATCTTCTCTAAAATATTCCTTTTCATCAAACTGTTCAGGCTTAAATTGCATCAAATGGCTCCCAGGTAGAAATTCAAGCACACCATTATCACTATTCTCATCATCTAAAGCCAACCATACGCTCACAAGATTATCATTTGAGTACCGCCAATATCTTCTGTCTTGATGCCAAGCAGTTGCTTTGCTGTAATGAGGCATTTTTGTCATGATAGAGTTATGATGAGCGGTTGTTATGACCACTTTATCCTCTAATATCTGTTGCAAAACAGGACGAATCTCAACATCTTCCATCCACTCTTTAAAAAGAATATCTCGACTGTACACCTGTCGTAATCTACGAACTATCATATTCTCTTCATTAGATTTACTTGCATAATCTACTACATCGGTACGATACTCTTTAGATCTTTCATCATAACCTATCTCTGTTTCAATAGGTTCTATTCTATGTTCTAAGTGTGCTTTAGCTACATCCAATATAGCATCACATCTTTCTTTTGGTAAAAAATTTCTTAAGACAATAAAACCATTTTGATGAAATTGTTGAAGCTGCTCATCGGAAAGTCTCATAACTGTGCCCTTAAAGTATCATTGAGAAGATTATAGCGTAACATTCTCTATAAATTCCACCTCATCATAACGGACAATAAGTGCATCTATACTAAAAGCAACATCCAGGTTTTTAGTTTTCATATAGTAATGGGCAGAGTTAATGACTTTACGAAGTTTTGCAGAAGTCACATTATAAATAGGGTCAAAATCTGCTTTTCCGCTTTTGACCTCTATAAAATGAAGCACATTCTCTTTTTGGGCAATAATATCTATTTCACCTAATTTACGGGCAAAATAATTACGCTCAAGGATAATGAATTCTTCTTGTTCTAAAAACTCAGTGGCAAGATTTTCACTTGCATCACCAAATTTTTTAGGAAGCTCTCGCATTATCCGCAAGCCACTTCATCACCAACTGGCAGAATATCCACTTTCACTGACTTAAATCGCGCAGTCATGATCAGCTCATCTGCTTCATCACCAAAAAGTGCATTAAGTCTGGATGCTGCATGGTGGAAAGTACAAAACAGTGTACGAGATTTTACTTTAGAGGTATATCTTACACTTAAAGCCTCACTCTCTCCATACTCAGATCTTAAAATCACTTTAGAACCTAATTTTTGTTCATCTTCAAGAGGAGCAAGGAGCATATCTTCATCATACTTATTCCAAAGCTTATCTGTATGCTTGGTTTGTGCTGCATTATTATAATGTGCTAAAGTACGTCCTGTGGTAAGGTAATACCCCTCTAAAGAGTCATTAAAGAACTTCTTGTCAAGGATTTCTTGTACCATTCCACGAGGTTCATACTGTTTATAGACATATTTACCAAGCCCATCATCTGTACGGAAGTCAAGAAGATGAAGTATAGGGGTGTCTTCATGATAGATAGGCCACTGCATTCCTCTTTTTCTGTGACGTGCCAGTCTGTAGTAGTCTGCGCCTGAAAAACGTCTTGGGGCAACAACACGTACTTCATCCCACACATCTTCAGAAGTTTTAAAATTAAAGTTTTCACCATCTCCAAGCTTCACTGCCATTTGCGTAAGAACTTCCCAGTCATCTGGTAGATCAGTCTTTACTAGAGGTTGAGAAAGATGTAGCCTTCTCATGGCGTTGACATAAACACCTGTTTTTTCATAAGCTGACTTCACACCTATTATGATGTCCGCTTTTTTAGTAACGTCAGTCATAAACAACTCTTGCACCATTGTAAACTCTAACATGTCCATAGCTTTGTCTATTTTGTTGATGTTTGGATGTATATGTGTGATGTCTTCACCCATATTTAGCAATGCTTTTATACGTCCATCTAGCATCGCATCCATAAGCTGTGGTGTCATAAGACCTTCAACCTTAGGTTTTTGATAGTCTGGTGCAAAGTAAGGAAGACAGCCCATATCACAGGCACCCTGTACATTGTTCTGACCACGTAAAGGCATAAGACCTGCACCTGTTTTACCTACGTTACCTGTCATCAATGCCAAGTGTGTGATAGCCATCACTGCATGTGAACCATCTAGATGCTGAGTGATCCCAAGTCCCCAAAATATCATAGATTTTTTCACCGCATATTCTCTTGCAATGTTTGGTATCATTTTTGCTAAGTATTCATATCCTTCAATGTTTTTAAAGTACTCTGGATTTGCATACGGGTCGTTTAATATCTTCTCTTTAAAATCATCAAAACCTTTAGTACGATTATCTATGAAACTTTGTGAATAAAGTTCTTCATTGATGATCACATATGCCATCATATTTAAGACAAGTAAGTTTGACTCAAAAGGTATGACACAGTTGTGTTTAGCTAATTTTGCCATTTTCGTTTCACGGACATCTATCACTGCCAGGTTATTGTGCGTTCTAGCCATCGCAACCATACGATTAGCGATGATAGGGTGTGCTTCCATCGTATTTGAACCTATCGCAATCATAAATTCTGTCTCATAGATATCATTATAAGGATTCGTTGCAGCACCCTCACCCATAGTTGCTCTCATTCCCTTAAGTGATGGAGAGTGACATACTCTTGCACAGTTATCTACATGCGGAGAGTCCATAGTCTCACGACAAAACTTTTGAAATGCATAGGCACTCTCACAAGATGTTCTAGCACCACCAATGGCACAAAAACTGTCTCCGCCATACTTCTTTTTGATCTCATCCAGTTTCATGGTAGCGATACTTGTAGCCGTATCAAGGTCACAGGTCATAAACTCCGTATCAAAAATTGTCAGCTTTGATGCAAAAGCCTCTTGGATATGTGGATTTTTCTCTAAAAAAGTTTTACGAATGCGAGGTTCACGTACACGATCTTTTGAATCTACAAAATCATAACCGTATTTTCCCTTTATGCAAAGATTACCTTCAGAAACAACACCATCTTTTTGTGCATATATTTTTACAATCTTATTGTTTTCTACCACACCGGTAATGTCACACCCTACCCCACAGTAGGTACATACACTTTCTATCTCTTCTCTGTCATACTTTTTTGTCATAAAATGGGCCTTGTTTTGCTAATTAAGATAATTTTTATCCTAATTAGGCTTAAAATTAAGTAATTCTTGTTAATATCTAGCAAATTATATCAAAAGGATTTACAATGTTTACAATTAATGTAGAAAAAGAATGTGGATGTTTCAAAAAAAGTTCATATGACAACAACATGCAGTTTGAAAATAAAGATGATGCTCTCATACAGGCAAAACTTATGGAGAGCCACATGAACCAGAAATTTTGTCAAACACATCACTTTACGCTCACAGAAGATGGTCAAAACTTCAAAATCGGTGTAGAGGCGAAACCAAAAGAAGCCTCAGGTGGATGTTGTGGTGGTGGACACTGTTCATAAGAACATTCCCTCCCTATTAATCACATGAAGTGTACTTGTCACTGTGAACGACCTTATAAGCGAAGCGATTCGTGAACAATGACGACTTTTACTTCTTTTTTCTAAAAAAAGAAAGAGAGAAATAACACCTCAATTAGCATACAAGGACGTATGCAAAAGAGATCAAACTAATTCAATACTTATTTAAAATTCCCAAACACCAATGGTGCCTTCAAATCCAAACTTTTTACTTCAGTCATTACAGCCTGTAGATCATCTAACTTTTTACCAGATACACGCACCTCATCCCCCTGTATAGATGGTGTCACTTTTATCTTTAACTCTTTGATAGCTTTAACGATCTCTTTGGCTTCATCTTTATCAATCGTATCGACGATACGGTAAATCACTTTCGTGTTACCGCCAGATATACCTTCAGTCTTTACTTCTTCAAGTGACTTCCCTGCGATACCTCTTTTAATCAGTTTAGAGATAAGTATATCTTTGAGTGCATCTATCTTAGAGTCAGTAGAAGAACTAAGACTCAAAGTCTTAGCAGCCTCATTGAGATTAAACTCAGCTACGACGCCTTTAAAATCAAAACGTGTAGCCACCTCTTTCTCCGCCATAATAAGTGCGTTTTTAAACTCCATCATGTCCAGTTTAGCTGTTATATCAAAATAGTGATCTTTTGCCATCTCTTATCCTTTTACTTCTCAATCCTTATCATGGCTATCTGGCCATGAACGACATCAAGTTTACTTAATGCTCTAATAGCATCTTGCATTTTACTCTCTTTACAAATATGAGTTGTAAAGAGCAGTTTTGCTATGTCATCATTTTTGGTAGGCTTTTGAAGCATCGCTTCTATAGAAATATCAAACTTACCGAGTGTTGATGTGATAGCTGCCAATACACCACTTTGATCATTTACTTCCAATCTGAGGTAATATTGGGCCACAATATCCTCTTTAGGTAGAAGCTTAAGTCCGCTCTCCAAACCTTTTTTATAGCCAAGCATAGGTCCTTGATTCCCGCGGACGATGTCTATAATATCAGCTATGACTGCCGAAGCTGTAGCATCACCACCGGCACCAGGTCCGTAGTACATTGTCTCACCTACACGATCACCTACGACTGTGACAGCATTCATTACACCATCTACTTTTGCTATCATAGACTCTTTAGGTATCATCGTTGCGTGTACTCTAAGTTCAACGCCCTCATCCACTTTTTTCGCGATACCAAGATGTTTTATCTCATAACCAAACTCTTTAGCAAAGGCCACATCTATTTGCGTGATATTTTCTATACCTTCTATAAGAATGTCTTCAGGTTTTGCATCTAAACCATACGCAATACTTGCTAAAATGAGCAATTTATGGGATGCATCCAATCCGCCCACATCAAATGCAGGATCCGCTTCTGCATACCCTAGTTCTTGAGATTCTTTGAGGATGTCATCATACAGTGCACCTTCGTTTATCATCTTTGTAAGCATATAATTACATGTCCCGTTCATGATACCCTGAATAGAATTTATATGGTTTGCCGAGAGCCCATTACGTAAGGCCCCTATGATAGGTATTCCACCTGCTGTACTTGCTTCATACATCAAAGGGATGTCACCTGCTATGGTTTGCAGCTCATACCTGTGGTATGCAAGAAGTGCTTTGTTCGCAGTTACAACCGATTTACCGTTTTCAAGTGCTTTTTTTATAAGATCATAAGGTTCTTCAACTCCACCCATCAATTCTACTACGATATCTATCTCAGGGTCATTGACCAAATCTAGAGGGTTGTCACTAAGCTTAATGCTCACCCCTCTATCCTTAGACAGATTTTTTACCACACCTGACTTTACAATGATTTTTTTTCCGGCTCTTGCTTCGATAATGTCACTATTTTCTTCAAGTATCTTTGCAACACTTGCACCAACAGTACCAACACCTAAGATTCCTATTTTAACCATTATTTTTTTCCTCTTCAATTTCTTTCAAAAACTTTTTAATGTTCCGTGCGGCTTGACGGATACGATTTTCATTTTCTATGAGCGCAATACGTACATACTCATCACCATATTTTCCAAACCCTATACCAGGGCTTACAGCAACACCCGCTTGACGAAGAAGCTGTTTTGAAAATTCTAAAGAGCCCATATCTCTTGCTATCAGAGGGATTTTTGCCCAAATAAACATGGATGCATTCGGTTTTGACAATGGCCAACCTATATGCGTAAAAGCTTCTATCATCACATCACGTCTTTTCTGATAACGAGGGATGATCTGTTCATCAGGTATATACCCATGCTCATCAAGTGCCACAGTTGCAGCCACTTGGATAGGGGTGAACATCCCATAATCCAACCATGACTTGATACTCTGAAGTGCACCGATAAGTTTTTTATTGCCTACAATAAAACCTACTCTCCAACCAGCCATGTTATAAGATTTTGAAAGTGTGTACGCTTCAACAGCTACATCTTTAGCCCCTTCTACACTCATGATAGAGGGTGTTGTATATCCATCAAATGTGATATCAGCATACGCAATGTCAGAAATGATATAAAAACGTTTCTTTTTGGCTAAAGCTACCAATCTCTCATAAAATTGAGGTGTCACTGTCGCAGTAGTTGGGTTATGTGGAAAGTTCACCACTAAAAATTTTGCCTGAGGTACAGAGTTATCCAATGATTCTTCCACATCTGCCAAAAATCTGTCTTCATCCACTTCAAAAGTTTCTTCATTGTAAATAAGTTGCATCTTCTCAACATTGGCTCCAGCTAAGATAAATGCCTGAGAGTGTATAGGATATGTAGGGTCTGGAACAATAGCCACATCACCCGGGTTAGAAATAGCTTGTACCAAATGCACATACCCCTCTTTACTTCCCATCGTAGCAACGATCTCAGTATCGGGGTCAAGGTCTACATTGTATTTGCGTTTATACCAGTTACTCATCGCCAAACGGAGTTTATAGATACCTTTACTTGCACTATAACCATGTGTTCTAGGCTTTTGCGCTGTTTCACATAGTTTATCGATGATTGGTTGTGGCGTAGAAGCATCAGGGTTTCCCATAGAAAAATCTATGATATCCACTCCTTTTCTTCTTAATTCCATTTTAATGTCATTGATCTCTGCAAAAAGATACTTTGGTAACCGGTTTATCTTCTCAAATTGAATTTCATCAAACATACTTTACTCTCTTTAAATTTTTTTCATTTTTACCATTGGTTCCATCCCACTCTGTACTAAAATTTACTTATGGGAACAATGGAAGCATTCACTTCTTTTTCAAGAGTTTCACTACTTTGTGTACTCTCTTGAAGAACAACATCTTCTACCTCTACATTAGTATTCGTATCGTTGACCACCACTACATTTGCGATACTTAGATCTGCTAGAGGAATGTCTTCTTTCTTCTCTGTATTCTTTGTTCCAAAATTTTCTGTCATTTGCTCATCTATAAAAGGAATAAGTTCATTCAAATGTTTTTTATCAAACTGTGTGAAAAAATACCAAGATGCATATCCTAAAAGAGCCAATATAACAAATAAAAACAGTTTGGATTTTCCCTTTTTCTCTTCTACCACAGCAAGTACTACATTAAAACCATTGTCTTCCATGTGCTGTCCATAATATTCTAATGCCTCTTCTTTTAATGCATCTAAATCTGCTTTATACTCACGTTCAAGAATAGAGATAAACCCTAATGTTTTTATTTTTTTTAAGTTATCAAAATTTGCAGTCAAAAGTTTTTCAAGATTCTCTTCAGATATCTTTGTCTTTTGACTGATTCCTTTTATAGTGTTTTCTTCAAGTATTTCATTTAATCGCATAACCCATCCTATGTATTAAAATAGCTGCCGCTGCACTCACATTGAGTGAATCAAAAGCATGTTGCATTTTTATGGAGACACTATGGTTTAGCTTAGGTATAATTTTCTTAGAGAGCCCCTTACCTTCACTTCCTAAAACAAGGACACGCCTTGTGTCAAATGTCATATCTTGCACATCTTCCCCATCCATAGAAGCACCATAAAGGGTAAATCCAAGTTGCTGGAGTTCATTAAATGTATCTAAAATATTGGGTACCACTATAAAAGGCATATCTAGCATAGCGCCAGAACTCGTACGTGCTATGGCAGCGAAATTAAGCTGCTTAACTCCTGTAGCGATAATAGCATCCGCACCAAGTGCATATGCCGATCGTACCACTGCCCCTATGTTTCCTACATCAGTTAAACCATCCAGTACAACAATAAAATTATTCTTCTTGATTTCTGTCAGAGAACTCTGTTCAAATTCATCCATCTCAACTAGTAATCCTTGATGATTTCCACCTTGACTCATAGACTGCGCCCACTTCTCTTCCAAAAACTTTATATTATCGTGATATTTGTGAAAGAGGTCATTAGGGAGTATCCCTTTCCCATTTGCAGCTGTCTTGGCAACATAAACAGTTTTAATTTTCTCTGAGTGATGCTCTAAAGCATGTAAACAGACTTGTTTTCCATATATAATCATAGAGATAATTTACCTTCTTTCCATAGTTCAACAATAGAGTGATTTTACCTTTTTTTTGCTTTTACGGTGTTAAGTAGATTGTATAAGCTCATTATACCACTCTTTGACACTTTTATCACTAAGATAAGCAAGAAGTTTTGCTTTAGGTTTAGGGGGTAGATCCAGACTTAAAACCTCGGTAAAAGTAAGGCTTTTTTCTGTACTTTGTTGGGCTTTTATGATGACTACCCACTCGCCACGTATGGTCAACTCTTTAAACTGTTCGTTTAATGATTTTGCCGTTCCGCGATAGTATCTTTGATATTTTTTACTGATCTCTTTTGCCAAAAAGAGCTCTCTGCTTTCATCCAAGATCAAGATTTCATTTAAAAGCTTTTCCAAACGATGAGGCGCCTCATAAAGTACAGTATTGTAGCCATTGCTCATCGCTTCACTCAAAGCAGTACTTCTCTCTTTGCCTTTATGCGGTAAAAACGCGTAAAAGAGGAACTTTCCTTCTTCAAAACCGCTTGCAGCATAAGCAGTGGTCACAGCAGATGCTCCGGGAAGCACATCGTAAGGTATCTTATGTTCTTGTGCATACGCTACAAGTATCTGTCCCGGATCAGAGATGACCGGCATCCCCGCATCACTTACATACACAACCTCTTTGTCCTCTAAGCTAGAGCCAAACTCCTCAAGCCTCTCCTCTCCATTGTGTTCATTGAAAGAATAAAACTCTGCATCTGGATACGTCATATCAAATCGCTCTTCCAATAAACGTAAAAGCCGTTTGGTCTGACGTGTATCTTCGCATAAAAAAAGTTCTGCTTTTTCAAAAAGCTTCATCGCTCTCATAGTAATATCTTGTGGATTTCCAATGGGGGTGGGGATAAATGTTAACATAATAAGTACTTTAATGTTTGAAGAGAATAAGTGATTGCTGAAGGTTCAAGCAAACTTAGCATAAGGGCAAGCATAGAGAGCAATGCTCTCTATGTCCTTAGGATTAACCTAATTTATATTTGTTTTTAAACTTCTCAACTCTACCAGCAGCATCAAGAATTTTTTCAGAACCTGTAAAGAATGGGTGACATTCGTTACAAATATCAACACTCATCTTTGCTTTGTTTGTTCTGATCTCAAACTTGTTACCACAAGCACAAGTAACTGCACATTCCACGTAATCTGGGTGAATTTCTTTTCTCATTTTTTAACCTTTTAGTTTATTTGGTGACAGGTAACAAGCCTGTTCTAGTCGATGACTCTTCCTTTTCCTGTAAAAAAGGGGCATTGCAACGCTCTCTGGCGAGACAATATAGGGCGTGATTATAGCAAAATACTTTTAAAATATTATAAAACTCATTGATATTTATTATCCAAACATGATGAAGTAACAGGACTCTGCCCATCCATCCACATTTTGCCTGTTATAAAATCCTACTTTCCCTTGCCACACCTCTTGGAGTAGGGGTAACAAATCTAAATTACCATTTAGGATGTCTCTATAGCACCGTAAGACCTACTCATCATCTCCAAACTCTTTTTCTATCTCTCTTTGATACACTTCATCTTTCTCTTTTTGAAGTTGCACTTTTGTTAAAACCGCTTCATGGAGAAACTCACCGAAGAATGTTTTAGGCTGTTCATAGGCTAAAAAGAGATATGTTCCCACAACAAGTCCAATCATGGTTAAAACAGTAATAATTTTTTGTACCGGATTAAAAGTTTGTATAGGCTCTTTTGTGCGTATTTCACATACTCCTCCAGGACAATGTGCTGGGTCCTTTTTAGTAATAAATTTGTATATCATACAACCTACACATATGGAAAAAGCACTTTCTAAAAATATAAGTACAAGACAAAGCACACAAATCAAAACTTTGTAAAAACTTATATCCCAGTGTATAACAAACCACCAGACCATAGGAAGGGTAATAAACCAGCCTAGTGTCCATGCAAAACGTTTTTGTAATCCGCCTACATACTCTGGTTTTTGATTTTGTACAAAAAATTTTCCTAAAAGTAAAGAGGGAGAATAGTTCGGACTTATAATTCTTGCCGTAAAATCAAGAAATAAAAATGCCAGATAGACTCTTGCTACCATAATGTGGTTAAATCCTATACCGACAAAGATGACAATCATCCCCAGTGTTCCAAGTATCCCTGCTGCTGCTCTTGCTTCTCTTTCATTGATAACTCTGACATCGTATCCAGAGACTTTTGCCCCATATTCCCATATAAAACTTTTTAAGTTCAAAAATTTCCTTCTATCACTTTAATATATTTTCAATCATTCTTTGAGACTATTAGCAAGGCTCAGTAGATACTTTAATCATTCGGATTTTACTATATGTTGTTTATTTTTACCTTATTTTAAAAACAAAATGAAAAAAATTCCTATGCTCTTTCCTTGTGATAAAATTTTCTACGGGATGCATTATATGAGGTAAAATCACACATTATATTTTCAATTGGCGTAATAAATTTTACTAAACGTTCCGCATATACATTTAAATAATTTAATGTATATGCGGAATTTAAAGTAGTATTTTTGCAGCTACTGCACACAGAGCACTCTCACTTTTGAGCACTAAAGGTGTATCAAATCCTATCACTTTCTGCGGTGCAAAAAGCGTTACCTCATCCTTGGTCATTCCCCCTTCACATCCGACCACGATCGTATCGATGCTGATCTCTGATGAAAGTGTATGTTCTGAAAAGTTCAGAAGATAACTTTGAGGATTTTCAGCGATAAACGCTTCAAGGCTCTCAGCCATATCCAACTGCATCATTACACTTCGTCCAGATTGTTGGGAAGAGTTCAAAAGTATCTTTTCTAAACGTTTAAAATCAACTTTAAAACTTTTTTGAGAACGTTTACAGTAAATAAAGGTGATTTTTTCTACACCCACTTCGTTAAGAGAAGGCAGTACTTTTTCGATGTTTTTAGGGTCAATGACACACCAACCTATATGTAATGGTACTTTCGCTTTAATCTCAAGTGTTTGACTCTCTTTCAGTTCAAGTATAACGGAGCGTTTGTCTATATATGTGATGAGATAACGATGAATGAGTCCGTCTTCAAGGTTACGAAGATACAAGGTATCATCTACCTTATGTCTCCGTACTTTGAAGATGTAACGATGTTCATCTCCAAGTAGAGTAAGCTGAGGCTGACCTGCCTCTTTATGAAAAAGATATAACATGACTATATCGTTACTATACCTTTAGCTTTAAGTACCATAAGTACAACCATCACGGTTACAAGTAAAATCTGCAAGATAGATATCTTGATAAAGGCGCCTTTGAGCAACTTGTGAGTGTCAGAGTTTTGTAAATTGGCTACTTTGATAAGCTTATATTTTTTGATCTCTATATACATCAACACAGCCCAAACCACTACCATGATAATCGTAGTCACTGACCAACCTAAGTCACCCGTGAAGATAGCTACAATACCTGCAAATGCTATCATTGTAACAATTGCTTGAAATATCATTGTATAGATAAAACTTGCTTTTCTAAATCCCAATGGATTTTTTGCCGTCATCATCGGGATAAATAATCCTACAACTAAAAAGCCTAAAAAAACTTTCACTAAAATACTATGTGCTGCCAACATCTCTTCTAACATATTAAATTCCTATAATTTTTGTTTGTTTAAAAGTGGATTATACCCTATTTTGATATAATCGACATAACTTAATTTTAAAGGGTAAATATGTCTGTTTCTATCACTCAAGCGCTTGATATTATTTATAAAAAATGCTCTGTAGTAAGCTCTGAGATACTGCCTATAGAGATGGCATTAGGGCGTGTGATGAGCATAGACTCCATCGCTACATTTGATCTGCCGCGTTTTGATAACTCTGCTATGGATGGTTATGCCGTAAAATGTTCGGATTCAAACAGCACAGTGGAATGCATCGATATTATTTATGCCGGAGATGATCCACAAATGACACTACACGCTAAACAGACTATCAAAATTATGACGGGTGCACCTATCCCAAATGGTTGTGAAGCAGTCATCCCCATAGAGAATGTTACGGTTGATGATACACAGGTAACCTTACCCAAAGAAATAAAAAAAGATGGCCACATAAGACATAGAGGGGAAGATATCAAAAGTGATACTGTTTACTTGCACAAAGGGGAGAAGGTCACTGCATACAGCATTGCATTGCTTGCCAGCCAAGGGGTGACACATCTGAGGGTAACACGTAAAATAAAAGTTGCTGTATTTGGTACAGGAGATGAGCTGCGTCCACACTTTGAAAAGATAGCACCCCATCAACTCTACAATTCAAATACTCCTATGTTTCTGGCACGCGCCAAAGAACTAGGCTGCGAAGTACAATATATAGGCAGTTCAGGTGATACTATAGAGTCTTTGGAATCTTCTATCAACTCTGCACTGAATGCTGACATCATCATTACGTCTGGGGGTATAAGTATGGGAGACAAAGACTTCACTAAAGAAGCTTTTACGAACTTAGGGATGGAACTGCACTTCGACAAAGTAGACATCAAACCAGGGAAACCCACTGCTTTTGGAACCATAGGGAAAACTGTTGTCATCAACCTGCCCGGAAATCCTCTTGCTTCTATGGTAAATTATGAAATATTTGTACGAGCAGCCATACGTAAAATATCTGGTATGAATACCTATTATCATGATACTATATCAACACAGATGAAAGAGGATTTCACATTAAGCGCAGGTAAACATACCGTACGGCTAGGTACATTTGATGGAAAAACATTTATGCCATTGACGAAACAACTACCAGGAATGCTCTCCCCATTAGAGCAAGCCAACGCTATGTTTATTACAACACCGGATGTAGCGATGCTTGAAAAAGGCAAAACTGTAAAAATAATACCGATAAATTGGGAATTGACTGCTTCTGAAAAAGAAGATTTTTTTACGCGTTAATCTTTGTAAGAGGGACTTTGTCCCTCTACATGTTCTTATATCTGTGAAAGATATTCAGCTACTGCTTCAATATCTTCATCAGACATAGAAGCTACCTGACCCTTCATAAGCATACCCATACCTGCTACATTTTTTGTACCTGCTTTGTACTCATTCATAGAAGTGATAAGTGCTGCTTTGTCTTGACCGGCAATGACTGCTGATTTTCCAAGTGCTTTTGTCTTACCATCTGCACCATGACATGCCTTACATTTAGCATATGCTTCTGGTGATTCAGGGGTTTCTGGCGTTACATCTGCTGTTACTTCTTCTGCTTTTGCTTCAACTGCTGCGGCTGCCTCGGTTGCTTTAGCCTCTGCTGCCACCATTAACTCTTCTGCTGCTGCTGCAATTTTTTCCGCCTCAATTTTTGCTGCTTCAGCAACTTCTGCTGACTTTGTCTTCGCTGCATCCATAGCATTTTGTGTATCTTTTTTCACTGCTTCAGTTGTTGTTTCTGTCGCTTCTGTTTCTGCTTTTTTTGTCTCTTCTCCACAAGCTGTAAACAATAGAGTTGCTGCTATAAGAGAAAAAAATGTAATTTTTTTCATGATTAATCCTTTTATTTTAATTTCTATATTATATCTGAATATTATTATATCTGAATTATATTGGAATGCATAGAGTCTAAACTTTTTTTGGGTTCTTGATCATGGCGTGATTTAAAAGTTTATCCCAAAGCTTACTGTCGCTCCATTCACTTTGTACTTGAGGTGAAAATACAATATCTTCAAGCTTTATCATACCCATCTGTTCACTATGAGCATCTTCTTTAAATCCCTGCGCATAGCCCGTTTCAGTCTCGTGCACAATGATACTGTGAAGTTTTACTTCTCTCTCACCATTTTGCATATCGGTACAAGCTAAAATACGTTCTGCTATAAGATAAATGACACGTGAAAACTGTTCTGCCGAAGGAGAAACGGGAAGTTCCACCCATCTGTTACTGTAGGTTTTCATGGCTTCTACATAATTTTGATCATCTTTTGACCAAAGAGTAATAGCATGATCGAAAGAGTCTATAAGCTCTTTGATGTAACGTTTAGTCAGTCCAAAATCGTACACCATTTGTCCGTCATCAAGATAATTTGATTCTAAGAGTACTTCAATTTTATAAGAGTGCCCATGGATATTTTCGCTACAACGTTGTGTCGTACAGTCGCGTACGATGTGAGCATTTTCAAATTTAAAAAGTTTTCTGATTAACATGTTTCTTCCTCAATTAGGAGTATATTAATCTGATTTTAACCAAGCTAACTAAAATTTAGGTTATACGCCTTGTGTTGTATCAAAAACGCGTATGTGTAGTCTATCACTATACCTGAAATTATGTTTCATACAAAACTCAAAAACGGCTTTGTCATTTTTCCAGATAGTATCCCTACTTTCCCCTACAGGCATACAATACACGGGGAGTTCTGGTAAAATCTGTCTTACATATTCTATTTCATCCTCGGCTGAAGTTTCTACCAAATGCGCATCAATGGTAAATTTTAAAAAAGCCTCTTTAGCATGATCACGTATAGCATGAAGTGCCTGAGGGATGATACGTTTCTCTTCGGGTTCACCTGAATTAGCCAACTTTAAAGAGAGTGCAAAGATGCAAGACTTATAAGCAGAATACTTTTCAAAATCTATCTCTATCGTACCATTCGTTTCAAAAGTGATCTCTATCTCCTCCGAGACTAACCACTCGATCACCGCATAAAATACTTTATCACCGTGATACATTAAAGGCTCACCACCCGTAATAACGACATGTGGGTTATAGCCTATCTTAGTAAATTCATCTTTCAGTGCATCAATCAGTGCTTGGCTATCATCTACTTTTATCCAGGATTTGGCATAAGCACTGTCTACAGCAAAATAAGTATCACATCCATAGCGCACTTCACCATCAACTTCATAGCTTGCACCAAAACCGGGACAGTTCAGATTACAGCCACCTGTACGTAAAAAATATGAGGGTACACCAGCATATTTACCTTCACCCTGGATCGAAAAAAACTGTTCACTAAGATAAAACATCAACCGCCAGTTTCATAAAAAGCGCGTGATGAGATTTCTTTTTCTTCATTAGGGTTATCTTCAGTCCAACGGTTCTCTTTTGGTTTGTCTTTAAGTACTTGTGCCAAAACATTTGCTGCACCTTGGATGTCACCCTTTTTTACTGATTCAGAAATACTCATCGCTTCATCAAAATAAAGACATGGGATAAGATTGCCTTCTGCGGTAAGACGTATGCGATTACAATTCTCACAGAAATCATGTTTATGTGGGTCTATTAATCCAAATTCTGTACCATCTTCAAGCGCATAGTTAAACGATGGACTGGCACCTTCACGCCCTAAAGCATGTATAGTATGCCCCTCTTTTACTTTTTCAAGTATCTCTTTGCCGTGCATACCCTTAAGTGACTTATCTGCATGTCTATTTTCCATATACTCTATAAAGCGTACTTTGATGTTACGCTCTTTACAGTATGCCATAATATCTAAAATCTCACCATCATTAATACCTTTAAGAGGTACCATGTTAATTTTAACTTCAAATCCAACCTCTATAGCTTTTTCTATGCCTTCGAGTACCTTAGGAAGCACATCTTTCCCTGCTATCTTCGCTGCAACATCTGATTGAAGTGTATCCAGTGAGATGTTGAGTCTTTTCAGTCCGGCATCTTTGAGCCTTTGTGCTGACTCCGGAAGAAGATAGGCATTGGTAGTCATTGCCAAGTCTATATCCGGCTTGTAATCAGATATCATTTTGATAAAAGTATCAAGATCTGCTCTAAGTAACGGTTCTCCTCCTGTAAGGCGAATTTTAGTCACACCTTCATCTATGGCAACTTTGATAAATAAAAAAAGTTCTTCAAAAGAGAGTAAATTCTCTTTAGGCACCCATGAAAAGGGTTTTTCCGGCATACAGTACTGACATCTAAAGTTACATCGTTCTGTTACTGAAATACGAAGATAATCTACCTTGCGTCCATGTCCATCTATAAGCATATAATATCCAATGTATAATTTTTTTAATAATTTTTCTTAGGTTACCGAAATGTAGATAAAGAAGGGATGATGTATATCAGAAAAGTTAGGACAAGGCACTGCCTTGTCCTAAAATGGTGGAGTTAATGTAAATCTCTCCATTGTGATTTTTTCCATAAGAACGCCAGTAGCGTAAAGATAATGAAGAAACCAATCACCCATGGTCCCACAGCTTCTCTTTTAGGTTTGCTTGGATCACCCATTTCAGTAAGGTATGCTTTCACTTTTTCATACCCCTCGTGATCTAGACCAACTCTAGGCATCGATGTACCAGGCAATTGGCTTTGTGGATTTTCCACAAATGTTTTCATAAAATGCTCAGATCTTGCTCTAATCATCATAGAAAGATCTGGAGGAAGTTTACCCATATAGGCTTTCACTGCATCTTGCTCTTCAATCACTTTAATTTTATGTGCAAGTGCATCTTTTTCATATTTGAACTTTGGTGTATCGCCTAACTGTGTCATTTTCCCATAACGTATGGCATGACATCTTGCACATGCTTCACTATACGCTTCTTTAGGTGTGACTTCTCCCGCTTTTTTCTCAAGAAGATATGCTACCACATCAGCAATAGACTGATTGTCCGTAAACATGGTTTTGACACTTCCCATTGGGTGCATCATCGTGTCTGCATATTTATGGTCAACATTGGATGCCATCGCAGGATCTTTGATTAATGCTATCAGATAGTTTTTATCATAAAGGCTCCCTGCATGATCAAGGTTAGGCGGTATAACACCACCCATATTCATACCTGCACCATTGTGACAACCTAAACACATACCAAATCCAGCTTCACCTGCAGTAGCGTCTCCTTTGATCTGAGAAATGGTTTTTATCTCTGCCCAAAAAGCTTCTTTAACTTCTTTTTTTTCTTTTGAAGCTGCTTTGATATCCGCTTCACCATTATAGGCAAAACCATGACTCTCTACCTGCTTATGCATTTGTGAATGTGCATATGGTTCAACCAAATAATACGTAAGTACTGAAAAGAACGCAACGACTGCAACTATTTTTAATTCTCTCATATTATGCTCCTTTCTCTAGTTTCTTCTCAAACATCGTAATGATGAAAAGAATTGGTCCAAGTGCCAAAAAGGTGATTGCCGCTATCTTTCCTATCATTGCAAAGGTAGGATCTGTCGGTGGGAGTTTACCCATTGCTGTCAGTACGATCATATCAACCAGTAATACCCAGAACCAAATTTTGAATAACCCTCTTTTGTGTGCCGGTGCAACATTTGGACTTCTATCGATAAATGGCAAGAAGAACAGAGCAACCTGGGCGATACCAAAGGCGATCAAGCCAACATCTTTTGAGAATGGACGCAAGATCTCATAAGACCACAGGAAATACCACTCTGGGTAAATGTGTGTTGGTGTCTTAAGCCCATCTGCCGGGTCAAAGTTTACCGGATCCATCGCAAACTCAAAGTTATAAAAGACCAAGTAAAAGAAGAGTATAAAATACACACCCATGACAAAGACGTCTTTACTCAAGAATACTGGAGAAAAGGGAATCACTTTAGACTCTTTTTTCAACCCTGCTTTGTAAAGATCTGCTGCTTCTTCAAAGTCTATATCTGCACCTTCCTGATTGTTAACATGTGGTAGTCTAAGCGTACCAAAATGCAGTACGATAAGCCCGATGATAACCAAAGGTATCAGAAATACATGCAGCATAAAGAAACGTGTAAGATATGCATCACCAGGAACATAGTCACCACGTATCCACTCAACCAAACCATATGCTTCAAGTGAGCCGCCAGAGAAAAGGTTTGTAATAACCATACCTGCCCAGTAACTCATCTGTCCCCAAGGCAGCATATATCCCGAGAATGCTTCTGCTGAGAAGGCAACAAAAAGTCCCATACCCGAAAGCCAGATAAGCTCTCTACCTCTTTTATACGAACCGTAGTAGATACCTGTAAACATGTGAATATAAATGATAAGGAATACAATAGATGCACCCACACCATGAATATGTCTCCATAACCAGCCATAACCCACTTCAGACATGATCGTGTAGTTTACAGAATCAAATGCCAAGTTTGCATCCGGCTTATAGTACATAAGTAAGAAAATACCAGAAAGTACCAATATCCCGAATGTTGCAGCTAGAACCATACCCATAGCCCAAAGGAAGTTAATATCTTTTGGGATCCAGTACTCGGTGCTTAACACTCTCTTAAGTGTATTAAGACCTATACGCTGATCCATCCATTCATTAAGACTCTTTGCTTTTTCAAAATGTGCCATATCTTCTCCCTTAAGCCGTTAGACCGGCGTCTAACATTTTTTGATATTCTGGACCACTTTCACCTAGTACCAACTTTGTGCCGTCTATTTTAAAGGGTGGTACGACAAGAGGACTTGGAGGAGGACCAAAAATTTCATGTCCACTTGCATCAAATTCTCCACCATGACAAGCACATAAGAACTTGTGCTCTGTTGGTTTATATGCAGGAATACATCCTAAGTGCGTACAAAGTCCGATAGATACATTAAATCTGTCTGACCCGATAACTACATCTCTCTCATCTGCTTTCATATCTGCTGATTTTTTTAAAACAAAGATAGGTTTACCTCTCCATTTTTCAACTGTAAGGACATTAGGCTGTGCGCCTGCTAAATCAATCGTAGTAAACCCAGCTGCTTTAACAGATGGTAATGGATCCCATGTACGTTTTGCAGCATAAAGTACACCCACACCACCTACGGCAGCCCATGCACCAAGTGCCATACCCATAAAATCACGACGACCTTTTTGTTCATTTTCCATATCTCAACCTTTTAATACTAGAACTATAATGTTTTATTATACTAAAGTCATGATTAAAGGGATGTGTTACATAAGGGAAGGAAGGAGAAGTTTTAGGATTATGTTACTTTAGGTAACTCAAGACAAAGATAGTCTTGATTTATAACTATTATACTCTATAGTTTATTTTGTATTTTTTTTTCATCAAATTTTTGTATTGACTTTCCGTCTGTTAAAGAATCATTTTGTAAATGACCTTTTAATTGCTCAACATCAAAACCATCCACTATTTCAATTCCATAATCATGTAGCATTTCAACTGGGTAAATTGCATTATTTGCGATGTTGAGAAAAATAACTTTTGCCCCACTTGCTTTTGCTTCAAGTGCAGTTTGTCCAGAAGCGGTCACTACACAAGAACTATTTTTTATCAAATCTACATATTCTTCAGGTTCATGCAGTGTAGAAAAAAGTTTTGCCAAATCATTTTCATATTTTACAAAAAAGTAATTGCCAAGAAGTAGTTCCATATCAAATTCTTTAAAAAATGCTTCATTTTTTAAAATAATTTTATCATAGTCTGCATCATTTAAAAAGAAAAGTGTACGATCTTCTTTTTTTGTTTCCTCAAAGTACATATCATCTATAATCTTCGCATCCACACAAGTATCATCTTTGCAATCCACTCTAAAAAGTGTTTCCCCATGTACAGAATTATCTGAGGAATCATGTTCAAAACGCCACACATTTCTGAACTCAGCACAATACTTTACAAGCCTGCCATGGTCATCTTCATCCGAATCAATAATAATACTATCCTCATGCATAGCAATCGCATCAATATCTTGAATGGTTTCGATAGTTACATACTCTTTACCACCCCAATCTTTAGCGGCAAGTCCTGCACGAAAATCATTGAGCAAGAGTTGACATTCAATACCATTTTCTTTCAGTTTCTTCAGAAACGCCGTACCGCGTCTTACTCTATCAAGTCCAATTTTATGTCCCGAATATGCATAATAATATAACATTACTTTTTTCCTTTAGGTGCTTTACCTTTTTGTGCCATTTTTATATGCACATGAATTATCTCTAACGCAGCGGGTGTGACACCAGATATCTGAGATGCTGCAAATAAACTAGGTGGCGTTGCGATTTGCATTTTTTCTACAATCTCATTACTCAATCCTGAAATATGACTATATACAAAACCTTCTGGTATTTTGATTTTAAGCATATCATCCATCTGTAAAATTTGTTGTTGTTGTTTCTCAATGTAACGGCTGTACTTTGCTTCCACAAGAACTTGCGCTATGACCTCATCATCATACTTATCAAAATCTGGCAAGAGGGTAATGAGCTTTTCTCTATTGAAATCTCCACGTCCAATCACATCAAGCCAGCAAGTTCTATCATTTATCTTCACTGCGCCTATGGAGTCCAGCATCACTAAAAACTCTTTAGTGGGAGTCACGTGATTTACTCTTAGGTAATCTAGTGCTTCCTTTAAATTTGCTTCCTTCGCTTCAAACCGTTCCATATAAACATCATCCAAAAGTCCTAACTCTTTTCCATAATGTGAAAGTCTCATATCTGCATTGTCTTCACGTAATAGTAGTCTATACTCTGCACGGCTTGTAAACATACGGTAAGGCTCTTTCGTTCCTTTCGTTACCAAGTCATCTATAAGTACTCCGATGTAGGCTTCATCACGTCTAAGGATAAAAGGCTCTTTACCTTGTATGCTCAGTGCAGCGTTTATGCCCGCCATGATCCCTTGTGCCGCTGCTTCTTCATACCCTGTAGTACCATTGATCTGGCCAGCAGTATAAAGTCCTTTTATTTTCTTTGTCTCAAGCGTATGCTTCAAATCCGTCGGCTGCAAGTAGTCATACTCTATGGCATAACCGTAACGTACTATTTTTGCTTTCTCCATCCCTGCAACAGAACGTATCATATCAAGCTGTACATCTGTAGGTAACGATGTACTCAAACCATTGATGTAGTACTCCGTCTCATCAATGGTTTGAGGCTCTACAAATATCTGATGTCTAGGTCTGTCTCTAAAACGATTTACCTTGTCTTCAATACTTGGACAGTAACGTGGTCCTACACCCTCTATCTGTCCAGAAAACATTGGTGCCCGGTGAAAGTTGCTCTCTATGATTTCGTGTGTCTCTTCATTCGTGTAGGTCACATAACAAGGCAACTGCGTGGGATTAAATGTTTTTTTTTCTGTACGGAAAGAAAAATGCGGTGGTGGTGTGTCACCAGGTTGGACCTCCATCACTGAAATATCTACAGACTTCGCATCGATACGTGCACATGTACCTGTCTTAAGACGTCCTATGTTGAGTCCTAAGCTACGCAGATACTCTGCCAACTCCAAGGAAGCAAATTCACCCTGTCTTCCTGCCGTTTGTTTTTTGTCACCTATATGAATGAGTCCATTTAAAAATGTTCCCGCAGTAATGATTACCTTAGATGCAATATACCTATTGCCAAGTTGTGTTGTTACACCTTTAACTTCACCCTCTTCTATAACCAGACCATCTGCTATCTCTTGTTTTACATCAAGATTGTCGGTGTTCAGTACTACATTGCGCATATAGATACGATACTGATCCATATCTATCTGTGCACGGCTCCCTCTCACTGCCGGACCTTTAGAAGCGTTGAGTGTACGAAACTGTATACCCGTCTTGTCTGTACACAGACCCATCTCACCGCCAAGGGCATCTACTTCACGTACCAAGTGGCCTTTAGCCAGCCCACCTATCGCCGGGTTACAAGAAGAAGCCCCTATCTGTTCTGCTAATATTGTGATCATCAGTGTTTTTACACCCATGCGTGCAGAAGCCAAAGAAGCTTCTATGCCTGCATGTCCACCACCGATAACTATGACATCATAATTCATAAAAAACCTTACCTCTTATTCGCAAGCTGGAGCAAGGAACAAGAAAAAATATATATTTTGCTATAATAATCGAATTATATCCAAAAAAAGAGAGTCTATGTTTACAGGTCTTATAAGAGAAATTGCCACAGTCAAAAGATACCAAAACAACATCCTGACAATTAAATCAAAACACCCAGCTAAACTTGGTGATTCTATTGCCATTAATGGTGTTTGTCTTACAGTAATAAAAGTGAATTCTGATGGATTTGACCTTGAGCTGGCAGACGAAACACGTTCTATCATCGATGAGAGTAAGATCTCTGGTGATGTACATATGGAACCTGCCATGATGATGAATGACCGTTTTGAAGGGCACATGGTACAAGGTCATGTCGATTGTGTTGGTACGGTCTCACAGATCATACCTAGAGAAAATGCCACAGACTTCATCATCACTGTAGATAAAAAAGATATCGCACACATCATACCAAAGGGCTCCATCACCATTGATGGCATCTCACTTACAGTTAATGATGTAGGAGATGATAACTTCAGACTCACCATCATTCCACACACACTCAAAGAAACTCTCATGAAAAATTACAAAGTAGGGACTAAACTTAACATAGAAACTGATGTGTTTGCCAGATACATCGATCATATACTGGCACATAGAAGCTCAAAAAAAAGTATGAGCTGGAACGATGTTGACAGTTTGCAGATGACATACTAGTGAATATTTACGATTACATAACATCTCAAAGTGGGGAAACTTTCAGCACTCTTCTGGAGCATAAAAATATCAAAATAAACCGTATCGTGAGTTCAGATAATTTAGATGAAACAGAATACTTACAGGAAGAAGATGAATGGCTTGTTTTACTTGAGGGTGAAGCTACACTGATTATAGATAATCAAAAGAAAACACTTACAAAAGGAGATACGCTGTTCATCCCTTCAAAGACATTCCATCGTCTTTTAACTACACAGACAGGTACTGTTTGGCTAACGGTTCATATCTTTTAATAATCTACATCTTTCATACTGCGTGCCTGAGTATTACGTATCTTCTTAAGTTCCATGTCTATATATTCAAGTTCTAACATCTTCAAGCTTGCCACTGTCGAATAGCGCATCATTTCGGCTCTGTGTACAAAGATAAAAAAACCATTTTCATAGAGTCCTAACCGTATGGCTGCTGCTATAGAGTAGGTAGTTAAAAGTGCATCCTCTTTGGAAATTGCCCTTATATCCGCGAAGTGTTCTTTTGTCCAAAGTAGTGGATTGTGTGCAGGACTGAATGCATCTTGATAGATGATGTCTACCTTCTCTTGAAGACGGGGGATACTTCTTCTTGCATCGCCTAACAATACTTCAATTTTAAACTGTTCATCTTCATAGTAAAGGTCTTTACTTATGGCTTTTATGATGTGCTTAATACTCTCAAACTCCGGAGGGAAATCAAAAGTATCCAGTGAGCGAACCAGTCCTTCATCAAACTCTGGAGAGAGTATGTGAACCTTTGTTCTTAAATTCTGAGTTTTTATATAATGCACTGTAGCAAAAGTATTATACCCCAGACCAAAACAAATATCTAAAATGATCAATTTGGTTTTTTCTTTGCTTAAATCCAAAGCTGGCTTTACATGTTTTTCTAAGGACTCATGAAGTGCACCATCTTTGGTAGAGTGGTAGGGTTCGTCAAATTCGACAGAGAAAAGTGTATTGGTACCATCTTCACACAATACTAGCTTTTTTTGTTCTCTTACCGATTCGTTATACATAAACAGGTATTAAAGTCCTATCTCATCAAGTTCTTTAAATACAAAAGCAGACATAACTTCATCAAGTGTTTCTTCTTCTCTTTTTACTAGACACATCATACCTTCATTCATAAAGTCTAAATAATTTTCAAACTTATTGTCCAGTATGATAAAGTCTATCCAGTCAGCACCTGTTTGTGTCCAGTCGTCAAAAAACGTTGTAGATTTTACCTGACCATTATCAAAATCAACCAAAGCCCATTTTTTTACATTTTCAAGTGTGGTGATTTTAGAATTTTCTGCATCTGTACCATCAGAAGGAACAAGAATATACATTATTTATTTGCTTCTTTGAGCTGTTTTTTACTCATTTTAAGTTTTTTATTGTTCATAATACCAATACCTCTATTGATAACATTTTTAGCTATCTGCTTTGCTTCATCCAATGAATGCATTTTGAATGTGCCACACTGATAAAGGTTAAGTTCAGGGATATCTTTTTCACGCTTGACCCCAAGAACATCTTCCATCGATTCTTTCCATGCCTTGGCCACTCTTTTCGCTTTAGGTGCTCCAAGCAATGACATATAAAACCCTGTACGACAACCCATAGGAGAAATATCTATGATCTCCACTTTCTTACTGTTTAAATGATCTCTCATAAAACCGGCAAAAAGATGCTCTAAAGTATGAATACCTTTTTGTGATAATTTTTCCTCGTTAGGCACACAAAAACGCAGATCGAACACAGTAATGTCATCTCCGCATGGAGTACTCATATTTTTGGCAACACGTACGGCAGGTGCGATCATTTTCGTATGGTCTACTTTAAAACTGTCTAATAATGGCATGGGATTTCCTTAATAATATTTTTTTGATTATAGCGAGATTTATTGATAAAGTTTAAAACCAATAAGTATTTTTAGGTTTCTTTTGAATTTGTAGTAAATTTGGCTTAATGTAGATGTGTGAGAAGAAACTTACAATAAGTAAGTGACTGAATGGAAGCTGTTCCATTCAGTCGAAGATACTGCAAAAGCAGAAGAAAAATTAAATTCTAGCTTCTTCACGTCTTTGTAGCATCGCCCAGTTATCATCAATATCTTTTTGAATTTTATCAATTACATGTCTATATTCTGGTTTGAACAAGTGCTTATAACGACCTTGCGCTCCAAGATACTCTTCTACCTTAATAATATTTTTTGGTCTATAAAGAATGTTTAGCTCATGTCCATTAAGGATTTCATAAAGAGGAAACATCAATGAATCTGTAGACAAGTCTGTGATACCCAAAGTATCTTTTGGCTCAAATTTCCACTCTGTACAACATGGAGAAACTGTGTTAATAAAACAAGGTCCTTCTGTTTCTAGTGCAGTTTGAAAACCTTTAGCCATAGACTTCCACTTGTTTGGAGCCAACTGCGCAACATACGGTGCACCATGTGCTGCCATAATAGCCACGATGTCTTTTTTCTTCTCTTTTTTACCATAAGAGTGAGTTCCGGCCTGAGCCGTAGATGTCGTTGCACCAATAGGTGTTGCAGAAGATCTTTGTCCACCTGTATTTGCATAGTTTTCGTTATCTAGACAAATATATGTGAAGTCATGACCTCTTTCCATTGCACCTGAAAGCCATTGAAAACCGATGTCAAAAGTAGAACCATCACCACCAAATGCAACAAATTTTACTGGAGCATCATTGTCTTTAAGTGTGCCTTTTTTCTTTCTTACTTTATGCATCACTTCGGAACCTGTTACAGAAGTTGCTGCATTTTCAAATCCGATGTGTATCCAAGATGTATCCCATGATGTAAATGGATATACTGCTGTTGATACCTCCAAACAACCTGTATTTGACGCAACTACGAGGTTGTCATCAGTACAGTTCATAAGCTCTCTAACGATCATAGAGTGAGCACATCCAGGACAGAGAGTATGTGCACCCTCAAATCTATCATTATTTGTTGAAAACTCTTTTAAGTTTTTTACTGAAGTAATCGCCATTTTAGCTCCTTTTCGTTCTAAAGTATCCAAGGTGTGGACCTCTAAGTCCAGAGAACTGTTGGATATCTGTTGTAATATGTCCAGCATCTGCATGTGCTTGCTGTTCAATAAGTATTCTTTTCGCTTCTTCTATAGAGAAGTCACGTCCGCCAAGACCATAAATAAAGTTTGTTACCAATGGTCTTTTTTCTGTTGTATAAAGTGCTGCAGATACTTCATTAAAGAATGCACCCATTGCTCCACCTGGAGATGAACGGTCTGTCACTGCTACAGCTTTTACATTTTCTAATGCGTCTCTTACTTGGTCAAAAGGAAAAGGTCTAAAGCATCTAATCGCAACAACACCTGCTTTAATACCCTCTTTTCTGAGTTCTTCAGCTGCAACTCTTGCTGTCTCAACTGTCGTACCTAGTCCTACGATCGCAACATCAGCATCTTCCATATTATAAGATTCAACTCTCTTATATTCTCTACCTGAGATCTCTTTATACTCAGCATAAACAGCATCAATAACCGCACGTGAATCCATTAATGCTTTATGTTGTTTTGCTTTGTGTTCAAAGTGCCAGTCTTCTTCTGTTTGTGCACCATAAGTTACAGGTCTAGAAAAGTCAAGCATATCATCTACAGGTTCAAACTTACCAATAAATTTGTAAGCAACATCATCAGGAAGAGGATACACATTCTGTGCTGTATGTGAAGTAATAAACCCATCTTGGTGTACCATTACTGGAAGTCTTACTGAATGGTTTTCGGAGATTTTAAAGGCACACAGTGCAAGGTCATATGCTTCTTCGGCATTAAATGCATCCATTTGAATCCAACCTGAATCACGTCCTAAGTACATATCACCATGGTCACCACGTACGTTAAGTGGGGAAGCAAGTGCTCTGTTTACCACGTTGAGTACAATAGGAAGTCTCATTCCAGATGCCTGGTAAAGTGTTTCTACCATCAATGCAAAACCTTGTGAAGAAGTTGCTGTTGATACACGTCCTCCTGATGCAGAAGCACCAATACATCCTGACATTGCAGCATGCTCAGATTCAACCATAACAAATTCACCGTCTATGTAGCCGTTAGCAACATATGAACCATAGTTCTCAACGATAGGGGTTGAAGGTGTAATAGGATATGCTACAACAAGATCTACTTGTGCTTGTCTTAGTGCTTGAGATGCGGCAAAGTTACCGTCCCAAACTTCTCTTTCTTTTAAATCATATTTTACTGCCATAACGGTCCTTTTACTTCTTTTCTTTTTTCGTTTTTTCTGGCCATTGAGACAATGCAGTCTCTAGGTCTTCATGTTCATTGAACATTAAAAGTGATTTTGGGTTTGTAGGACATACTTCCACACAAATCTCACACCCTTTACAGTGATCATAATCAATTCCTAACATTTGCTTGTCTCTTGAAAGAATAGATGAATCTGGACACCAGACCCAACAATTTTGACAGTCGATACATACATCGATATTAAATACTGGCTTAATCACTCTCCATGATGCAACACTTGCTGTATATGAATTGTGTCCAGAGTAATCTCTTTCTTCTGCTTTAAGGTTTGCAATATCAGATGCATCACCTTCAAATGCAGGAAGTACAGTTCCTTGTGTAACTTCATCCCATCCCTCTAAACCAGTGCCAGCTTCAAGTTGGCTTTCACCTCTGTTTTCACTTGCACGTAATTTTAAATCTTGCATTTTTGCTCCTTTTTACTTAACTTCGTTATACGCTCTAGTAATTGCGTCCATATTTGCATCAATGATTTTTTGTGGGAATTTATCAAGTACTCTTTTCATATTTTCTAAAAAATAATCAAGTTCAAACATCCCTGAAACTTTAACTAATGCACCAAGCATAGGTGCATTTGGCATTGATCTTTTAATTGTATCTAGTGAAATCTGAATACAGTCTACCACAAATACTCTATCTTCTTTTCCATGAAGTGCAGGAATAGCCTCAATCAATTCATCTTTATTTAGGTGTGTAGTGATGATATATTTTGTGGATGGTTTATCATTCAGTGTAATATCATCTGACATTGCCAATGCAGGGTCAATAACCAAAACAAAATCTGGAAGCATAAACTTTGCATGATTATAGATTCTCTCGTCAGCAATTCTATTATATGCTCTAAGGGCTGCCCCTCTTTTGGCAGAACCGTATAACGCGAAAGCTTGTACTTCTTTTCCTGTTGTTGCTACAACGTCGCCCAAGCCTTTAGCACCACTTACAGCACCTTGACCTGCACGAGAGTGCCATCTAATCTCTGTCATAATATCTCCTATTATTTTAAATATTCTATATATTCTGCTCTATTGTAATCTCGTTACTATTAAATTGTGCTTGAAATTACAATTTTTTTAACTCTGGATTATAATACAGTGATAAACTTCACAGCTTCAAGTGCTGTTTTAGCTACATTGTCAGTATGTGTTAATAATAATGCTTCATCCGCATATCCACATGTGACAGCAACAGAATTTATGTTTGCTGCTCTCGCTGCCAATATATCCATCGGCGTATCACCTATCATCCAATACTCTTTTGTATCACTTTGTAACTTTGATAAAGCTTTAAAGATGGGTTCTGGGTGAGGTTTTGGAAACTCTACATCTTCTCTACCCACCAGTACATCAAAATATGACATAAGTTCCATATGTTCTAACAGTTCTATGGAATATTTAGCTGTCTTTGTCGTCACAACTCCTAGAACAGCATGTTGACTTGCAAGTTCTACTGCTTCCCTTGCATCGGGGAGTAACACTGTCTTAGCACATGAAATCTTTCTATAATGCATTTTATAAGCATGCACATGTGCATCGACATGACACGCTTCTACACCAAGTGTTGCAAACATCACATCTAAAGGATGTCCTATCTCCGCTTTGATGACTTCATCCTCTGGTATAGGCGCATCAAATGTTTTAAATGCTACACCAAAACTCTCCAGTATCGCTTCTGTAGAATCTATAAGTGTTCCGTCCAAATCAAACAATATAATCATTCTCTCTCTTTCTTTTCATAGTAGGTATTAAATTTAATGCAAATACTACGTTTCTTTAAAGCTTATCTAACAGCTTTTTTCTTTTTTGTACTGCTTAGATCAGGATTGAACTTCATACTCGTAACAATAGGTACAGTAAATCCAACGATAAAACCGTAGCACATCTCTTTACTTCTCTACTTAGGTTGGTAATTTTGGTGCTGATTGCAACAACTTCTGTGTATAGTGGTGCTGTGGATTTTTCATCACCTCTTCCACAGATCCCTGTTCGACTATTTTCCCCTCTTTCATCACTGCCACCTCATCTGCAATAATAGGAACTATAGAGAGATCATGGGTGATAAACAGATAAGAGACCCCTGACTCATCTTGAAGTTTTTGCAGTAATTTGAGTATTTGAGTCCGAACAGAAACATCAAGTGAAGAGGTAGGTTCATCACAAATGATCAATTCAGGTTCTACTGCCAATGCTCTGGCAATACCGATACGTTGACGTTGCCCTCCTGAGAACTCATGAGGATAGCGGTGTATATGCTCTGCTTCCAGATCAACTTTCAAAAGAAGTTCTTTTATCTTCACATCCTGTAATCCTCTGTTCTTTGGGCCTACTCCCAGACTCACCATACCTTCTCTGATAATATCCCCTATCATCATACGAGGATTTAAGGCAGAAAAAGGGTCTTGAAACACAACTTGTATCTTGCGTCGATAAGGTTTTAATGCCACTGAACCCAAGTGTGCAAGATTTTGATTTTCAAATTGGATGAGCCCTTCTGTAATCGGTATCAAAGAGAGTATCGCTTGCCCTATGGTACTTTTTCCACTTCCTGATTCACCCACCAATGCCAGAGTTTTTCCTTTTGGAATGCAAAAGCTAACACCATCAACTGCTTTAATATGGCCTACGGTTCGTTGAAAAAAACCTTTTTTCACAGGGAAATGGACTTTGAGACCCTCTACTTCAAGCAGTCTCTGCGGATTGTTACCGCTCTCTCTCACCTCTTTAGAAATCATGGCATCCTTTAAAAGACTTTGTGTATAGGGGTTCTGTGGTGCATTAAAAAAGGTGTTACGCTCTGCTTCTTCCACTATCTCGCCATGGCGCATGACAGCCACCCTGTCTGCCATCTGTGCAACCACAGCCATGTCATGCGTGATGAAGAGTATGGAAAGATTTCTTTGTAGCTGTATTTTTTTTAGCAATTTTAACACTTGTTCCTGTATGGTCACGTCCAATGCGGTAGTAGGTTCATCTGCGATCAAAAGATCCGGTTCGCACGCCAAAGCTATGGCGATCATCACTCGTTGTTTCTGTCCGCCTGAAAGCTGATGCGGGTACCAGTTGTATCTCTCTTTGGCATCTTTTAAAGCCACCTCTTCAAACAGTGAGATAACTTTCTCTTTAATAGCCTCTTTTTTTAAACCCAGATGCATTTTAATCACCTCTGCCACCTGCGCACCAATCGTCATCACAGGGTTTAAAGCAGACATCGGTTCCTGAAAGATCATAGCAATAGATTTACCACGAATTTTTTGCATTTTATACTCAGGGAGTGAAAATAGAGAATCATTTTTGAGTTTTATATCTCCGGAGCTTACAGAGATCACATCTGGAAGCAGTCTCATAATAGCCAAAGAGGTAAGCGATTTTCCTGACCCAGACTCACCCACAAGTGCAAATACTTTTCCTTTCTCTATCTCAAAACTGATAGAGTGAAGAAGGGTATCTCCTCCTACAGTCAGGCTCAAATTTTCTACACTTAAAAGCGTGCTCATGACTTATTCCTAGGGTCTAACACAGTCTGCACACGGTCAGATAATAAATTTGCCGCCAAAACTAAAATAAACATAAAGATAAAAGCAGAAAAGAGTGACCACCAAACCATTGGCTCTCTTGCCATTTCCAGTCTCGCCTGGTTGATCATATTGCCCCAACTGTGCATCGTAGGATCGACCCCTACCCCCACATAAGAAAGTACTGCTTCAGCCAGTACCAGACCCGAAAAGTCAAGCACCACCGAGATAAGAATAATATGCATGAGATTGGGAATAATATGACGACGTATAATGGTAAGTTTACCCACACCAAATGCTTTGGCTGCTGTCACAAACTCTACTTGAGATATTTTCAATGTCTCTGCACGAAGCAATCTACAAAGTCCAGTCCAGCTGGTGATCCCCAGTATAAGTATCAAAAACAACAGCCGCAGATCCGATCTCTCCAGTGTGGTCTCAAACCAAGTGGGATTGTTGTTCATCATCACTTGCATTGAGAGTACCCCTGCTGCAATGAGAAGTACCCCGGGAATAGAACTCAGTGTGGTGTAGAGATATTGGATTACATCATCCACCCAACCACCAAACAAACCCGCACTCACACCTAAAAGTATGGCTACAGGTAACATAATTAAAGTGGTTAAGAGACCGATCAGTACCCCCGTTCTAATACTTTTTAAACTTTGATAGAGGACATCTCCGCCAACTTTATCTGTACCCAGTACATGATAATCAAAACTCAAGATATAAAACCATGCACTTAGTGTAATCAATAGCGTAATCGTTACATACGCTATGCGCCAGGGTAGTTTAGTTTTCCCCTGAACAGTCAGTATCAACTCATGTTTAAACCCTTTTTTACTACGCCAAAGCATATGTACAAGCATAAACAGTAAACTAATTGCCAAACCTACCATGCCAGCCAGAAGGGATGTCTGCATACTTTGATCACTCGTGGAAACATGTTTAAGCGGTAGATACTCCTGCTTTATCACACCATTCTCATCCACGATAATTGATTTAGTATACTCATACAGTGCAAAAGGTGCAGAATAGGTACGTTCCGTACCTTGTATGTTGTGTGCGAAGATCAAATCCAAAGGACTGACTATCTCTGAGTATCGTATTTGCTCACTTTTCACCTCTGTCGGCTCCATGGCAAAGCGTAAATGGACGGAATCAAGCAGGGTAAAAAACAGATAAAAAGACAAGATGATTGCTGAGACCATCGCAATACTTGATTTAAAAATGGTATGCCACTGCTCTCTAACCTGAGGAGAGCGAGATGCGCCCCACCCCAAAAAGAGGAGTACAACGAGTAGGGCCCAAACCAAGATATCTGTCCAAAGTAGAGAAAGTATCATAGTTTTACCCTTGGATCAAATAACGTATAAGAGATATCTGTAAGGACAAGTCCTACTATGTACAGTACAGAACCCAAAAAGACCATAGCTTTTACAATAGCAAAATCCTGTGAGTTAATGGCATCTATCGTATAAGAGCCCAGTCCGGGGATACCAAAAAAAGACTCCATAATCAGACTCCCCATAAAAAGTGTAGGTATCACAACCACCACACCCGTCAAGATAGGCAACATGCCATTACGTAAGACATGTACAAAGAGCACTCTAAGTTCTGAAAGCCCTTTGGCTCTTGCTGTACGGACATAGTCTTGGTTTATCTGTTCCAAAAAGATACTGCGGTACCATCTCACACCTGAACCGATTCCTGCAAAAACACCTATCATTACAGGCAAAAGGATAAATTTAATCCCACTCCATCCACTCTCATAACCAGAGATAGGAACCCAGTGCCACATTTTAGAAAAGAGTACCTGACCTGCAATGATATAAAAAAGTCCAGAGATTGACATAATCATCACCGCAACAATCATCATACTTGTATCTAAAACTGACCCACGAAAAAGAACCAAAAGTAATGCCAGCGAGATATTGGTAATAAGCGCAATAAGAAAAGTAGGCAGTGCAATCGCCAAACTCGGTCCCATACGTTCTTTAATGTCTGAACCTATATTACGATTAGAATCAGATATACCAAAATTAAAAGAGAAAAGCTTGAGTGATTCTTTTATAAATAGTGTCTCTGTCAGCATAGAAATCCCTTCTTCCTTCTGATTGATAAAAAGTGGTTTGTCATATCCTCTTTGTTCTTTCCATGTCTGTATCATTTGAGGGGTAACCTGTTTTGCACCTAACTGTGCTCTTGCCATATCATCAGGACTGTTTACCATAAAAAAAAGCATAAAAGTAATGAGGTTCACCCCTATCAATATAGGAATAGCATAAATCATTCTTCTTAATATATAGGCAAACATTATTGACTCTCTTTAGTGATAACAGCTTTTTGTCTATTTTGGTAAACGCGATGCAACACAAAGCCCATGATGACCAAAAATAAAACAAACAGAATCAAAGGCAGGATTAGAGGCTGATTCCACTCTTTTTGTTTACTTACTCTTAACGGTGCATCCACGCGTTTATATTTGAGTGTATTGTTGGCCATAGCATGTGGCAAAACATTTTTATACCATTGATGAAAAAGTGCCAAGGATTTAGGGTGGATACCCCATATCCATGGTGCATCTTCCCTGACTATTTTAAGCATCTTTTCTATTTTCTTTTTTCTTTCAGGCGTATTTTTCATCGTTTTTATCTCATCAAAGAGTGCATCAAATTTTGGGTTTTGATAATTTGAACTATTAATACCCGCACCGTTAGTGTTAACCACAGCATTCGGTCCATAAAGTAAAAAAAGAAAATTTTCAGGATCAGGGTAATCTGCATTCCATCCCCAAGAGAAAAGTTGCACTTTTCCTTTTCTAACTTTCTCCTGAAAACGATTATAGTCAGTTGCTCGTATCACAAGCCGTATCCCTAGTTTTGCAAACTGCTTACGCTGCCAATCCATCAACGCTCGGTCATCAGGACCAGTAGCGGTAGCATCATAATGTAATTTCAGGACTTTCCCAGTCTTATTTGAAATACCCTCAGGGTACCCAGCCTCTGCCAATAATCGTTTGGCAACTTCTATAGATTTGCGTACTCGTTTGCCATTGACCCAATCATAGATCACGCTATCCGTACCTTTTTCGCCCTCTTCGTAACCAAATATCCCAGGAGGAATAGGCCCTTGTGCAGAGATTCCACGATCATTGAGGAATATGGAAATATACTCTTCTTGATTTTGAGCGATGCTTATAGCCTGTCGCAGTTTTTTGGCTGAATCTGAGTATCCCCCAACAATGGGGTCTATCATATTAAAGGCAAGATAAAAGGTAGAAGGTTCAACAGAACCTCTCAACTCAATCCCCTTTTTACGCATTTCAGAACTCAGATTCATACTCCCCTCTGATGAGATTTTCACTGCCTGATCAAATGCTTCAGAGCTGATACCTGAAGCATCATAATACCCTTGTATAAATTTATTCCATAAAGGAATACTCTCTTTTTCCAAAGTATAAATAATCTCTTTAAGGAAAGGCAATTTCTTACCGGAATCCTCAAGCAACTCTTCTGGTACATTTGACGCTTGACTCTCTTTGGGACTAAGAGAGGGATAGTTTTCAAGATGATAGTTTGGATTTACCAACAAACGCATCTGCATATTTGGATTATTTTCAGCTAAATAATAGGCACCTGTTCCAATAGGGAACCAATTTAATGTTATATTTTTGGTGATCAAGCCTTTTTGGTGGTAAAAAAGGTCTGCCTCCCAAGGGATAGGGGCAAAAAAATTCATACTAAGCCAATAGTTAAATTGTGGGTACTTACCTTTTATCTTGATGGTTAACACAGAGTCATCTATGACCTTAACTCCCTCAATAGAATACTTACGAAGATCAACCCACTTATGACTCTTTTTTTTCTCTTTTACCATTTGTGTCATTTGCTCAGAAAACTTTTTTAATCCAACGATATACTCCTGCATCGTATCTAAAAGGGGAGAGTTGTTTTGTCTGACAGCCATTCTTTTAATCGCATACTCATAATCCGAAGCCATTAATCTACGCGTTGCTGTTTTTTTAAAATCATCAAGAGAATCTATCTTTTTCAATGCATCTTCTGTCAATCCATCATACAGCAGCGTACCATCTTGCTTTTTCACAAAAGCAGGATGATTTTGGTATTGAATATCTTTTCTTAGATCTAAACGGTATTCTGAATACAGAATATGTCTTGAATTTTCATCTACTTCACGATTATGCTTATCTAAATAACGAATCTCAGGCATTTTAGTGAGGGTTAAAGGCTCAAGTTCATAGGGTCTTTTAAGGTAATTGTATTGTAAAGGCGGCTCATAAATTTGGCTGATAATAGCCCATTCTACGGCATTATAAGATTGTACAGGGTCAAGTCTTTTAAGTGGTATGGAAAATGATGAAAAAAGTGTGTCAGCTTTTATCTTTTTTGATTCATGTGGGTTATTCCATACGCTTGCATACAAGGAGATGTTTAACACCAACAATAAAAGCATTTTAACAAATAATCTGTTCATATATTTTTAGACATACCTTTCTTTAAAATATAGAAGAAAACTTTAAATCGAATACTATCATACTTTCATAACAATTAAGATAATTCATAAACATTAAAATTATTCATGCAAAAACTTTCTATAAAAACTTATTTTTGAATAACTTTAGCATATTTAAAATTCATACATTATTACTCCTAATTTCATAAATATAATTTATAAAATTTGAGAAAATAGCGTTCAGAAAAAATAATAAATTATCTTATTTTATAGAATAGATAAGAATATCTAATTCTAATCATAAAATATACTCATTTAATTTTAATTTAACTATCTATAGTTTACACTTAATATAATCATTAATGATGTTATAAAATGCATTATTTTGGTTCAGAAAGGAAGAATATGGCACGATTAATAGTAATGGGTGGTGGAGTTTCAGGACACACTGCTGCAACATTTGCAAAAAAATGGCTTGGTAGTGAACATGAAGTAGTCGTAGTTACTCCAAATTCACAATGGAATTGGATTCCATCTAATATTTGGGTGGGTGTAGGACAAATGACAAAAGAGGACGTTGTGTTTCCTCTCGCACCGGTCTATAAAAAAGCAGGAATCGGATACAGACAAGCCTTAGCAGTTTCGATCCATCCAAATGGAAAAGCGGATAGTGATGCTCCATGCATTGTGATAGAGTCTACAGAAGAAGCAACAAAAGGACAAACAGAAGAACTAACGTATGATTATCTCATCAATGCCACTGGACCTAAACTTAACTTTGATGCTACACCAGGATTGGGTAACACCAAAGGTGAACTTGGTGAATATACAGTTTCTGTTTGCACTGCAGAGCATGCAGTGCATGCGAATGATGAGTTGAAGAAAATTTTTGAAAAAGCAAAAGCAGGCGAAAAACAAAAACTTCTTATAGGTACAGGTCATGGTATGTGTACGTGTCAGGGGGCTGCATTTGAGTATATCTTTAACGTTGAACATGAAGCCAAGAAGGCTGGTATCCGTGATATGCTAGATATCAAATGGATCTCAAATGAATCATTCCTGGGTGACTTTGGGATGGGTGGTCTTCACATGAAAGTGGGAGGTTACGCTGTAAGTTCTAAACTTTTTGCTGAGTCACTTTATGCTGAAAGAAAGGTTGAGTGGATCATTGGAGCACATGTAAACAAAGTAGAAGCAGGTAAAGTACATTATGAACTTCTTGATGGATCAATGGGTGAAGAAGAGTTTGACTTTTCTATGCTTATCCCACCGTTTGCAGGGGTAGGTCTCAAAGCCTATGACAAAGATGGTTCAGACATGACAGATACTCTTTTCGCTCCAAACGGATTTATGAAAGTAGATGCAAAATATGATGCCGGTGCATATGCGAATTGGAAAGCCTCTGACTGGCCAAGAACATACCAAAACCCATCATTTGATAACATCTTTGCATGTGGTATCGCCTTTGCACCACCACACCTTATCTCTAAGCCTATGAGTTCACCAAACGGAACACCGATCAATCCTACACCACCAAGAACGGGTATGCCTTCTGGTATCATCGGTAAAGCGGTTGCACATTCTATATGTGATATGATTAAAAATGGTAAAAATGCTCATCTACATGAAGCTTCCATGGCAGAAATGGGTGCGGCATGTGTTGCATCTGCAGGTAAAGGTATCTTTGATGGTCAAGCTGCAGCAATGACAGTTTATCCTGTTGTACCAGACTTTGAAAAGTACCCGGGTACAGGACGTGATACAGACTATACCTTTGGAGAGATCGGTCTTGCGGGTCATTGGATCAAACATATTTTACACCATTTGTTCCTCTACAAAGCAAAACTCAAGCCAGGTTGGACTTTAATCCCAGAGTAAAATATATCTAGTATAAGAAGGAGATAAAATGAAACAAGAAGAAGTAAATTTTCAAAATGAGCAATTTAATTTAACAATGATTCCAGGAAAATTCGCAAGAGCTATGAGAACAAATGTAATTTGGCAATTTATTAGATTTATGATTATCAACATTAAAATGTTGGTCGTTGTAAGTAAAAGTCACTAAAAAATCTAGTGTATCTTGGATTTTCCAAGGTACATTTATCACAAATGTTTATCCTATTTTTACTCTATAGATTTCTAAATATAGCATAAGCGTTTCAAAGAGAAAACATGATAAAAAATATTATACAATACCCTACAGTAGAAAGTTTGGAATTTGGTGGGAATGTACGTCATTTTGATGATACATTACTTGAGATCATCCAAGATTTAAAAGATACCATATTGGCAAATGGACTAAATGCATTAGCGGCATTTCAGATAGGATCTCCCCTTGCTGTTATCATCATAAAAGAAGATGAAAATACTTTTTTAGAGATTGTAAATCCCGTTATTATTAAACGAGAAGGCAGTGTAACCCCTACAGAGAGTACGGCATATTTTCCAGGACTCACTGCAACAACAAAACGCTATGAAAAAATCACACTTATATATGAAGACAGGGAAGGCAAACAGCATTTCTTAAATGCTGAAGGTGATTTAGCAATTCTCATTCAGAGAAAAACAGATTATCTACTTGGCGCAAATTTTAGAATCAGGATGAATAAAGAAGAGAAAATACTTTTTGATACAAAACTTGAATTTGGCACAGATGATATAGACAATAATAGTTGTCCTACAATATTTCAAAGAGATAAAATATTATTTGTCATCAAGTATGGACTCATCGCAGGTATTGCAGGTCTATTGTTAAGTTTTTTTCTAAGTCAGGAAGCAGTGCATACCATCAAAGTTTTTGAAAACTATCTTATGTCGTTACTTCTTATACTTATTGTCGTTTATTTCTTCTATGCTCAATATGAAGGGAAAAAATACACAAATTGTTCCTCTTGCCAACTGGGAAATATTGCAGGCACTGCTTTTATTCAGAGTGTAAAATTATTATTACTATTTTTAGTAAATTACTTCGCACTCTGGTAAATTATTTCTTCTTGGTTACAAGTATAGGCAACATCCCAAAGTACATCAATGTACCGTATGCCTGTTCTATGTCGATATCAGACTTTATGTCTAATATCATTTCTTTGATACTTTCTTCATCCAAATCGCCAAGACATGTACCCTCGCCATGATCTTCTTTGTATAATTTTACCAAACGATGTGTCTCTTTGTTTTCGTCGTGTTTCCAGATAGTCATATGTTACCTTAGTGTTAATAAAGGGGATTATACTTAGATTTAATTAATATTTGTGGGGGAAATAATATAAAGGGAGGAATCATTTTGCAAGAGAATAACACTTGCAAAATAGAACCAAGGAAAAACCTTGGAAAAAAGAAGTCGAAAAGTAACGACTATCTTTTTGAGAATTGCGGAGATCTTCTCGCTTTTTTCTTTCCTGGTTTCTTTCTTTCAACTACTCTTGAATCTCTAGTAAGAAGTCCCATTGGTTTAAGAATTGCTCTGAAAGATGGTTCAAACTCTACAAGAGCTTTAGTGATCCCATGTTTAAGTGCATCTGCTTGAGCTGAATAACCGCCACCAAGTGTCGTTGCTTTAACATTCATAGACTCAAGTTGTTTAGTAAGTTCAAGTGGAAGTCTTACTTTCATCTTAAGTGTTTCGTGTCCACCTAACCATTGGTCAAGTGTTTTACCGTTAATAAGCATTTCACCGTTACCTGGAGTTAACCAAACTTTTGCGATAGCCGCTTTTCTTTTACCTGTTGCATAAATAGTTGCCATGCTTACGCCTCCTTATTGAATTGTGCAGTATGTGGGTGCTCTGCACCTGCATATACTTTGAGTTTCTTAAGTATTACTCTACCAAGAGTAGTCTTAGGAAGCATACCTCTAACAGCTTGTCTGAAAAGTTTTTCAGTATGGTTTTCTAGCATATCACCAAGTTTTTTACTTTTAGTAGAACCGAAGTAACCACTGTGAGTAAAATACTCTTTGTCTTCAAGTTTAGCACCTGAAAATTTTGCTTTTTCTGCGTTGATGATTACTACGTAGTCACCACAATCTACGTTTGGTGTAAATGATGGCTTATGTTTACCTCTAAGAAGTGTCGCTACCTCAGTTAAGATACGACCAAAAGTTTTACCTTCTGCATCGATCAAAACCCATTCACGTGTCACGTCAGCAGGTTTAAGAACTGATGTTAATTTCATGTTGAATCCTTATAAAAATATGAGCTTATGCTCTTTTGTGGACGGATTTTACCCACTTAACCTTAAAATTTATTTAAATTAAGATTATTTTAAGTTTAATAACTCGATTCCCTCTTCTAAAAGATATATGACTATCCCTTCGGTTCTTTTTCCTGTGATATTAACTATCGCTTTTTGATAATATCTGACCTGTTTTTGATGTTTCAGTGCATACTTTTTAGAACTCTTATAATCTATGACTAAACAATGATCATCATACTCCATCAATAAATCTATCTGTTTCAATTCTCCCTCAAAACTAAGAGACTGTTCTTTCGTTATTTTTGCCCCACCCAGTATCTGTTGGAACACTTTATGATTTATCAAATTTTTAATACGCTCTTCTATCTGTTCTATACTTGGGTCAGGCAACTCTTGTCCATAACGATTTTTCAATGATATCATGGCAGAACCCAAACTCTCTTCATCAAAGGCACCTAACATCTCTAGCGTATAATGCAAAGCCGTACCAAACAAGATAGCTTCATAGTCTTTCTCTTCTTCCTCTTCATTAGAAAGAATCTCCTGTGTACCGTAATTTGAGATGCTAATGTCTTCGACAGCCTCAGTCAACGTATTCTTAGTGTTGTCTATGCTCTTATATTGAAGTTCACCTAAAGATATTTCTTCCATATTGATCTCATCAAAAATGGAATCTTTAGGTTTTCTAATGACAATAAGCCCTTCAACTGCACGAGTTAAAGCCACATAAAGTATATTCTTCCTGTCTTTAAGTTCTGATACTTTACGTGCATCCATAATGCGCTTATACTCTTCGTCAAAATGTTCTCGACCTTTGGTCCTGTAGAGTATCTTGTCTATGAAAAGATTGTCATTGTAATGGTAAATGAGTGCTGACTTATCACTGTTTTTACGTGTGAGTTTATCTAGCAGTATGACATACTCAAATTCAAGTCCTTTGGATCCGTGAATAGTCATAATCTTTGCTCCATGAACGGAGTTGGCTGCTACTGAGACGGAAGACGTTTTGAACTCATCTATAAACGTAGGTATATCAGAAAAATTCGCTGCAAACTCTAAAAGTTTCAAAATATTCAGATCTTCATCAAAATACCCAAATTCTCTTACCAGTTTGTCTACCACTTGCAAAGGACTCATAAATGCAGAGAACCAAGAGGTATCTACCTCTTCTAGCGATTTACCTATTTTCAATAATAGCGCTTGGGCATCTATCTTCTCACCATAAAACAAATACTCTAACATTGCAACAAGTGCTGCTATTTTGGGAAGTTTTTTGAGTGAACTGGAAGTCTGTAAAAGTGTTGCGATATCTTGAGCCAGACATGCCTCTTGAAGACTCACCCCATCTTTATTGGTACTGACTAAAAAAGCTATATGATTGACATCAACACCTAACGCTAACAGCCTTTTCACTTGCTTTACAGCTTCTTCTATAAGTGTTTCAGACTCCAGAACTTCTACAAAACCTTCAGAGGCTCCTTTTTTACTCTTTTGAGGCACGTAGCCTTCCATCACTGGTTCAAACCACCGATTGACCTGTTCTACAACATTTTTGGAACTTCTATAGTTGGTATCCATCTGTTCTATGTTCACACCATAGTGTTCAGCCACTTTATCAAACAGCTTTTCGACTCCGCCACGAAAACGGTAAAGAGACTGTTTGGTATCTCCAACATAAAAAAAGCTCTTAAATTCGCTCTGCCCATGCCCTGCAAATATCTCATCTATGAGCGGTTTCAGCAGTAAAAACTGTAAAGTAGAGGTATCTTGAAACTCATCAAGCAGTATATGTTTGAACTTAGAGTCTATCTTGAAATACAAAAACTCTTTGCTGAGACTCTCATGTAACAGCCTATAAGTAAAATACGACAAGTCATCAAAACTCAAAATACCAGAAGACTTTGCATTGGTGATAGTCGCATTTTTATAGTAGTCGTATATCTTAAAGAGGTTATGTAGAACGATGGCTTCTTTGACTTGTGACCAAAGGGCTAACTCTTTTTTGAGAAAAGCATAGAGTCCTTCTATCTCATCGTTAGCTACTTTTTTAAACCATGAGTGTTCTCCCAAAGTTTCTTTTTCAAAAAGTGACTTGGTGAATAACTCTTTGATATTCTTTGTTTCAAACTGCTTTATACAACGTGCTGCAGCCCCAGCATCTGTCAGTGCTTTGATCATCTTGACTCTCAAGACTTCACTTGCCTCTTCTTGTTTGACTAAAGAAAGATTCCCCTCCTTTTGCTTAGGCAGCAAAGGATCCACCTTATAAAAGTTTTGCATCAGATCAAAGATCTTCATAAAACGTTTGTCTTCTATATCCATAGAGAGTTTCACAAGGGAAGAGAGTAATCCTTCAGCCTGCACTTCATCGAGGAAATGTTTTTCCAATTCATCTTCACCCTGTTCTTTCGTCACAAAGTCCGGTTCAAGTCCTATCTCCAAAGAAGCCGAACGTAAAATGGAAGAGAAAAAACTGTCAAGCGTGACAATGTAAGAACTGCTGGCCAAAAACCGCGCCAACACTTCAGGCTGTTTTAGTAAAAGTTCCTCACGTGAGAGTCCAGTCTCTACACAAATAGCATCTGCAAACGCTTCATTACTTTTATCGGCCAACACACGCAATGAGTCTACAACTCTTTGCCGCATCTCAGTTGCTGCCTTGTTGGTAAAAGTCGCTGCCAATATACTGCTAGGAGCCTCTCCCATAAAAAGCAGTGAAAGGTATCGTACAGAAAGGGCAAACGTTTTTCCAGACCCTGCAGAAGCAGAGTAAGCCAAAAAAGGTTTAAAACTCATAGATACTCCCCTCTCTCACACATCAAGGTAAATTCACAATACTTACATTTTTGTAAATCCTCACACTTTTCAGCTGCAAAACGCTTTGTCTGTTTGAGCTCTATGATGTGTTGTGCTAAGAGTTCATTTTTCTCTTCGAGGACCGTGATCTCTTCTAAAGTTCCACCCTCGAATATTTTTACGAACGACAGATTTATATTTTGGTATTTTCCTGTAAGCATTTGATGATAGATACTCATTTGTAGATCTGTGAGGTTTTCTAGATTCTTGGTTTTGTTGGCCTCTGTTGTTGAACCACTTTTATAGTCAAGAATCAGTGTCTCCGTAGCATTTTGGTCTATGCGGTCTATGCGTCCCTTAAAGCGTAAACCTCCTATGTCACCTTGTACTTCTACTTCCCGTTCAACCACCTTCCAATCAGCCCGGAAATGCTCTATCTGGGAAGTAACAAATCCCTTTAACTTCTCTTTCCAAAGTAATTTTTTATAAGATATTTTTGCATCATCAAAAGGAAGTAGCTTATCTAAGAGAATGTCTAGATTTTTTTGCATCTCTTCTTTGCTTTCATAACTGTCTTTTTCTCTATGTAAATGGTCTAACAATGCGTGCAAAAATGCACCTTCATTTAATTCTTCTTCTTTCTTTGCCTGTATATTTTTTATATACCGGTAATAATACTTTCGTTTACACTCCAAATAGGTTTTCAGTCTTGAGGCGGACCATGTAATGTCATGTGCATTAAAATGCTCTACTACAGGATCTTCTTCTTGTACAAACTGTGCAGGTTGATCATAAAGCAAATTTGATTGGGCTTGTGTCGGCACTGCGCTTTCCATCCCAAGTTCATAGAGGAATTTTGAGGGTAGTTTATTGTCACTATTACTATAGACTATCGCTACCTCTTTTGCTTGTTCCAGTAAACGCTTGTAATACTGTTTTTGTAAAGCTTCTCGATCATTTTTAGTAGGAAGATTGGCAAAAGCTCGGACCGAGGTGTTAAGAAATTGGTCTTTACTTGAAGTTGTGGGAACGATACCTTCATTAAAATCTACAATAACCACACCTTCAAAACTCACCCCTCTAGTCTCCAGCACACCCATCACTGTAATCATCCCGCCTCGTACATCATCTATCGTGATTTTGGAAAGGGATTTCAGCCATAAGAAGAGCCATTCTTTTAAACTCAGCTCCTCCGTCTCAAATATCTTAAGAAAGTGCAAATATTTTTCATACACATGCTCATTCACTTTCTCTTTTTTTTCTCCATCAATCAGTGGACACTCTAACAATCCTAATCCATCAATAACACTAAAGAATACTTCTATTTTACAACGTTTTGTAGGCGATAGTTTCTTTATTTTTTCAAGATCAAATCCATAACGTTCTAGAAGATATCTATGTTCAGCATCAAAGCTTTGCCAATACTTATAGAGTGCTTCAAGTAATTTATAGTTACGTCCTTTAGAGTAATCATACCCCATCGCAAAGTTTAGATTATTGTGGCTGTCGAAAAGTGTAAAGTGCTCTTTGAAATTTTCATCTGGCAAGATAAGCACTATCTCTTCTGGGTTCATACCGGAACGTACCATCTTTTCTATCTGAACAAAGGCAACAGCTATCTGCTCTTGTCGCTCCTCTACGGAAAATACTTTAGCGCTTATCTTTGCATAGTTGGTTTGGTTAGTGAGGATTTTTTTATGTGTTAAATCAAAACTAACATGTGTATCATTTACTAAACTCATGCCTAGCGCTTTAAAACGTTCTTGCATCTTAAGATTAAATTTACTGGTTGTGTAATGGATGATAAGTTGTGTTTTCTCTGCAACTTTTTCTATGAGTTCCAACTCAAAGTGACTTAGATACCCTTCAAGGTGTATCTCTATGCTTTCATAACCTTGCAAAAATCCTTCATTGAGTTTATAGGAACTGGGTATAAAAGCTTTATCTGTAAAGCCTTGTGTATCTAATAGATTTCTATAGTTTTCAAAAAGTTTCTCCAGTATACCTAGATGCGTTTCAAACTCTACATATGCATCTGCTTGTACTAAAGTAGCAAAGCCTATCTGTTCTCCTGCCAACTCTTCAAAAAATTTAAACAAAGCATCACTCTTGGTAAAAAATCGTACCAATTCAAGATTCAATTTTAAGTCCTCAAACGCTTTAAAACTCGCAGCTTCACGTAAAAGTAAAATACGTTGCAGAGGGTCTATTTGAACTTTCTCTTCTAGAAGAGTAGCTCGCTGTTCAAACTCATCCATACGCATGAGTGCAGGGTTAAACCCATCTTGTTCTTTATGTCTTGAACTGACTGTTCTTAATGCTCGTGATGTAGGGTAAATGTGGAGTTGATTCATGATGTGTAGTATAACATAGTGTAGAAGATAAAAAAGAAAAATATGTCAATATGACAGATTATAATTCAGACAAGGCAAAGCCTTGTCTGAAAGTATTAAGGTTTTAAATATGCTGATTTTTCTGAATATCCTGTATCTTTACCTATTTGTGCTCTAAATTGTAGTGTATATCTGCCAGGTTCAGTGATCTGGATATCTTTCGTGGAATATTTGCCATTATTGAAAATAATGTTTTCAATAAATAGATCATTTTTCCTGGTATGTGGCCGTGTGAGTAAAAAGCTTACATTGGCATCATTTACAACCGTACCATTTTTTGTTGTGACAACATAAGTGAAGTGATTTCCCCCCAGACTAAGTTTTACAGGGTTTGGCTGAGGACGTTTACTGTTGACATTGTCCGTCATTACCATCGTCTGAACATCTTGTAGTTGTATGTTATACATTGTATCAAATGCTTTTTTACTTTCCAATATTTCATTGATATTTATATCAGCTGTTTGATATTTCAACATATATTCGTTGGACTCTTGTACAGGTAAAGCTACAGCAGATTTCACCGTCCAATAGCCTAAGGTAAGACCCACTGCCAAAAACCCAAGTATCATATGTGGCCAATAGGTTTTTTGATTATTTTTTTCCATTTCTCATCCTTATCCATAGTGATCTAAATACAAATATCCAGAGTAATAACAGTGTGCCTGAATAGACAAGTACTCTCAAAATAGTCACCATTAATCCCATTTCATCGGGGATAGTCTTTTCCAACTTTATACCCTTTGAAGAGGCAATATTATCTGCAAGTTCTGAATAGGCTTGAAGTATACCTATGTTGAACTTATCTTCATCGCTATTACTGTCTTTTATTGCTACTATATTGATACCTGCATCTCGCACATCATCATAGTTATAAAGTTTTCTTGCCTCATCAGAAGAAGGAATAATCCCTACTCTGCCTCGTTCTCCAGATTTTTTTGTAATCAACGCATAAGGGGCAAAGATAAACAATACATACGGCTTACTTAACTTTATGTCATACTGCTTACTGTACTTTACTAAATTATATCTTTCAGGAAAATGTTCATTGGTTGCAATAACATAGGCATATACACCTGTTTTTTCTTGAAGTTCATTTCCTATATCTTCTATGAGTTTTACAGCTTCGAGTTTTAAAAGGTCATTTCTGAGGATATGTGTAGCGTTAAGTAGAAGTGGAAGCATCCATAAAGCAAGTATGGCAAGCATGCTTGCCCTTACTTTTGCTTTAGTCATAAGTTACCCTACGTATAAAAGGCTTGAATTACTCGTAAACGCTAAATAGAGTGCCGCAGCTGCTGCAAAGAGCATGCACGCGATAATCACTTTATCCATATATTTAATCATTCTTTATCCTTTTTCTCTGCATCTACAAATGCAAATTGTTTATTTTCAACCGAAATCATTTTAAGATTATTCACATCTCTAATGACTGAAGGATCATAAGGCTTCTCTACAGCATTTCTCTGTGCATCAATCGTCAAAAGCATCAAGGTAACAAGAATTACAAGTAACCCTACAATAGATATCAGGACTCCTGCTATTCCATGAAGTCCAAATAAACTTCTTTTAGTATTTTCTGCCATTTTAAACTCCTTAATTTGACAATGACTGAATATATTCAGTCAAAGCTTTCTCTTGTACTGGTGTAATAAGAGTTTTAAATGATGGCATTTTACCTATTATACCCTTCTTACCATTTTGAATTACATGATTTATCAATACTTCATCATACGTTACAAGATTTGGAGACATACCACTATTGCCTTTACCATCTGCTCCGTGACATGATGCACAGGCTGAAAATGATGCAGGCTGTTCGCCCTTCATACCACCGGCTACATATGCAGCGATCGCTTCAGCATCTGCACCTTGTGCCATACCTGGAGGCATCATACCCATAGCATAACCTAACTGATTTGAACCATTGTTAATCACATCTAATACTTGTTCTTTAGTCATTCTAGCAGAGAAATCTTGCGCTTTACCCGAAAGACCATCTCCTGTAATTCCATGGCATTGCTGGCACTGTACCAAAAAGATAGACTCACCCATTTCTTTCAGTGTTATAGCATCCGCATTTTTATATTTTTCTTCAAACTTCGCATTATAAGCTAATACTTCTTCGTTGTATTCACCAATTTGACTATATGCATTCAAAGGGTAACCGAAGAAACCATACCACATAGACCAAAGAAAAACTCCTAAGAATGAGTATGCCCAGCCTGAGGGAAGTTCATTTTTATACTCACCTATACCATCCCAGTTATCCTCAAGAAGCTCCCCGCTTGCTGTGTCTGTTTTTATCTGGTTAATATACTTAACCGAAACAGCTGATGTGATCACTGCAATCGCTACAGCACCAGCCATTGTTATGGTATTGACAGAGTCACCTAAGATATCTATATCCAGACTCATTATCACTGCAATAGTTGCTATAATCAATATAGCTGCAAATGCCAACGCTTTTATCATTAATGCATTCATTTATTCTCCTCCTTATATTCTCTTTTGGCCGCGGGGTTATCTTCTACGGGTGTACTTGTGACTTCATCATCAAGTGCAATATTCCCATATTTTTCATAATCACGCTCACCTTTTTTTTCACTTCTGTACAGGTGTACAATATACCCATACAATATCACTACCAAAATAATGGTCATAAAGAAAGAGGCATAGCCTTGTAGATCCCTAATGTCCATTTTATCTCCCTACTTCAAACTGTTAAGGTAAGCAATAAGTGCTACGATTTCAGGTACTTGACCATTCGCAACTACTTCTTTAACATCTTTATTTTTCATATCAGCTGCAATTTTCTTTGCATCTTCAAGTACTTTTGGTCTATATGCTTCCCATGCTTTTCTTGTGCCTTTAAACTCAGGTCCGTATGGTGTATGAAATGCATTTTTAACCGTAACCGCTTCAGCATACGCAGTTTCGATATCTGCTAAGTTTGTGAACTGATGTTTAAACGCCGGCATAATAGAACCAGGTACGATCGCTGGTGGATTCATCATGTGATTTTCGTGCCAGTCTGTTGTTCTATAGTTCCCAACACGGTGCAAGTCTGGTCCTGTTCTTTTAGAACCCCAAAGAAAAGGTCTGTCATAGGCATACTCACCAGAAAGTGAGTAATCACCATAACGATCCGTCTCAGATTTGAACGGACGGATCATTTGTGAGTGACATGACATACAGTTATCTTTCATGTACACATTTTTACCTGCAAGCTCAAGCACTGTACGTGGTTCCATCCCTGCAATCGGTCTAGCCGCCTTAGCAAAGTTTGGAACGATCTCAATAAGCCCTGCAAAGGAGATAACGATTGAAATCCCCGCAGCGAAAAAGAATGGGTTTTTTTCTAACCAATGAAAAAACATAATAATTACCTCCCTTATGCCATAGGTGTTCTAAACTGTGGCTCTTCAGATAATTTTCTACCTGCCGTCATAGTTTTAACAATATTGTAAGCAAACATAATGAAACCTGTAAGGTACATAACACCTGCAACTGTTCGAATCGTATAATAAGGATTAAGTACTGTAACTGTATCAATGAAGCTATACATCAAGTTACCATATTCATCAACTGCTCTCCACATCATACCCTGTGTAATACCCGCGATCCACAGAGAGGTGAAGTACAGAACAACTGCTGTTGTTTGAAGCCAGAATTGTGCTTCTACCAGTTTCTTAGAGTAAATTTCTCTTTTAAACATACGTGGTGCCATGTGGAAAATAGCTGCCATGATCATAAATGTCACCCAACCAAGTGTACCATCATGAACGTGTCCAGGAACCCAATCCGTAAAGTGCGCAATTGCATTAACTGATCTGATCGCCTGAATAGGACCTTCAATCGTTGAGAGCATATAGAATGTTGATGCAAGTACCATAAATTTGATCAGTGGGTTATCTGTTAACTGATTCCATTCACCTTTCATTGTAAGGAGCATGTTGATTGCTGAACCCCACGATGGCAAGATGAGTACTATTGAGAACGCAGAACCCATTGTTTGCATCCAGTCGGGAACTGTTGACCATAAGAGGTGGTGTGAACCAGCCCAAAGGTAAACGAACATAAGTCCCCAGAAAGAAAGTAAAGAAAGCTTATATGAATAGATCGCTTGTCCAGACTCTTTTGGAAGGAAATAGTAGATCATGCCTACAATTGGTACAGTAAATCCAAATGCAACTGCATTGTGACCATACCACCATTGTACTAACGCATCATTGGTACCAGCATACATTGATACTGAGTGTAAGATACTACCAAGACCGTCAGTCATGAAGTAAGTAGGAATAGCCATGTTATTAAAAAGATAAAGCATAGAAATACCCAAGAAACATGCAAGATAATACCATACTGATATATAAAGTGCTTTTTCTCTTCTGATCCCGATAAGCCCCATCATTCCAGTACCCCACAGTACCCATACAACCACAACAACGATGTCAAATGGCCACTCATACTGAGCATACTCTTTAGATGTAGTTACACCAAAGAGTAAAGATACAGTTGCTAAAAGTGCTCCTACAAAGTAAAGCCAAAATTGAAGATTTCCAATAAACATCAAAAACTTCGATTCTGCTATAGAAACCTTAAGCACTCTTTGCCCCAGGTAGAACCAAGTAGCGAAAATACCAGATACTGTAAATCCAAATACCACGGTGTTTGTGTGAATTGGTCTTAACCTTGAGAACGTTCCGTATTCCCCTAGTAGATAGTTTAATTCAGGAAATGCCATTTGTGCGGCGATTAACGTACCGACTAACATACCTAAAAATCCAAACAAAATAGTTAAATAAGTAAACTTTTTTGCTAATGAATAATCATACTCCAATGCTGCGTTTGATTGCATGCATACCCCCCTTGTATAAATTCTATGCTGTAAAAATTACAACACTCAACGATAATTATAATCTTATTTAATTATGAGAGTACTTAAATAATTTGCTAACGTTTCGATTTTCTTCAAAACGTTACATATGACGTTCATATGAGGGGTTTAGGTCATCAAAGGAGTCATTTCATCCTATTTTAACTATCAATTTTATTGATTTTTTTAGGAGTATATTACTCTTTTGTTTCATTGCTTTTAAAGATACTTTTTATCTTGATCTACTATTTTGCATTCTATCCAACAAGTCTGCATTCTCTTTTTGCATTGTATGAAATGACTGTTGTAGGTTTTTGTACAAATCATCACCATGAAGTCCAGCATTAAGTGCTTCAGCATAGTAAATTAAGAATTCTTTGTAAGGTGTTGCGCCTGATGAAAGGGCCATAGTTAAATCAACATCCGGAAAATAGTGTTTCCATGATGGTGTCATCTGTCTTATTACTTTATTATTGTTAATAAATGTCAATGCTACAACAATAATCATTAGCATGGAAAGAAAAACGATAAAAAAAACAATTGCTGATGCAATACCTAGCATCTTGAACATCCAGGGATTAAATATCCCTGCATACTCAATTATGGGTAATAAAAGAAAAAATGCAATGATCCATTTACTGCCAATACCGCCCATATAAGATTGATCAAATATTAAACGTTTCTTTACCTTTGGTTTTTTATATTTACTGATAGCTGCCAATATAGTCTCTAATGGGTAGATCGGTTCATTCATATGTATTCCTCAGAAAGTAAAATGTAAGTGTTATTGTAGGGGGTGAAACCAAAGCCTAAGCTTTAGTTTTGGTATATCTTAAGAAATATGATGTTTTATATATTCATCTATACTTAACAGTATTATAATACCTAAAAAAGCGGCATTAATTTTCCAAAACACCGCACGGGCATTTTTAAGCTCAAATTTTTCTTTGAGCAATTCCAAGGAAGCAATAAATGCTAAAATTCCTACTATCACAGTGAGTATTATTGTTGTGACATAGGGTTCAAATACATACACTAAGAAAATCCCAGCCTGCATGGTAAAAATCAGCCATACAAAAGTAAGTCTTTGAAGACTACCTTGACCAAACAAACGCATCGCTGTTGGATAACCTCCATCTTTATAATCACTGTGAAACAACATAACAAGTAACCAAAAATGAGGTACTTGCCAAATGAAGAAATAAAGTGCTAAAGCAATAAATTCTAATTCCATCAAAGTGTGTCCAGCAACTAACCAGCCAACTGCTGGAGGGATAACACCCAAAATTGCACCTGGAACTACTGCTAAGGCACTCTTCTTTTTTAAAGGCGTATACATTGCGTTATACCAGAGAAAGGAAAACATAAATATATTGACACCCGTTAATCCAAGTAAAGAATAGATCATTACCATAGAGAGTGCTATCAATACCACAGCAATTATAATACCAGTTTGAGGAGTCATCCTTCCCGAAGCAATGGGACGGTTTTTTGTTCTTTCCATTTTAGCATCAGATTTGTACTCCTGCACTTGATTGAGCGTTGAGACACCCATCGCTACAAGAAGCACAGCAAAGGTAGCAAGAAGCATATCAAGCCCCATCTCTCCCTTTGCCATAATATAGGCAAAGAGTGCAGAGAGACTGATCGCAAAAGAGAGGATAAATTTTGTGACTATAAAAAAATCTTTTAGCATTATTTACCTGTTGTAATGTACTCAACAAGCGCCGTTACATCTTCATCTGATAGATTAAATGGAGGCATAATACCTGCGCTAAATTCTTCCGGAACATCTTTGTCAGGGATGATAATCGCATCTTTTAGATATTGTGCATCATATTTTGCACCAATACCCTTAAGTGACGGACCAACCAAAATAGAATCTGTATTAATTGAGTGACATCCAGAACACCCATTCATATCGTAAAGTTCATGTCCTTTAGATTTTGCTACTTCTTTTTCGCCTGGCCCTACTTTAGAGCTGCTTTTAAACCATGCATCATACTCATCCTTAGGGATAACATGAATTTTACTAAGCATGTATGAGTGACGTGTACCACAGTATTCTGCACATTCAACATCAAACGTTCCTAATTTTTCAGCATTAAACCATTGTTGCGTCACACGTCCAGGAACCACATCTTCTTTCATACGGAAAGCTGGTACAAAATATGAATGAATTACATCATTTAAAGGTGCAGTCATTTTTAAGATAACGTTTTCACTTTGTGGCACATAAAGCTCTGCACTCTTATGCACAAATCCACTTTTATTTGCAGGGTAAGTATGATTCCAAGACCATTTTTTACCTTCCACATGAATAACTATACTTTCACTCTCTGCTGGCATTGTTCTAAGCACCTTCATAGAAGAATAACCATAGTAAAACAACACCATCAACAGTGCTGTCGGGATGAGTGTCCACACAATCTCCAGTGTTGTATTATGTGTTACATCACTGATATCTTCATCTTTAACATTACTTGCTCTAAATTTCCAGGCAAAGTAAAGCATTGGTACTATGACTGATAAACCCAGGACAATTGAAATCCAAAAGTTTATCCAAAATGCCTGATCTACATCTGCAGCGAATGTCGCTGACATTACATCGAATCCTTGTAAACTATTACTCATATGTGTTTACTCCTTAATTTGCATGTGGTGCTGATGTAATATAACTCTCAGCCCCAAATTGAAAGTGTGCTACATCGACTGCAACCACTATAATAAAAAATACTGCTACCAAGAACAGTGTAAACCAGACCATAGCACCAAGGAGTTTATCCCCTTTTAAGTGCATATAGTACATTAAAATAAGCCATGCCTTCACTACTGCAATTAGCATTTGTGATGTAAACGTACCAGCCTGATATACAAAAGGTTGTATAAATGTCAGTGTAGTCAACAATAATAACCCAAGGAGTACCTTATAATAAACTTTCCGTTCTGCCTGATATTGCTTAATGTCCATGGTTTCCTCCTACGATAACGTCTCCGCCACCTATCATGTAAAAATAAGGGAAAACGAATACCCAAATAAGGTGTACAATATCCCAATATAAAGCGATGTTAAAATGTAAAATATGATGTTCTGTTGTTACTTTTCCTGCATTGATACGTTTAAGTAACCATATCATCAATCCGATACCAATAATAATATGAAATCCGTGAAGACCTGTCATAGTAAAGTACATACCATAAAAAAGTTTTTCTCCAAATGGCATAGCAGATCCTACAAGCAATTCACCATGCATCAAGAAAACACCACGCTCATACTCTTCAGTCCATTCAACACCTTTAATTGCCAAGAATACAAATGCCAAAATAATCGTTGCATAGATCATCAACTTTGAACCTTTAACATCCCCTGCTCTCATCTTAAGAAGACCTAGCCCCATGGTAAGTGCTGATATCAATAATATAACGGTATTTGTCCCCCCAAGCCATCTATTGAGGTGAGAAGATGCCAGTATGAAATCTGCCGGGTGTAACGTTTTATAGTAAGTAAGCACAAGAAACATCGCTCCAAACATCATTACCTCTGTAAACATAAACAGCCAGAAACCTAGTTTCCCACCGTAATAATCATCTTGCCAACCTTGAACTTCATGTTCATTCCCTTCACGATCAGTCGCGATTTCTGGTACGTATGCATGCGCCATTAGTCAATCCTCTTCATTGTTTCATAATCAAATTTAACCACTGGTTGACCATGTTTATATTCATATGGATCAAAATCAACATATGGTACTTTAGAGTGGTTCTCTAATGGTGGTGGTGATGACGGTAAATGCCATTCAAGTGTGGTTGCATTCCATGGATTTGTTCCAGATGGTTCACCTTTTCTCCATCCTTGGATAAGCGTATGGAACATAAAGATGAGTCCTGAAATGAAAATCACCGCACCAAAAAATGAGACTTGATGATAGATTTGAAATTCTGGAAGATAATCAAAATAACGACGAGGCATGCCATAATAACCAGCAATGAACATAGGGAACCATAAAAGATTAAATCCTACAAAGTTTATATAGAAAGCAATTTTTGCTCTTTTTTCATTGTACATTTTACCAGTTACAAGAGGGAACCAGTAATGCATACCGGCAAAAAGTAAAAAGACAACCCCACCTAGCATCGCATAGTGAAAGTGCGCCACTGTATAGTAAGTATCTTGAAGGTGAATATCTACACCGATCATAGCGATAGTTACCCCTGTAAGTCCACCGATTGCAAAAGTAATAATGGTTCCAAGTGCCCATAACATAGGTGTTGAAAATACAATTTTTCCACCATACATAGTTGCTATCCAGTCATAGAACTTAATACCTGTTGGTATCGCAACAAAAAATGTTAAGAAGGAGAATACTGTTTTTGCAATATCTGCCATACCTGAAGTAAAGAGGTGATGACCCCATACCAAATAGCCAATACCTGCAATTGCTGCTGACGAAAGTGCAATCGTTCTGTATCCAAAAATCTCTTTTCTTGAAAAAGCTGGAATAATCTCAGACATAATACCAAATGCAGGTAGAATCATAAGATAAACTGCTGGGTGAGAATAGATCCAAAATAAGTGTTCAAAAAGAACTGGATCTCCACCTTTTGCTGGATCAAAAATACCAATCCCGAAGACTTTCTCTAGTAAGGCAAGAACAAGTGTAATACCAACCACTGGCGTTGCAAGAAGTTGAATCCATGCAGTCGAATAAATACCCCATACAAATAGTGGCATTTTAAAGAAAGTCATACCTGGTGCTCTAAGTCTGTGAATAGTCACAAGGAAGTTAAGACCTGTAAGAATAGATGCCATACCAAGAATAAATGCTGCAATAAGTGTAAAGATAACATTTGTGTCAGTAGTTAAAGAGTATGGTGCATAGAAAGTCCATCCTGTATCTGCAAAACCAGCCTCAGTAAAGAGTGAGGCAAGTGCAACCAAAGCTCCTAAAATATACAGCCAGAATGTAAACCAGTTCAATCTTGGGAAAGAGACATCTTTCGCCCCGATCATGAGTGGCATTACAATATTTCCAAATATTGCAGGAATTCCTGGAATAATAAAAAGGAAAACCATAATTACACCATGTAGTGTAAATGCCTGATTAAATGTCTGTCCGTCTATAAATTGTTGTCCTGGTGCGTATAGCTCCAAACGCATTAAAAATGCTGTAGCAACCGCTACAAAAAAGAACGTAAACATGACAGCTGCATACATTAGACCAATTCTTTTATGATCTACAGTAAGCATCCATTGCATGAATGTACTTTTAGGGTGCCCAATGGCATAGTGTGTTTCGTCGAAATAACTTTTACTCATCTATTTTGTCTCCTTTATTTTGATGGTCGTCTTCTCTTCTGCTTGTCATCACGAGATAGATAAAAAAGATAATCATAATTAACGTCATGAACGCACCTACAACTTTTTCCCATTTAAAAATGTATGTTTTCCCTTTTGGATCATAAGCAAAACAGTACAATAGTTTTTTAGCAATAGTAGGGCCAATTTTGCCTTCTCCTGCTTCCATGAGTGCCATTTTTACATCAAAGGGAAGTTGTTCTATACCATTAAGGTATCTTGTCACTTTTCCTGCAGGGGACAGCATAATAAGGCTTCCTGGATGTATATAATCCACCACTCCGGCAGCTGAAACCTCTTTTTTATAATCAAACCCAACTTTATCGGCTAAAATTGCACTTGAATTATTGTCAGATATTAGAAAATGCCATGCATCCTGAACAAAGTCTCTTTCTATTGCCCTTAAGTATGTTTTACGTTTAGCCGCAGCTTCATCCGGTCTCTCATCTTCAGCAAAGCTGATCGTCAACACTTTATAATCTGTATTTTCTGCCAGGTCCAGCTTAGAAAGCATTTTTGCCATATCAGCCAGTTGTGGCCCACAAATTCCTGAACATCGAAAGTAATTAAGTGAAATCATAGTTGGTTTCCCATCCATCAGCTTCTTCAATGTTACTTTCTCGCCTTTTTCATTGATAAATGTAAGATCAAGCGGCACCATCGCACCTAACTTTTCATTTATGCCGAGTTGATCTGCATTAATTGTAACTAATAGCATTATAAACATCAAAAGTTTTTTCATTTATCCTCCAAATTTTTTATCTTTATTAAAAATAGAGTTGAATACATCAAATACTTAATTAGAGTATAATCATATTCTAATGCCTTTTCTTATAGCATCAATACTCTTTTTTTAAATGTCACTAAAATGTGACTAGCCTGGAATGATATACAACATTTAATTATAGTTTTCTTATTTT
>Ga0209414_1000008_pt1 | contig 92163 bp, 113 predicted proteins | sample LakVidmifraction_4_FD_181154 | JGI IMG/M metagenome (GOLD analysis project Ga0209414, IMG submission 181154) | Hypersaline microbial communities from Lake Vida, Antarctica - Brine Hole Two &gt;0.2 micron (SPAdes) (version 2) | ecosystem: Environmental > Aquatic > Non-marine Saline and Alkaline...
AGCAACATCATTCTTTGAAGGTTCATTAAGAAAACTTAAAAAGAATATATTACCATTCAAACAGTCAGGTTTAGATATTATCAATTCTTTAGATATTGTAACATACGATATGAAGAAGGGTGATATCACAGATAAGATAGGTATTATAATAGATGAGTCACCTAAAGAGGTTGCTAATAAAGAACAGGATGCAGTAGATTTATACAAAACTATATTTGTACAGGCTAAAGCAATACAAGAACTGTCTGAGATGATAGATAAATTAAATGAAAGATTAATTAAAGTAGGATTATAATGAGAGCAAATGGACATATGATTACCTACGATGATGCTAACTACATGATTGAATTTGAAGGATTCACTTTGTTAGGCACATTAGATAATGGTGATAGAGTTCTTACTCGTTCTGTAATAGACACATATATGAATGCAGATAGTTCTTTATATTCTGCCTATGCTTCTAATAGATTAGTACCTTATCAGTTATTAGCTCCTGCTGTAGATTGTACATTACCTATAATTTCAGTTGAGACTTATACCTATGGTGCTAATCCTACTGTTCCAGGTAGCCCTACATTTTCATTATCCACTACTTCAAGTTATAGAGTTAATTTTATAGGTTCTACAGATGATGATGGTATACAACGATATGAAGTCTCTAAAAATGGAGGAGCTGCTATATCAACAGGATTAAATTTATTTTATAATAATACAGACTCATCGGGTATAACAGCTACTTGGAAAGTACGAGCAGTAGATAACTTAAATAATGTAAGTGCTTGGAGTAGTATTTCATCTTGGGCAACGGTACCAGCAGCGCCAGTATTGACTTTTGATGGTAAATTAACAGATGCAATTAATCTTAGTAGAAATTCAGTTGTAGGAGGTTCTAGTTATTGGCTTACAACATCAGGACAAGTAACAGATTATTATACAGTAACAGGGACTCCATTTACCATTAGTAATTTGTCTTCTGGAACTTATAATTTTAGAATTCAAGCTAAAGGAGCTTTTGGATTATTATCAGCATATAGTAATACTATAACAGAAACTATAGCAGTATCTATTATCATGCCTAGTTATAAATCACAGGCTGCTGTAGTTAATAGTACGGGTATAATTATAAATGTATTAATTCCTTTTGGTATTAATGTAAATGATACATTAATCATGAGGGTTCAAGTTAATGGTAATATAGAGCTTGTAACACCTACTGGGTGGACTCGGATGTCTGTTTGGAACACTGTAAATGGGTATATTTTTTATACCTATTTAAGAAGAGCTGATGGCACAGAGGGAGGTAGTGTAGCAATACAGAATCAAAATTCATCATCTTTTACTAGTCTAGGTCATATGATTTTATTTCAAGATGTTAATACTGTAGGGCTTTCTACTGAGGGATCAGCACAAAATACATCAACAGGAAGTGGATTATCACTTTTGAACACTAATGCTACTCAAGGAGCTCAAAGACTTGCAGTAGGTTTTGGAGCCCATGCTTCAAGTAACCTCAATAGCACAACTCTTAATGGCTGGACTCAAAGGTCTAACTCAGGTAACGGCAATATTGGGATAATACTGTGTCATACATATCCTATGCCAACTGCGGGTACAACGACCCCAGCAGGAAGCTTATCGTTTAATGCTAGTACATACGGAGATGAAATAATGTTCTATTTAATTCCAAATCCTTGATAATTATGGCAAATAAATTAATAACAATAACAAAGACAAACTCAGGAGGAGATTCAGATAACTTTGATGTTTTCTGTACCTCTGAAAGCCCTGATGTGTTGTTGGCAAGCGGTGTATCAAGAGTGGATTTAGAAGCTGGAGTTGATTACATAGTCCCTGCATTTTATACTTCATTCTCTGTAGTAAGTACAGGTGTTTGTACAGGTACTTCTACTACTACTCCTGACCCTCAAGATATAACTGCACCAACTATACCAACACTATATCAACCCTCTATTGAAGATGGTATAATTAATGTTAATTGGACTGCGAGCACAGATTCAGAGAGTGAATTAAGATATTATAAATTATATGAGAAAGTAGGTGCAACTGCCTTTGCATTAGTTTATACAGGAGCATCATTATCATTTACTAGGAATCCTGCTACAAACGGAACATCTTATCAATATTATATTACAGCAGAAGATTATGCAGACAATGTTTCAGCAGCTTCAACAACACAATCAGTAACACCAGAAGCACCAGCAGATGTACTTCAATCTGTTGATTTAGGTAATCCTTACAGTACTGCACAGTTAGCATATGATACTGCAACATCATATACTACATATTATCATGATGGTCCACAGACATATCCAAATACATTTGATTATGTATATACTTCCTCTACTGGTACTACAACTTTAACTGGTGGTGGAAATTGGTATAAAATTGAAAATACAGATTATGTTATACAAATAGATAATAATGGTTTTGTATTTAACCGATATGACATGAGTCAAACATTATCTATTACACCATCATCTACCACAGTTAGTGATACAGCAGGAAGCTTTACCGCAACCATTACTTCAAATACAGACTGGATATTATCAGAAGGTTTATCATGGGTATCAATCACAGGAGCATCGGGAGTTGGAAATGATACCTTTACAGTATCATACACTGCTAATACTGGTGCTGAAAGGTCTGGAACTATTACTGTGAGAACTGGTGATTATGCATTCCAAGATACTATAATTCTAACACAAGAAGCTGTGGCTGGTACAGTTTACTCTCACCTTTTAGGTGAGGACTCTTCATCATCAACTGCTTGTAGTGCTACTCAACAGACATATTATGCAGATAGTTCAAATTTCGCTACTGCAACTGCATTATATACAGATAGTGCTGGTGCAACGTTTGCAGGGATAGGGTATTATTCTGATGGTGAATCATGGAGATATTGGAGCGCTAGGGATAATGCGTTCACGGCTGATGGTTTCTGTAGTTTTTAACTAAAATAAAGATAATATGAAATACTTAGAGACAAGGAAACGATACTCTTTCTTTAAATATTTTTAACGTAACTTTACATCGAGGAAATAAATACAATATAAATGATATATAAATCTACAACTAAATGAAACAACAAATGCAATATTATATAATAGCGGGTGCATTTCTATTCCTAACAGCAATAGGTAGAACGCTAGATAAACTAAGTAAAGGAGAAATATCAGGAAAATTAGCATTTACAGTTTCATTTCTTTTTTCAATAATAGGTGGTATAATAGCTGGAATGATAGCAAGTGTATATATAGAAACTATACAGCTACAATGGATTTTTATTGCCGCAGGTGCTTGGATGGGGGAGAGAGTACTTGATGTAGTTGCTGATGCATTAGAAGATAAGATTACTTTAATATTTAAAAAACAAAATAAAGATGAAAAATAAACTAATTATTGTAGGATTTATAATAGTTCTACTAACCCTTGCAACATTAGGTATTGTAAAAAGTAGAAAGACAATGAGTGTTATGAAGGAAAGAACTGACCCAGAGACATTAGATAGTATTATACAACAAAAAGTTGATTACAGCTATATGAGTTATGATACTCATTTTATGTATAATAACTTAGTTATTATTGATTCTAGTAACACCATTATAGGTAGATTGATTTTATATACAAATGATAAGGAAATTGATAGTTTTTATAACTCAAGTAAAGATTGGGAAAAAACTCGATTATACCATAATTTGAAAAATGGAACATTACGAATTTTAGATAAACCTAACAACTAATGAGAACTATAACACAAATAGTAGTACACGCATCAGCAACTCCTAAAGGAGAGCATTTCGATGTTGAAGATATTCGTGCTTGGCATAAAGCAAAGGGGTGGTCTGATATAGGCTATCATTTTGTTATCTTACTTAACGGGACTATTCAGTACGGAAGGGACATAAATACTATAGGTGCTCACGTATTAGGTCATAATACTAACAGCGTAGGGATATGTTATATTGGTGGTAAATATGGAGAGGATACTAGAACAATCCTACAAAAAGTAAGTTTAGTTTACTTGATAGGAACATTAAAAAGACTTTACCCAGCTGCTGAGGTTTTAGGGCATAGGGATTTTAGCCCTGATTTAGATGGAGATGGTACAATAGAACCACACGAATGGATGAAACTATGTCCTTCATTCGATGCTAAAAACGCTTATAAAAACCTTTAATCATGATAACTACGATAGTAACTTCAATAGTAACTTTTTTTACAAGTATTAATTGGACAAAGTTTAAGATTTCTCTTCTATTAAATATAGCATTAGTAGGAGCTATATTCTTTTTGTTAAAAAAACCTGATCAAGATCCTATAATTAAAATAGTAACTAAAACTATAACTATCCCAGGGAAAGATGGTAAATTAGATACTATTTATATGCCTCAACCTCATTATGTAACAAATCCAGTTAATAGTAAATTAGTAGAGGAATATGATGCGTTAAGAGACTCATTAGGTAAAAAGCAGGCTTATATAGATGCAATAACCCAAAGAGAGTATAATGAGGTATATGAGGATTCTTTAGTTAAAATAGATGTTTATACCAAAGTACAGGGAAAGATGCTTAAACAAGCTCCTAAGTACTATGTGAAGCCTGTTACTGTAACTTATACAGATACAATTAAGATTCCTGCACCTAAATTAAGAAATAAATTACTGACTGGTATTGAAATTGGAGCACCTATTAAATTAGATAGTAACCCCATATTTAAAGGCAATATCCTACTACAGAATAAAAAAGATAATATATTATCTGTTGGTTATGATAGTAATAACTATGGTTGGATAGGTTATATTATATCCTTCTAATAAAAATAATTACAAATTAATAGTAGAATTATTAGGATATATCAATAATATTTTGTACCTTTGTAGTTATAATATAAAATATAAAATATGATAGTAATGGAATTGAATGAAATTAAAGATTTCTTGAGATTAAAAAGTGGGTATATGAAGGAGGGGTCTAAGAGATTAAAAAATCATTTATATAACAAAGGTTATAATACAACAATAAGAGATTGTAAATTAGCATTAAGAGATTGTAGAAGAGAATTAATAACTAAAGACTTAGATGTTAAGTCATCTAATGATATATTTGCAGAAGCTTTCTTAAATAATGTTAAAATAAAAGAAGACCTACCTAGAATTATAAACATAAAAAATAAGAAAAATGTACTTATAATTGGTGATTTACATTTACCATTTTCTTTAGATGGATATTTAGAACATTGTATTAATACTTATAAAAAATATAATTGTAATGAAGTTATATTTATTGGTGATATTATAGATAACCATGCTAGTTCATATCATGAAACAAATCCTGATGGTTTAAATGCAGGACAAGAATTAGCTAAAGCAATTAAAGAAGTATTAAAATGGTATAAAGCTTTTCCTAAAGCTAGTATAATCATAGGAAATCACGATAGAATTATAATGAGAAAAGCTTTTTCAAGTGGATTATCAAGACATTGGATTAGAGATTATAATGAAGTATTAAACACACCAGACTGGAATTTTATAGAATCTATTGAAATAGATGATGTTAAATATATTCATGGTGAAGGTGGTACAGCAAAATCGAGAGTAAAAGGTGATTTACAATCTGTAGTACAAGGTCATTTACATACACAATGTTATGTAGAATGGTTTGTAGGTAATAAATTTAAATTATTTAGTATGCAAGTAGGTTGTGGAATAGATCATAAGTCTTATGCTATGGCATATGCAAAAGAAAATAAAAAACCAGCTATAGCATGTGGAGTAGTATTAGAAGGTATTACTGCTATAAATGTTATGATGGATTTATAATATATATAATTTATAATGAATAATACATATGTATACCTACATAGACGTTTAGATAATAATCAAGTGTTCTATGTAGGTATTGGTAGTAAATACAGAGCTTATAATTCAAAACAACGAACTTTATTCTGGAAAAGAATTGTAAATAAATATGGATATAAAGTAGAATTATTATATGATAAATTAAATTTTAAAGATGCTATAAAAATAGAAATAGAATTAATAGCAAAATATGGTAGAAGAGATTTAGGTACAGGATATTTATGTAATATGACAGATGGTGGTGAAGGTACTTTAGGTAGAATTATATCTGAAAATCATAGAAAAATTCTTAAAAATAGTAATATTGGAAAAAAAGCAAATAAAGAAACTATAGAAAAACTTAGAACATCTCATCTAGGATTAGTATTGACTAAAGAATCTATTGATAAAAGGACTCTTACTATGATAGATTCTGATAAATATAAGAAAGGGACTAGTAAATATAAAGGTGTATCTTGGTGTAAGAAAAAACTAAAATGGAGAGCAACTATTCATATGAATAATAAATGTCAACATTTAGGTTACTTTGACGAAGAAGATGACGCATATAATAAATATAAAGAAGTCTTAGATATAAAAAAGAATAATTTAATTGAAATATTAAAGTAATGGCAAAGTTTGAAGAATTAGCATATGATATACGTGAAGCTGTAAAAGCATTCTCAGATGACACAGAGTTAGATAATAGGTATATTTTATATTTATATAATATAAAACGTGCTAAGTATCTAAAGCAAGACTTAAATAACTACCAAAAAACTATAGATAATTCTATTAAACAAACTTTTTGTTTAGATTTAGAAGTAGTATCTGCCAATGAATGTAGTCTAGATTATGATTGTGGTACTATATTAAGAAGTACTAAGAAGATTCCTACACCTATAGAAATGCACACTAAAGTAGCTATTACAAGCATTAAACCATCTAATAAGATAAGTACACCATTTAACTTTATTAGTAAAGATAAAGCAGCTTATGTAGCTAATGCACCATATGCTAGATCTTTATATGCTTTTCTAGATACTGATGGGTATATTTATGTCTATAGTGGATCAGAATCTTATCAATTATTAGATTGCATTAGTGTAACAGGAGTATTTGAAGACCCTATTAGTTTGAAGGATTATGCTACTTGTTGTGGATGTGACCCAGATACTAATAGTTGTTTTGATATTGATACTTTTAATTACCCTCTACAGCCTAATTATATTGATTTAATTAGAGAAGAAATTGTTAGAGAAGTATTAAGAAAAATACAAGTACCAGAAGATAAAATAAATGATAGTACAGATTAATGAAAGAAAGAATACATAAAAATAAAAGTGATTATGGTATATCTGACTATTATAAATTCTATTTTAATATTAAAGATATAGATAAGAAGTTATATAATACTATTATTACAGACTTTAATAAAGAAATTGTCAATCTTATTATAGAAGATAATCTAATTTATTATATACCATATCTAGGTTTTGAAATTATAATTAAGAAAGATAAGAGAAGACCTAAAATAGTAGATGGTAAACTAATAAATAATATACCTATAGATTGGAAGGAAACAAATCTTTTATGGGGCAGAGATGTGGAAGCTAAAGAAAAAAAGTTACTAGTAAGATATAATAATTCACATAGTTCTGGATATGTATTTAGAATATACTTTAAAAAATTTAAGACTAATATAAAAAATAGGAATCTTTTTAGATTCAAACCAAATAGAACATTTCAAAGGGCTTTAAGTGCAAGGATAAAAGATCCTGATAAAGATAACTTTGATGCTTTTTTACTTTATAAAACTAAATAATCATGTACAACGGTATAACCATCTCATTAAAAACAATATTATGGAAAGTATTAAGATTTCCATTAGCTGCAGAATTAACTTATGAAGAAGCAGCAGAGCATGCTGTAGAAGCACTTAGGTTATTAGGAGCTCCTTTATCTCTTGTAGATGAAGTTACTAACCCTCCTTTACAAATAGTTAATCATAAAGCAGCTTTACCTTCTAATCTATTACAAATTAGAGGGATTAGACTTATAAATAATACAGAAAATTATGATAATGGAGGAATAGCATTAAGATATGCTACTGATATATATCATCAAAATGGTAGTTGTGATATTGATGGTAATGAATCCCCTTATGAATATACATATACTGTACAAAAAGGTATTATATTTACATCTGTACCTGATGGTTATGTGCAAGTAAGTTATAAGGCTTTACCTGTAGATGAAGAAGGTTATCCATTAATACCAGATGATGCTAAAACTATAATGGCTATGGAGTATTATATTCTACATAGATATTTAGAACCTTTATGGATAATGGGTAAGATTACAGATAAAGCATTTAATTATGTTGACCAAAAAAGAAGCTTCTATATGGGTGGAGCAGGCACTTCATTACAGTTAAGAGGTACAGATCACTTTGAAAGTATAATGAATACTATAAATAGATTGATTATAAATGATGGTGCATTTAAAGCCTTTTATAAAGGTACGGGAGAGCAGGAACGTATTAAAAGATATTAATAATGAATAAACAAGTTAAATATACTTACGAGGGAGCTAATCAAGATATTACTAAAAGTAAACATCCTTTTCAATTCTATTTTGAAGGACAGCATATTAAAATATTAGCTACTGATACACAATCTACTGGTTCTGTTACTAATGAAAAAGGTAATGAATTAGTAATTACACTTCCAACTATAAGAATTATTGGTAAGCAGGACATACCAATCCAAGCTACAGATGAATCTATAAATGTAATATCTGGGACTAATATTACTATACCTATACTAAATAATGATATATTTTTATATCCTGTTACTATTACAATAATATCTCAGCCAACTAAGGGAACTGTAGTAATTAATAATACTAATACTATAACTTATACTAATACTAACAATACAATAGGAATAGATAATATTACATACCAAATAGATGATGGTACTACTACTGATACAGCTACTGTTACAATCACTATAAGAGAAACTAAAATTCCTACTAAAATTGATGATGAACTTATTATATTAAATAATTTTGATGGGCAATTTTATTATTATAGATTTAAACCATGTGATGTGTCAAGACCATTAATAAATGCTAAAAGTGTTAAAAGAATCTCAGATTATGATGTATATCCAATATTACAACAGTGGGGTGTAGGCTTGGAAGGAAAGGTAGCATTTAGAATTGAACCAATATCAACACACTATAATATTGGTTATAAACTTGGTACAACTTGTCCATCAAGTACAATTGTTAAATTATAAATAAATTATGAGTACAGAACTTGCAGGAACTATAGTATATGGTAATAGTGAATTATCATTTGTTAATGATAATGAAATACAGGAACAATTAGATTCTGATATATTACCAAATACATCTAGTACACAACAAATTATTGGACATACTACTACTAGAGATGGTATTGTAATATTTTCTACTGATGATCTAGGTATGGATTGTATATGGTATATTACAGATGTATTACGTAATGCTTATGAGATGAAATTATTATATGTAAGAAATTTAGGTTTCTCTACAGAATTTCCTATACAAGCAATATTTAATTATGAGAATGAAAACATACAAAAGGTTTATTGGGTAGATGGAAAGCATCAGATTAGATTTATAAATCTTACACATGATAATATTGAAGGTAATGAGCCTCTAATAGAACTACCGTCAACAAGTATAGATTTTGTAGGGACTATTGATTTCTCACAGCCTTATGTCACTGATAGAGTAGGTGGTGGAATACATACTGCAGGTATGATTCAATATGCATATAACTTATATAGATTAAATTCATCTCAAACTAAATTAAGCCCACTATCAGAATTAGTACCTTTAGATAAAGGAGTAAATGGCGGAGGAGGAGAATTAAATGAAGTAGTAGGACTTACACCTATAGTTAGGATAGATGATATAGATTTATCATATACTCATATTAAAGTATATGCAATTAAATATACATCTTATAATGAATTACCAAGTATTAATCTTATAGAAGATAGAGAAATAGATTCAAGTACTATTACATTATATGATGATGGAACTACTATTGCTTCATTAAGTTTAGAAGAATTTTTATTCTTAGGTTCAAGTCCTACTACACCAAAACATATTGAAACTAAAGATAATAGATTATTTTTATCTAATATACAAACTAAAGAATTTATATTACCTGATGAGTTAGATATGAGGGCATATAGCTTTCCTATCAATTCCTCTACTACAAATGTATATAATAATATATCATCTGTATCTGATGATGTAATGACTGGTGATAAATTAGTTGTTAGTAATACTACATATGCTGTACCTTTATCCCATGATACTATAAACTTAAATTATAATATAAATAAATATACTTCAAACTCAACTCAGTTAGGAGGGGAAGGTAAATATATTAAATTTAAAATAGTACAAAAAGATATAACTGATTCTGAAGATTATAGGTTTTTAAAGGATAGAGAAATATATAGATTTGGTATTGAATTTTATAATAGCCTAGGACAAACATCTTTACCTGAATGGGTTATAGATTATAAAGCTCCTAGTGGTAATTTATTAGGTTCTTATAATACAGTTAATATAGAATTAAAAGCAGAATTTTATACTTGGTTAAATAGTACTACATTTGAATCTGGAGATGATAAACCTGTTGGATACAGAATTATAAGAGCTGAAAGAACCTCAAATGATAGAACTATATTATGCCAAGGAGTATTAGGTAGTATGATGGTTAATTCTGTCAGAGATAGTGAAAGTGCTGATTTATATACTACTCAACAAAAAAGAGATGATAGTAAATTAAAACCCAAATTACCAAACTTCTTATTAAGGACTTTTCAAGAACTAGTACCATTAAAAGCTAATAGTCATTTACAAGCTATGCAATGGGATTCAACTGGTCAAAGAGCTTTTAATCCATTAAATGAAGTACAATATAAGGATAGTGAGAGAAAAGCTGACACATACCAATACAGTGCTATGTACCAGATGTACTCACCTGAAATATTATTTAGTACAGTAGGTGTAAATTCATCTACTAAATTTAGTATAGTAGGTGGTGCTGTCAATAATAATAATGCTTGGTGGGGACAAAAGAGAAACTTTACAACTAAAATTACTGATAATGAAGGCAAGGCTACTGGTAAATTAACACCTCATGCATCAGGTGGTCAAAATTTTGATATTAATGGTAGAGCTACTGATATGATGCATAGAGGTTTAATTGCTGATCCCCATGGTAGTGATGCAGATAAATTTGTGCAATTTAACCAATTTTATAGGGAGTTTAGTACTTTTATACCTGCTAATTATAGAGAATACTTTATATTTGGTAAACCAGAACTAACTGTTAGGGGGCAAGGTAATACAAACTATAATAATAATCCAAATTATGTTTATAGTAATAACTTAGAAGGATTTTTAAGTGATGGTTCAGATGGATGGGACCAGCCTGGGGATCTTGCTAGATCAGTAATTAGTTTAAATTCTTATGGTAATAAATGTATAACATTTGTAGGAGATAATGGAACTAACAGTAATACTGTAGCACCACATAATAGACCTTTAATGGAGACACTTTATACTGCATCAGGTATAAACAACACAAATACCATTTTAATATCAGAATTTATTAGGCCTAAAAATGATACATATTTAGGAGGAATTTATAATGGTAATAGTTATGAGGATAAAAAAAGAACTACTTATATAAGCATTGGTAGCTATAATGATATAGCTACTACATCTGTACAAATAGATAGTCCTGGTGATACATATGTTCAAGACTTTAAATTTGTAAGAATAGGTAAAACTGACAAAGAGGTGTACTCTAATGGTACTAATCAACATACTGAAATAGTATCTGTTAAATTAGAAACTACTGTTGACTTAAAAAATAGGAATGACATATCAATATCACAATGGGATTCAAGATTTCAACCAACAAATATTGAATATCATCAATATAATAAAGTATATAGCCAACAGCCAACTTTAATTAAATCTACTGATGTTGCTTTTACCTTCAAAAGGATAAATAATTTTGATACTAGACTTCAATCTACTAAATTAAAAATACCAAATGAAAGTATTGATAGTTGGACTGATTTATTAGAGAATGAGATTATGGACTTAAATGGTAAATATGGTCCTATCAATGGATTAGCTTCTTTTGCTGATAATATATATACATTTCAAGATGAAGCCATAGCAGCTATCTCTATTAACCCTAGAGTACAAATACAAGGAAGTGATGGAGTTGGGTTAGAATTAGGTAAAGGTGGTATATTATATGATTTTGATTATATATCTACTAAATCAGGCTCAGTAAATAAATGGGGTATTATAACAACTAAGAAAGGTATATACTATTATGACATCCTAAACAAGGCAATAGGTAGAGTTCCTGATGCAACAAAAACAATGTTAAGTGATGTTAAGGGAATGCATACATATTTTAATACTCATTATAATTATGACTCTCTTAAAAAGGATAATCCTATATTAAGAGAAGGAGCTTTATTTGGTTATGATAATTTTAATAATGATGTATACTTTACTTTATTACAAGGTGATGAGTCATTTACTTGGTGTTTTAATGAATTAAAAGATAATTTTATTGATTTGAAGACATATAAACCATCTATGTATATATATAAAGGTGAGAGATTTATAATTGTCCCAAGCAATAATAGAGATTTATATGAACAATATAGAGGTGAGTATAATAAGTTCTTTGGACAATATCAACCAAGTTATATTACTTTACAAATAAATCCTGAAAGTGATCTAGATTGTGTATTTGATAATATATACTTTAACTCTGAGTTATATTTAGATGATATAGACCAACCTGATAAAACATTAACTCATATACAAGCATTTAATGAGTATCAAGATTCAGGTAGGATTCCATTAATATTTGGTAGAGATAAGAATTTAAGACGTAAATTTAGACAATGGAAAGCAAATATTCCAAGATCAGGTAGGAATAGGGTTAGAAATCCTTGGATATTTCTTAAATTAGAATTAGATAATACATCTAACTATAAATTTATACTTCATGATGTTATAATATCTTATAGTATATAATATGGCATTTGTATATCAACATATAAGATTGGACAATAATGAGGTTTTTTATATAGGAATAGGTATTAATAAATATAGACCTCTTAGTAAATATAGAAGAAATAAGTACTGGCATAATATAGTAAATAAATGTGGGTATAAATCAGAAATTATTTATAATAATTTAACTTGGAAAGATGCAATAGAGTTTGAAAAGTTTTTAATTAAATTATATGGTAGAAAAGATCTAGGGTAAGGTACATTATCTAATATGACAGATGGTGGTGAGGGTAGTATAAATAGAAAACAAACACAACTAGCTAAAGATAAGATAAGTATGGCTAATAAAGGTAATGTATCTGCTAGAAAAGGAATTAAATTAAGTAAAGAGATTATTGATAAGATGTCAAATACTAAAACAGGTAAACCCAATTTAAAAATTAGAAAAGTTATTATAGATACTAAAACTAATAAATTGTATAGTGGGGTAAAAGAAGCTCATAAAGATTTCCCTGAATATTCATTATCTACATTATATTCGTATTTAAATGGTAATAAAAAAAATAGAAGTTCTTTATTGACTTATACTCTATAATAAATTTAATTATAAAAAATGTATAAAATAATTTGTATTTATAACAATAATTCTGTATCTTTGCTAAACTTATGAACGAAAGAGAAAGACTCATAGAAAGATTAATTAGTGAAAAAGGGGGTACTAGACAACAGTACCTCCATTTACTTAAAAGTATTACCAAGCATGAAAGTGGTGGTGATTATAGTATACATCAAAAAAGTGGTGGTCCTGGAAGAGGTGGTTATCAATTTGAAGAAGGAAAGAATAAAGGAGCTATTACTGCTGCTAGACGTACAAAACAATATTATAGAGAATTAGATCAACCAGTAGAAAAATGGTTAGAAAAGGCTGTTAAAGGTGATAGTTTAGATGCTAGTACTTTAACTTCTGAACAGCAAGATATATTGTTTTTAGGTAATATGAAGATGCATCCTCGTGCAGACCTAAATAAAGTAATGACAGGTAAAGAGTCTGTTCCAGACTTCTGGGCTAATTATCATTGGGCTGGTAAGAATAGAGATAGGAAAGCAAGAATAGATAATTTTAAGGAAACTTATACACCATATAAAGCTCCTGAAATTACAGAAGAAGGGTTTCAAAAAGAACCATTACCTACACAAGCACAAGATAATACATATATAGCTCCTGTAAGACAAATTACAGAAGTTACACAACCACATCAAAGAATAACACAACAAACTGTACAGCCACAGGATGAACCTAATTCTGGAAACTTTAATGACTTGATTAGTTATATGAAAGGTATGGGGGTTAATAAACAAGCTTATGGTGGTAATGCTAGTCCTGACTACTCTACAAATGTAAATACATTTGGTAATGGTGGTAGTCATGAATCTAATCCTTTAGGTGGTATACCAATGGGAATGGGTAGTAATGGTAAACAGAATAGTGTAGAGCAAGGTGAAACATCATTTAATTTAAAAGATGGTAAGTATATTTTTTCTAATAGAATTTCACTAGATGGAAAAGTACAATCATCTTCACCTACTGATAATAAGTTTGCAGAAGGTGGTAATATAGGTGATCCAATTACACCTAATCAAAAAGCTGATAAAACAGGTAAAGATTTTGTAACTAATTGGATGTCTCATCCTGAAACAAGAAAGAGGTATAGAACTAATATGAATGAATTAGAAGGTACTAATAATAATAGATTAGCTACTGATAATACAACGTTTCAGAAAGGGTTAACAGATTTAAAGCAAACTACTTCTAAGTTTAATCCTACTACTAAAAACATTAAAGGCTCATATCAAGATAAGAATATAAATTATTATGGTGATGTAACACCAGGTACAGCAACACATGAACAAACTCATGCAACAGGAGATATTAGTAATAATCTTTCTAAATATGCAATGAAGAAATATGGTCTATTAGGTTCCCTAAGAGATAAATTTCCTGGTAGTTCTACTAATGAAGCTGTACAACAAGAATTTAATCCTGCTACATCATTTGGTGTAGAGGATCAGATTAAACAAGCGTCTTATATGGGCAGTAATGGTGAACTATATCCTAGATTTATGGAGATGAGACAATTACTTAATGTAACTCCAGGTCAACCTATTACAGATGATATGGTTAATAAACTAATCAAAGATCCAAAAACAAATCAAACTGCTAGATTTTATACTCCTAAGAGATTAAAAGAGATATTAAATACAATAGCAGATAATAATACAAATAAATATCAGAATGTTGCTGCATATGGTGGTAATTTTTTAAATACTAAATCTAAAAGATAATGAAACAAGATTTAATTAGCCAATTCTCATTACCTCCATATATAAAAGGTAAAAGCTTTTCAGAGGCAAGTAAAGCTATTGAAAATAAATTCAAGGACAGAAATGATAATGCTGCAAAGGAAACTAAAAATGCTTTGTTGGAAAGATTATCTCAAGCTCAAGAATTTGTTAAGATGCAAGAATCTGTAAAGAATGAATCTCAACAAATTCCTGACCAAATGGATGGTCAAGTTCCTGAAGGTATGGAAGAGTATATGGCACAACAAGGTGGTCAACCACAACAAGAGATTCCTATGCAACCCCAACAAGGTATGCAACCTCAGCAAGGACAACCAGCAGATCCAAATGTAGCTGCTTATGGTGGACTATTTGGTAAACAGAATAAATATAATGTAGGTGGTTCTATGGGACAAGCTGTTACAGGTATACCAACACAACAAATAGGAGTTAACACAGTTCCTGGTGGAGGTATAGACCCTACATTAGCTGCTGGAGCACCAATGGGTGTTGAAGTCCCTGGTGGAGGAGGTGGTGCAAGTGCTGCTGGAACTGCTGGAACTGCTGGAACTGCTGGAGCTGCTGGAACTGCATTAGAGTTAGGAAAAACTGCTTTTGGTCCTACAGGAATAGATATGTCAGGAGCACAAAAAGCACCAGAAACACAAAGTAAAGGTATGGGAGCTGCTAGTAGTGCTATAAAAGGTGCAGGAGCAGGTGCTGCTTTTGGGCCTATTGGAATGGGAGTAGGCGCAGTAATAGGTGGAGCTGCTGGATTTATTGGTGCAGGTAAAGCCCAAAAAGAAGCTAATGAGGCTAGAAATAATTATACATATACTCAAAACTCTGATATAAGACAAAGTGATTTTGCTATGGGTGGTAAAATGAATAAATATGGTGATGGTGGTAGACCTTTTCAAAGAGATCCTAATGCTCCTAATTATAGTGATTTAAGTAAACCTTTAGATAGAAATATAAATCCTGGAGCACCATCATTAACTAGTCCGTCTATATATGGTCAAGCACCTAAAAATATGGGTAATTATGCTGAAAGAACAGCACCTGATACAAGTAATTTAGATTTTGGTAGTAAAAATCCTACTAATCCTAATTTTGATAATGGTACAGTAGCAGGTAGAGGTTTAGATTGGTTAGGTAAAAATGCAGGTAATATAGCACAATATGCTCCTGTTGCAGGTAATCTTATGTCATTAAAGAATTTAAAACAAGGAGCTACTGAAAGAGGTAGTAGAGTAGATAATGTATATCAACCACAATTATATGATGAAGCACGTCTACAAAATATATTAGGTCAAAGAAATACTGAAAGAGCTCTTACAGAAGCATCTGGAGGTGATTTAGGAGCATTAAGAAGTAATTTAGTTGCAAGTGGCGCAGGTAAGACAAAGGCTCAATCTGAAGCTATGGCACAAGCTGATTCAGTTAATAGAGGTGAAAAAGGTAAACAGTTTCAATCTGAAGTAGCTAGAGATAGAACTAATATTCAATTAGATCAAAATTTCTTAGAAAGAAAAGCTGCAGATAAAGGAGCATACGAAACTACTAAAGAAAACTTGAAAAGACAATTAGCTCAAGATGTTGGTGCTATTGGTAAAGAAGAAGTTGATAAAAAGTTAGTTAAAGAGATGTTTGGTTATACATGGAATGGTAAATATTGGGTAGATGATGAAGGTAATACTTATTCAAATAAAGATGTTAATACTAAACTTAAAACTGAAAAAGAAACTAAATCAGAGAAAGATAAGAAAGATTATGAAGACTATCTTACTTATAAAAAATCTAAAAAAGAATAACAATGGCTCAGATTAATCGTTACACAAATTTACAACCAGCAAAATATACTCCTAGGACATTACAGGAGCAAATGTTGGTTCCAGCATATAAGAGACAACAACATAATGCATTGGATACAGCAGCTTCAGAATTAGGAGCTATAGAATCCAATAGATTAAAAACAGATGAAGAGGCTGTATCAGGAGCTATTTCTGAGTTTGATAAGGAGTTATCTGATTATAGAGATAAATTAAATAAAGAAGGTTTTTCTCAATCCAATAAATCATATATAAATACTTTAACTAAAAAACGACAAGATTTACTATCTAATACAGGTGTGGTTGGGAAAGCAACTAAATCATATGAAGCCTATAAACAAAATGAGGAAGAACTAAAAAAGTTATATACTTCTGGTAAGATAAGTCCAGAAAAATATCAATTAGGAATACAAGAAGCATTATCACAATATGATCAGTCAGGTGGTGTAGTTAATAATGGTGAATATAATTCATTTATGGCTTCTCCTGATCAAGATATAATGAAGAGAGCAAGGGAAATAGCACTAGATATACAGAAAAATCCTTCAACATTAACTAATTTTGGATTAATTAAAAAAGGAAATAGATATTATGACACTAAAACTGAGACAGATTATACAAAAGAGGAAGCTATATCTTATGCAATTCAAAGTATCTTAGGACAAGACCAAGAGATTAGTTCTGACCTAATGCAAAGAGAAGAGTTGGGGATGTTTGGAGATAAGACAGCTAAAGATTACTTAAAAAGTATAGGAGATACCCATGAAGTATTTTATTCAAAAAATAACACTAGTAAAACACAATCTGGTTTTTATGATCCAGATGAAACATATTTAAGACATAAAGCATTAGATAAACAACTTAAAGAAGATGCCGTTGATTTTGAAAATTATACAACTACAGTTACCCAGTTAAATAATAGTGATGATATCGCTAAATTAAAAGATGTTAGAAATGGTATAATAGGAATTGATGCTAAACAGTATATGAACCGTGGTGATGTATCTTTCCTTGAAGCTATAAAAGATGTTATATTAGGAAAAGCACCACTATTACCTGAAACATTTGAAAAATTAGAAGGAAATCTTAAAAATAAGGTAGAGAATGTATTTGAAGGTCTTAAACGAAATGGAACATTATCACAAGATGCAGAAATAGGAAGCAAAGAAAGTTTAGGGGCAGTAATTAATCATATGGAAAATACTAAAGATATATCATTAACTCCTAAAGTAATAAAACCCTCTCTAAAAAAGCAGGACGAAGAAAGAAAAAATATTATTAAAAATGCAAGAAGTCGAGAATTTTACGTTGTAAAAGATAAAACAGCTTATTCATATGAACAAATGATTGATGAAGATTATCTCACAGAAAATTATAATGAGAATTTAAAAAATTCAATTTATAATGGTCAATTATCTTCAGATAATGATTATTCGATGAAATTACCTATTGATTATGGGAATACTTGGAATATACCACATGTAATGACAATTGGGGGAAATGAAGTTTTAGTGTCACCTAGTGCATCTGAATTAGCTAGCCCTTATAATAGGACTGAAGATAATTTACATAAAGAGTTCATAAAACTACAATATAGTGCATTACCAGAATTATATACTTGGAGGTATCAAGATGGAGATGGTGTAGATATAACCAGAGACGTTGAAGCTGAAATTACTACTGGAGGGAGATATATAGTTAGAGCTCCGTCTTTAAAAGATCCTAATTTTATACAGGAAGATACCCTTAGTGCAGATGAATTTAGAGAAGTTTTATTAGATTTTACTCCAAGAAATAAATAAAAATAAGATTACATGGAAGACGAAGTTATAGAAGATAATGGATTACTTAATGAGTATTTAAGTAAAAAATATGCACCAAAAGATAGGTCTATATATGCTAAACCAAGTGATGTCAGTTCTTTTACTGGATTTAATACAGGTATAGGAACTGCTGGTAAGTATGATGAAGGGTTTGAGGCTAAACTTCATATGGGTGATAGTTCTTTTGATAATGCCTTAAATACATACAGAGCTAAAAGTCAATCTGGATTACAACAATTTGGTAATGCACTTGTAAGATTAACTAATATTATACCAGAAGCAGTTGGAAGTATTGGTTCTGCATTAGATTTTGAAGATTACTTTAATTCCGATAAAGAAGTTGGTAATTGGTTAACATCTATGATGGAAGAGTGGAAAGCTGCTACTGCTGAGGCTCTACCTATATATAGAGAAACCCCAGGTAAAACCTTTGATATAGGTGATTCTGGATGGTGGTTTGATAATGGTTCGTCTTTAGTTAATTCTATAGGAGGTTTTGCACTTGGTGGAGGTATATTATCTAAAGGTCTTGTAGGGTTAAGTAAACTTTCTAAAATAGGAATATTAACAGAAAGTATTATAGGAGCTAATAAAGCTAAACAAGTTGGAAGAATAGCTCATAATGTTGCAACATCTACAATGTTAAATCAGGCTGAAAGTATATTAGATGCTACAGATGTATATGACGAAACATATGCTAGAACATTGTCACAACTAAAAGCTAAAGGTGATATAAATGTTGAAGATAAAGCTAGACAAAAAGCAGCAGATGCAGCTAGTGTCACAATTAATACTAACCGTATTAATATATTATTAAATTTAACATCTGCTAATCGATTTTTAAAATCCCCTACATTAACTAGAAGGCTCTTAGAAAAACAAACTCTTAAAAGAAGTATGGACCGAGCTTTTATGGAAGGTGGGCAGGAGTATGCAGAAGAGGTTATAAATTATGTTGCTGGACAAAAAGGTAGAGCATTTGGTAAAGATGAAGATTATACATTTAACTCTCTAATTAAAGATGTAAGTTCACCTGAAGCTGCAGAGGCAGGTGTAATGGGTTTTATTGGCGGTATGGGTCAGACAGCTCTTACTAAAGAAGGGTTCCAAAGAATAGCTAAAACAACAGATCCTAAAACAGGTAAAAAAATAAGTATTAAACAATATGATAGAAATAGATATGATGAACAAAGGTCTATTATAGAAGAATATGAAAATAATGCTAAAGTTTCAGATGTAAAATTTTTTACAGATCAGTTTGAAAGTATTGGTGATAAAATAAAAATACAAGAATCTTATAAAAAAGCATTAGAGGATGGTAATGATGAAGAAGCCTCTAGAATAGCAAATTTATCATTAGATCTACAAGCTTATAGTTCTTTCCAAAATGGTACTACAGAGTCATTAATTAAACTTTATGAGGAGTTAAAAGAAGGTGAACAAAAAGAGGGTATGCCAGATAATTATAAGGAAAAGGCACAAGAAGGTATTGATAAGATAAAAAAATTAGAAAAAATATATAATAGTTCTTCTAAATTTGCTAATGTAAAAGAAGTATTTTTAAATAGGACTAGTAATGTAGAATTAGAAAATAAATATAATGAAAGTACTACTATATTAAATAATAATAAAGCAGAGTTACAAAAAGAAATTGATAGATTAGTAGAACATTCTAAATATAAAAATATAGAAGATAATGTAGATATAGATATAAATGATTTAGGAAAATTAAAGAAAACTGCTCCTAAATTATATGATGCAATACAAGGTCTACCTCACTATAATCCAGAATTAAAGAAATTACAAGAAGATGATTATAAAGCTATTGCAAATAATGACAAGTCTTATAAAAAAATAACAAGTAAAGATTTTCAAGATAGATATAAAAATGCAAAGGAAGAGGCTTATAATACTGTTATAAAGGAATTAGAAAAACAAGATGTAATAGATAAAGAACTTGAGATAATTAATAATATAGATAATAAGGATGATTTAGATAGCTATAAATTATCTACATCATCAGATACAACTATACAGGATGCCTATAATGCTAAATTAAATGAATTAAAAGATATTTCTGATGAGGTTATAAATAAACAAGCAGATACTCAAACAACCAAAACTGAAGAAATTAATCAGGAAAAAGAAGTCGAAGTAGAAGATGATATAGAGGCTAGTAATAATATTATTAATAATTCCAATGTAGGAGAGATTCTTCCTATTACACCAGAACTTATTAAACTTGCCAAACTAGATCCTAATTTGTTAGAAGATGCAGGCGGAGCTTTAATTGAAAGTATTGATGGTAATAAGATTAAAATTAATATAATAGCAACTGGTGAAAGTAAAATTATAACTTTAGATAAACCTTTACAAACTATACAAGACCCAGAGTTAGATTATAGTACAGATGGTTCTTTAAATCATGATACTTTAATACCAAAAACAAATGAAAATAAAGGCTCTAGTAAAGCCACTGATGCAGGATCTGGTACATCTTTATTAAGTACTAATATGAGTACAGGAGAGAGGCTTGATTTCGTTTCTGAAGCCTATTTAGACTATGAGAGAGAACCTATTGATAAGAAAGGTAAAGGTGTTAACTTTGAAATAAACTTTAAAGCTGGTAAAAATATTAGTTGGGATAATGCTATAGGTATTTATGATAAATTTAAAAAAGGTAAAGTTCTTAATGCAAAAGAAGTAGAAATATTAATTAAAGATTTACCTATTAATGCAGTCCTTGCAGAGGATGTATTTACACCTATTCATACATCCTATAAATCTAATGGTAATACAGACACTTTTGATAATAGTTCTAGAATTTTAAGAACTAAAGTTATAAACGCATTACTTAGTGGTGTAGATATAAAAGATATAACATCTATTATAGAAGGTCAATACAAAGGATTCTTACAGATATCTCCTAGAATAGATGATAGAGTACAAGAAAATAGTCTTTTAGGTTTACACTTTTTAAAAGGAATGTCTAAAGCAGATAAGATTAAAACCATCAAAAAGAATATAGGATATATAGATAGTGAAGGTAATATTGTTACTAATAGTAAAACAATACCTTTTAATAAACCTAATGCTAGAGGAGAGATGTATTTAATGATTCCTCAAGCTAATGGTGCATTGTTTCCTTTAAAATTAAACATTAAAAAAATACAGGAATATGATGCTGAGTTATTATCTAAAATAATAAAAATTAGATTAGATAACCAACAGATCGGACAATTAACTACATTATCAGAGATAAAAGATAAAGATTTAAAAGCTCAAATAAGTGAAAAGTTTAAAAGTATAGTACCATTAATTGGTAAGTCATATAAGGATACTAGTATTAAAGACTTAATAGACCTTATTATATTTCAATATGCAGGTATTTCTGGAGAATTTAGCCCTAAGACACAAGTAAGGTTCTCTGGGACTGGTATAAAGGGTGAACGAGTATTATTATATGGTAATCCTGAACTTAATGGTAAGTCCGTTAATAATGCTGAAGAGTTTGATGTTGACCATTTTAAAAATTGGTTATCTGAAAATAAAAGATATAATATTAATGTTCAGCCTAAAAATAATCAGGATAGTAAAGCTAATATTTGGGAGAACACTAAATATTTAGAATACTTAGTTGATAATGATATATTAAATACAAATGCTAAAACTAGTGTAGATAATTCTGTACCAACATTTCAGGGTTATAGTAATATCTTTTTAGATTCTCATAATGTAAAATATCCCTCTTCTCCTACAAAACAAGAAGTAGTTAATGATGATGGAAAAACAGTTGCAACAAGTGAACAAGATTCATCTTACTCTAAAAAAGTAGATGGTTCTTTATCATCTAATGAATATAATGGTAAAGCATACTTAGTTACAGGAGTTAGTGGTAAAGTATTTGAAACAACTAATAAAATTGATACCTCTAAAGCAATGTCTAACTTAGAACAATTAAGAGGTAATTTAGTTACTGATTCTGATTTAATTTTTGAAATAGAGAAATTACATATAGAAAGTACTTGGTTTGGTGATGCTGTTTTATTAAAAAGATACGATAATATTAGGAAATCTCAGAAAAATGTTGTACCTTTGCAAAAACCAGCAACTAAAACAGTTCAACCAGTTGTTTCTAAAACTATAATATCTGAATTAGTTGAATTAAAAGAAACAGTTCAACCAACTACTAAAACAATAAATAAAGAGGAAGCAATAATAAAACTTGGTGAACTTTTAGATAAAAAAAATCCTGGAAGGGCTATTTCTAAAAGGTTACAAGGTGATCCTGATTTCTATATAGGTGAAATACAAAATGATATTTCCAAAGTAGGAACTAATAATTACTGGATAGCTTCTGAGGATATGGGTAAAGCTAATGATTATATGAATATAATTAAAGGTCATACTCCAATAGTTACTAAAGAGGCACCTAAAATAGAACCTAAAGTAAAAATTAAAGTAGACCAAACATTGAAAGTAACAACAAAAACAGTTCAAGAATTAACTATGCTTATAGCTAAAGCAAAATTATTACCTAAAACAGGTAGTAAAGCTTATAATGATATAATCAAAAATGGTACTAACTTGGATAAATTCAATAATTTAAAAGCAATAGCTGATAAACATAAATTAGATATATCAACTATAATCAAAAATTGTAAATAATATGGCTTGTACAAGACAAACTAAGATTAATAAACAACCTTCAATATTATTTGATACTTTATTTAGTATATCTAATGATGAGTCACTAGCAGAAGAACAATTAGCACATTTTGAAAGTGATGCTTTTAAGGAAGATTTTGCTAAAGATACATCTACAGGAAAAGTTATTGATTGGGTAGAAGACTCTAGAAAACCTATTCATAGGAGAGAAATAAATCAGAATAGAGTAGATGAAAATGGAGAACCTTTACTAATTTTTGACAATAAATATGGAAAATATTATTATTTAAATAAAGATAATAGTAAAATATATTACCCAAAAGCTGTATCAGAATTAAATAGTAGTTATACTAATCAAGCTATTAGAGATATAACTAAAAAACTAGCTTTGAATTTTGTAAAAGATAGACTTAGTGATAATTTTAATGAATTTGATTTTTCTAAAAAAGAAGGAACTATTAGAAAAAGTATTAATGGTAAGATTAGAGAAAGAAGTACTGAATTAGTAAACAGTGGAGATTTTGAACAATTTATAAAAGGTAATCAATTATTAGAAAGTTTAGATAATATTGATGAATGGGTTAGAAATGTTGAAGATTACTTTAGGGAAATAAAATTAGTTTACAAAGAAACTACTGATATAGAAGACCAAGATGCTGAAGAAACTGAAGAGAGAGGTCAATCTTGGGGTACAGCATCATTTGAAAAAAGTACTAAAAATAATATAACAGCTAATATTAAATTATCATTATCATTATTACAAAATGAAGGCACTAAAGATGATTTATTCTTTGAAAATGAATTTAGAGACTTCAGTGAAGTATATTCTACATTATCAGGAGTATTAACAAATAGAACAGCTAAAACTGGGGAAGATTTATTTGAAACTTATTTAAATGAAGTATTTAAACTTATTCCTAAAAAACCATATTTAGCCCAACTACATGAGCAGTTAAAAAAAATGAATGATTATAAAAAGGCTGAATTTGTTTCAGCATTTAATCTTCATAAAAATTTATACTATGGTACTGTTTTTAATATTACATCAGAAGAGGTATATAATGATAATAAAGATAAAATAGGAGATAAATTTACTATTAAACACGATGTATTAAATTTATCAAATGTAGGTGCTAAAGATAGGTTTGTTAAAAATGGTTGGTATCATAACTTTATAAAGATATTTTCTAATAAGAATAATATAATTGATGCTGAATCTTATGTTAATTTAACTAAGGGCTCTGTAGATTTTACTAAATTTAATAATAATTTAAAATTAACTATAAGTGAATATGATAGTTTTGATGATTTAGATCCAATTGTTACAGAATTATTTTCATATTTAGAAAAGATTGGTGTTGTAACTACTAAAGAAGGTGTTCAACATTATTTAGATGGGTTAAATTCTGAAAAAGTCGACATAGATACTTATAAAGCTAATATAATAAAATTAAGCTCAGATACAAAATTTTTACTTACAAGATTAGCTGATAAAACTATTAATTTAAATAGAGTTAATCCTTTTGATGACCAAGATGAACTTAAAAATCTTGCAAAAGCAGAAGCATTCTATATATCAGAGATGTCAGATGCCTCTATATTTGCAGGAGGTAAATCAAGATGGTTATATTCTTATCCATCATACTTGTCTTCTAAAATACAAAGTTGGAGAAATGATAGAAGCTTATTATTAGCACATTATGAATTAGATAAACTTAGTAGTTCATCTCATTATATGCATAATTTATTAGCTCTTGATATTGAAGATATAACTGAAAGATTAAGAACCTCTCAAGAAAGATTAGATGAATTTCAATTAGCTATATTCAATACATTACAAGAAGAAGAAAAAACATCCGATGTAGTGGATAATAAAACTATTACTAAAAATGATTTCTTTGCTGATACCTATAATAAATTATTAAGCTTTAAGAAATCAACTTCTAATGGTGTTATAAATACTACAACTCCTGCAGATAAAGGTACTCAATATCAATTCAAAGCTTCTAAAGGGATGTTATTTACATCTAATGCTAGATATGTAAATGAGAAAGTTATAATAGATGATAAGGGGTTAAATATCTTATTTGATCATGTAAAAGGTGAGTTTGAAAGAATTAAATCTACACAAAGAGAATTAAATTTTGCAGAAGAAACTGGTGATAGAAGTAATTTGAAAATGTATAAACATATACAAGAAGATGAAAGTAGACCAAATGGTTTAAACTTTGCATCATTTCCTAGTTTAAATTTTAATACATTTAATCACGAGAAATCTGGGTTTTCTTTATACAAAGCTGATGGTAAACCAATAGACTTTGATTTGGAAACTGTAAAGGATTTAATAATGCCTATTATAGAAGATGTTATAAGTAAAGATATAGAGGCTACTAATAAACACTTACGTGATGCAGGTATAACTGCATTTGATGAGAATGGTATAACAATTAATAGAGCTATAGATAATCAAATATGGGAATCATATGGAGATATTAATACAGGTTTAAAAGTTGCAGGAGATATATATATTAATGGTTTAATTTCACAACTTGAATATTCTAAAATGTTTGCAGGAGATGTTGCATATTATAAGAATATGATGGATTATAAAAAAAGAATTCCAGCTACATATTCAGATGGATTGCAGTTATATTTAAGAGCAGGAAAAGAATTTTTTAATGTAGCAGTAATAGAAGGTGTGGAAGTTTCTGTACCATATATGGCTGAACTTATAGAACTTGTAGGTGAAGAAATTGCAAGTAATTATACTAAAGTTAATTCAACAGATGCACAAGCTTGGATTACTCCAGAAAGATGGAGATTCTTAAAGCAAAGATTAGGTAAATGGAGTGAAATTGATGATATAGTTTATGATAAATTAACTGAAGTAAATGAAGAACCATTTACATTAGAAGAATTAAAGCATGCAGCACAGCCATTAAAAGGTGTATACTTTGAAATAAATAATGGTGCACCTGTATATTTAAAATACTCTCAAGCAGTATTACTGCCACAGATAGTTAAAAATAATCCTGAATTACAAAAATTTAAGGATAAAATGGATGTTAAAAATATAGATGAGTTAATTACTATTGATGGTATTAAAGTTGGGGCTAATATACCAGTTAAAACTCATGATATCAATGGTAATGTATTAAATGATTTTGAATTAACAACTATTCAACTTAAAAATAGTGGATGGAAATTACAACAAGATTTACCTACAAAAGGATTTAAAGATACAGCAGTAGGTAGTCAAATTCAAAAGAATATATTTACAGGATTAGCTTTTAATAAAGAAGAATTATTTCTAGTAGATGATGAGGAACTCACTGGTGGTGAATTAATTGACCATATTAATGATATTGTAGGGTTATTATCTAATAAAGGTGTTGCTAATTTAAAGAAAGAATTTGGTATTGGTTCAGATAATAAAATAACAAATATAAATAAACTAAATAAAGTATTAATAGACGAACTTAAATCGAGAGGCTCATCTCAAAATGTAATAAATGCTTTAGAAAGTGGTTTAAGTCCTTTTGGAATTCCAGGATCTCAACAAAAATTACAAAATATATTTGCATCAATTGCTACAAAGAGGATAGTTAAAATAAAGACAAATGGTGGCTCTTTTATACAAATAGCTAATTATGGATATACTAATGATCAAGCTAACTCTAAGGGCGTTATATGGACTCCTTGGGCTAAGGATAAGACTCATGAGCCAGAGTTTTTAAAAAATGAAGATGGTAGTTTCAAATTATCTGAATCAGGTAAGAAAATAGTAAGACCTGGTGGTATCTTAATTAGTGGTTCTTTTATTGCCAAGTATGTTCCAGGGTATGAGAAAATGTCTCATGAAGAATTATTTGGTACAAAAGAAAGTAATTACACAGATGGATTAATTGATAGAAAAATACTTGATAATATAGTTGGATATAGAATACCAAATCAAGCTTTAGCATCTAACGATGCATTAGAAATTGTTGGTATTTTACCTCCAGGTGTTGGTGATTCTGTTGTTGCTTATACAGGTATTACTAAAAAAACTGGTAGTGACTTTGATATTGATAAAATGTATTTAATGATGGGTTCTTTTAAAGCTACCTTTAAGAATGCCAAGAAAATTAGAGATTATGCAAATAATCAATTAAGAGGAGACACTATATTAAAGACCGCTGAAAACATAGCAGATTTATTAGATCAATTAGATAGTGAAATAGAAACAGATATCAATGCTGATGATATAGCATCTATGATGTTTAGTAAGTCTGATAAAGATTTAAAAAACCAAGAAATAAATAATTTAATAAATATCCTACTAAAGAATAAAATAGAAAATCCTTTTATAACAGAATTAAAAACTAAGATTCCAGGTTTTAATAAGATAGGTAGATTAGTATATTCAACACCTAGATCAAATAATCTAGGGGAAATGTCTAAAGATGAATTACAGAATAAATTAATAGAGGCTTATAAATCAGTCTTAACAAATTCTTCAGTAATTCAAAATGTAATGACACCTATTGATTATGATTTTATAAAAGATGATATATTACAATTGTTTCCAAGACAGGAAGAAAAGGATTTATTTCATTTTAATATTACAGAGGATATAAACTTAAAATATCAATTCTCTGCAGGTAAAGCTGGTGTAGGACAGACTGCTAATACTATGATGGATCATATAAGAGGTAGTATGGCAGATTTATCTTTTCATAAGTACTATTTAGGTATTGGTGAATTTAGAATAAAAGATGGTATAAAAGAAACTATATTTGATACAAAAGAGACCTCTAAAGATATAAAAGAAAAAGGCAATAATCAAAAAAGGATAAAAATAACTGATTCACTTTCTGCAATACTTAATGCATTTGTTGATATTGCAAAAGATCCTTATATTACTAGAGGAAATTGGAATACTCAAACTGCTAATGTAGGATTTATGCTACTTAGAGCTGGTGTTCATCCTTTTCATGTAAATGCTTTATTAGGTCAACCTATTTTAAAGGAATATGTAGAATTTGTAACCAATTCAGAATCTAAAATTAATAATGATACTGGTAATTTATCTAAGAAATTCTTAAAAGAAAAATTTGGTGAAGAAAAACCATCTTTAAAAATAGATCCTTTATTTGATATAGGTGATTTTACTTTAAAAGAATTAAGATCTCAAATTGCTAATACAGAAAGTGATGAATTTATTCAAAAAAATATATTTAAAACCTTTATTGAGTGGCAAAACCAATCTAAGAAAGTAGGAGAAAATAATAAAGCTTCTAAATTTGATGTAGAAGGGTATGGTAAAAATGTTACATCTCTAATTGTATATAAAAACTTAATTAATAAATTACTAATTACTGGGGAATATGAAGCTGGTAATTTTAAAGGTTTTGCTAGTAAATTAAAAAAAGATGGTAAGAATACTTTCTTAGCACATTATAAGGAAGGTATCATTGATTTTATAGGGGATGTTATGGTAGCAAATCCAGGTACATTTTTAGTTGCACAACCTGATATTATAGATACATTTAATGAAATATCTAAAGGTGTTACAGGGGATGTATTAACAAACGATGAATTAGCAACTAAATTGGAAACTGCATATTATTCATACTTAATGTCTGGATTTAAGCCTTTTGATGTTACTAATGAAGATAAAGCTGTTTTACTAGAAAGTATTATTAAAGACTTATCTAATTATAAAAAGGGAAGTAAAAATATATTAATTCAAGAATTAGATATTAAATTAGCTGAACGAGTTGATGGTAAAGAAACTTTCTTTATTGGGATGAACAATAGAAAGAAATCTGTAACTTATGAGACAGATTTAATTGCCGCTTGGTTAGATTTAATTGAAGATAATCCAAAATTAGCAGAGGATTTAATTAAATATTCATACATTACATCTGGATTTCAGATGAATATGAATCAATTTTATAATCTAATACCTTATCAATGGTTTGTTAGAAATGGTTTAAATGATCACATTAGAGCTCATGTAAGTAACTTAGAGGGCGTAGATACCATATTTATGAAAAACTTCTTTAAACATAGCTTAAAAGACGATCAGATAGTATCAAAGGTCTTCAACAGTATGAAAGATAGAAATTATATTCGTGATGTATTCGGATTTGTTTTAAAGGATAAAGATAATGTTAAGAGTTATGTTAAACAAGACGTAGAGGTTAGTAAAGATATGCTTGGAGAACCAATTTATAAAGCTAGATTATATGAATTAGTTGGATATACTAAGGATAATAAACCTGTATATATGGCTACATCTTCTAAAGGGAGTGTAGATAAAAAAGGTTTTAAAGTTTATGAATATTCACCTATTGAATCAGATAATAGTATCTTTAGTAAAAATAATGTAAAAGTACCTATAAAGAGACAAGATGAAATTAATAGATATATAGCTCCTAAACAAGATATAGTTAATAGTAGTCCAGTGGCTAATGTAGAAATAGATATTGTGAATGATAATGATGTAGTAGTTGAGAAGGAAATAGAGGATTTAATAGAACCTAAGACTTTAAAAGAATATGCAGATAAATATAATATTAGATTTTATCAAAATAGAGAAATTGTTACACAAGAAGATATTGATTATTATGATGGTCAATTAAAAAGGTTACTGGATGGTGGCTCATTTAAATATGCAATGTTTGAATTTTTTGAAAATACTACAAATTTGAGAAATAAATCTTCTTTTAAACGTTACTATGATAAACTAATAGAAAAAGGATTTAAACCAGTAGAAGGGAAAGAATATATATTATCTAAAGGGGGTGTAAACCCTATAGATGAATTTAATAAAGAATATAGAATAGGGAAAGTAAGTAATATAGTAGATACTTCTGAAATATATCAAAAAAGAAATATATTTACAGTAAAACCTATACAAGCAGTAGATAAAAAAGCTATATCTAAAGCAAGTATAGCTACACAATATATAGGATTTGCTGAAGGAATTGAAGGTAGTTCTACAGCTTTATATGCTAAACAAGCAGGTGATGTTGCTAATACAGGAGTTTATAACTTTAATGATGTAATATTTGTATCTGTAGGTGGAAAAAGAGGTACTGAAGTTATAAGACAAAAACAACAGGATAAGACTATTATAGAAGCTATTAAAGCATTAGAAAAGGGTGCTACTCTACTTACTGATAATAAAGAATATGTAGACAATAATCCTTATAATGAGGGAGAAAAGAAACTTAAATCTAAACTAGAAAGTGAAAGATATAACTATTCTGAAATTATAGTAGATGAAAATAAAATAGGAGTTTGGAATAAAGTAAATAATAAAAAAATAAAACCAATAGATCCAAATCAACTGGATATATTTAATAACGAAGATAACTGTTAAAAAATGGGATGTCCAATAAAAGTAAAATTAATCAACGACTTAATAGATAAGGGAGCTATTAATAGTAAAGAAGAGGTTATTAATTTAGCCAAATTTAAAGATTTAAATGAATCATATACCAAATTAGCTAATGGAGAGTATGATGTAAATACCTATGGTAAAGATTTATTTACTGTAGAAGATATATCTGTTAAAGGTAGGTCTATTACTAAAATTATCCCTAATACTACAGTTTTAGATTTAATGACAGATGTTGTTGAAGATAGTAAAGTAGAAGAGACTGTTAATGAAGAAGTTATTATTGATAAAAAAAATATAACAGATTTACTTGATGAAAGTGCAGATAACTTCTTATATACTGTAGAAGAATCAGTACAAACTGAAACCACTGATCCTAATATAAATAGTAAAATATTATTTGATAATCAAGATAGAACTTTTACAGCTAAAGAAGTGTTAGATAATATTAAACTAAATTATTCTGGATTGAATGAAGGTGTTATTGCTTTAATTGATAAATTATTACCAAAGTTATATACTACTAATTCTAAGATTAAATTTGTATCAGAAGCAACATTATCTAACACTAATGATGTAATGGAGTATAATCCTATTACAAATGAAGTTTTAATATCAAAAGATAGATTAGAAAAGTATAATACAGAAACTGTAATAGCTTCTTTTTTACACGAAGTAATTCATAGTACTGTTATTAAAGCCTATAAGAATCCTGTTACTATGGAAGAAAAGATGTTTAAATCTTTCATAGATGATATATTTGCAAAGTATAAGGATACTGCAGATTTCAAAGAACAAGGGTTTGATAATGAAATGGAATTCATGGCTAAGATAATGACTGATTCTGAGTTTCAAGATAAAATTAAGAACACTGAAAGTCTTTGGGATAGAATAGTAGATTATATTAGAACACTTATAGGGTTACCTAAAAATAGTGAATATAATAATATTATAGAGGAGATAACTAAAGTTATAGAAGAGAGTAATTATGTAGGTGGTATAAATGATATGTTATATCAAAGCAGAGCTGAACGTAATTATTATGATATATCATCTACAGAAAAAAGACAGAAGAAAGTATTAGATGGTATTAAAGATAATTTAGAAGAGAGTGTTAGAAGATATGACAATCTTATTAAAAAATTAAAAGACCCAAGTAAATTATCTAAATATTCAGATAAATTAAAAGACATTTTTGATAATTTAGAAAATTTTGATGATACACAAGAATGGTTAGCAATTAGTACATTTGTTGGTCAATTAAGTAGAAATATTAATAATTTAAAAGAAAGTTTTAATAAAGTAGATATTACAGCAGATGATATAGAGAAAACTGTTAATTTATACGATAAATATTTAACATCACATTCTTTAATAGAAGAAATATCTGATTTTGTATCTAAAGCTAAAGCTGATGAACATTTTTCAATTAGTAGGGAAGATATAATAAAACTACAAAATGACCTATCTATTGCTAAAGGAGAATATGATGCTTTGAAAAAAGATATTCAAAGTATGAAAGAAAAATTTGCAACAAATCTTTTAAATAATAGAAAATATGCTTCAGAAGTATTACATAAATGGGAAATTAAATTAGGTAAAAAATATAATACTTTAGGACTTAAAGAAAATAAAACTAATTGGGTAGGTAGACAAATGAATACTATCTATAAAGAAGAAATTGATGCAGATGTTAAAGAAAATGCTAATAAATTAGTTAATAATGTAGATTATGATATTACTAAGTTAACAGGATTATTTGTATCTGGGATTAGCACTAATTCCAAGTTAATTAAAATCATGCAAAATCTTGTAAATGAAGTTAGGGGAAATATTATTAAAACAATTAGAAATAAAGACTTTGAATTAAAACCTATCTTTGATAAATTTGTAAAAGCTAAAGGAAATAGTTCTCCATCTGTAATGAATAAAAATATTTTAGAATATGATAAAGATGGTACTGCTTATTTAAAAGGTGATTATAAATTAGAATTTAGAGAATTATATCAAACTAAATTAAAGGATTATAATGCTGAAAAAATAGCAGTTGAATCTAAATTTGGAATTGCTTCCTCTGAGTATCAAAAATTATATATTGATTCTGAGTTTAAAAATTGGGTTGATAATAATACTATTACTATATCAGATGAAATGGGTAATGAATATAAAAGACCTATTGATAAGTGGAAGAATGATTTATCAAAATTACCTATAGAAGATAGAGAGGTTATTGAGGCATTTAGAAAGATTTCACAAGATAGCAATAAGTCTACATTTAAAATACAATCTTTAATTAGTAAACCTTTATTTGGTGGTAGATACTATAGTTTACCTGTAGCTACTAAAACCGATTTAGAAAGAGTATTAGAGAAACAAGTTGTTGGTACTATAAAAGATAAATGGTATGATTTAACTAAGGTTAGACCTGATGATATAGGTTATGAAATTATTAATACAGATTTAGCTGGAAAACCTATTTATAATGTTAAAATACATTATAGGGGTAAGTTAGATCCGTCTCAACAATCCTTAGATGTATTTACTTTATATAGGCTAGAAGCTAGAAATGGTATAAGCTTTGAAGAGAAGCACAATGCTGAAACTAATGTTAATATGTTAGTAGATATTTCTAAACATAAAGAATACTATCGTAGTACTGGTACTAGAGTACCATTTTTAAATATAAATATTAATAGAAATAAAGAAGCTACTAAAAAAGGAGAAGAGTCTAATACATATAAAAGAATGATATCATTGATGGAATCAAATATTTATGATATATTATATAAAGATGCTGGAAAGACTGGTAAAATAGATAATAATAAAGCTGTTGCATTAGCTATAGGGTGGACAGCTAAAGTTGGTTTATGGATGGCTGGCGTAGCTGGTTCTGTTAATGTATTAAATGGTAAAGCTCAGTTATTTTTAGAAACTATTGCTGGTACAAGTATTACTAGAAGATCGTTAGGAGTAGCTGAGAAAAACTACTTTAAAGATATAAAAGCAAATATGCAAGATTTGACTAACCCAATTAAAACATCTTTTACCAATCAAGTAAATGAAATGTTTGATACTTTTGGTACAATAAGTGTTAAAGTAGAGCAAGCATTTATAAGAAATACATTGGCCAAATCAGTATTAGATACACAATCTTTACAATTTGTACAAGAAAGTGGAGAACATTGGATGCAATCTACTTTAACTCAAGGTGTTTTAGAAGATATAAAAGTTATGGATAAAAATAATAACTTCTTAACTAAAACTGGAGAAATAACTACAGAGGAAAACGGAGCATCTATGTTGGATATGCTGTTTAAAAATCCTATTACTGAGCAATTAGAATTAAACCCAAAAGTAGTTTATACCACTAGAAGCATTGGGGTGAAATATAATGAAGGCGGTAAAGAAATAGTTACTAGTCTTATAAAATTAAAGATATTACAAACAATGGGTAATTATGATAAAAATATGCAACCCGAGGCTATGCGGCATGCTCAATATAAAATGCTTATGACATTTAGAAGATACTTTGTAGAATTAGGGATAAATAGATTTAGAGGTTTTTCTCGTGTAGATATAGCAAGTAAAGATTTATTTGATGAAGAGAAATTTTATTCAGAAGAAGAACAAGAGTATATAGAGGGAATGTATACTACAACTATACGATATATAATTCCAATTATAAAATCTTTAAATTATAAATTAGTCTCTACAAATTGGAAAGAATTATCAGATTATGAAAAAAGTAATATTCATAAAACTATTGTAGAAGTAGCTATAACTAGTGCTGTATTACCAGCTATTGGTGCATTATTAGCAGCTTTAAAAGGAGATGATGATGATGAACGTATTTGGTTTTTAATGTTAATTAATAGAAGATTACAATCTGAATTATCTTCTTTTAGGAGTTTAAGTGAACAATATAAAATACTTGAATCCCCTATACCATCTATGAGGATGTTAGAAAATGCTACTAGGGTGATAGGTGATATAGCACAACCTTTGAATTGGAATGAAAGGGATAGTAAAGATAGATTAAAAATTATAAAAGATTTTAAGAAAATAACTCCAATCATAAATTCTACTAATTCTACATATAAACAAAAATATCAATATTTAATATATATGACAAATTAAAGAAAAGGTCAAAAATTTTAGAAAAAGTCTAAAAAAAGAAAGGGAATTCCAAATTGATGGTTTTCCCTTTTCTTATTTCTATTTACCACATAAATGAGCCGTCACTACAAATATTACTATTTCCAGTATTAGAAACAGCATTACCTCTTACAGAAGTAGTATTTCCAGTCCTAATTTGTTCCCAAATTCCTGGTCCACCTGTACCATTATTACTGATAGTAATAGGCTGTGTGACTGCAGCTCTTTGTTGAGCTGGTGTATTAAATATATCTCTTACAGCATCTTCAATCTCGTCAATATCTGTTTCATATTTACCACAATTACCTTTCCATTTAAGTAACATCATAGTCATTTCTGAACCATTAGTGCTTTTATATGGTTGTTTAAAAACCACATCTAGATAAGGTTCTAGTACCTTATTAAGTTCCCTCATATAACGATTATGAACATCTACTAAGATTTGACTACAAGTGTTTCTTTGTAGAACTTCTATAAACTTTTTAATATCTTCATTAATGATAAGTCTTATATTTTGTGCTAACCCAATAGAGGATATTTGACAGTTTTGTGTAGGATGTCTTATTATCATTATATTCATACTATAATTATTAGGAGTTTTAAATCTTATTTTAGTATCATAACCTTCTCCTTTATAACTTTCTACTACCACTGTAGTTGTTACCTTTTCTTTTTCAACTTCTTTTATCTCCATACTAATATATTCTATTTACTTTAGTTCTTGTTAATAAATTCCATTGTATAGCATCAGCCAAATAATCTGGAAAATATTCATCGAAAGAACTCATTATTAATTTAAAATGTGTTAACATATAAGTAGTTAACCATGGATTATTAGGTTGTGAACATCTAAACATTATAGCTTTCTTAAATAATCTAACTATATCCTGTGCAGTAGCATCAAACTCTACTAATTCATCTATAAGAAATTCATTAGCACAGTCAACATATAATCTTTCCATAATTAATTCTAATTTATTCTCATCAGAAAGACATTTCCATAACGCTTGTGATGGTTGTGTTTTACCTGATGTTAAACATAATAAACTATCTTGCCATAATGAAGAAGGTCTATCAAATTTAAAAAGGTCAAATAATGAATCTTCAGTAAATAAATCATAAGATTTATATTGATGTGGTATATAGCTTTGTTTATACCCCATTGCACCAAAGAATATTAAATACCTTGACCAAAGTTCTGTTCTCCTATGCCATTTGTTTGGTACATCTTTCATATAGGTTTCATATATATGAGAATGTGTTTTAATGTTATCTTCCCAATCTTCAAGATTGCTACTTAAATATGTAGCTTTAGCTCTAGTCCAAGAGTATACAAATGACAATGGTGCAAGTGTAACTTTTGCCGTAGTATAAGCATGTTTTTTAAAACTTTCAAATACTGCAACTTTTGTAGCGTCATGTATTGTATAATACTTACCCTCTGTATGGTAAGTTACACTTGCATTATTTGTATGACAAACATCTTTTTCTTTTACTTTTAATTTTTCTTTTATATTTTTTAATTCTTCGTTGTTCCAACATATAAATTCATTAGGTGGAAGTTCGTCCTCTAACCCTAAATATATATTGTTGGCTGTTCGCCCTACTATCATCATAATGTTTCTATATTTTTAATGATGTTAAACATTCATTTATATTATTAAAATAGATAGGTTTTAGATTTTGTATTCCTTCTGTCATTTTAGAAAACCACACTTCTTCTTGTGTATCTTCTGTTAACAAAATAAATACATAACCTACTGTCCCATCATCTCTAAGTCTACCAATTCGTTGTATAAAATCTTTATCTGTACTATAATATGACATTATTATACAGTTATCTAATCCTACTAAATTAGCACCTTGTTTAAGTTTTTTAAAACTTCCTATTATATTGATTTTTCCTGTATCAAAAGCATATCTAATCCTATCATTAATTACTTCAGTATTCTTTGAACTAACTACATTAGGTGTTATTTTTAATAAACTTTCTAAACTATTACCAAATACAATAGTCTTTGTTGTTAGATGTTCTAGTAGTTTTTTAATAACTACTACTTTAGATTCTAAATTATAAAGAATACTACTACGTTTATAAGCAGATATTCTAATCTTTAGTCTTTTATCATCTTCATCTAATATATACCAAGCTCTCTTATGAATCTTATCCCAATAATCATAAGCTGCTTTTTCTGTTTGATAAAATCTCTTACTTTTACTTCCTGCTACTATATTCTTAGTATCACTATCCAATTTATGTAATATTACATATAATTGCAAAGAACGTGCAGTACCTTCTTTTTGTCCCTGATCAATCGAATATTTGAAACAAATAGGGGCTATACTTTTCAGTATCTCCCCTTTTGTCACCAATTTATCACTAATCATATATTTTACTGTCTTATTCACTGTTGCGGATAATCCAATAATAGCATCATAACTATTATTTTTATAAAACTGCGAATAAGCTGGACTTAAAGAATCATGAACCTCATCGCATATCACTAAACCATACTTATTACCTTTCAGTCTATAAGCAGATTGATAACATAGGAATTGTAAGTTATAATCATTTGTCACATCTCTATTGAATATTTTATTAAACTTTTTGATGTCAGCGATTAAATCTTTTTTTCTTCCTACTGTTTCTGCCAAAAAGAGATGTATTTTATTATCTCTAGGCATAGTATATAGGGCATGCAAACTAATGAAGGTTTTACCAAGACCTGTGATTATCTCACAAGTCCCGATTTTACCTGCATCTTGCCAAGCTTGCAAAGCCTTTTGTTGAATTTCATCTTTTTGTTTGTTAATCATCATCTATTAACTTCTTCAAACTATAAGTACTATTTTTAGTTTTAAAAGTATTCTTGTCTATTAATTTAGTAACTATTGATGTATATAAATGTTCTCTAGGATGATCTTTTCCCGTACCAAAACGAAACCTTTCTCCTACTTTAGGAGAAGATATATATCTTCCAACCCAATACATACCTTCCAATATGAAATTAGGATGATGATCATTAAATACATCATCAGTTAATTTTTCTAATTTATACATAATTTTCATAGTTTTAATATATTACCATTACTACTAAGTACACCAAATTTACCATCAGTTACTACACTTCCATTACTAAAAATAGTATCTTGAATTGATAATTTCATTGTACCAGCATTAATAATATCTTTATTATTATGAATATGACCAAATAACATAAGTTTAGGTTGTACCACTAACATTCTTTTCATTAATGCACTACAACCACATCTTTCAATATAATTATTAAAATCATGAGAGTTATCAAGTATTCCTTTAGGTGGACCATGTACTACTACTATATCAGAATCATCTGGTATAGTCTTCCATAGTTTATCTAATTTATCCCTTTTTCTCATAAAAGACCAATTACCAAAAGTAGGAGTATATGGACTTCCCCATATTTTAATACCTTCTATTGTTATATCTTCATTTTCTAAATATATTATATTTAATTCTTTACATAGTTCTCTAAATTTCTTTGACCATTTATAAGCCAAAGTATCATGATTACCTGAAATAAGAACTTTATATTTAATATCTAATTTAGAATACCAATATAGAAAATTATGAGATTCACCTTCATTTTTATATACATCAAATGAATGACTATAATCTCCTGAATGTATTATCATATCTATATCATTAGGTATTTTTAGTAATTCATGATATCCATGAGTGTCAGAAATATGATAAATTATCATGGTATATATAAATTTGTTGGGTTATTTTTATGAATCTCTATATTTGGAAAATGTTCATGAAAATCTCTAATATCAAATGGGGATGTTATAATATGTTCACCATTTTTGCTTGGTATTCTACATATAATATTATGATTCCCTTTATTTGGATTAACCTCATAAGTAAAATCTTTTATTAAGTTATATAACTTATCATTTACTTCACCATCTATATCTAAAATCCATTTTTTATCAATATCATCATTATGTAAACCTACAACAGAATTATAAGCTTTATGTGCTTTATTATGTGTTCCGTCTACTAATTGTAAAACAAGTTTACTAATATGTTTCAATTGCATTTTTTTAAAACTTCTTCTATTAAGATTAATCCCAGCCCTAGCTTGAAATATTTCACAAAGTTGTATAATTTCTGGCATAACAAATTCAAAATGTTCTAAAGATTTAATATAATAACCTTTTACTAATCTTGAATTATTATTTGTACTATTAACTTTGCCTATTTTATGATCTTTCTTTCTTTGAAGAATTTGTATAAAATAAAAATCATCATCTGATCTAAAATCTAATAGTTCTTTTATTTGTTTATAATTATTTATCATTTCTTTAACATTTGTTTAGTAATTTGCTCCTTAATATCTTGATAAGAATAAGGATAAAAATTGTTTGTATCAACACCTACATCCATTTGTGCAGGGTTATGATTCATAATACCTTTATTACTTAATCCACCATGAACATGTCCAAATAATTGCCAAGAACCTCTATGAGACCCATTCCAACTATTCATTGGATAATGACACATTACTAAATGTTGTTCACCATATGTAATTTCATCATCTTTAACAAATATTTCAGCTATATCAAATATATCTTCCCATAAAGATATGGTATATTCTTTAGCTAAAGCACATTTTTCATGATTACCAATAATTAAATATTTCTTACCATTTAAAGAATTTATGATATGTTGAGTATCTCTACTATTAAGACCTAATGCAAAATCACCTAAATGAAAGACTATAGCATCTTTTGGAATTTTTTCATTCCAATTTTTTACTAATGTTTGATTCATTTCAATTGAATTTTCAAAAGGTCTATCACAAAATTTAATTATATTAGTATGTCCAAAATGTGTATCTGATGTAAAAAATAATTTATCTTTATCAAATTTTATTCCTTTTATCTTCATATTTATTATTTTTTAACTATCCACATTTACTTGAACCACAATCTAGGCATCTTGAACACCCTTCTTCAAATATTACATTATTACTGCCACATGAGCTACATGTAGTAGAAGATTTTGAACCATTTGGAATAAATGTTTTTAATACCTTTGCTATTGCAAAATTAAATGAGAATAAACTACCACTAGTTTTATTTAGGTCATCTACTATATAATTAATACCTCGTCCATGTCTTAATGAACCTGATATTAATCTAGTAATTATTTCTTGCTCTTCGTTCATTTTACCAGTAATAATACGATGTCTACTATTATCACCTTCTCCAAGAAATACATAATTACCACTACCTTCTTTTAATATAGAACCTTTACCTACTTTAGTGCCACCTAAATAAGCAAAGACTTCATAAGGTTTATCATCCATTAATCCAACAAATACACTATACTTTTTATCACCAGCAGCAGTAATAAACGCTTCACCTGTTACTTCTTTAGGGCGTTTTATACTATTATTAGTTGAAAATGTATCATTTTTAGAATTATCAGTTATTAGAACTCCACTTCTAGAACCATCTCTGTAAACAGTGATTCCTTTAGTTCCTTTTTCCCAAGCCATTTTATAGATTTGAGAAACAGTTTCTTCTGATATATCTTTTGGTAAATTTATTGTAGATGAAATACTATGTGAAATATACTTTTGAATAGTAGATTGCACATTTACTCTATCTTCCCATTTAATATCATTTGCTGTACATCCATACCAAGGAGACGTTTTAAAGAAATTATCTGTATCTATTTTTGAATACCATGATTCAAAAGATTCATTTGGATATTTATTTTTATATTTAATAAATAACCAATCTTGAAATTTAGGATGTAATACTTGAAATTCTTGCCAAGTATCTCCCATTTCATCAGTAAAATCTACCTTAACACCTTCATTATTAGCATTAATCTTTTTTCTACGTGTATAAAATGGTTGAAATAATGGTTCAATTCCAGATGTAGTTTGTGTCATTAAACTTACTGTACCAGTCGGAGCGCATTTGTTATGTATAAGTTCTTTATCTTATACTCTCCTCTTTTCAAAGGAGTATCGGACTATATCATCATCCTTAGTAGGATGCTGGATTTTCGTGGGAGAGATTATTGTTAGGCTCACTCTCCTAGTCTCTGAACCTTCTAAACTCTTTTAACCTAAGTTTAGCTTGGCTGCTGATTAACATGTTTTACCACATTATTACAAAATTGTATAAATTCTTTGTTATTTAAAATGTTTTTCATAATATTAACTTTTTTATCTAACCATTGAATATTACCTTCAATATAACCTTTAGAAGAGTCTATTCTATCTAATGATGCATTAAATATATTATAATTAATATTTCTATTTCCATTTTTAATATTTGTTATTGGTATTGTTTTATCTTCTGGTCTTAATATAATTTTTTTACCAGATAATGCACATTTATTATTTTGTTTATTAAATATATTCCATGCGTAATCTAAAGATATATCAAAAACTATATTTCTTCTTTTAGCACTATATTTATAATGATTAAATAACATCTTAGATAAATCACCTATTCCCTGATGTGAAGGAGAAAAGTCTTTTGAATGCATTTTATTTAATTTAATATTATTTAAATATTTTTCTTTATTAGAACATACTTTACATTGTCCTACTTGATTTGATTTTAATATATCAGCCCTAATAAATTTTTCATTTCCACATTTACATTTAACTAACCAATAAGACTTTCTGTCTTTTGTAGTAGCTATATTAGTAGAAATTACTGTATAATTTTTAAATATTTTACCAATAACTGGGATTTCTTTTTTATGTGCCCCACACACAAGAATAAATTTATTATTTTTCATAAGTGTACCGTTTGGTGCAAATATACGAAAAATAAGTTTAATTACCAAACATTTTAGTAATTATTTTATAATAATTTTTGTGATAAAATTTAGCTTTCCAGCAATTTATCCAATTTTTCAAAGTATATTACTATACTAAGCCGCCATTGACGGTGCTCCATGATACATTTCTACGTCCAAAAGTCATCATCCTAAAAGCTTGTTTAGGAAATTCACTTAATATAAAATTATAAAAATCATTACCACCTTTATCTTCATATGAACCACCTTCATTTGGATACTCTAACTTGTTATCCCATCCTTCAAATGTTCCTCTTAAAATAGCTAGGTCGATAGTACAATCTAGCTCAGATTCCATTTTAGTGTACATTATAGAGTCTATAATCTTATTTGCTTCCTCTGAACCATACTTTAAACCTAATGCTGCTAGAACGTCTCCTAGAGCTGTAAAACCTAAACCAGTTCTTCTACTTGATAAAGCAGTTAATCTTATTTTCTTCCATAATGCCATTTCTGTAAACTTCAGCATCATTGGTTCTGGGTCCATTTCAATCTTTGCAATGATTCTATCAATATGTTCAATGTCTAAATCAATAAGATTATCACTAAGTCTCATTGCTTCATAGTTGATTTCATAAAAATCATCAAGATTAAATTGTGCCTCTTTAGTAAATGGTTTCTCTACAAAGTTATACAAGTTCACTGCTATTAATCTACATGCGTCATAAGGTTGCATTCCTATTTCACTGCATGGATTTGTAGTAACTTGTTTAAATTGTGGATAAACTCCATCTGGACTGTAATTAACCATCTTATCCCAGTACATAAGTCCTGGTTCTGCTACACTATGTGCAGATTTAATGATTTCATCCCAATATTCCTTAGCTTTAATCTTTTTAATATATACAGAATTACCTGTATCTCCATCATAAACACTATATGATGTATTATATTTAAATGAGTCCCATCTTGGTTGCTTACTGGCTTCTTCTGTAGTAGCCCAATAAGCATTATCAATATTAACAGTTGTAGGAAATCTTAAAATATAATCTTCATCAGCTTCTACAGCTTTCATAAACTCATCATTAAGTTTAATAGAGATATTAGCACCTGTTACTTGTGACAAATCTCTTTTCATCTTAATAAAGTCCATAATATCAGGATGTCTTACATCCATTGATATCATAAGAGCTCCTCTTCTACCATTCTGTGCAACTTCTCTAGTAGTATTACTAAATCTATGCATAAATGATACAGCTCCTGTAGAAGTCTTTGCAGCATTACTAGTTGGAGCCATATTAGGACGAAGTGTAGATATATCAATACCTACACCACCTCTTCTTTTTTCTAACTGTGCAATCTCCTCATCTTTTTGAAATATTCCTCCATATGAATCTTCAGGTTGACCTACAACAAAACAGTTGGAAAGACTGCCTATTGATGAACTACCTAATTGAGACATTATTGAACCTTGAGGTACTATATACTTAAAATCTTTAAATAGATTATAAATTATACCTTCAATATGTTCTTCTTTAAAGTCTCTATTTACTCCATATTCTGATAAAAATTCTATATTCTTGGAACTTTCTTCACTTTTGTTTTTTAATTCAATCCTAGCAAATTCTTTTGCTAATCTTTTGTGCATATCATCAGGAGTTTTCTCTCCTTGTAAAGCGTATTTATCTAACCACACTTGAGCAGCTAAATCATCACCTTTAAAATACTCTAATAATTCATCATTCATCTTCATTCGTGTTTTTTACAAAACATTTACATATCACTCATCATTATTACAAATAATCTTATTTTATAATATTTGTTACCTCAAATGTCTCTCTTACCAGACAGGTTATATCTGATAATTCAGCGCCTTCTGGTAGAGTTACATTTAATTTTTTTTCTAATTCTTGTTTTAATTTATTGTCTTGATATAATACTTGTTTTAAAGTCATTAAAAATTTTACTGCGTTTAAGTTACCTGCATAAATATTACCAAAGAAATTTATTATTGTATCTTTGGCATCTTTCCCATACTTAGAATACTTACCTTGTTTAAAAAGGTTATATTCTCTTATATATTCTTCTGGAAATTCAAATATATATAACACTTGGTTATCTATATCTACGGAATCTATAAAATACGGATTCTCTACTAATTTATGTTCATAAGCTGTAAACTCAGGGTTCTTAAATGAAAAATTGTATAATAAAAACATACAATTTTCATACTTTTCATTTGGATCCATTATATATGTATCTACCAAACTACTAAAGAACTTAATTTCAACTACTTCAGCTAATAATGGTAATAAGTAAGTTTTAGATTTATTATATCTAATATTACTCATTTCTATTATGTTTTAATATTAAAAAACTTATCGTTCAAGTCTATAGTACCTTTACCTTCTATAATATTTCTAGGAAATGTAAATTCCTTATTTGCAAAATGCCATACTATTTCATCTAGGGTTTCATCTAATCCTTTATAAAGGTAACCACTAGTTGTAGTAAATCCATCGCAAGCTGCATCATGCCATTTTTGTGTTATATCAAACACTAATGGTATTTGTTCAGTTCTTCCAATATATAGAAATTGAAATGGTAATACAGCGTAATCTTCTACACCAAGTTCTTTCATAATAGTAGGCACTGCTTTCATATAAATTGCTTCTTGAAAGTAATATCTATATTTTAAAAAACTTGTTAAAAATTCACTGGATTTTGATTGACCAGTTTTCAAATCAATTAATCTTATTGTTTTTTGTTCATGGTCCAATATAACCATATCAATAATTCCTCTAAATTTAACATTTCTATATGTTATTTCAAATTTATATTGATCTTTCCTTTCAAATCTATCTGAAAAGATATAACTTGAATGAGTATGCGTTTGTAGCACTAATGCTAAATCCATACCCAAATTCATTTGAGAGGTAGTAATAATAGTTTTCCCATCTGTATTGTAGTGGGATTTAAGATAATCCCAAAACTCTGGAATATCAAAATTTGCAATCAAAGTTTCATCTTTACTTCTTTTCCAAAACTCATTCTTTTTAACTATACTTAATACTTCTTCTTTTGTTGGTATAGTAACATAATTTTTTAATATTATATCTACTACCTTACCTAATGTTGCTGTTGGTTTTTCACCATCAAATATTTCATATATACTATGAAATTTATCTCTACTAAATAGCCAATCATCAGTAATAGAACCTATCCTAACTCCTTCTGAGTTAAGTTCTCTTCTTGCTATTAAAGCTCTAGGCCCATTTCTACTAAAATCAGATGTTCTACTATAACTTAAATAAATATCAACATCTACATTTGAGCCATACAGCTCGTCCAATCCTTCATCTTTCATAATTTGTTTACTATGTTGCGTCTATTAAAACATCTAATACAAGATTTTCTAATTCTTGACAATATAATAATTGTTTTACATCAACTTCATCTGTTGTAAAAGAAGCTGTAATATCTAAAAACTCACACTTTTCATCTACTAATAATCTAAGGTCGGTTAATTTATTAGTTTGTAAATAGTTTATTGCTTTAATATATTCTTTATCTTCAAAAACAAATTTAAATAAATTGATAATTTCTAGTCTTGTTTCTCTAGTCATTTTAAAATATTTTTATAAATACTCCTGGGTTTACTGAATCTACAGTAAACCATCTTGTTGTTCTTAGATTTTTTGTAGTTGGTAATTCACCATCTATACTCATAGGAATAGGGAAGACAAATTCTACATTGTCATCCTCTATAAAATTATGTGCAGTAAATAAATCTTGAATAATCTCAACACTATTGCTGAAATCAAACAATCTTTTACTACCTCTCACATGGTGATAACCTATAAATAATGGGTTTTCTTTACCAATCTTCATTTCTTCAAATTGAACTCTAAGATTTTCAATTTGATTAGGACGTGTAATATCTACATATCCTTTCACTTCCTTCTTTCTAGAATTAAAGGACTGAATACCCAGCTTCCTAATGTATTTGTTTACAGTAGGAGAGCTGAATATGCCTTTACTAGTTTTTACTTTTGAGTTTTTTAAACTCGGTACATTATTTGGTATCCAAATCATTTCTTTCTTTTTCATTGTAATATTTAATAAAGCCTATTATTTGGTCATAAACATGATTAATATTAATACTTAGCTTAATTTCTTTAGAAAATTGCCCTGATGTAAGAATATAATCATAATAATCATCTAAATTATATATTCTTCCAACAACTGGCATTAACCAATCCCAAGAAACATTATAAGCTAATTCATACCTATCAGATTCATATGAAATATCCGACCAATACGGAACTTTTCTTGATTTATCTTTATTAATTACATAGTCTTTACCATATATAGGATGAGTTTTCCATCCCATAAATTCTGCAATAAGTTTATTATTTTCTACCATATTATTTTATTTGATTCTCCTCCTAACTGCTCTAAAATATCATTAGCCTCTTTAGTAAATGAAGCGTCAAATTTTCTTTTATTTGCTATAGATTCAGCAGGGTGTTCAGCACATACTATATGATTATTTCCTGTAATATAAGGTTTAAAAGCCTGTGCTTCATCACCTAATAGAATAAATACAGTATTTTGATGCCATGAACAAATTGTTTTAATTACCTCTCTAGTAAAGTTTTTCCAATATAACTTATGTTGCATTGGTTCTTTTGCTAAACTAGAAGTTAAAGCAACATCCATAAAGAATACGCCTTGGTTAATAATATCTTTAAATGTAGGATCTTGATGCATTTTAAATCCATCATACTCACTTTTCTCAATACCTTTAATAAAAGCTATTAATTCTTGTGAGAAAACATGACCATACGCATCGTTATTACCTAATGGTATACCCATACTTCTAAAATTTGTGTAAGGTTCTCTACATAGTATTACAGTTTTAATAGTTGCAAAACTAGTGTCTTTAAAACATTTAAAAATATCTTCTTTTTTGGGATACATATTCCCTCCTTTATACTTTTCATGAAGAAATAACATAAGATTTTCCATATATGGAGTATCGAGCAGACTATCTTTCAATACGTCTGCCCAATCTTGTTCCATAAGTTTGTCATGATCTATGTTTAAATCATAGTCAATGTTAACTATACTCATTATCCTCTCCATATAACTTGACCAGGTGCTACAACCTCAGGCATAGGTGCAACATCCTCATCTATCATACCTCTAATTTGAGCAGCCATACCACGCCCACCATCAATAAAATTAGGATTAAAATCTCCACCAATTCTTTCATCGAACCCATAGTTAACTATATAATCCTTATCATTACCACGTTTACTAACACGAGTTTTAGATAATTCTATATCATCATCTGTAGCTTTACTCCAAACAATACGTTTTCTATTTTTAAAATTATCCTCATCCCCATTAATAATACCTTGTCTTGCATCACCATAAAAATGATCTTTTCTATATCTAAGATACTCATAAAGATATCCAGCATAGATATTTATGTCATTATTTCCATATTTAGTATATCCAGCCATTTTATAACCTATATCTGAAATACTTAAACCGTTTAAGATTTCAGGTTTTTCAAGAATAGCTTTTTCATTCTCTATTACAAAATTTATAATAGATGCACATAGCATTAGGTAATACATAATTTTTTCATGGTCATATGTTGGAGTATGTAATCTAAACTCCACGGTCTGCTTATTTCCAAATAATAATGGAATAAGATTAACCCAATGATAACGACTTCTAATATTCCATTTACTGTTCCCACGAGGGTCAGATGGATGATATTCTACATTACTTAAATCATATCCTACATTTTTATACTTTTGGCCCATTGATAAATAACTATAAAGTATACTAAAATTATCTTTTAATTTACTTTTAGTAATTACTTTATCAAATTGAAACATTGTCTCATTAAAAGGATAAGGTCTAGTATAATGTTTTCTTTTCACACCATAATTAAATTGTTTATATAGTGGGAAAATTTCATACATTTGGTTTTCAAGTGTACACAATGTTTTAAACAATGCTAACATAAAACCTTCAGTTCTAGGAACATTACCTATATGATAATGAATAGAACAAGACTTATCATATGTAGTATACTTTTTTAATGCGTCTACACTATTAATAAGAGTTTGTAATCCTTTTTCTCCTTGTAAAGGTATGGTTGCATATTCTAACCCGCCTATACTACCATCTCTTAAAGCTATCATACCTACTTCATTAGTCAACGATTGAGGTACTTGCCCTTTAATGGTTTCAAATTCTACACCAAATGTTAAATCTCCTAATAACTTACCATATTTTGAAACATTAGAACTAATAGTTGGTTTATAAACATCTTGATGATATTTAATTAAACTACTCATTTGTCCTCTTGAATCATATGGTAAACCATTTTTAATATTACTATTAACTTGCCCTGGGTTTATAAATTCCTCAACACGATGTTTTAATCTATGAGCATAAGCATTAAAACGAAGATTCATTAAATATCCTCCACCTTTTATTACTTCATTACTTACACATGCATATTGGTCTCCTTCTGGTGTAACTAATTTTGGTAAATCAATACCAGCTTCATTACTAAAGAAACCTTTAATTAGTTTATCACCATGTAAACCTACAACTCCTTCAATAAGGTTAGTAGCATTCTTAATAACATACTGTTTTAAAGTATGATCAAATATTATATAACCAGTATTACTTTTATAATACTTTTCGTTAATAATATAACATTGTCCTGAGTCTTCTATTGAAATATCGCCAATTTTATAAAAAATGCCGTTAATTCTTCTGCAATCAGACCGTTTTTCAGTAGTATCATTTATTGTTACTACCATTTCATTGTCTTTTATGAGTTGTGCCATAATTATTCTTTTAATTCTATTGCAATTAATACTGTAGCGTCTTTTACTAATTTATTCAAAATAGCAGAAGCTATATTTGCTCTACTATTTTTATATTTTTCTAACCTTTTCATATAGGCTGGAAACTTTTGCAAGGCATCCTTAAACATATCATTAATATCATCATCAAGCTCATCTTCACTAGAAGTATCTAGTGCAATAACTTTGGTTTCTTTTTTTATGATATTATTTTCAAGTTCCTCTAAATTACCAACTATTAAATTTAGTTTTGTTTGATCAACCTTACCAGATTCAATAATCTTTTTAGTATCCTTCTCACAGTTAATTCTACTATCTCTAATAACTGATCTACTAATACAATTACCTGCCTCTACTACATATACTTTTTCTGAGCCTAATGGGCAGAATGTATCTGTAACTAGATTACCATTATACATAATCTCTTGACTTGCATGATTTTTAAACATAGAAGTAAGGTCAACAATAGGATGAGCAGCACAATATGATAATTGTTCTGCCGTAAGTTCTTGTAAATTCTTTTCACCCATAGACGTACAAGCAGTATAATCAGATTTGCTTCTTAACCTAATACCATTATGAAAATAATGAAAAGGCATAATAGTTATTGGATGTTCATCATTACTAATAAACGGATAAAATGCAGCATCTCTATCTTTAAATTGTATATCTTCTATACTAGAAAATTCATACTTAAAGAATAACTGATTAGTTATTGTTTTAAATTTACGTTTAGCTTCTTTTTCATCAAACCCTAAAAAGTAAAACCCAAAGCCTTCTACAAATGTAAAAATACCATTTATTTTATGACCATTTCTCCAATAACGTAACATATTCATATAGATACGATTACCATAGAAATTAAGTTTCTCAGCAGGTGTTTCTGTATAAATATTATTATTTATCTGTATTTGTAACAAATTAGTGTTAGTTGCAGCATTATGAGCATTATTAACTTCAGCATCTCTTTTATCTTTCTTGTCTTTTCTCATCTGCCAAGTTTCAATTGGTAGTTGACAAGTTGATGCATCATTGTCATCATTAGGATTATAATCATTCATTTCAAACCTACTATTATGTCTTGCATAATCATTATGAACAACTGTTTTGGTCATAGCTGGACCAGTTTGAAAACTAGTAGCTCTACTAATTTTAGTTCTTTTAGCATTTTTTACATCACCATCAGTAATTTCATAAATTACATTAGGTGCAAATGACCAAGAATTCTTAGTAGTTGCACCAATACCTAGTAAGCTAGAGAAAATTGATGAAATATATACACTATTTTTAGATTCTTGATAGAAATACAAAGGTCTTTCTATTTCCACGTCAGAATCTTTCCAATCACGTTTTCTTGATTCACCATGAAAACAATACATTACATTAGGTTTATCTGTATCTGTCCACACTAAAGCAGCAGCACCAGTATATTCACTTAAAACTTTATAATTTTTAGTTTTAGAAATAATCTCTAAAATTATTTCACTATCAATTTTAGTTCTAGTTAATGGAAATCTACTAGCTGATTCTCCATTAGGAGCTTCTGTATCAATTCCATATTGTTTTGCTAATGGGGTATGATTTAACAAGGTTCCATTATGTACTCCAATCATCTTATACCCTCCACCTCTACTAGTACCATATCCAAAAGGATGGGCATTAGCTATTGTATGAGCTCCGTAGGTACTTTGTCTAGTATGTCCAAGTACTAAAGGGTATAGTTTTGGATTATCATAACTAGAATTTGCTAAGAAATTTCTAAATAATTTTTGTTCATCAATTCCAATTGATATTTCTCCATCTTTACTGATACCACAAGAATGTACTCCTCTGGTCTCATTATGTATTCCTAATATATTTAACTTATTTCTATTAAATTTCTTTGGGTCTTTCCCAGCCCATCCAAAAATTCCACATGTTAATGTGTCTAATTTAGGTTTAAAAATTAATATACTTAATGTATGGATAATTAATAAACCTAATATTATATTTACTATCATTCGTCTTTGTTTTTAAATTTTTTTATTATGTTTTCTGAAAAAGTTATTAACTCCTCTTTAGTTGCCATTCCTTTCATAGAATTAGCTAATCTTGATACTATCCAAACATTACCAGGGATATACCCTTTCGTATTATCTATTCTATCTATACTAGCAGCATTCCAATTAAATACACCTTTAGTTATTTTGTAATCTAACTTTATATTTAATAATGGGCAATACTCTACTACATCTAGATGTGTCTCTTCTATATTAAATTCTAAATTTCTACCAGAGTACTTTATTTTAGATTTTAAGGTAGATAATTTATGTTTTAAATAATTTTTATTTACATATTCTACTTTAGAATTTTTATACTCTTCAGATGAATAATAGGATTGCATTTTATCAGATTTACGATAACTTATATCATATTCTTTTTTACAATCCTTACACCATCTGTATAACCCATCTTTTGATGTCTTATCTTTGTGAAAATTATTTAATTTAATATCTTTTTTACATTTACTACAATATTTCATATCTTTATATTTTTATTTATGCAAAGATACGATATTTATGTGAGATATCCTAATGATTTCTACACATTTTTATAATAAATATAATTATTTTTTATTTTACTAATTTTTCTTCTTTTACTTTTTTAATCTCCTGTAATAATTCAATAGCACCGCCTTTATCATTTGTATCAATGATTTTTTTAGCTTGATCTGAATATTTAGCGATAATTTCAGGAAGAAATCCTGAATTTACTAAATCAATAGCTTCCATTGTTTTATTATATGCCCATTCAATTAATTCATCGTTTTGAATCCAAAAATTAGATAAAGTTCTATACTCTACTCCATATTCTTTAAATCTAAAACATCCTGCATTACCATACATTTCTCTTCTTCTATCATCTGTATCTAGATTAATAGATTCAAGACCTAATGTAAAGTCCATTGCATAGACTATTTGTTCACTAACTTCTTGTTCTGGGTTTTCATATCCAATATGAATGTGCCCACCACAAGTACGTAAATTACCACCTGCTTGAGGTGCTATATTAAATTCTTTTAAATGGACATTTAAATCTGGATCACATCCAAATAATAAAGCTTGTTCAGTTTGAAGATGTTTAGGATCTAATTCAGCAGAAGCAGAGATGTTTAATTTTCCACCATGTATTGTTGCTAATGCTTCTAAATAATCTTTTACCTGATTAATATTATTTTTAAAATCAAGTGATGAACCTGAAGGTGGAATGTTAAACTCTATCATAACATTATCTTCTTGTATATAATGACCATCTTCACTAATAGCTCTTGGTTCTTCTTTAGTCCCTCCTATTAGGCCTTCAGCAGAAATGATTTCTCCATTTACTTCTAAAAATAATTCAGGGTCTGCACCTAGTGTTACATTTTTTATCATTTGTTAAATTTTTAAATTAAATAGTCTTCAATTAGGTTTAAGCACATTTCTTTTGTACGTTTATCACAACTATCAAATTCAGGGTGACCTTGAATAGCCAAACTTCTTGTCATAGGATAGTATACAATTTCTGATTCTACAAATTTTTCTGGTAATTCTATTTGTGTATCATTACCATCTAAATAAACCAAACTTCTATGTTTAGTTGACCAAGCTAAAATATTGTATTTATGTTTAGGGAGGTTAAAAGGAAACATCATTTGATGATGTGTAGATGTTATTTTATATATACTAGGTTGAGAATTTCCTTCAAAATGCATAGTAATATCATGTGTATTACCATGTCCTTCAACATGTTGAATTAACTTACCACCTGACATAGCAGTTACAAATTGAGAGCCTCTACATATACCTAATTTTGGTGTAGTTACATAGATTTCAAATATCTCTTTACATAAAGAATCTCTCTCTGCACTAATCATAGTTCTTGAGCCTTTATTTCCTTCTCCATATAAGATAGGTGATACATCTGCACCTCCACTAAAATAGATAAAATTCAATGATTGCCTTTTTTTCAATAAATCACTAAATAAGATTTGTTTTACAGAAAACCTACTACTAAAGAAATCTAATTCATTAGGTGAAAGTTCATTTTCTACACCTATATATAGGCTTCTTTTTTTATTATTATCGCTCATGTTTTTCTAAAATTAATTTTGTTAATTCTGTTTTATATTTTTCAATTGTAATATCTCCAAAAGATGGAGCTGAATTAATCTCTACAATAATAAAATTTGGATCATTACGAACCACACCTTTATTATTAGTAGATGATTGTATTCTTAAATCAACTGCACCAATATCTAATCCTACTGCATTTAATGCTTTAACAGATTCTTCAAGTACTTTATCCCAATTACTTGGTTTATCAAATAATTCATTTTCTTCAAGAATCCAAACACAATGTTCATCATTACGATACCATTTGTCTTTATCTTCTGTGTCTTGTTTTAACATCTTTCTACAAGTATAAAAACAACCACTATTTGTGATGTGTAATCTATATTCTCTAGAATAGTTATAATACTTTTCAAATATATAATGTGAAGTATTTTTACCTACTAACCAAGCTGCTAATGCTTCAGCAGAGTCATGCTTTGCATTTCCTTGGTTTCTACTTCCAAAATAACTTTTAGAAATAATAGGATAAGGTAAATTTTCTAATGTATTATTTACATCTTTACCTACAAATCCTCCATTACGGTATGTCCACCAATCAGCTGTTTTTACATTACCATCTGCAAAACATTGTTTCATTAGCATTTTACTAGATGAATTCTTAATAGCTTGTACTGTATTTATCTCTAACCTATTTCCACCATTTGATACAGCATCATCATATTCAGTAGTTGAACCGAAACGAATTACTGATTTAAATGGGAACATAGGAAATGTTCCTCTTACTCTTAAAGGTGCGTGAGAAGGATGTCTACTTCTAACTCTAGTTCTAAAATATTTAAGCATATTGATTTATCTTTTTTTGTTCCACATATTCTTTCCAATCTCCTGTTGTACAAGTTTCATAATGTGCTGCGCGACCTTCATCTGCATAAAAATAAACTGATGCTTCTCCATAAGGAGTTTTAATAGTTTCTTTATTATACATATTAAGTTCATGGCCTGGTCCTGAATAACCTTCTAATGTATCAATTCTATTTGCTACTTCTTGTGTCACTCTATAAACCTCCATAACTACAGAGGTATGACCATGTTTTAAAAGACCTGGAAATGCACTTAATGATTTTAATACATAAATAGGTGCTGTTTCAAACATACCCATATATGTTGCTTCTTTTGTGTCTAATAATCTGTGGTTTCCAAAACCTTTTCTAAGTGATCCGTATACTGCTACTAACATATTTATTTTTTGTTTTAATTTTAAAATGGTGCTCCTGTGAAGTCTTTATCATGTTGATGCATTAATACATCTAACAATAATATTGCCGTCTCAGTGTCTTTGTGTTTAATTAAATCACTATAATCTTTTGATTTATATAATGATGGTATTTCGATATTGGGTATATTAAGTAAATCTGCTAAATTTTCAGCATATTCTCTTCCCCAATTAGTTTCTTTATCATAATCATTATCATATAAAATCCAGATTCTTTTGAATCTACCTCTTAATTCTTGGATTATGTGTAATTTAGGTGTTGTAGTCTCTGATTGTAATGACACACTTGGAATACCTGTAGTTGAATAAATAGCCATAACATCTTTCAATGATTTAGTTATTATTAACTCCTTACCAATAGTTGGTAATTGACTCCAACCTTGCCAAATTGAACTATCATGATTATTTAACCATTTATATTTTTCACTATATGGTTGATAAATCTTATAAGTTTCTTGTCTACCTTTATGTTCAGTAAATGCATAGGCATACTTATCAGCTTTAATAGGTGATTCATTTATAAAAATATAATCAATAGGCTGAACTCTATATTTTAATAACGTTTCAGAGTCTATTCCAAACTGTAGCCAAAATGCATAATCATATGCCATCCATCTTCTACCTCTTTTACCTAAGTTCATTTGTCCTTTTTCTTTAATTAGGTTTTCTCTTGTCATTACTTTAGTACTTGGTTTATAATTAGATGAAGTTTGTTCAATTCTTTTTACTATAAATTTGTCAGCAATTCCAAAATCAAGTGCTATTTTACTCATAGCTTCAAAGAAATTCAAACTAAAAAATTTTTGTACAAATTTAATACAATCTCCTGAACCTAGTACAAAATCATTATAACATATTTCTCCTGATTCACCAACGAAAAATCCAAATGATGGATCCTCTTCATCTCTTAATGGTGATAATATCTTGTGAGACATATCAATTTCTTTACCTATATAAAATCTATAAATATCTATGTCTTGGATATGCTTTAATAGTTCTCCTTTAGTTATGTGTTTTCTGTTTAAATCTATTACCATATTTTTAGAAATGAAAAATAAGGGGAAATTAATCCCCTTATCTTAGTTTATATTATACCCAACTTTCTTTTTTAGAGTCTGTTGCAGAGTCCGCTGGTGCATCTTGTGCAATTCTTTCTAATAAGTCATTAGGTGTTGCTTTTAATCTAGATGGGTCAGTTCCTGCTGGCTCAATAAAATTAAAATAACGTAATCCAAGAAACTTACCTGGATAACCTGTTGTTCCATAAGAAGCAAATACATTTACTTTTATATTAGGAGCTTTTTCTCCTATTAAAGCAAATAATGTATCATATGCTTCTTTTGCATTACTTACAGTAGGGAAAGTATAATCATTTCCTACTACAGCTTTTGCAACGTGTATTACTCTCCCAACTTCTCTAACTGCAGCTTGGGCATTCTGGTCTTCTGTTTTAGCAGAATTAGCTTTAGGATAATAAAACCCTTGATTAATCTGGGCTGTACCATCACTTACTATTAGTTTATAATCAGGGTGATTATCTGGTTCATCTTGTTTTCTCTTCTCCACAGAAATATCAACATTTTTCACTACTCCACCTTGTCCGTTATTAAATATAACAGATCCTCCAAATTTCTTCTCATTCAAATCAAACATAATCTTTCTTTCGTTTTATTTATTTATAAATATTTGAGACCAATCTACTTTTAGTTGTCCTGCCTCATCAGACTTAGCCACTACAATTTCTTTACCTTTTAGATGATCACATCTAGACCCTGATAATAAATTCTCAGAGGCAATAAAGTTAATTATAGTTTCTTTTTCTTTTCTATAAAGGTATCCTACTGCATCTACTTGAGAACATAAGATTGATGACTGTCTTCCTGTTAGGGCTAAACCACGTTCATTCATTTCTTTACCTTCTTTTTCAACTAGTTTATCCTTAACATGTCCTAGTAATATTAATGTATCACATACATCTTCTAACTCACTTAGAACCATACTTAATGCTTTTCTAGTATATCCATATCCTGCTCCATTTGGTAGAGATATAACATCGTCTCCTTGCCAATTACGACCAACACTAGTTTCACGATACATTTTACCAGCTAAAGGTAATACAATTTCTTCTAAAGCAGTTACAGTATCTATTGCTAGATATTTATATGTGTAACCTTTTTTAGCTTGATTGCTTTCCTCTATATCATTAATTAATTCTTTAAGGACTACTATTGGTAGTTTATTTTCCTCTTTAGAAACTTTTAAAACATCGTATTTTAGGGCATCTACAAAATGACTCCCACTCTCTAAATCTATAATCAAACAATTATCTAATTCAGACACTACACTGGTTTTACCCATCTTAGGTTGACTAAAAATAACCATTGATTTTGGATTTACTCTTGATGCTTTACTCTTTTTACTCGGTAATTCACTCATTCATTCTATCTCCGTCCTCTTCATCCACTATTAAGTTAATTAATAATCAGATATATACCTATGTTTAGCACGAACTAATAATTTATAACTCGCACTACCAGGCCCAACCTGATTAATCAAATTATTTAGGTATTCTATACCTTTTGTAAATTTTGTTACCATTTTACGTTAATTTTCTCAAATAGTTTTCCATTTCTAACCTCTACAAATTGTACAGGTCTATTATGTAATTTTGCATACTCTATTTCTGCACATACTCCAGTTGACTTACGTAAACGGTCTATACCCTCATCAGGTATTAATACCCATAATTCATCCGCCCAATCAATAAATTGATAATCTATATGTTGCCAGTAATCCCAAGTATGGGGTACTTCAAATTTATCAATTAATGTTAGTGGGTGAGAATGGGTTATTGGACTATACACATTAAATCCTTTATTTAGTATTAAAACAGAAGCTATATTAGCTTGTTTAAAACTACTTTCAGTCATTCCTGTATATGATATAGCCAAATAAATTTTTCTTAGTTTTTTATCCATATTTATTATCTGTTAAAAACTTATTCATTGAAGTTCCTCTAAATTTTAACAAAGAATCTACATTCTTTGGTATAATATCACATATAACTAAAGAATGGTTTCCCCAAGAATTATAAGTTGTATCTATAGGCATAACTATATTCTTGTTTACAAGTTCCATTAAAAAATACAGAGGGTCAGTTATAATTCTATCTTTAGCTCTTAAATCTATAAAAAATTGTTTATGATTAAAAACACATGGTTTATACCAAATCATTCTTAAAAAGTTTAATAATACTAAATTATTATAATATTTACTTTCACTTATTAAATCATATCTAATATATGTTTCTTTAAATTTAGTTACAATTTTACATGGTGTTATCATATTAATAATATCTACCATAGCTTTTGTAGCTGCTAAAGAGTTAATATTGGTTCTAAAATCACTAATATAAATTTGCTTAATTGATGGTCCTTTATAAGTATAGTGTATTAAACAATTATATTTATTTATCGTTCCATCAGTATAATTAACTATAGTTGGGTACATTAAGCTATACCAACAAGCACTATTTTTAACCTTTACTAACTGTTTTTCTCTGCCAATATCTATATGATAATGACAACTATAATGACTCTCTGTTCTCATTTTTTAAATTTTAATTATTCTTCTTTTGTAAAGTTTTTATCTTTAAACCTATCATCTAGGTCTTTTCTAAATAAATACATATAAGATAAGAACATTGCATTACACATTATATGTCCTACGTGGTCTAAACCACTTTCCTTATCTTTATCTACTCCATCTGAAAAGGAATTTATATGTCGTTGCATGCTATCTAAAGTTTCAGAATATTTTAGACCTTTTCTCCAATTATGGTCATCATATTTTTTAGCACCAAACATTAGTACTCTAACTAAAGGTTCTAATGCTTTCCAACTAACTAACCCCCATCTTAATTTCCCTTCATTCTTTCTTTCTCCTAATTCCATATTTACCTTCCTGTTGTAGACTCAATGAAATTATAAACCTCTTTTATGTTAGCATTATCATAAGGTAAAGGTAGTTCTCTAAAAAAGTTTACAGCTCCATCAAAGAATAGTGGACAAACTGTGCCACCACCACCACTTCTACCACCAAGTATTTCTAAAAACCTTATATTATCTCTAAAAAAGGTTATATCATATCCTTGGTACTCTCTTATCTCGTGTCTAAACGGACTAAATAGTCCTATTATAACATTAGCATCCCGTTGAGTTAATTTGCAATCGCCAAGACCATCTAATGAAGGTTTTAATCGACCTACCTTCATATTCTCGACTGATTCTTGTGCACTTGCTTGTTGTTGAATAACAACTGGAATGTAGTTATATTTATTCCTGAGTCTTAAAAGATAATCTGAAGACAATTTAACAATAGAAGCATGTAAGCTCATTTTGTGTCCATTTTCTTCTTCTGTAGAAATTAAACCTACATGGTCAATAAAGACCATAACATACTCTTCTGGATCATTAGGTTCATAATAATCATCAATCTCTGTTAATGTACCTTTGATATTGATAGTTTTTTTGTACTGTGTCCCATTGGCTTGTGCATAGGAACGGACAAATTTATAAATACCTGTAGGATTTCTAATATCATCAATGAACTCTACTATTTCTTCAATCTTCTTGAAATATGGTTCATATTTTGCTATTAACTCTAAAATTTTAATATCTAATATTTTATCTGCTTTAGTACTTCTAAGGTCAGTAGGAGGAATTCTTACCCCTTCTTTAACATATATAATGTTAGAGAATGCTGATAACATTTTCTCCTCCTTAGACATCTCTAAAGTAAAATAAAATATCTTCAATCTAATGTTTAAAGATTTATCAATTACTTGTTGAATAGTATTATACAAAAATAGCCAATCAGCTATTTGAGTTTTCAATTTTGTTATTTCTAACGATTACTAAAATATTTCTTATTTTCAAAAAATTTTTTAAGTTCTATACCAAATTCATCAACTCCTCTACGTGGAGCATATAAACGCCAGTAACTTCCTGTGTAATTAGTAGTAGAATCTCTAACTCTATATACTTGTTTGTTTATATCATTACAAAACATACCAACTAAATTATCAAGTGACATTACAGTATTAAAAAACTCTTCATATGTGGCTTTAGGATAATAATTTAAACAGATCCTGTATAAATCTCCCATAGATCTATTGCAATCCTTTCCACATTGTTTTCTGTTACTTTTAAGATGATATGTTTTATTACTGTATATATATCTTGATAATAATAATCTTACAAAATTCTTAAAAACTTTAGAATAAATTTTATGTTTTGTAATGCCAGCTTTTGAAAGGTATAATATTCCTCTTCCTCTTAATTTTATTTCTATTTTATTAAATTTTTGTTTCATATTTTAGAAATTTAGAAAGTTAAGTCATTTCTACTTAACTCTATAATTTAATATCAATTTTTAATGAATCAAATAGTTTATCAATATAAGCAGCATCATATTTAGTATCCTTTGTACTTCTACCATAGTTAAATGTAACAGAATTTACATGACCTGGTATAATTTTACTAGCCCATATAGATATAGATGGCTTTTGACATTTCTCATAAAAGCTATAAAATATTACTTTATTAATACCACCACATACTCTTGCTCTGAATTTAGTTTCATATAAAGCTTGTAATACCATCTTTTCAGTTGCTCCTTTTTGTTTATAATATTTAAACAAATCATCAAAGCTTCTTCTATCATAGATCCCTTTGTCTTTTTTAAATAGAGTACTTCTAAAATACCTCTTATGATTTACTTTATTTAATAAATCTTTTTTTAACTCCTTTAAATTCATCTTTAATTAATTTTTATTTTTATAGTTCGGACTATCTCATCAACCTATCTATGTATTACACATTTACAGTCATAATCATGATGTCCTTTTAATGCATCATTATAACATTCTGTACAACATTGTATACCTTCTGTTATAATTGTTGCAATATTATCACAATCTGTACATAGTATAGGTTGCCCATTGTTAGTCTCTACGTCCTTTTGAATTTTTGATATTGTATTATCTATAGTTGATTGAAATCTATCATCACAACTATATCCAGCTTTATAATAAGCTAAACCTTTCATAATATTTTCAATATTTCTTTTATTCAACTGTGACACGGGATTGCCTTCTTTTTTTTCAGTTTCTACACCGTTTTGTAAAGCAAGTCTAACTCCTACTGAAACTCCTAGTTTATAATCATCCCACCATTTAGGACTTCCTAAAAATTTAGTTAATCGTTTTACTTCTTTCTCAAGTGATAGCATAGGATTGCTTTCTGTTTTTTCCATTATAAATCATCTCTAGTTAAGTTCTTAATATACATCTGTAAATCTCCATTAGGATAACCTACCCTTCTTGCAAAGGTATGTTTGTATTCAAATCCTAATGTTTTTAGATTGGATCTTAATAAGTGCTCATTTGGAGATACTATTACAAAGACAGCTGTCTGGCCTCTACCATATGTATAATCTACTTCTTTATTAATAAGCATTTCCATAGTAAGCCGTTTTAACTTAGCTTTAAATTCATCTAAAGTTGTGTCATCTCCTACATTATTTAATTGACATAATGCACAGCATGCTGTTGTTGTTTTTTCCATTATAATGTTTTTTTAAAAAAGGGTTTCCCCGTTAGCTAATTATTTTTAACAAATACTTTTTTAACCAAGACTTAGAAGTAAATTCTCCAAGTTTAATTAATTGTTCAATTGTTAAAATTCCTTTTTTCTTTCTTTTTAATATTATTTCTTTTGCTATTCCATCTTGTTTAAATCTTGCAACATAGCCATCTCTATTTCTGATTTGATATTTAGTAAAATATGTTGCAAAATATTGGAAGCCATAACCATAACCTGTTGGTATTGCTACACAAGATATTAATATAAAATATTTTGCTAAATTTTCAACATATAATTTGGATGTTACATTTATTGAAAATGTTACTTTCTGAGCTGCATGTAATACTTTAGCCACTCTTTCTATAGCTTTAGGTGTACACAGTGATGCAAAACTTGATACTTGATCTAAGTAACAATGTTTACAATTACCAATTGCGTCTTGGTAAAAAATTGTACTATAATCTGAAAGATACACTTTATATACATCTGTGTCACACATATTTGGAATACAGTCTTCTAGTCTTATATTTATCATTTTTTCTTAATTAACCCCCATTTCTGGGATTCTGAGTTCAATTACATATTACTATGCAAAGGGGCAAAATCTACCTACTTTCGTTTATATTCCACATAAGACGTAACTCTTATATGCGTTTATGATAAATAGTATATATGGTAGGTCTATCCTCAATAACTTTTAAGATATTGGTTATTTTCCACGAGTACTGTACCTGCTTATACTTCTTAATACTATTTACTTTAACTGCTATATATTTCTATATAGACTGGACTATATCTTCATCTACTTGAGATGGCTTCCATTTCCAATACCATTAACTTGTATTGTACGTGCTCTATTGCACTAGTCTCTGAACGTTACTATTTCTAGTCTTCGCTGCTGATTGTCTTATATAAAAAAGACACTATATTAGTGTCTTAATTATACTTAGAGTTTCCAGCAATTAAAAAGCTAATCATCTAGATGTCACCATCTAGCGTAGCAATTAAATTGTTATTAATAAATATTGTTTTTTAAATTTTTGTTGTACTTTTATTGCATAACTTATACTAGGTCTGTGTGTTTTAAAATATTCAGCACATTCTTTTAAAGAATTAAATTCCATAATTAATTCTCTTGTACTATAATCTAATACTTGGACTTTCTTATATAAATATTCCATATTTTTAGTATCTTTTTTATAAGGAGATAATATTTCTTTATAATCATATGACCATAAATAATTACCTGCTTTTTTATAAGTACCATTAATATATCTACATATAGATGATTTAGAAATATCACACTCAGATGAAGCTTCATTAAGGCTATTATATTTACATATATATTCTCCATTTAAAGAGTACTTATATATAACTTTAGTAGCTAATATTATTTCACCTATTTTAATTTTGTATTTCCTTGTATTAGATTGTTTAAGTCTAGACTCTTTAGGAAGGATATTTCTATCTACTTCTAAAGTAATATTATATAAAGGTTTTAATATATCTATATAAAATTGTTCTCTACTTATTAACTTATTTTCTTCACATTTTTCTAATATATAAAAATTAAAGTCATTCTCTGTATTATTATTCCAAGAATTTTGTAATAATATATTACAATGCTTTAATTTTTTTAATGTATAAAAATGATTATATAACCTAGTTCTAATGTTTTTAGAACTACCTATATATTGTTTACCATTTTTAATATTTATTATGCAGTAAATACCACTGCAGTTATAATCTTTTGTTATTTTCTTCATAATTTATATATTTATACAAATATACGAAATTAAATTCAATAATCCTAATTTATAACTGCTAATTTTATAACTTTATTTATTATAACTAATTACTATTCGCTGTAATTAAATAATATTTACCTTGCTCAATGCCAGGTAATTCATTTTCAAACCGAGGTAACCCCCATGGTATACAATTAATTTGCCCATTAAGTAACCTCTGTCTCTTTTCTATGATATTGTCATAGACTCTTGTATATAAACTTGTTTCTTTCATATTTAATTTAATTTTGAAGTCCATTCATCTCTACTAGGTAATCCTATCTCCTCTATATAAGCAGATAATCTGGATGACTCTTCACGATTGTTCTCTTGTTTAAATATAAAATAATCAGCACGTTGTAAGAATCTATAATCTCCATGTAAGCTGTCAATATAAATATCAACTGCTTTTAGGATATCATCGAATGTATATTTAGAGTTTTCTTTCATCCATCTTGTAAGTTTAATTTCACATGACTTTGGACTACCCATAGAACCAGCTTTTAACCCTTTCCATTTGTCTCTAAATAATTCAATTCTACCATCAATCTCTTGATTAATAGTTCTTTGTGATCTTTTAGTAGTCTTCTTAGAAGGCTCTAAAGCATCAGGTATTTCTACTGTTAAAAACTCTAATAGTTCTACAGATTTCTCCCTTAATATATATTTTGTCTTTTCTTCATCTGTTATAATTTTTATTAGTTTTTCTCTTTGTAATTTTTGTAAGTCTATATTAGCTATATTAACTTCTTTCTCTTCAAATAAGTTATATAGAAATAAGAGATCTTCTACAGAAATATTGAAATCATTTAGTACAGTAAAATTTAGTACTAAGTTTTTTCTCATTCAATATATTTAAAATTCATTTAATTTTTCGTCTATTAATGATTCAGATAATTCTTTATCGATCATACCATCACCTTTACAAAATCTGCATAGTTTAAGATACTTTCCTTTAATTACTTCTTCACCAACCCCTAGACAATTGGGGCATTCTACTAGTTTACTCATTATTTAATATTTCTAAAGATTCATATAAAGCACTCTCTAATGCAGATTCATAATTAAGAAACTTTCTCATAGGATTATCAGTAATATCAAATGAAATTAAAGGTACATATGTACCATCTAATTCAACATCTGTACCTATATAATGTATTTCATAATCCCATTCAATACCTTCTTCATCATCAATAAAATCATCTATTTTGATATGAATATTATGAACTTTTCTTAACCATCTTTGTAATAATGATTGACTATGTCTTAATAACCATGTATCTGGGCTTAATAATAACGTATCTCTTTGAACATTAAACATCTCAGATCTATCTTCTAAATCAAAAATGTGATTAAAGACATCAAGTTCTATATTAAGTCCCTTTTTCTTAGCTAATTTAGCTGTGTCAAATGTTATTAATTGTTCTTTCATAATTATAAATAGATTAAAAATACCATAGTAATATTTGGATAAAACCTCTTTAATTCATTAGTTAAATGTTGATTAAATATTGGTTTCTCTTCTTCTGTTTTTAAACCCTCTATTTCATAAAAATGATTTAAAGAATTAAACTTTCCATAAAGTTCTATACTTCCTTCATTAGTATATACTCCAACTGTTCCATCGTTCATTTTAATAGTAATTTCTGTATTTGGATATAAATCTAATAATGTAGGTGGTTTTTCTGGTACTATAACTAATGTACTTAATTTATTTACACTTGGTATTAACATAATTTAATTAATTTAATGAATTAATAATTTTATTACAATCATCTATATAATATTGATAATTTATATCATATTCTTCTTTAATGAAGTTATTAAATAGTTTACATTTCCATCCTGATTCTATATTAGTTTCTCTGTCACTAGGGTCTACTAATGTTTCATCATCTATAATGTCAAAGATATTACCTTGTGTAGCATCTACAGTCATACGATGTTTATCAGTTTGTGTAAGATAATTTTTTTCTAATGGTTCTAATATTTTTATTAGTTCTACTCCTGAATCAGATATATAATATCTATTCATTTTATTTAGAGTTTCTTCTATAATATTACTACCTATTATCTTTCTACTTGTTAATCTATTAGTACCTTTCATTTTAGAACCAATACAAAAATCATATACACCATATGTTTTACCAAATGTATAATCAACTTTATCTAATAGATGAGAATGTATTGTATCTTCTACTGATATATTGTTTATAAAGTAATTAGCTAATGCTAATGGTACAATACGTTTACTATGATTTTTATGATAATCTCTATCTATTTCAAAGCATCCTTTAAACTTAATATAATCACCTTTAATAATATTAATATAATTATTAACATCTTTAGCAATAATTTTTTCACATACTTGAACTTCTAATGGTATATTTACAATGGATTCCGTAAGCTTACAAGCTTCTTCTAAATCTTTCAATTTATTTCTTGGAATTCTATACATTGCTCCATCAGTATTTTCAAATATAATTTGAGCATCTGGTATAACATCAAATACTTTTTCAGTAAGTAATGTTAATATTAACTGACCATTAATACAGATTGCTAATTGCCATTTAGGGTCATATAAGAAAGCATTTTTATCTTTACTTAAACCATAACTTCCATTAAGAATAATTTTTAATACATAATTTCTAGGGTCACTTTTAGGAAACTCTTTTCTTTTATCATAAAAACCTTCATATAATTCATTAAATACTTTAGCTGGAATATGTTCAGGATGTAAACCATTTCTAAAAGACAAATGTGGATAATAGGATGCAAAATCTACATCTACTAATATATAATCATCATCTGATTCATAAATACCTGGTTTACCAAAGGAATGTAATCCTCCCTCAGCATATTCTCTCACTACATTTTTATATTTAGTTGAAAAACTAATAGTATGTAGTTTTGCTTTTTCAATAGACATTTCAGAAGTATCAATCCAATTATATGATTTAAATCTTCTTAATGTGTCTTTATTTACTGAATCATTAAATTCAATATAATCAAATAATATATCTGTAACAGGAAAAGTATCACGATATGTTCTTAAAGCTTTAATATCTTTAACAGACATACCCATTTCTTTAGCAAGATATTTACTAAAGATTTCTTTACTCATCTTTATTTCAGAAGCATTAATTAAATTAAGCTGTTCAAAATCTGAATAGAACTGTCTTATTTCAATATGTTTCTTACTTTTGTTAAAGAACTCTTGTGTAGCTATAATATCGTTTCTACAATATAATATAGTTAAGTCTTTTTCTTCATCATTTAAAATACTACCAACTTTATAAGGTAAATCTGCTACATTTGGCATTCTCATAGCAAACTCTAACCATTTTAAACTAGTAGACTTATTCTTATTATCATAATGCCATATCTTAAATAAGTCTAATTGAGGTATTTTAGTTTGGTTATCCCATATACTTGAATACTTATTATTAATAACTATTTTAACTACTTCATATATTTGTTCAGAAGACCAGTCATCATTATTTTTTAATACAGTATGGTGTAATATAGGATAATCGAAATTTATATTATTAAAACCAACTAACATTAAGTTAGGTTGCTTTAAGAACAATCTCAATTGTTTTAAATCATTCTTTCTATCACTAATTTCAAACTCATAATATTCATCTGAATTTATAGGTTTAAATGTAGCTAAGAAAAAATTAGGGTATGTTTCTAAATCATAGATACATATCATTGTGTCTGTTTTTCATCATCATCATTTTCATTAATTTAATAAGTTTGCCTAACTTATCATTACCTCTAAGGACTAGAGTCTACCGTTAAAATATATCATAAGTTTTTACCTCTTTTTTTAAAATAAGTAAAATAGTGCCTGCATTTAAACAGCTTAATAAAAACCCTAATGTAAAAATAGTGTACACCCCATTAATTGGCATACATTTAACTTTATATGTAATACCAGAAGAATAGACCTTATCTACAGTTTCTATATGATTACTTCTTTCACTTTTAAATTTAAAACCTGGTATAATATCGTTCTTAGTATATTTCATAAGTTCCTGATTTTAGTAATTTAAGACGTGTTACACCGTCCGTTAATATCCCAGACTTATTATTAATTTTAAAACACCAACTTTTACTATATCCTAATCTATTTGATATACTGTATCCAGTTCTTTGATCTTGACATATAAAATATAGTCCACCTTGTTTATTTAGTTTACCATCTTTTATAATCGTAATATCAATCTTACAGGTAATAGCTTTACCTATCATCCTGTCTAATATTTCTTCAGTATATATCATAATCTTCGCCTATTTTTATAAGTTTAACTTCTTTAACAAATAAAGTAAATTTATTTTTAATATCATCATCACCTTTTTTCAATACTTGTATTGTAAGACCTCCAGACATTGTATCTATATTAGTCTCTTGATTTATTAAATAAACTACTTTATTTAGTAGATTATATTCGTGAATATATTTAGCTTTACTAATAACTCTAAAATATTTCATATGTTTTCTTTTTAGGTAAAGATACTATCTTATAAGTGTTATTATCTATACAACGTATTAAACTTGTTATACTAATTGGAAAAGGTTTATAAGTACTAGATCCTGTTTGAACAATTATAAAATCTATTTTATTTTTACTAACTATTTTATAGTTAGGTGTATGATTATTAGCAGTAACAGTAAATACTGCACCAATATAATCTTTAGGTTCTTTAAAATATTTCATAGTTCTTTCTTTTTGAATTAACTTCTGGTGGTTTTGGAAAGTTGTAATAATCGTTATCAAATTGTCTTTTTAAACCTCGATAATCTGTATTATTGACTGTAGATCCATCACTATCTTTAATAATATACATATTATTATTTAAAGAAAAGATAACTCTATAACAACCACTACGTTGAAAAACTTGTCCTACTTTAAAATTATATTTTTTATCTTCCATAATTAAAATGTTTCATAATTTGTATTATTAAAATAATCTTTAAATTTAATACATTTATATGTTTTAGGTCGTGATTCATAATAATTTGCTGCTGAATATGTATTAAACCTTTGTTGAATTAGATGGCACATACCTTTAAATGTAAAACCTTGTCTTTTATATTTTCCTTCCCAAGGCATCCTACCTGATAAATCATTTACCTCATAAGGAAATTTAAAGGAAAATAATTTTATAGCTTCTTCTTTACTTTCACAAATAATTGCTATTTCTAAATTATCTTCGAGCTTTTTTAAAGCTAATAATTTATCTTTCATATGTAATAATTTTAAAACAAATAGGGATATTTCTACCCCTATTTCTTAATTATAATAATATATTTTTTAATCTGCAGCTAATAATTCAGCAATCTTTTTCAAATCTGTTGCTAATTTAGCTTCAGCTGATAGATTTGCTTCTAATAGAGCTTTGGTTTGTTGTAATTTAACTAGTTCAGCTTTGTTTGCAACAATTGCTATTCTAGTTTTAATATCTTCATTCCATTGTCCTGCAGTACAACCATCTAATTTAAATGGATATTTTTTAATATCAATACCTAATGCTTCAGCTGATGCTTTATAAGCATTTGCTTTACCATTAACACTTGAATGTGCTGCAATTAGAGTTGATACTGATTCAATTTTATCAATTTCATCAAATCCACTTAATACTTTACCTTTAGTAGAATTTTCAACTGGACCATTGCCACTTAATTGTTTAATCTTTTCTACTACTAATTTTAACATTCCTGGAATGTCTTTTTGAGTGTAAGATGCTAAATCTTTTGCTGTTTCTGTACTAACTCCTGTTTCTTTTTTTTTCATGATTGTTACTTAATTTAATTTAATTATTATGGTTAATTGTGAAATTTGCATATTTTTTAATCAAATTTTGATTATCATATATGTCTCTTAATTTTCTATAATCTAATTTACAAATTATCATGCACATGGCACTTCCATTTGTATTAGTGTAATACATAGATTGAAATGAAATCTTAAAAGGTTTAAGAACTTTACGTATATGTTTACTATGTTCAATTTTAATATCCATAGTAAACATATATTTACCATAGTAATGTATTACTTTATATAAAGTATAAGCTAATTGTTCTTCAGTCATACCTATCATAAACTGAGCATTACCAATTGAATACATTTGACAGTTATGGAATGGACTTCTATGAATATCAAAACCTTTTGTATATCCAAGTCCTTTTACTCTGTACTGAACATAAAAGCTAGTATTACTAAGTCTAGGGGACATTGTTAAGTCATACATCATTATATACTGAAGTATTTAGCACCCAAATCATGTTGAATACATTTTAAATCCTCAATAACAATATGGGCTTTCTTACCTTTAAGAAATATATCTGTTAACTGCTGAACAATTGTTGTTTTATCATGAAACATAAATGTTACTTGATGTGATTGTGCTTTGTTTTTAAGTAGACGCTCTACTTTATCTTGCAAACTTACTCTTATTCGGTTGGCAGGATGGAATTGTGGTTTATTCACTTTTTATTTTTCTTATTATTAATCTCATTAAAGCATCAATAGGTATAGAACTATATCCTAATCCTTTAATATCATTAATAGACAAACAAGGTTTATTCATTAATATATATTCTTCAGCACTTTTTTTACTTGAAAATGAAAGAGATGGTTTATTTTTTTCGTAATATTCAGAAGCTATTTGCCTACAAGAAACTTTATTATTTATATCATTAAATGGAGAAGATATTATATAAAACTCATCATTTTTAATTATATCAACACAGTCTTCTGTTGTGAATAATGGTTTTTTAGATTTAAGTAAATTAGATAAATCTATAGTCCCAAGAATTTCAAATGGTGAAATTTTTATACGATTATCTATAGGGTCAATAAATATATTGTGAATGGTGTATTTACCAATAGCACAGTATAATTCATCTTTAACAGTAAATACTTCATTATCTGACAATCTCTTAACTTGCCAAATAACTTTTTGTAAATTATTAGAAAATCTTATTTCTAATATTTCATAATCTTTCTCTACAACTTCTTCCCAAAATTCTGGATAAGTCATAGGATATTTAATTCTAAATGAACTGTCACCTTTAGGCATATAAGTAATAGAGTTACCTACAGAAGAAGTAAATACAGTTGATTCTATAATTACTGTACCTAACTCAGGACTACCTGGATAGGTTTTAATGAGTTTAAATTTTTTCATTTAAATATATTTTTAAGTTGTTTATACTATTTTATATAATAATATAAAATCTTCTTATTGGGCTCGAACCAATAACTCCAAACCTGTTTTAAAAGGGTATTCTAACCAATTTTGCTATTATAGGATAAAGAAGATTTTATTTTTTACCATATTCGTTCATATTTTAATTTTGGTACAGACATATGGTTTCTTTTATACTTGATTATAGTATTAGTACATTCTTCTATATTATTATGTCTACATACATTAAATTTAAACCATTCTGATGTTAAATCCCCATACTTATTAAAATGTATAAATTTAGGTATAAAAAATAACTTTCTTGTTTTTACATAGTAATGGCCACTCTTTGTAGTATTTCTGTAGATGAAGAATCTTCTTCTAAAAATATTTAGAGTACGTATTCTAAATAATAATGTTCTTATTAATTCGTTCATTTTCTTACTCTATTTTTTAATATTCTTATGTAATTCTTCTCTTTAAACGTTGCTACTTTATAAAACTTTCTAAGCCCTTTATAATGTTCAACCATAATAACTTCTCCTTTAGGTGTTTTAAGTCGTTTAATACGACCAGTTAAATACTCACTACAAGGATGTGGTTTCTTATAATCTTCATATTTTGATAGTAGCACTAACATAATTATGAATGCTAATATTAAAATTGGTGTCATATCTTTTTTATTATAGTTTTTCTTCGCTCAATTCTGTTATAAGTAACTTGTCTTTCAAAGAGACTGTAACCATCTGCTTGTTCATCAAATATCTCTTCAACAGATACTATTTCATCTACTGAATAACAATGATTGATTATTATAGCATATTCACCTATTGAGAATTTCATATTCTATGATTTTATGAAATAGCTATATATAAAATAAAATATATATTATTTCTTTTGGTTCTTTTCTTTGTTGACTATTAAATAAAAAATATAAAAGCTTTGTTTATCTCACCCATTGTGTATTCCTGATCTACTAGAAGTCACCCTAGAATACTTTTTCCATAATATACTTATCTAGCAAGTATATTTTTTGTGATGCAGGTATAATTTAACCAGGTTACCTCTTAATCTGGACTTTTATATTTTTGTATTAATAATAAGTTTTTCGGGTCTTTCAGGGATACTCTTACTTTAAATATGATATTGGGGTTATCCCTTACACATAGCCAATATCGTACAGAGCTTTACTACTTATTATTAAATACTTCTCTTTTTTAGTTAAAATAAAGCATTCTAAGACACAATATTATATGGTCTGGATATCATATATCATTTACATATAATAATAGAGTCAGAATATCTTAAAATGCTTTAAAATTATATAGTTAGTTATATTTTATGCTTCAAAGTTTTAATTACTACTTGTGGAACAGGGTTTTTAATATATCTGTTCTTAACTTGACCGCTTTTAGTGGTATATTGTCCAACTAAGATTTTAGCTGGCTCTGATGTAATATTTTGTAATCTCATTCTATCGTCTTTTATGTTTTTAGAAAGAGAATATGACCTTGGTACATGTCATGCCTCATATAATCCTTGATACTCTAACTAGTATGTTAGTATATAATTATATGTTATCATATTCTCTTTGTATATTTATAATTTAATATGTTATAATACCTATATAAAAACATAATAATGCTGATATAAAGTATATTATAACTTTTAATACTGGTCTAGTTGTTGTATATGTATAATAACTCAAAATAATCATTAAATTATCCCAAACATTATACAAACATACAACACCTATTACTAAAAATAATACAGATAGTGCTCCCATTATTCTTATTTTTCAAAGTCAAAAGATCCTAAATCAAATGTAGGATCAGTTACTACTACTCCGTTAATTACTTGAAAATGTGCTTTCATGATAATGCAAATCCTTTAGTAGTTGCAAACCTGCAATGACTATTTTTCATAGCCCTATATATTTTGTCAGTGCTTTTAAAGGTTTTAACACCTTTATTACTTCTTGTTTTACCATAACTATGTCCTGTTGGAATAAGTTGTTGGTCTTTACGATTGAATAAATTCATTGCCATTCCTATGAATGCAAGTACTGCTAATTTAAAATAGTTTTTCATGATTGTAATTGTTTAATTAATTTAGGTTAATGTAAAAAGGGGAGTCGAACCCCTATTACTGTTACTCATACTTTACATTACTCGTTTAGAGTATTGTTATTTGTGGACCTGCGCGGAGTCGAACCGCGGTATCCCAACATATTTCATAATAATTCTTATACAGCTTCACGTTTGTTTAAATTCTTTACGCTAGAGTAGGAACGATTGGATTACAATCGAATCTCCACCACTTGGTTTTTGTAGAACCTAGAAACTAGTGTTGCCTTTGTTTTTATTGCTTAGGCTGCAAATGCTAACTCAACAGTTAACTCATCAGAACCTTGTTCTGCAGTTACTGTATTATTAAGTATAGAATGAACCACACTCATGTTAGCGACGATTTGATCTGTGTTGTTTCCATTTAAGAAAATTCACCTTAGTTTACAGTTATCTCTCTGGCTGTTCATTATTAATCTACATATCAAGGCATTCCAGTCAAGCCCATATTGTTTAAGATATAATTAATAATCCTACTATACAGTTAATAACAATCCAAAAGGCAGCTATTATCCATAAATAAATAGGATCAGTATTAAATTTTTTTTCAAGTATATTATAAATAGTTACTATAGGTATGAATATATATAGTATAGTAATTATTATTATAATAATTGTTATAAACATAAATTTTAATTCATTCATAATATTTGGTTTAATTAGTTAAATTAAAAACACTTATTATTTATTACAATTTCAAAGGACTAGTTTAGCGGAGTGTGTATCCTTTTTGCTCTAGTAGTAATATAGTTATAATAAGTGTTTTATGATAAAAAACTCTTTGTCCTATCAGGGAATATAAATATACAGTGGTCCTGTTATTATGTTCCTGTACTTATATCTTTAAATAAACATCACTGCTGATACAGTTTTATAATAATACTACTACCCTTATATCCACTGTAGTAAACCTAATTTTAAGGCGGGATTATGTGTGTTTTTATTTTGTTTATCTTTAAGCAAAGAGTTAGTCTATTTAATGTTATCAAGTGGGTAAGCATCTAAAATTGAAGATTTACTTACTGTAATTGTAACATCTCCATCATCGTAGTTATCTATAAAACTAAGTGTTTCATTAGTGTTATTTTCTGAAACTCTCATTTTACTGTTTAGAAATGCTTGATCTAATGCTTTTGTTACATGAAGTTTAGCAAGCTCGGTAGCTACATTGATTACCAATAATTGTAATCCTTCAGGTGTTAAAGGCGAAGAAAAATTTTTAGCCTCTTCTATTAGTAGTTGTTCTACTGTCGGTATCATAATTAAATTTTTATGTTGTATTGTTATAATATAAATAGCTGCAGTCATGATTTGCTATTTAACCCTACTACACACAATTAAGTCCGTAAGGCACTATTTATATTAATATTATATAAAAAAAGAGAACTTTACTCAATATAAAAATACTTCAGTTTAATATACCTTTAAAGCTCTCTCTTTTGCATTCTAAACTTTCACAAGGTCGCACCCTGTTATTTTTAGTGCGTATAAAGATAATCAGATGGTATCTAATAATATATCTATAATAAATTATAAATATAGTATATCAACAATGGATTATATATTTATGTACACTAATCACCTGCAATTAGATAAAAGTTTACATCTTTATAATTGTATTGTAATCTTTGTACCTTTAGGATATATACTTTTTAATAGATATACAGCCTTTATATATTTTCTATAAGCTAATTCATCTTCTAATAATACTTTCCAAGTTCTATTAGTTATTTGTCTATATGGACCAAAACACTTAGATACCATTGTTAATGAATTCTTTAAATGCTTATCATCCATATCTTTTACAAGTAAATTATCTAACCATAATAGAGACTTTCTAATCTCTATATATGTTGTAGCTTTCTTTACTTCGTTACATTCTGTTGTAACAATAATTAACCCAAATTTACAGGTTAATTCAACTTCTTCTTTTACTATTTCTATAGTATGATATAAACCTTTTATAATATTTATTTTCATGTGATTGTGATTTAAGTTATTTAATTATTATTTTATGTTATATTACACCCCTCTAATATATAATCAAGAGTAATATTTTTACCACCATCAGTTGTTGAAGGTGTTATAAATTTAACAGCCCATCCCTCATTAAGATACTTGTTTAATTTATCTATAACTCGTTCAGTATTAGATCATTCATGAGGATATATTCTAATCATTATTTGTTTTTTCATAATTTTAAATGTTTAATTATATATGTAAAACTAAAAAGGTGCTGTTGTCACACCCTTAATATATTTAGATTTCATAGTCTTATATTTTATTAAAATTCTCACAAGGTTGCACCTTGAATATAATTTTCAGATTAGTGGTCTTAATAATTATACCTTCTCATGGTTTTTGGGTATAGTCACATACTAAAGAACTACCAATAGTAATTAGCTAACTTCCAACCCTCACATGTTACTAATTATCATCCCTGCAATTGGATGAGAGTTTTATTATTTAATTGGTTTAAACCAATTTGCTGGTAATGATTTAGTATAAGAGTGTGTTGATTTAATTTCTTCTAACTCTAATAATACAGATGGACAACCTCCTCCAAAATAATGTATATCTTTAATAGTATATATTTTATTAGGTTTAAGTGTTACAAATGTATGTTCTTTTTTATTATAATAACAATTACAAGGTGCACTACAAGGATTATAATGTAGTTTAATTTTATCACCTATACTATAACTTTTATGTTCAAAGTTATTATGTAGTTGATTATCTATGTCCCTATACTCATCTAAGTTTTCCTTTGTTGGATTATTTATTTGATATAGTCTTTTTAAATCTGATCGTATCATAATATTTTATTTATATTGTTAAACCTGACATATTAAATCTTATTAGAAGTTTTATCGCATAACCTTATTCTCTTCTTATTTTATTTACTTAACTTTAGGCTTTTATTTACTCTTCCTAAAGACGTATAACTGTTATTTTATAAGTAAGTTTATTTGTTCTAATATGTTTCGTCTTAGCCTAATCATAGGTTATATGTTTATAGTCTTCTAAGATGACTTAATTGTAATAGCTATAGTATTAATTGATTAGTTAGTTTTAAAGGGAAATATATAAGTGAAAAGGTTGATTAGTAGCTCTAACTACATTCACAACCCTTCACTTATGTACCACAATCACGTATTAGCACAATAGTCAGTGTACTTATAAGTTAATTGTGTTGTTGACTACTCGTCTAATAAGATTATACCTGAGCAAGTGTAGCTCCTATAAGTATAGTCTAAGATATAGACAGTTTAAGTGTAGTCTTGTTTAGTGATGTATATGTTGCATATGTTATGTCAAGATAATATCACTACGTTAAAAAAAGAACAGTCTGTTAAGACTGTCCTGTACTATTACACTGATTCCTTAACCTCTGTTTGGTCAACTTTGGTAACAATCTCTTCAGCATCCCAACTACCTAATGCTTCTAATATTGCTTTATGGTCTGTTGGTAATCCTTGTAAGTGAGACATACGTGCAAATACTACCTTTTCACCTGGATTAGTAGTACTCTCAACTCTACTCAATGTAGATAGGTACGATTCACCAGTGTTAAAGGTTTGTCCACTCTCTTCCATACGAGTTAGTGTAGCCTTAGCAATGGAAACTGTTATGGGTAACTTTACACCATTGTCCTCCATTTCAGCGTTGGCAATCTTATAGAACTTCTTAGTTCCCTCAGCATTTGTATACTCAAGCCACTTATCACTTGGTATTGCTTTTAGCGTCAATCCGCCGATTTTCTCAATTAATCCTGTAAAAGGATTTAGTTTATTTACAAACATATGATTGGTTTTAAAGCAAAGCACCATAGGGGTACCCGCAAAATTAAAAAAGAGTGGGGGATGAATTTTATAATAGATCACTCACCCATTAATAAAAAAAATATTTTTTAAAAAAAGTAGTAAAAAATTAGGATATATGGATTATTTATTGTATCTTTGCATAAATATTAAAATATATGAAATTAGATTTTCAAGAATTTGGTAAACATGCTATGAGTAAAAGTATGCATATAGCTATAGAGCATTTATTTAGAAATGGAGAGATATCAGTATCTGAATACACCTTATATATATTAGATGAAACAAATACCTATAGACCTAAATTAATTAAAGATGAATAAAAAAACAGAAGAAGTTATTATAGAAAAGTATAACATTTTAGATATTGTATTAGTAGAAGAATATCTTCGTAAAATAGTAGAGGATGTATTTAAAGATTATAAAGATCCTACTGAACATATGACTATTGGACAGAAGAAACTATTTGATAAAGCATTTAAGAAATTAGTTAAAGAACAATATGATAAAAAATAATGGAAGAATTACAAGAAATACCCTTAGAGATATTTAAACCTATCACAATTAAGATAAGACTTAATGGTTGGGCTAATAGAGGAGATGGTAAGTATGTTATATCATGGTTTGATAATACATTAAAGGTATTAGATTATGATGTTTTACAATACTATGAATATGATTTTAACTTGGCTTTACAACAAGTAGCTGAGATATATAAACGTAATCAGAAGAGTATAAAAAGTATTAAATTAAGTACAATATAAGCAATTAGCTATATTATATTAACAATTTTGCACCGTAGGCAGTTGACAGGGAATTTCGCTACACTATGGACACTGAGAGGGGAGTAGTGACCCCTCTTACCTAAAACTAAAAAGATATGAATGAAGTAACATTAGTAGGTTGGAAAAACCTAGCAATACAAAGAATTGATCTAAGATATCCTAAAATAGATTTAATGGTATACCCACCAAATTCAATTGGAGGAATTGGAACTATAATGTTAACTACACTTATCCATAATAAAGATAAGTCTAGATTAGTATTAATAGATGATACTTTTAAATATAATACAAGTACAGATATATGGGATATATTAGATAAATTTAAACAAAGATTTATAAGTAGATGTGAATTAAATAAAGAGAGTTATATATTTAATAAAGAGACAAGTGTATATGAGCCTTATGGAAGATAATAATTGGGAAGATCAGAGGTCATCTATGTTTGATGCATGGAGAAGAAAAGAGGATATAAAACAAAAAAATTGTAATCATCAATGGAATACAGTTGAACCTATTTACTGTTTAAAATGCTCATTTAAAAAAATAAATGTAAAATAAATACGATTTTATTAGGAATTGTCATTTTTATTTCGTACCTTTGCATAAGTTTACAAAATAGCAACAAAGAAAGTAACAAAGAAATATAGTTATAATGAAAGAAACAAGAGATTTAACAGAAGAAGAGATTGAGCATGTAGGGATGTTTTTAGAGTATACTAAGAATGTAGCATCTATTGCAATGAAAGCTCCAGTAAGAGTATCACATTCTTTAGGAGATTTAACAATACATTTTTATATTGAAATCAATAGTCCACTAAACAATAAGTAATGACAAACGAAGAAGATGCAGTATTTAATAAGTATTTAACAATTAAACAAGATCTTATTAATAATCTTGATGAAGTATTCAATAAACAACATACATACACTCACAAGTACAGAGGTAATCTTATAACAGATATAAACGTATCACTTGATTATGGAGCTAATAACGAAAAGATTATACAGATATTTGTAAGGAATAACAATAAATGGATTAGAGATAGATTATCAATATTTGGAGGAAGAATTTATGATAGTGAAATTAAAACAAACATATTATACAATGAGTAGAAAGGAAGAATTATTACAAGACCACGTTTATATAGTAGGTGGTAAAGTACAGGAGAACGTAGATGCACCAAACGGAATAGTATTTAAAGATGAAATTGAATCAATGCAACAAGAGTTGTTAACATTTACAATGGAACATTTAATATCTACTCTAATAGATGTAGAGAAAACGTATCCAAAAGAAGATACAATGAATATTAAATTAACTACAGACTTTGTAGTTATGAGAAGAGAAGATTTTGATGAGTTGTATAGAGAAGATGATATTAATAAATATCCAGAAACATTAACTAATTGTGACTCACAAGACAATGAGTAATTTCATGACAAAGGGGAGTCGTAAAGCAGAAGTAGCTGAGAGAAGACAAGTTAAACACCATATCAAGTATATGTACAAGATTATGGATGAGATTAAATTGATAGCTAAGGATATTCATAAATCAGGAGTAGAGTGGACTGAAGATAATATAGAGGATGTAGCATCAGAGTTTACAGAATTAAAGATTGCTGATATGGAGAAGTTTCTACTATTAGGTAACCTACAAATGTTGAAAGATGAAAAATAAATTTTATTTAAATGGTATACCAGTTTATAGGATTATACTAGAAGATAATAAGAGAAAATATAGATTGTATGAAGATGTTGATACAGGCTCTATATTAATAACATCAGGTAAAAATTCTGAAATAATGGATTGGCAGCTTGTATTAGAAGTTATACAGTCTGATTTTAGTAAATCAGTTAAATCTTTATCTAAAGTTAATGAATCATTAGAAATTATAGTATAATGAAATTAAATCAGATAACGATAAGTAATGTTAAATCCTTTATAGAGGGGTACTCAAAAGAGTTTTATAATAGATTAATAGGATTACCTATTCATATACAAGAGCAGGTATCTTATAGGCACTTAAAATGTAAAGATGATTGTATACCTCAAGAAGGTTGTATTCATTGTGGATGTGATCCAATAGGTAAACATTTTACAAACAAATCATGTAATGGTGGAGAGAGATTTCCAGATTTGATGAATAATGAAGAATGGGAAGAATTTAAAAAGACTTTAGATGAAAATGAATTACATTAGAAAAGAAGCAAACCTAACCTCTCTATTAAATGAAATAGAAACTTTTGAAGAAGGTATGGTTAAATTTATTGACAAACATCCTAATTATAAATATAATCTAAAGTTAGAGCGAAGTGAGCTAGAAAGCGAATGGGTAGTCAATGTAAATATAGAGAAAGATGAACCAGAAAATATTACTATTACTTAACCAACTACTAGAACATGTGACTTATTATAATAAGCTATCACCTTTTCCAGTATTCGATACAGAGTATGTAAACGATATAAAATTAAAAATAGATAAGATGAATACTAATAAAATAAACTATGATGAACTGCCAGTAGTTGCGTGTAATCATTGTATGAGTTTATGGATAGAAAATGATGAGCTTGAAAATGATGTCTGCATGAGATGTGGAGCAGTTAACGATATAGCAATATTCAATGATATAGACCATTATTTAAACGTAAAAGATGCCAAGCAAAACGCAGAAGACTAAAGAAGCAAATGCTAATATATACATTAAAGATTTATTCTTTAGGTGGTTAGAGATTACAAGTTTCTTACATGGCTTAACTAAGCAACAGAAGCATGTATTAAGTCTTTTCTTATACCATCATTATAAGTTAAAGCAAGAGATTTCCAATAATAGATTACTATGGAAGTTAGTCTTTGATTATGATATTAAGCATCAAATAAAGGAAGAACTGAAAATAAAAGATTCAGTACTCCAGAACATACTTTCTAAATTCAGGAAACTGGGGATTATTACAGACAATGTTATATCCCCTGTTTTCATACCAGATTTAGAAAAAGAAACAACTAACTTTAAAATAATATTTAACTTTAACATTATACATGATTAACATTGATAAAAATAAAGTAGATATATTGATACATAAGTTTGGATTAAAATATCACATGTCAGATAAGGATATAAAAAGATTAGTAGAATCACCATATGAATTTACATATGAAGAAATAAGGAAGTTGGACTTAACTACTGTGAGTACAGAAGAACAACTAAAAAGTTTAAAGACTAACTTCCTTTATAAATCATTTGGAAAGATATATGTAAGTTTTACAGAAATAGAAAGAAATATTAAGCAGATTAAAGCAAGAAGTAAATGGAAGAAATAACAAATTTAACACAGGATGATGTATTAGGTCTTATAACAGACTTTCCAGTACAGCCTAGACATAGTAAAGTAATTATTACTATCAACACAGAAGATGTGGATGGTGAATTAGTACTAGAGAGTAATTCATTCTCAGAAGTACAATATGTAATGGCTAGTGGACCACATTGTCTTGATCTTAAACCAGGTCAGAAAGTAATACTAGATATTGAGAAGATGTTAGTATATGAGCAATCAGAAACTAACTCTTATGAGAAGATTAGTAGAATTAAGATTAAACCAGTAGAGGTTGACGGGAAAATGTATGCCCTAGTAAATGATACAGTAATTGATTCAATAGATAATAGATAATGGAAATATTAGAAAATATTTATATAGATTGGTGTGGTCCATACGTAGGAGTTTTATTAGGCTTTGAATATGAACCATTAATTATAGTAAAAAATGAGGATACAGGAGAAATATTAAACTTCAAAATATTTTCATTAGGGTTTTTACTTTTTAGAATAGATTTATTAATAAAAATAGAAGAAGAATAATTATGAACACAGAACAAGCATTACAAGTATTAAAACAAGCTATTGATTTAGCTGTAGGAGCAGGATCATTTAAATCTGCTCAGGATGTATCAACTATTGCTATGGCAATGGAAACGGTACTAAAAGAATTTCAAGGATCTGCAGAATTGGTTAATAAAGAACCACAGTCTAAAAAGAAATAATGAAATTATTTGAAATGAAAAATTGGCAGTTAACAATCTCCTCAGAAGTGTGGGGATTGTCTGCGTTTAAGACACTTTTAGATAGAGATAAATCTAAAGGTAAAACACGAGCTAATGCTGAGATGTTATTTGTATTCTATTACTGTGATATTAAATCTGATTATTTAACAATAGCAGATAATTTAAGGACAGAAGAACTTATACATGATATACCAGACTTAGATGATAAATGGGTTATAGATGAAGCAATGCAAGATGCTATTGATTTATATAAAAGGATAAGTCAAACTGTTATTGGAAAGCTTTATAAACAATCATTACAATCAGCAACAGATGTAGGTAACTACTTAGAAAATACTGCTGAATTATTAAACGAAAGAGATAATCAAGGTAAACCTATTACTAAGATTGCGGATATAACTAGAGGCCTAAAGGATGTTAAGTTTATTATGCGTGACCTAAAGGCCGCTGAGAAAGAACTTATTAAAGAACAGGAAGATAATGAAAACAAGAAAAGTGGGTCAAGAGCCTTTAATCAATTTGAAGACGGTTTCCACTAATATAAAACATTCCATTTTATATTTAACTAAAAATATAATAAATCAAAAAATATATATTGGAGTTCATTCTACATATAATATTAATGATGGGTATCTTGGCTCTGGTAAATTATTAAAAAAAAGCTGTTAAAAAACATGGTAGACATAATTTTAGAAGATATATATTACAAATATCTCTTGATATTGATTTTATATATAATTTAGAAAATAAAATTGTAACCCAATTATTTGTAGAAAAAGATTTTAATTATAATCTTGAGATAGGTGGTAATAAAGTTGCACACAGTATATCTACAAAAAATAAAATAGGACTAGCGCATAAAGGAATACCAGTTCCTAAAGAATTACGAAAAATATGGTCAGATTTAAAAAAGAATAAAGGTCTTTTGTCTGACAATAATAACTCTAAAAAAGTAATAAATTTAGATACTAATATAGTTTTTAACAGTGTTAAAGAGGCTGCTATATTTGAAAATAAAAATTATTCTACTTTTAAATGGGCTGTAAAGCATAAGAAGACCTTTAATTATAAATTTATATAAATGGATTCGAGCAAAGAAATTAAACTAGGAAATGATGTTAGGGATAAACTAATGTTGGGTATTAATAAGTTAGCATCAGTAGTATTAACTACAATGGGGCCATCTGGTAGTACTGTTATTATAGCAGATGAATATGGTGATCCATATATAACTAAAGACGGTGTATCTGTTTCTAACTATATTAAACTAGAAGACCCAGTAGAGAATATTGCTGCTACTTTATTAAAACAGGTAGCACAAAATACAGTTGAACAGGCAGGAGATGGTACAACTACCTCTATTTGTCTAGCACAGTCACTAATTACTGAAGGGTATAAATTATTAGGTAAGGGAGAATCTTATAATGATTTAAAGGTTGAGTTAGAGAAATTAGAAGAGTACACAGTTAATAATCTTGCCTGTGCTTCTAAAGAATTAAAGAATAAAAATATAGTTGACGTAGCTACTATCTCATCTAATAATGATGGAGTTATTGGTGATATTATTCAGAAAGCATATAATCATTCTACCATAGTTAAAGTTCAAGAAGGTAATAGTAATCTAGATGAATTAACTCTTATAAATGGTATGGAATTAGATACTAGTTATATTGATAATGCCTTTATAAATAAACCTCATCAACAAGCTGTAGAGCATACAGAACCCTTGGTAATGCTAGTAGATGGGAAATTAGAGTCATTGGATAACATTAAAAGAGTAATATTAGAAGTTAAGAGTAGGCCTATAGTTATTATAGCAGATCATTTTGGAGAACAAGTTCTTAAATTATTAAAAGAGAATTATAATAAAGGAGCTTTAAATGTTGTATTAGTTAAGTCTCCAGGATTTGCTAATCATAGAAAGAATCTAATGGATGATATAGCTGATTACACAGGAGCCACTGTACTTAATCCATCTACAACATATACTAATATAAATGTATTAGGTACACTAGATAGTATTTATATTACAAAGCATACGTGCACATTATTAAACGAAGGTAATTTATTAGCATCTAATGAAAAGTTAGCAAACTTAAAATCAACATTAGCTATATCTACAGATAGTAATGATATAGTATTATTACAACAACGTATAACTAATCTTACAGGTAAGGTTGCAATCATTAGAGTTGGTGGTAATTCTGAAGTGGAGATGAAAGAACGTAAGGATAGAATAGAAGATGCAGTATTAGCTGTCCAGTGTGGATTAGAAGAAGGAATTATTGAAGGGGGAGGAGTTGCACTATATAAGATAGCAAATACCTCAAAGAATAAATTTAAAGATTGTCTTCGTGATCCATTATATACAATACTAGAGAATGGTGCAGTTATAGATTTTGAAACGTCAATGTTTAAACAGAATATTATTGATCCATTAAAGGTTACTAGATGTGCATTACAAAATGCTATATCAGTATCTAAAACTATACTTAGTACTAAAGCTATTGTATTAAATGAAAGATTATGGAAGTAATAAGAGTAAAGACAAAATATATTAAACCAGATTATAATTTAAAAACTAAAGAGGAAAAAGAAAAGTTTGAAAATGATAATATAAAAATATATTTAGATAAGTATAATATACTAATTAATAAAAATGGACATTTTTACACTACTAAAGTAAATACAGGTAAACCATTATTAATATTAGAAATTCTTAGAGATTAATATTATGGAAATAAAGATGAATAAATTCCAGACCCCAATCAATGATGCTCTTAAAGAGTCTCTTCATAGTGAGGTGTGGGAGGATTTATTAGAATATATATCAACAGTAAAATTTATACAAAACTTAATTGCACCTGAAGAGAGTAGAGGGTTTATTAAAGATAGACCTAGAATGACCTATCTAAAGAATAACAAGAAAGTAGAGTATGAAGATGGTAGAAGAGAAATAGATATAACAAATCCACATATACTAGAAGATTTAGATTACTTTAGAGAAAGAGCTATATTCTTTGAGAAGAATGGTAGATACACTAATATCATACCTAATAGTAATCCTAAGTCTGAATATGCGGCATTTTGGAAAGAAGAACTAAGACGTTGGAAACATGGGTTGGTAAGAGATGAGGATGGTGAATGGATTCCTGGTGAATTATACTTCTATTGGAATTATGCACCTATATGGTTAGTAGAAAAAGCAGAAGGAAGTAAAAGTGATAAAGAAGGAGAAAGGATGCGTAAGTTTCCTAAACCTTGGTCAGGTGATTATTTATTCTTTCATTATGTATCTGCCGCTAAGAAGTTAGGTAGTCATGGTAAGTTATTAAAGACAAGGGGTATTGGTTTTAGTTTTAAAACAGCTGCTTGGAGTCCTAGAAACTTATATGTATATCCAGGATCTGGTAATCCAAACTTTCACTTAGCTTCTGAGAAAGGTTTCTTATCTGGAGATAAAGGTGTATGGGGTAAAGTACTAGATACATTAGACTGGATAGCAGATAATACTCCATTACCTCGTATGAGATTAGTGGATGGTAAAAAGGCTATGGAGATACAGCTTGGTTACTTAGATGAGTATGGAACAAGGAGAGGTTTCTTATCATCTATATTTGGCATATCATTAAAGGATAACCCAGATAAGGCTAGGGGTATACGTGGTAAACTAATACATTACGAGGAAGATGGTTTATTTCCTAACTTAGAAAAAGCTTGGAACGTAAATAGAAAAGCTGTGGAAGATGGAGGGGTAACCTTTGGGTTTATGTTAGCAGGTGGAACAGGTGGAGTTGAAGGTGCATCATTTGCAGGCTCAGAGAAACTATTCTATAGCCCTAATGCATATAATGTCTATGGTATACCTAATGTATACGATAGAAATACTAATGGAGATACAATATGTGGTTTCTTTTGGGGTGCTTATATGAATAGACATAATTGTTATGATATAGATACAGGAGAATCAGATGTAATTAAAGCTTTACTAGAAATACTAGAAGATAGGTTTATAGTAAAATATAGTTCATCAGATTCAAGAGCTATTACACAGAAGAAAGCAGAGGAATGTATTACACCTCAAGAGGCTGTAATGCGTACAGAAGGAACATTATTTCCTGTTGCTGATTTAAAAGAACATTTAGAAAGTATAGCTGTTAAGAAAGAAAGTTTTGTAGCAGAACATTATGTTGGTGATTTAGTCTATAACCCAGATGGTTCATTATCTTGGAAACCTAGAAGTGATATTTCACCTCTTAGATCATATGATATAGCTAGTGGAGATAGAACTGGTGCATTAGAAATATTTGAAATGCCTAGAAAGAATGCTAATGGTGATATAACTCGTGGTAGATACATCGCAGGAATTGACCCTATTGATGCTGATACAGGAGGTTCATTATTTAGTATCTTAGTTATGGATACATTTACTGATAGAATTGTAGCAGAGTATTCAGGTAGGCCTAGAACAGCTAATGAAGCATATGACTTAGCATTAAGAACATTACAGTTCTATGATGCAGAAGCAAACTATGAGAGTAACCTAAAAGGTTTATTTAGTTACTTTGATAGAAAGAATGCATTAAGATACTTATGTGATGTACCACAGATATTAAAAGATATGGACTTTGTAAAAGCTACAAATCTATATGGTAATAAAGCTAAAGGTACACATGCTAATGCATCTATAAATGGTTGGGGTAGATTACTACAAGCCGATTGGATGATTACTAAAGCACATGGAGATGATGAAGATGCTAGATTAAACTTACATAGGTTAAGAAGTCTAGGATATATTGAAGAGTGTATTAAGTGGAATTCTGATGGTAACTTTGATAGAGTATCAGCAGGAGGAATGTTATTTATTCTAAGAGAAGATAGGGTAAAAAGAACTGCATCTGCAAAAGCTAATGGAGGGATGCCTAAGAAAAGTTTATCAAGTGATCCATTTTTTAGTAGGAATTTTCAGACAGTACAGGACGTGGATGACCGCTTTAAAATAGCTATTGATAATAAAAGAAATGATTCAATATAATTAAAAATAAATTGACTTTTCCAATTTATTTTAGTATATTAACTAGTTAATAACAATTTCATGGCAAGAATAAATAGTGTAACGCTTCCACCTCAGAGATTAGCTTATGTCAAAAAGACTAAGGAGTGGAGAATAGATAATGTGGATCATGCAGATACTCATTCTTTCTATCATAATGAATCTGTAAGGAAGACGTTGAAAAATAAAGTAATAAATCTCAACATGTATAATGGTATTATAGATGTTAGAGATCTAACAACTGTATTGAATCCATCTAATATAGATGCATCATATATACCTGATAATATACCTCATAATCCTATTGTAGTTCCTAAAATTGATTTATTAGTAGGGGAAGAAATCAAGAGAAGATTTGATTGGCAAGTTATTGTTACTAATCAGAATGCAGTAAGTAAGAAAGAGGATGATAAGAAAAAAGCTCTAATGGAGAAGCTTGTCCAATTCTTACAGTCTAATTATAAAGAAGATGAACTCCAAACTAAAATGCAGGAGCTAGAAGACTTTATGAAATATGATTGGCAAGACATTCGTGAAAAGATGGCTAATCAGATATTAAGACATTACTGGGCAGAACAAGACTTTGATACTAAATTCAATAATGGATTTAAGGATGCTTTAATAATGGCAGAGGAAATATATCAGATTGATATAGTTCATGATGAGCCAGTATTAGATAAGTTAAATCCTTTAAAGGTTCACTCTGTTAGATCAGGTAACTCTGATAGAATAGAGGATTCATCTATTATTATTATAGAGGACCATTGGAGTCCAGGTAAAATAGTAGATTATTTTCATGACCAACTAAAACCTGAAGATATAGATCATATATTAGAGTATACAACTGTATCATCTAGAGGCAGTTATTCTGATGATGATAACAATCATACTTTACTTAGAGATGGTAGAGATAGTATTGATAGTTTATTAGGTGGAATGGATGCTGTATTTAATATAGCAGAGATTAATGGTCACCAATTTAGTTCTGATTTTACAGATGAGAATGGTAATGTTAGAGTATTACGTGTTTACTGGAGGTCTTTAAAAAAGGTTAAGAAAGTTAAATACTATACTGAATATGGAGAAGAAGATTATAAGATAAGATCTGAAGAATATATACTAGATAAGAATACTGGAGAAGAGTCTAAAGATTTATGGGTTAATGAATGGTGGGAAGGTACTAAGATAGGTAAGGATGTTTATGTAAATATGCGACCAAGGCCAGTACAGTTTAATAAAGTTAATAATCCATCATATTGTCATCCTGGTATTATAGGGCAAGTATATAATACTAACCAAGGTAAAGCAGTATCATTATTAGATAGATGTAAAAACTATCAATATTTATACGATGTTTTATTTGATAGATTGAATAAAGCTATTGCTACTAACTATGGTAAGATATTTGAATTAGATTTAGCTAAAGTACCAGAGAATTGGGAAATAGATAAATGGTTGCATTTTGCAGTAGTTAATAAGATAGCAGTAATTGATTCCTTTAAAGAAGGTAATCAAGGAGCAGCAACTGGTAAACTTGCAGGTAGTTTCAACACACAAGGTGGTAGAGCTATTGATATGGAAACTGGTAGTTATATACAACAACATATTCAACTATTAGAATTCATTAAAATGGAAATGGGTGAAATTGCTGGTGTATCTGCTCAAAGACAAGGACAGATTTCTAGTAATGAAACTGTAGGTGGAGTAGAACGATCAGTCAACCAATCCTCTCATATTACAGAGTTCTGGTTTAATACACACGAGAAGGTTAAGCTTAGAGTACTCACTGCGTTCCTAGAGACAGCCAAGGTTGCACTTAAAGGAAATAATAAGAAGGTACAGTACATATTAGATGATCAGACCATAGAGATGCTTAATATCGATGGTGAAGATTTCGCTGAAGCAGATTATGGTATGGTTTGTACTAGTTCATCTAAAGCATTAGAATTAGAACAAGCACTTAAACAATATGCTCAAGCATTTCTACAAAATGGTGGTAGTATGTCTAGTGTTATGGATATTTACTTTAGTCCTAGTCTATCTGATATGAGAAGAAAACTTGAGATAGCTGAAGAGAAATTAAATACAAGGAATTCTAAAGCTGCTGATGATAATAATAAGTTAGCTCAACAAGCTCAACAAGATGCTAAGGAATTAGAATTTAATAAAGTTAGAATAGAAGAAGAAAAAAATATTAGAGATGATGATACTAAACGTTATATTGCAGAACTAGGTATTGATTCTTCTAATGAGATTGAAGAGCCAGAAGATGATGGTATTCAAGAGGATAAGCTAGATCTTGATAGAGATAAAGCTAAGAAGGATCACTTACTTAAAATGCGTGCATTGGATGATGATATGAAGAAACATTCTGATAAAATGAAACGTGAGGATAAGAAAATTAGTGTATCTAGACAAAAGAAGTCAGTATAAAATAGCTATTAGTAAATAGACTATATAAAATAATTATAAATAATTATGTTGACTTTTGTCACAAAAAAGATTATATTTGTAAATTAACGGGAGAATAATATATTATGGAAGGAAATGATAACACACTTGGAATGGGTTTATTTGATAGTGCAGATGACTTTGAAATTAACTATAATCCAGATGAAATAGATTATGAAGAGTCTATTGGAGAAGAAGAAGAAAACTTAGAAGGTAATCCTATAGAAGAAGAAGGTGAGCCTGAAGAAACAGAAACAGAAAAGCTCGATGAGGATGGAAATCCAGAGGAAGTAGTTGAGGACGAAGATCAAACAGAAGAGGGTGAAGAAGCCACTGATGAAGATAGTTCTCCCAACATTTATTCTTCCTTTGCATCAGTTCTTAGTGAGCAAGGTTTGTTGCCCTCTCTAGATCTTCTTGGAGATAAAAAAATAACAAATGCTGAAGAATTATCAGAAGCATTTAAATCTGAAATTGATGGTCAAGTTAGACAAAATTTGATTGATAAAATAGGAGAGCAAGGATGGGACGCCTTAGAGAAAGGAATAAGTCTATCTGAGTATCAACAATATCAAGATAATGTTAATACATTAGATGGAATAGATGATGAATCACTGTCCTCAGATATTGAATTAAGTAAAAAAATTATATACCAAGATTACATTGGACAAGGTATTGATGAATCAAGAGCAATGAGACTTTTGAAAAAATCAATTGATGCTGGTGAAGACGTTCTTTTAGAAGATGCTAAAGAGTCTTTAGATAGTTTAAGAGTTATTGAAGGTAAGAGATTAGATAAATTAACAGTTGAAAGGCAAGCTAACCAACAGGCTCAGGTTGCAGAACAAGAAAAGATTGATAATGATTTAAAAAATTCTATCTATAATACTGCTGAGATAATTAAAGGTGTAAAATTAAACAAAACAATACAGGATAAGATATACAATAGTATTACCAAGGTTGTTGGAAAAAATGAGAATGGAATCATGGAAAACCAACTAATGAAAGATAGGAGAACAAATCCTGTTGACTTTGATACTAAGTTATATTATCTATATGAGATGACGAAAGGTTTTTCAGATTTCTCTAAGATTACAAGTAAGTCAGAAAGCTCTGCAGTAAGTAAGTTAGAGAAACAATTAAGAAAAACTAAGTTTGAAGGGTCTGGAACTCCAGCTTTTTTAAGTGATCCAGATAGTTATGGTGGTATAGGTTCTGAAATTGTATTTTAAAAAATAAGTAAATAAGTAAATAAATAAAAATTAATTAATTAAAAAAGTTTAAAAGATGAGTTTAAGTAAATTCGTGATGACCCGTGGAAAAAGTTGGTCAGGCCTAACACTAAAGAATCACATTGGTGCAATTTTTGGTTCACAGCCACAATTAGTATCACCCCTTACAACTGTACTTTTACAAAATTCTGGAATGAAAAACCTAGACACTACTCTCTCACTTTTTCCTGAGAAAGTTCTAGAAACTTCTGATGATTTTGTATGGAAAGTAGTAGGGAGTGATGAACGTAATATTCCTTTAGTGGAAGCACGTTATAATGGAGCTGTAGTGCTAGATAGTGACACTGGTATTGGTGCTGCAAGAACACGCATCGAATTAGTATTTGGTGAACAATATTTTAGTCAAGTACACGTTATCGTTGGAGCTCGACCTGATATTTATCAATTTAGATTGATATCTGATGGGGAAGAAGAAAGTGGTAATTTTGTGTATCAAGCAGAAATATTTGGTGGACAAGAAACATTAGCTGGAGTACCAGGTGATGAATTACTTGCAGGAAATAGATTTAGTATAGAATCTGCATACGTTGAAGACGAACTGTCTACTCGTGGTGCTGATATTCAATTCACTTCACCTTATTTGATGAGAAACTCTGTTTCTACATTAAGAATGGAACATAAAGTTTCAGGTGCTATGATTGATGTAAAAGTAAAACCTGTTTATTTCGCTGGTATTGAAACCAGAGATCCAAACTCAGGTAAAGTACATAAATCTGTTACATGGATGCAAGAGGTATACTGGCAATTTGAGAAATCACTTTCTCGTATTAAAGCTAGAACTCTTATGTTTGGTAGAACAAACAGAGATGAAAATGGAAGATTCTTAAACAAAGGAAATTCTAATATTGAGATTAAAGCTGGTTCTGGAATTAGAGAGCAAATGGAAGTTAGTAATACTACTACTTACAATAAATTCTCTATCCGTATCCTAGAAGATTTACTATCTGAATTAGTAGAAGGTAAATTAGATTTCACAGAACGTAAATTTATGTTACGTACAGGTGAGAGAGGTGCAGCTCAGTTCTCTAGAGCAGTAACTGCTGAAGCATCTGGATGGTTAAATATTGGATTTGATAATACTGGTACACAAGCTATCACTAAAGTATCATCTAAATTTAATTCCAATGCATATTCTGCAGGATTCCAATTCACAGAATGGACCGCTCCGAATAACATTCATGTAATGTTAGAGGTAGATCCAATGTATGATGATAAAGTAAGAAACAAAATTCTTCACCCAGATGGTGGTGTAGCTGAGTCTTATAGATATGATATCTTATATATCGGTTCAATGGAAGAACCTAATATCCAAAAAATTAAAGTACGTGGTGACGATGAACTACGTGGTTATAAAGCTGGTATTAGAGATCCATTTAGTGGACGTAGAGGTGGAATTATGCAACATATGGAAGATTCTGCTATCATGAGTGCCATGTGTGGTACTGGTGCAATGCTGAAAGACCCTTCTAGAACTGCAACATTAAAACCTGCAATATTAGAATAATCTAATAAGGTAATAAAAAGTTTCAAAGGGTGTACTTAATTAAACACCCTTTATTTTTACGTTTAATTTAAGGGAGAACATATTATGGAAACAAAGGAAGTAAAAAGTAAAAGTAATTTTACACTACCAAATGATATAGTAGTAGTAAAGTTTATTAAAAGAAAAAGAGGAATGGCATCACACGTAGATGAGAATCACGTAATATCAGGTGGTATGTTGTCAGGCTCTAAAAAGAAATTTTGTGCACCGTTAACACGTAGTAATACAATTGCTAACGTATTAACTAAAGATGAAAAAGAGTATCTAGAGGCAGAAACAGGTCTTAACCTATCTGTCTATGGTGATTTTTGGACAACTTTTTATGTATCATTATGGAAAGATGATGCTAATAATAGATTTGATATGGCTGATCCTATGGATTTCATTTCAATTAGATTGTTAGAATCTCTTAAAAATGACATTGCACCAAGTTGGAATGAAAGAAATAAAAAACAAAGTTATCAATTCGTTATTACTAGAACTGATGAAGAGTTCAAAGAAAAGAAAGCTAAGTTAGATACTAAGAAACAAGCTTTCAAAACTTATGGTAAAATTGAAGATGATAAAGAGAAATTAATTGGTATTCTTAAACTATTAACAAATCAACCTTTCTCTAGTGATTCAACACTAAGTTGGATACAAGGTAAAGTTGAAGAATATTTAGATACAATGCCATCAGCATTCTTAGCTATTATAGATGATCCATCGTTTGATACGAAAGTATTAATTAATAAAGGCGTAGATAATGGTGCAATTGTTAAGAATAGTAATAAGTATAGTACTATTGATGGGTTGGATCTATGTGAAAATGGAAGTATACCATCATTTGATAATGCTGTAAAGTATTTAGATAATGTAAAGAATCAAGAAGTTAGGCATCTTATTGAAGCAAGGATTAATAATAGTAAATAATTATGACTACTAAGGAACTGAGCAATGAGTTTGATATTTTATACAATAGTATTGCAACTAATGCAGCACCAGGTATAGACCTATATGAGAAGTCAGTTTATCTAACTAAAGCTCAATTAGAAATTGTAAAGAATTATTTTAATCCTAAAGGTAATAAATACCAAACGGGGTTTGAAGGAAGTACAAAGAGAAGAAATGATTTAAATGAATTAATTAAA
>Ga0209414_1000009_pt1 | contig 87964 bp, 79 predicted proteins | sample LakVidmifraction_4_FD_181154 | JGI IMG/M metagenome (GOLD analysis project Ga0209414, IMG submission 181154) | Hypersaline microbial communities from Lake Vida, Antarctica - Brine Hole Two &gt;0.2 micron (SPAdes) (version 2) | ecosystem: Environmental > Aquatic > Non-marine Saline and Alkaline >...
AGGAAGCTCCTGCACCTGTACCCGGTTCAAAACAATAGTTTGTACTTGGAATTGTATTCCTGTCTCCTGGTGCCAAGGTACCAAAAGTTTCATTCAAAAATTTATAAGTTGCTACATCAGCAACCGAGCTGTTTCTACAACTTAATTCTTCATCGGCATCACGAATTCCGTCGTTGTCATCGTCAATATCTATATTGTCAAAAATACCATCACCATCACTGTCAAAAAAAACTTTTTCCCCAATAATATTTACCGTATAATCTTCAACTTCTCCGTCAAAATCATTATCACAACTAGATGGGTCTTCGTCCCATTTAGTAGATATACGCATTCGCGTTGTCCCTAAAGTAGATGTGCCAGGAATTGTTATTGATAATGGTGATAAAAAAGTGGGACCATCTGCTGTATTTGTTGCAGTTCCTAAATCATAATCTTCACCTGGATCAGAAAAATCACCATCCTGATTCCAATCTATCCAAGCACGGGTGAAGGTTTCATATTCACCATCAGTATTAACATTGACAGTTAAATCATAAGCAGAACTTTGGGTTACAGTTGTAGAAATGGCTGTAAAATCTTCATAACCATTAACTTTTGATGGATCAGGAACATTATTTATTGTAGTATTAAAATTAACCAAGGTTATCCCAGTTTCAAAATCTGTATTTCCACTTGAAGCACAATAAAGCGTTACAACCTGCATTCCATCTGTTGCAACCGCACCAAATTGATAAGTAAAATCTGCATTAGCTAATGCAGCTGTAAGGTTTGCTGCATTATTTCCTGAAGTGTTAAAAGGTGTATCTGAAGCCATTACATACATATTACTTAAACGGTCCCAGCAACAATCTGTCCTATTATAAATCTTTATTTTACTTAAGGTATATAAGGCGCCTAAATCTATTTCCCACCATTCATTAGCGCCTGCTAGTCCAGAATGGAGTACAGAACCTGCGCTCCAATCTCCATTTGTATTGCCATCGTTTCCTTTACTTGCATCACCTCCTGTAAAAGTTGAACTTAATGTAGCTGTGCCTGCTAAAGATCTATTGGTAACACCATCAATATCTATAACTTGTATTTCAGCTAAATTTATATAATTCGTAATATTAGTTCCAGATTTTTGTATACGTATATACCTGTATTGTTGAGAAAATATAGTTGAGGTAACTAAGCATAAAAAAAAGACACCTAAATATTTTTTTAAAAAAAACGCTTTTAAGGTGTTTACGCCACCATTGTTTGTTCTTGCTGACACAAAAGAAGAAGCTATTGCACTGTAAAGAAGCAATATAATAATGAAAAAAAGTATTTTTAATTCGAGTAATTTTTTAACCATAGCACACTGTTTAATTAGCAATCTAAAAAAATGGGGTTAGTATGTAATGTATTTTATATATCTCATAAATGTACAAAAAAATTCAATCAACCAATTATAAAACACTTATCCTTTATTTTTTTATTAATAATGATTCTAAATATTGAAATTAGACAAATTAAAAACTTCGCAAATATTAAAATTAATTTAGCATATAACCTAAAAAAGGGTTAATATCTATCTAAATTTTAAACAATACAAATTATTTTTTTCCTGTAAATATTTCATATAATGGGGTTTAGGAACGTAAAAATACATTATAATTTTTGATAACAAAAATATTTTAGCAAAAATATTATTTTTAACTATCTCGTTTTTAACAATTTCAATATTCATATAGAAAAATTTTATTCCCTTTTTGATTTGTAAAATGACAGATTAAATTCATTTTATTTCAACTTTAATGTTGACATTTTCAACTTCAACATGTCTAAAAAATTACTTTTTGTATCTCCACCATGATTTTCCTAAATAAGTATGCTTTGAAAATCAACAAAAGAAAACGGCAACTATAAATATGTTTAGTAGTAGTGACAAAAAACAAATTCCACAAAGAAAATGCATATCAACACGCAACACCTAAACATTTATTATAAGATGACAATGTAAACAAGTATTTAAACCAACGATTTTAAAATATATTAAGGGTGTATGTGGCAAAATCTATAAGGCAATTAGTATACATACATCGACTGCTAGTTACAATTTTACTCATCCTTAGAGATTTTAGTAGGACGGTTACCCAAAGAAAGAAACTTCTTAGGATCTATTAATGGAAGAGGAGGTATATTTCCTAATTTTGTTCCATTAAGTTTTTCAGAAATAATTCCTCTAAAAGTAGAATAAGAAACGCTAAGTAGTGTTACAGGAATTTGGTCACTTTTAAAAGTTGAACCATCAATATAATTTGATAAATCCACTATATCAAATATAAAACTCGTATCCAAATTACAAACAATTTTATTTGTATCAATATGAGTAAACAACATCGACATTTCAACATCAATATTGTTTTTTTTAAGATCAGGAGAAAGTTTAAACTTTAATTCAAATTTAACCTGATCTTCAATCTTCTTTGTTTTCTTAAGGGGAAAATCCGATATTATAAATTTTCTGTTTAAAATCTCGGAAATTCTAAAAACTAATTGTTCTGAATGTTTAGCTTTCATTTATTAATATTTCTTTATTAAATTGAAATTTAGGCTTAACACCTCTAGTATCTCCTAAATCCTCTTTTAAATATTCACTAAAGTTAATAACTTTACAATTATCTGTTTCTTCACAAACTTCTGTATTTTCGAATTGCAATATTGGTGTTTTACCAATAGCCAATGAAAGTTCAATGAATTTCTTAATACTATAATTGAATTCACCAGATAAAACTTGAGAAATATAACTTTTAGAAAAACCTAATTTTTCAGATAACTGTGTTTGATTAAGTTTATTTTCTACCATATAAGTTTTTAACTCATTATAGATTTCATTCTGTACGTTTTCTAACCAATATTCAGGAGAATTCTTTAACTCTTTAATATTAAACATAGTTTATTTTTTATTTGCAAAATACTCTTTTTTAATAGCTCTAAATTTACTCAGATCTTTAGCTTGAGTTTTTTTCTTACCTCCAATAACTATAATCCTGTCGTATTCATCTTTAAAAAAATATAATCTAAGATCTTTTGTTTTAATTTCATAATCAACAAATTTATCTGATTTATCTCTTTTTAATATTTTAAATTTAGTTTTTGGAAGTTCGCTCTGTTTACCTTCTGCAATAGTTATTATTCTAGTTTCAATTTGATTAAATTGTGATTTATAGTTGGGGTCTTTTTTGTATTTTTCATAGAACTCTTCATAAAGATATTTTCCGTCAATATTGAGTATATGAAAGGAAAAATTTTCATTTTTTAATTCTAAATCAATCTTTCTCAGTGCAAATTTACTCATTAAAATTAAGTAATTACTAAACTTTTATTAAAATTATTATTTTGTTGAATAAATGTATTAAAAAAAATCAGAGCAAACAGCATTAAAACAAAGAAAAGAGCTCTAATAATAACTTTTATTACTATGTCTATTTATCAAAATTAATATACCCTTAAAAAGGAGCACACAAAAAAGTACACACTTAAAAAAAGTTAAACACAAACCATAATAAAATAAAGGATTTGTGTTTTTAGCCCGCTTTATTTTCAACTTTAAACTTATAATAGTGATTCAATCAGGATTATCTTCGATTTTCCTGAGAAAAGTCCGCTTTGAAAATCAACAAAAGAAAACAATGCTTGCAAAAAAAATAAAGCGAGCTTTGTTTTTTTGCTCGCTTTGAAAATCAGGATTATCTCCGATGATCCTGAGAAAAGTCCGCTTTGAAAATCAACAAAAGAAAACAATGCTTGCAAAAAAAATAAAGCGAGCTTTGTTTTTTTGCTCGCTTTGAAAATCAGGATTATCTCCGATGATCCTGAGAAAAGTCCGCTTTGAAAATCAACAAAAGAAAACAATGCTTGCAAAAAAAATAAAGCGAGCTTTGTTTTTTTGCTCGCTTTGGAAATCAGGATTATCTCCGATGATCCTGAGAAAAGTCCGCTTTGAAAATCAACAAAAGAAAACAATGCTTGCAAAAAAAATAAAGCGAGCTTTGTTTTTTTGCTCGCTTTGAAAATCAGGATTATCTCCGATGATCCTGAGAAAAGTCCGCTTTGAAAATCAACAAAAGAAAACAATGCTTGCAAAAAAAATAAAGCGAGCTTTGTTTTTTTGCTCGCTTCATTTTCAACTTTTTGTTGATTTATTCGTGACTCCACCAGGATTCGAACCTGGATCTAAAGTTTAGGAAACTTTTATTCTATCCCTTGAACTATGGAGCCGAAAAAATGATTTATGCTTGTTTTCCAAACAGCGTTCTCAATTGTTCCATGTTTAAAGAAGTGCTGGTTCCAGCTATTTTGCTATTTAAGTTATTGTGATTGATATTTAACCGCACCTCTCCCTTTATCTTTTTATACTCAAATTTTACAATGGTATCCTGGTCGGTCTGGACAATGATTTGGTGGTTATTCTTGATTTCGAAACCGTCAATAATCATATTATAGACGGTTTCCTTATTAGGAAAATCAAAAGATTTCTCAACATTCGCAATTCTTGAATTCACATCAGCATAAACCCATGAAAATAAATGGTCCTTTTTTAAGAGCTTTGTCGAATACTTTCCATTTTTAACACTCCCAATTTCCTGTCCGAAAATTGAGCAAGAAATTAAAAGAAAAAACAGTATTATTTTCATTTGCATAGTAGGTCTAAATTTAAAAGCCCAAATATATGCAAAATAAACACAAACCTTTAAAACGCTCTTGTTTATTAAGCCTTTTATTTCAAAGTTACCTTTCGTATTTCCTTTGTTTCAGCTTGAAATAAAATGAAGTTCCATTACGAAATATTCACCAGGTTCTTTACTTAATTCACCGTTTTTTAGTTGAACACAAAACACTGCCACTAAAGTTTAAAATAGTATATTTACCACCATTAACTAATGAAAATTATGCCAAAACAAACATTGTGGGGCCACCCAAAAGGATTGTACATTTTATTTTTTACTGAAATGTGGGAACGCTTTTCGTACTACGGAATGCGCGCCATCCTTATTCTTTACTTAACTGCCAAAACTACTGAAGTCAATGCCGGATTGGGCTGGGACAAAGTTTCTGCTTTGGAATTGTACGGTTGGTATACCATGATGGTTTATGTCATGTCGGTTCCCGGAGGTTTATTGGCCGACAGGTTGCTGGGTCAGAAAAAAACAGTGATGCTCGGCGGTTTTTTGCTGTGCATTGGTCATTTCATATTGGCTTTTGATGCTTTGTGGGCATTTTATACCGGGCTTGTTTTTATCATTTTTGGTGTTGGTGCTTTAAAACCAAACATCTCAACCATGGTTGGCGGCTTATACCAAAAAGGTGATTTTAAAAGAGATTCCGCATTTACCATATTTTATATAGGCATTAATATTGGCGCATTCGCAGCGCCTTTATTGGTTGGCTATATAGGTGAGGTCATCAATTGGCATTATGGTTTCGCTTTGGCCGGAATTGGTATGGCATTGGGACAAATAGTGTATGTGTGGGGACAAAAATACTTGACAACTGTGGGGAATTTTGTACCTGCTCAACGAGAAAGTGGCACAAATAAAAGCATCCCGCTCACTTCCGTAGAAAAAGACCGATTGATTGTACTGGTTTTATCCTTTGTTATTGTGATTGTATTTTGGGGTGCCTACGAACAAGCCGGCGGATTGATGAATTTATATGCCCGGGATAAAATTGACAGGGTCATGTTTGGTTTTGAAATCCCTGCAAGTTTTTTGCAATCCTTGCATGCCTTTTATGTGATTTTATTTGGAGTTCCGGTAGCTTATTTCTGGACCAAGTGGCGGCAAAAGGGAAAAGAAAGTTCTTCGCTGTTTAAAATGGGTATAGGAACTGTCATTACCGGTTTTGGGTTTTTATTATTGGCAGGAGCCGCTATTGAAACCGCTTCCTCTTTAGACGGAAAAGCTGCCATATACTGGTTGTTTGGCGCTTACCTTTTACACGTTATCGGCGAATTGAGCATCTCGCCCGTTGCTTTGTCGTTCATTACAAAGCTAGCCCCTTTAAAATATGCATCATTAACCATGGGTGCCTATTTTATGGTTTCAGGAATAGGAAATAAACTTGCCGGTTATATAGGAGAAGCCGCTCAAAATGCCGGTGAATACGCTATTTTTATGGGTGTATTTATATTTTGTGTTTCCTTTGGACTGCTATTGGTCGTTTTTGTTAAAAAATTGAAAAAACTAACCCACGGCGCTGATGATGTAGATCCTAAAATTGTGATTGTTGAAGCCGAATAAGATTTTACAACATCATTATCCGCATTAAATTTTTTCATTTTACTTTAATGAATCACTAAAACAGTGCGGTTTTAAATTTTAGAAAAATGGCTAAATTTAAGACTTCTTTGTGTTGTCTTTTTTATAGCTATTTTTGAGTTTTTTAGCTCGTTGGCCAAATAATTTATGTATAAATGTTGTATATCTCACAAAAAATGATTATATTGTTGCATCAAATGAAAAACTCTCATTTAAAACTCCAACTGGGTTTTCGGTATATCATGCTCAATACCTAAAAACAGGAAACCCCAAAAAGGACCCTAACCATAACAGAATTACGAAGAACCAAACTGTGTATTCTGCATCATTTTAAACAAAATAACGATATGGAAAAACTGGATTTAAATAAAATAGAATTACCGCTGTCGAAGAAAAAATTCAAAGAGTTAAGAAGGTCTATTGAAGTTGGACAGACAAGATGGAGAGATATGTCCATGGATTTGACTTATGCATATCAAGCATTTTGGAGGGCTGATAAGTATGAAAATTGTGAATGATTTTGAGTGCCGTTAAAATTACGCTATCTATTTTTAATTAGGAGACAAACTCACTTTACTGAAAAACAGCTTACAAACTTGTATACGTTTTATAAGGTTTATCATAAATTTTTAAAGTCTTATGATCAATTTCAACATCTTTAAAAATAAACCTGTCTTTTGTTTGCTTTTGATGATATACTTCTTCCATTTCTAGAACCGGAGATAAGCACACATCATATTTTGATGATAATGCAGCCCATCCATCGCGTGTTTTCGTTTTGAATAATTGTTCCAATTTCTTCTTATCAAAAACACCTGCTATCAAATCTTCGCTATCAGAAGTTTTCCATAAAGGCCGGTTTACCATCTCACAAAATGAATTCCAAAACTTCAGTTCAAAAGCAGCCAGTGCAATCCATTTGCCATCTGCGCATTCATACACATTATAGTTCACCATAAAACCACTTAAAAAAGGAGATTTGTTATAATCGGCGCCACCCTGTAACATTCCATGTGCTAAGGCTCCAAGAGAAATCGTGGCATCAAAAATAGATACATCTATATATTGTGCTTTTTGGTGAATTTTTTGGGCCAGCAATCCACTTGTGCAAGCTGAAACCATCATATATGCACCGGCCATATCGGCAATTTGAAAACCAGGGATTACCGGTTTTCCATTTTCATCTTTATTTAAACTTAACAGGCCGGTAGTTGCCATATAATTTAAATCATGGCCCGCTTCATTTTTCTTTTCTCCTGTTTGTCCATATCCGGTTAATGAAATATAAACAATATTCGGATTAATTTCCTTTACCTTTTCAAATGATAAATTAAAAACAGCCATCGTGCCCGGACGAAATTGTTCAATCAACACATCGGTTTTTTTTATTTCTTCCACTATTTGCTGATAGCCTTCAGCAGTTTCATAATCTACAATTAATTGGGTTTTTGTGCAGTTCAATGAATGAAATAATGTGGAAACACCATTTATTTGAGGCTGATAAAACCTTGTGTAATCCATTCGCTTCGGGCTTTCTACTTTAGTTACTTCAGCTCCCAGCTGACTTAATAAATGAGTTCCCAGAGGACCTGGGAGCAGACGTGTAAAATCAATAATTTTTATGCCGCTTAATGGCTGAATTTCTTTCATGGATCAACATTAATTAACAGTCTGCTATTTTTTTTCCAAGTTGTTTATTTTAAATATAAGTTCCTCGGGAACAAGAATTTTCTGATTGGTTTTATAATCAAAAATAATGACTTCATGCGTTTTAATTGCCACCAGTTTTTTTGTGTTTTCGCTATAATAAAAAGATTTCAACACAACTCTGTCGTCCTTTATTTCTTCTGTTTTTGTGCCAATATGGATGGTATCCGGATACACCAGCGGCGCAATATATTTAACCGATTGAAAACCTAAAATTGGTGCATATTTCAATTTATTCGGTGCAAATAAAAATGCCCCAGACTCAAGCGCAATGAAATAATCTATTCGTGCAACTTCACCCCAATTTACATAAATCACATTATTGACATGCTGGTAAGCATCCATATCTCCCCATCGCACTTTTACAACTGTTATTACGTTAAAATCTTTCAGTAATTCTTTCATTTTTTGAATAGTTCTTTAAATAAACCCCGTGCAATTAATAATTTCATAATTTCATTTGTACCGGCATAAATTCGTGCCACACGATTGTCAGCATACATCCTGGCAATTGGATAATCCCACATATACCCATAGCCACCGAATAGCTGCAAACATTCATCCACCACTATTCCGCACATATCTGTTGCTGAATATTTAATCATAGAAGCACTCTCGGCCGATAATTCATGGGTTTTCATCAATTCAATACAACGATCTAAAAAGGCTTGATGTATTTGCATTTGAGTGGTGCACTCGGCCAGCTTAAATTGCGTATTTTGAAATCCGGCAATTGGCATATCAAAAGCAGTTCTTTCGGAAGTATAGGCAATGGTGGCTTCAATGGCGCCTTCTGCTGTTGCCACACCGGCAATGCCCACTGTTAATCTTTCCCGGGCCAATTCGGTCATCATAATTTTAAAACCTTTTCTTTCCGCTCCCAACCTGTTTTCTTTTGGAACTTTAACATTGTCAAAAAACAATTCACAGGTATCCTGTGATTTCATACCAATTTTTTTAAACGGAACTCCTTTATTAAAACCTTCCATGGAAGTTTCCATAATGAGTAAGGTAATGCCCTCTTCTTTTGTTCCCGGGTTTGTTTTTGCTGCAATTATTGCCATATCACACATATAGCCATTGGTAATAAAGGTCTTTTGTCCATTTACCAAATAATAATCTCCTTTATCCACGGCAGTTGTTCTTAAAGCCTGCAAATCACTTCCGCAATTAGGTTCTGTCATGCCAATTGCAGTTATAATTTCACCTTTTGCCATTTGAGGTAAATATTTTTTCTTCTGATTTTCGGTTCCATATTTTAAAATATAGGGAGCCACAATGTCTGAATGCAGCGAAAAACCAGGTCCGCTAATTCCTTTTTTTGCAAATTCTTCAATCAGTAACGCATTAAAAGAAAAATCCAGGCTGCCACCGCCATATTCTTCAGGCATATCCATACATAACAATCCGAGATCGCCGGCACGTTTCCAAATATCACGGCTTACCATCCCTGCTTTTTCCCAAGTATCTATTTCATCAATAATTTCATTTTTTATAAAATCTTGAATCATTTGCTGCATCATTTTATGTTCTTCGGATGCATATATTTTTCTTTCAATCAGAATGTTTTGTAGCATTTTATTTTCTGTTTATGTTTTTATTTTTCCTGTTAATTTTTGTAGAATACCCTATTGTCGCCTGCCTCCTGAATTCTGATTTTTAAGCTTTCGGGCAATTCAAATCGTTCTCCATATTTTTGCGCTAATTTCTCGCTGTATAAAGCAAAAGATTTTGCTCCGATATAATCTATATAAGACATAACGCCTCCTGTATGAATTGGAAATCCTAACCCTAAAACAGATCCGACATCCGCATCTTTTGGTTCCTGAATCACACCAGCATCCAAACATTTATAAGCGTCGATCACCATCGCGAACAGCATTCTTTTCCCTACTTCTTCTTCTTCAAAATCGGATTGGGTCGGATACATTTTTTCCCATCCTTTCCAAATCGATTTTTTTTCATTTTTAGGATAATCATAAAAGCCATTTCCTTCTTTTTTCCCAGTTCGGTGGTGAATTTCAACGATCTCCCCTATGGTATTTTTCAACTTTATTTCATGAGGGGTTAAAGTTGGGTCTTCGCTCATAATATCTAACATTAATTTTAAATTAATCTCATCAGAAATTGCCAAAGGCCCCACCGGCATCCCTATTTTTTTAGCAACATTTTCAATTACCGCCGGAGGAATTCCTTCCGTTAACATCGTGATGCCTTCATTCACAAATTTCCCGAAGACTCTTGAAGTAAAAAAACCGCGTCCGTCATTGACAACTATGGGTACTTTTCTGATTTTAATCACATAATCAATGGCGGCCGCCAATGTTTTTTCACTGGTTTCTTTGCCCATAATTATTTCAACCAAAGGCATTTTTTCAACAGGGGAAAAGAAATGCAATCCAATGAATTTATCGGATTTTGAAGAAGCTTCCGCTAATTTCGTAATGGGTATGGTAGACGTATTGGTTGCATAAATAACCCCTTTCCCAATAACCGCTTCTGTTTCTTTGGTTACTGCATTCTTTAACTTTTGGTTTTCAAAAACAGCTTCTATAATTAAATCACATTCGGATAAATCATTCACGGAATCGGAAGGTTGAATTTTTTGAAGCAGTGCTTCCATTTTGGTTTCCGTAGTAAATCCGTTTTTTAATAATTTTTGCTCCAGCGTTTTAGCATGGTCTTTTCCACGTTCCGCATTTTCTTTGCTTACATCTTTTAAAACAACATCCAATCCGGCTTTAGCACTTACATAAGCAATCCCGGCTCCCATCATTCCGGCCCCTAAAACACCAATTTTTTTGAATGAAACCACCTCATAACCTTTCGGTTTTGACTTTCCTTTTGCGGCATCTCCAATAAATACAAATGAAGAACGAATGATGTTTTTTGTTTCTTTGGAAAACAGCGTATCCACAAAATAACGTGCCTCAATTTCCAACGCTTTGTCTATATGACAGGATGCCCCATAATAAATGGCACTTAACACGTTTTTTATATGCGGTAAATTTCCGTGTGTTGTTTTATAAGCCAATGCATTTGAAATGCTGAAAAACTCATCAACACCCGATATTTGTCCAACGCCAACAGGCGTTCCGGGAACTTTGAATTTTTTGTTGTCCCAAGGTTGTTCGCTGGTTCCCTTGTTTAAAATCCACTGTTTTGCCAAAGCGTTTATATCTTCCTCAGGGCTGCAAATTTGATTTACAAGACCCTCTTTTAAAGCTTGTTCAGCCGTTAATTTTTTAGATTGCGTAATGTATTGAATGGTTTTTTGAGGTCCCATCATTCGTAAAAACCGTTGGGTTCCTCCCGCTCCCGGAAATAATCCAACCGAGCATTCTACCAAGCCCATTCTGTTTTTAGGATGGTTGCTCATAATTCTGTAATGACAAGCTAAGGCAACTTCACATCCGCCGCCAAGCGACAATCCATTCATTGCGGCAACAACCGGCTTTTTACAGGTTTCCAGCAGCCGTAAGTTTCTGTTGGTTTCCATAAGCATCTCAAAACAATCTTGCTTTGATTTATCATAATTCAAAAACCATTTTAAATCACCACCGGCTATAAAATCATTTTTGGCTGAATTAATAACAATCCCTTTTACTTTTTCATCATTTACCGCTTTTTTTATGGCTGTAAAAAACTCAGGCATCGTATTTTCATTCATGATGTTCACAGGAGCATTCATGACATCCCAGGTTACAAATGCAATTCCGTCGCTATCAACTTTATATTTTATATGTTTCATCATTTCAGAGGTGATTAGATTTTTAAATACGTTCAATTATTGTGGCAATTCCCATACCTCCGCCAACACATAAAGTTGCCAATGCCGTCTCTTTATTTTGGCGTTCCAATTCATCTAAAGCAGTTCCTAAAATCATACACCCTGTAGCTCCTAAAGGGTGTCCCATCGCAATGGCGCCGCCATTTACGTTAACTTTTGAATGGTCAATATTTAAATGTTCCATTAAACGTAACGGAACTACGGCAAAAGCTTCATTTACTTCGAAAAGGTCAATATCTGAAATAGTCATTTTAGCATTTCGCAATGCTTTTAATGTTGCCGGAATTGGTCCTTCAAGCATAATAAGAGGTTCTGTTCCCAAAACAGCCCCCATTTTAATTTTTGCGCGTGGTTTTAAACCTAATTTTATCCCCATTTCTTTATTCCCAATCAGCATTAATGCTGCGCCATCCACAAGTCCGGAAGAGTTGCCCGCGTGATGCACGTGGTTCATTTTTTCTATCGCTACATATTTATCGATTGCTGTTTGATCAAATAGCATTTCACCCATTTGTGCAAACGAAGGATTCAGGTTTGCGAGTGTTTGAATTGTTGTATTGGATCGAATGTATTCATCTATCGCCAAATGAATAAACCCGTTAATGTCGGTAACAGGAATTAAGGATTTATCAAAATAACCGTTTTTTTGAGCCTGAGTTGCCCGTTGCTGAGAGGCCACTGCAAAACGATCCACATCGTTACGGCTATACCCATATTTTGTTGCAATTAAATCAGCAGAAATACCTTGCGGAACAAATTTGCCAAAAGCGGCATCGGGTTCCATGACCCAGGCAGAACCATCAATACCCATTGGCACACGAGACATCGATTCAACACCTCCCGCAATAATTAAATTGGACCATCCCGATTTTACCATGGCAGCCGCTTGATTTATGGCTTCTAAGCCCGATGCGCAATATCTGTTTATAGAGAGTGCCGATAAATGATCCCCATAATTTGAACACTGTGCTGCAACCTTTGCTATATTTCCGCCTTGTTCTCCGGCCTGGGTAACGCAGCCTAAAATCAAATCTTCCACCAAAGCAGTATCTAAACTATTTCTTTCTTTTAATGCCTTTAATAATGTAGTTACCAATTGAACCGGACTTACCTGAGATAAAGCCCCTGTTTTTTTTCCAATTCCTCTGGGCGTTCTAACTGAGTCATAAATATATGCTTCCATTGTTACTTTTTAAGTTACATTAATTATAAAAAAGATTGTGACCGTGTGGTTACAAATATAAATAAAAACTTTATTCTAGCTTATTTTATTTATTTTTTCTTTATTGATTTTAAAAAATTTATTGCATAATATTGCATGTTACTATAAAGTAACATTTATTAAATATGTTGAAAAAATATACAGAACCTACTTTTCATTTTGACTTTTTAAATGAAAAAATAGAAAATATCCTCACTTCTTTAAAAGGAAAAGAAACTTTATCAGATCAAGAATTTGCAATTAAAGCTTATTTATATGTAAGAGATACCTGGCCTTACAATCCGTATCGGTTCAGTTTAATTAACGAAGACTGGAAAGTTTCAGAAATAATTACGCATAAAAACGGACATTGTTTAGATAAAGCAGTTATTTTGATTTCCATACTTAGGGCTGCGAAAATTCCCGCACGTTTGGGGCTGGCAAAAGTGAGAAATCATATTGCCATTGATGATATTATTGAAAAATTTGGTTCAGATGTACTGGTACCGCATGGGTATGTAGAAATATTTTTAAATGATAAATGGGTTAAAGCAACGCCGGCATTTAATAAAGAATTATGTGAATTATTAAAGGTAAAAACGCTTGAATTTGACGGAGAACATGACTCTCTATTTCAAGAATTTGATCAAACCGGGGAACAGGTATTTATGGAATATTTAGAAGATTATGGAACTTTTAACGAAGTCCCCCTCCCTTTTATGCACCAATTAATGACCGAACATTATCCTCCCTTTCAAAAAAAGGAGATAAAATTAGGATGTGTTTTAAATTTAAAGGATTTATAATGAAACGAGCATAACAAATTTTGATACACAAAGGAATGATTAATGGCGAACAGCAGCTGTTACCGCTAAAAAATAAAATTTAAACAGATGAAAAAAGACAGAGCCGCTACAGAAGATAAAATTTACCAGGCCTTTTTAGCTATTTTAAAAGAAAAAGGACCTCAAGGAATTGGTATTAATGCCATTGCCAAAGAAGCGGGGGTATCAAAAGGACTTATTTACCGTTATTTTGGCGGAATGAAAGGCCTGTTGCTTCAATTTGCACAAAAAGGCGACTTTTTTAAATCGTTACTCACCATTGATGAAAATATAGACAGTATAGAAAATTTAAAAAATTTCACACAAAAAGGAACTAAAGAAATTAGAGAAAATATTTTAGCGCAAGAGATTTTACGATGGCAATTGTTAGAAAATAATGAAAATACAAAAGAGCTGTTTAAGTTTGTAAATACCCGATTGGGGAAAACATTTAAAACAAATGAAAAAGAAACCTCATTAAATCATGCCTTTCAACTCATGCTAGGTGGCTATGTGTATTTCACGCTTCTTTCTAAATTTAATAAAACATTTATCACAACAGATCTGACCTCAGAAAAAACCTGGAAAAACTTTGACGATGCTATTGAAAAAACGCTTGAATTATATAAAAAATCATAAACCATTTATTATTATTTCATTGCTCCCCTATGATCAAAAAAAGCGCTTTCAACAGAAATAAAATCTGAATTTATAGTTTATGAAATTATATACAATCCTTTGAAAAAAGGAACCTTTTATTAAAATAAAGACTATTAGCGGTTAAATCTATAGCAAAAACTCGTTTCTTTTTTGTTTGTAATTTATGTAGATTTGGATGGGTTGCGAAACAGGTTGGAAATATATAAATAATTGATCAATGAAAAAACTTTTTATGTTGCTTGTACTTTTGGTTTCTATTTCATTTTCAACTTCCAAAAAAGTAGTAAAAAAATATCAAGTAGGGCAAATAATAACTTCAAAAGGAGAAATGTTATTTTGGTTGTCGGATAAAACTCCGCTTCACAAGGCGAGTTTTATTAAATTGGCAAATGCTAACTATTGGGATTCTTTAACTTTTAATCGCGTGATTAAGAACTTTGTTATTCAAGGAGGCTGTCCGGATACACCCGAAGGATTTGGTGATTCTCCCTATTTGCTAAAGCCCGAATTTAACGACGGTCTTAAGCATATATTTGGTGCCGTTGGAGCCGGGCGTGATGACAATCCGGAAAAATTATCAGCCGGTTGTCAGTTTTACATCGTTAATAACAAAAATGGCATTCCCCGACTCGATGGAGATTATACCATTTTTGGACAGGTATTTAAAGGGTGGGATGTTTTAGATGCTATTGCCTCGGTTGAAACAGATTCCCTCGATACTCCTTTAACAAATTTAACGCTTGATGTTACCATCATTTCACTGACAGAAAAAGAACTCAAGGAATATGGATATGTATTAGAACTGCCATAAATTAAGTATAAATTATTTTTTAAGGATTCTAAAAGAAATTGAAATATCAAATAAATAATTATGGCAAACAAACGAACTAAACGAATAATCAAAGTAAATAAAAGTATTGGTGCTGCATTTATTATGATTGGTGCAGTATTTTATATTCAACATTGGCCTTATGGTAAGCTCATTTTAATTTTTGGATTTATTTTAGGAGGGGTAACAATGATTTTTGAAAATTTTATAATAAAAGAATAATTATGAAAAAACTAATCTTAATTTTATTACTTATTGTCTCAAGTTGTAACCGTCAGGAAATTTCAACTGAACAAACACGATGGAAAGAACACGCAGCAAATACTGAAATTATTAGAGATGATTTTGGTGTCCCTCATATCTATGGAAAAACAGACGCGAATGCCGTATTTGGATTACTGTATGCACAATGTGAAGATGATTTTAACCGTGTAGAACACAATTATATCTGGGCAATCGGGCGTCTTGCCGAAGTTGAAGGTGAGCAGGCTATTTATAGTGATCTTAGGGCGAGATTATTTATGACCAAAGAAGAAGCAATCGCCAATTATGAAAAAAGTCCGGATTGGTTAAAAAAGTTATGTGATGCTTTTGCAGATGGCATCAATTATTATTTATACACACATCCCGAAGTGAAACCAAAATTACTGACTCATTTTGAACCCTGGATGCCCATGTATTTTAGTGAAGGCTCTATTGGAGGAGATATTGAAAACATCTCTACACAAAACATCAAATCCTTTTATGAAGATAAATCAGCGAAATCTTCAAATACTGCACAAGTCTATGATGGTTTACTCCGTCTCCATGATGATGAACCACGAGGATCAAATGGATTTGCTATTTCTGGAAAATTAACAAAATCCGGTAATGCAATGCTACTCATTAATCCACATACCTCCTTTTACTTCCGCGGAGAAGTCCATGTGATCAGTGAAGAAGGTCTCAATGCATATGGCGCTGTAACCTGGGGACAATTTTTTGTATATCAGGGATTTAATGAAAAAACCGGGTGGATGCACACTTCTACCCACACTGATTTTATGGATGAGTTTTCAGAAAAAATTGTAAAAACAGAAAATGGATACAACTATATTTATGGTGATAAACAAAGACCCGTAAAAGCTATTGATGTTTCATTGAAATATGCTGATGGAGAAGTTCAAAAAGAGAAAAAATTCACCATGTATAAAACACATCATGGGCCCATAACAAATGTTATTGACAGTAATTGGGTTGCTTCGGCAATGATGTGGGATCCTGTGAATGCTTTAATTCAATCTTTCACCAGAACAAAACTAAATAATACCAAAGAATTTAGGGGAATGATGACTATGCGAACCAATTCATCAAATAACACTGTATATGCTGATGCTGATGGAAATATTGCCTATTATCACGGCGATTTTATTCCAAAACGAGACACCATATTCGACTTTTCCAAACCAGTAGACGGAAGCAACCCCGCTACTGACTGGAAAGGATTACATACAGTAGATGAAATTATCACAGTTTTGAATCCGGCTAATGGCTGGATTCAAAATTGCAATTCCACCCCTTTTACAAGTGCGGGAGAAAATAGTCCAAAAGTTAAGGATTATCCAAAATACATGTCTGTAAATGAAGAAAATTTTCGTGGCGTGCATGCCATTCGATTGTTAGAAAAAGCAAAGGATTTGACCCTCGATAAACTCATTGAAACTGCCTATGATCCTTATTTACCCGCATTTGAAGTTTTAATACCCGGTTTAATTGACGCTTACAACAAATCATCCAATCCTGATCAACAATTAAAAGAAGCTATCAATGTTTTAAAAAACTGGGATTTTGCGGTTTCAAAAAAATCAGTAGCCATGTCATTGGCCCACTTTTACGGCTTACACTATTTAAAAGAAGGTAAGGCTCCAAACGGATTATCATTTATGGAAACCATCATTTATTATGGTAGGGAATCTCTCCCAGAAGAACGTATTGAAATTTTCACTAAAACGATTGCTCAACTTTCGGAAGATTTTGGATCGTGGAAAACTCCTTGGGGTGACATTAACCGTTACCAAAGAATTAATGGAGAAATCATTCAGCCTTTTAATGATCACATGGAAAGTATTCCTGTTGGCATGGCATCCGGAATGTGGGGGGCACTGGCATCTTTTGGAGCCAGGTCTTATGAAGGTACCAAAAAGATTTACGGCACTTCCGGAAATAGTTTTGTTGCCGTTGTTGAATTTGGTGATAAGGTTAAAGCCAAATCTCTTTTAGCCGGAGGTCAAAGCGGTCATCCTGATTCTCCTCATTTCGATGATCAATCACAACGATATGCTGATGTTAAATTTAAAGATGTTGCTTATTACCGTGAGGATGTTGAAAAAAGAGCTGAAAAAAAATACCATCCGGGTGATAAAAAATAATTGGTTTCCATAAAAACTGAAAAGAATTATACATCAATGAAAAGTTTTCTTCATCATTCAGATAATATGAATACTTTTGCGCACTAATTTCAAAAACAGCACATGAAGCGTATCAATGAATACAAGAAACTTTTTAAGATAGAAGGAGCTATTGATCTGAAAGAAATAAAAACTACTTACCGGGGACTTGTTAAAGAATGGCATCCCGATAAATTTCAGGACCAAGAAAAAAAGAAAAAGGCAGGTGAAGTTAGTTTGAAAATTATTGATGGTTATCATTTTCTGGTAAGTATCGCTCCAGATACTAAAAAAACTAATTTAGAAGAATACATTGCCACAACAATTCAATCACCAGTTGCAGATTTTCGTCATAAAAGCATGCTATTGGAAGTTACTTTTGCAGATGGGAATACGTACGAATATTTTGGCGTGAACCAAAGACTTTTTAACAAATTTGTGCATAGCAAATCGTTAAATAATTTTGGAAAAAGAAATATTTTCAATTCTTTCCACTACAGAAAGTTGAAGAAAGCAACAATAATGGCCTAACTCAGAATTTCATTAGGAAAAGAAGCAAGATTAGTGCATCTTAATCAAAGTTTCCTTAATTGCATTTTTTAATTCAGAAGACACTTTTGTGATTTCAGCATATGCATCCCAAGTAGCTACTTTTTTACTAATCTCATCAATTACAGCATCTGCCCTTTTTATATTCATTGACTTTGCAACCATGACCAGATCGTCTTTTGTAATGTCTGTTCTTTTGCCATTAATACTTAAGGCATGTTCACTAACCCATCTATGCTCAGGTTTAAATGCATGACAAACGTCATATGCCGGGGTAATTTCCCATCGCTGATCTTTTTTAAGTCGGAATGCAAAGTTTTTAGTATGATCGTCACAATTTTTTGCCAACACATTAAATACCATTCTACGATACATCTGTTCAGCTTGTGGATAAGGCAACCTTAATATTCGCATGGTTTGAAACAATTGCTCGTAGCTATAGCTTGTTACTTCATTAAAATCGAAATGCTGCATGGCACATAAGGTTTGTATGTGATGCTTTGTCTCATTCCCCTCGCGATCAAACCGCTTTGTCATAAAATGGGCACGTCCGTTTTCTTCTAAAAGTTGACATTCCATCATGTCAACACCACAATCTTTTGCCATAAGATAATAGGCCATTTCCACTCTGCCATAACCTTTGCTTACTCCAAATTGCGTATCACTTACACCATCTAACTTTATCAGCCAATGTTCAAATCCTATGGGAGCTTTAGCCTGTCCAGATTTCACCTCTTTGGTTATTTTATTATAGGCAATTACAGCCTTTGGCCTTGCACCACCAGCAGATGTTCCTATTTTAAGGATTTCCATCATGGCCTTTTGTTCATCTTCCTTAAGGTTCTCTTCAAATTGCTGTCTCTGTGATAACATCCTTTGAGCGATTTCTACCAAACTTTTTATCTCAACAGTAAATGCCTGCTTACTTGTTTTTAGCTGAGCAGGTTCAAACTCCATGGCTCCCATTCCTCTGGCTCCCATAAAGCATAGTTGCTCCACCGGATTCATACTGTTTATAGGTCGTCCGTTTTGTGCCAACCATACGTTTATAAGCTGGTTACCATATTTATCGGGCAATACATCGGCTAATAAACCCGGCAATCCTTTAAAGGTATCAAACTCACTGTTCCTTGGAGCGCGTAATTCGGGAAAAGAAAAGATTCTACCTCCTTGAGTAATAGGCATTTTGACAGGTGCCAGATCCCAACCCAATTGTGTAAACTTCGGTTCATACTCAAAACTGGCAATCCCTGTAGCTTCATTCCAAGCAACTGCTCCAATAGTTTCTCCCCATATTTTAACAAATGCAGTTGTTATCATTACCAATTCGTATCTGAATGTTCACTATCTTCTTTACTACTGGCTCTTTGTCTTTTTTGCTGCTCTAATTTAGCCAACTCAATTGGACTTATCTGCTGTTCTATTTTGAAAACATCTAGAACATGTAACAGATCAAGCGCTCGTAGTATTTTTATCAAAGATAGTAATGTAATGGCTTCCCCATTTTCAATCTTGCTTATAGTCCATCTATTGACACCAGCTTCTGTTGCTAAATTTGACTGTGTCTTATTTTGAAGCAACCGTTGCTCTTTTATATATTTACCAATGGCTACCACAATAGCAATATCGGTCATTGCAGCCCAATTTATGTTGGTATTTTCCATCATTAATAGTGTTTTAGTATCTTAATGTTAGTATATCCAAACAAATATACAAAATAATAAATAACTAAAACAAGGTAATTAATAAAAATGATGGTTTTTACCATCACTAACACGTAAAAAACGTTTAACGTTTGTAAAAACCAACAAACACATTTAACTATTAAAGGTGAAATCAAGTCTAAAGCATCTTTTGTATACAAGAATATACTCAGACTACCCCCACCATTGGCCATTCGCTATATTAACCTTCGGCTTGCCCGAAGACTTCTTTTAGTAATTTATCCAAAGCTGAGAAAGGTACTTTACCCTTCAACTCCTTTTTAACTGCCAATCGAATGGCTGCCTTTGCATTTTCCTTTATAGTCCATTCGATCTGCAGGTTTTTCTTTACAGATGCAAGAACGTTGTGGTTACCGCATAAAATCAGAAAATGCATTGAAAAGGATAAAACCCAGTAATTTGACTTTCTTATACCAAAAAGGTTGGCAAACTGGCAATTGAAGTAAAATGGAATGAGTGCTCCCAATGTAACAGGAAGCCTAAAAACAAAAAAGCGTTACAATTGCTTGTAACGCTGCTTTTTTGCTCCTCCTAAATATCCTGTAATCTTAACTATTTCTGGTGTATTTGCATTTCTTTAGAACGCGATGAGTTGCAGTCTTGTACTGTCCTTGTCGAATCCTTAACAGCACCATCTGGATTAGCAGCTATAATAGTTGGTTTATTAGAACGCGATGAGTTGTAGTCTTTTGCTTTTTCAACAGAGTCATCACTATCTCCATATCCATCTCCATCGTCATCACTTTCAGGATCTACAGCTCGACACCATCGTCATCACTGTCAGGATCTAAAGTCTCGACAACATCGTCATCATAATCACCTATGTCATTATTATTACTTCTTGTACGTGGTTTATTAGAACGTGCCGCATTATAATCTTGTGCTGTCCTTATCGAATCCTTAACAGCACCATCTGGATCAGCAGCTATACTAGTTGGTTTATTAGAACGCGCCGCATTATAATCTTGTCCTTTCGTTGTCGCATTATCCTTACCAAAATCCTCTTTATCACCATCTGGATCAGCAGCTATACTAGTTGGTTTATTAGAACGCGATGAGTTGTAGTCTTGTGCTGTCCTTATCGAATCCTTAACAGCATCATCTGAATTAGCATTTGTATTAAGTTCTGCTATACCTCCAGTACTTTTATTGCTCCTTGTGGTATTATGATTTGCTTTTTCTTGTGCCATAGCGCCAATAGTTATTAACGCGAATACTGTAAATAATAATAGATTTTTCATAATATTTTAATTTTAGAAAAGTCCTTTTTAGAATCCGCTCAAAAGTAAGAGGTGGGGAAAATAAGAGCAACTTTTAGTTAGTAGTAGCAACGAATATAAGTTTAAATGTTAGGTAAAACAACTTTAATACACAAACCGTGGACGTTTCCTAATAGACGGGAACCTTTATTAATTAAATAGCAGATGATAATCGGATTAAGCAATTACTTAATATGTTGGTAGATTATAGAAACCTTTTTTAAAAAAAACCGCATTAAATCAAAAAGGTTGGCAAGCTGGCAATTGAAGTGAAATGAATGCACACCATATAACAAGAAGTCCTAAAAAACAAAAAAGCGTTACAATTGCTTGTAACGCTGATTTTTGCTCCTCCTCTTAGGCTCGAACTAAGGACCCTCTGATTAACAGTCAGATGCTCTAACCAACTGAGCTAAGGAGGAATTTGTTCGCTTTTGCGAGTGCAAATATACAAGGTTTTCTTCTTTTTGCAAGAAATATTCAAAAAAATTTCTTCTTTTTATATTCTTTATATTCTATTAAAAGCAACTTAATGAAAATCAACTTAAAGCAACAAATTGAAATACGCATTTATTTTAATGTTTTCCTGTAATTTTCAACAAAAAAGCCCTTAAAAAATGATACTTTTGTTAGGATTGACCAAATATTATTAAAAATACAATAATTGTAAATTATCAAGAATTAAAATGGTGGTTTTGGTAAAAGTTGTATTTTTGGCCAATCAATTAAAACATTGACTACTAACAAAACTATGGATAAATTTTCATTTTTAAATACGGTGCACACGAGTTTTATAGCCGATTTGTACGACCAGTATTTGATAAATCCTGATACAATAGAACCCAGCTGGAGAAGTTTTTTTCAAGGTTACGACTTTGCCAACGAAAAATATTCGCCGAACGGTGAGGAAGCTGTATTTGAAATTCCCGAAAATGTGTTGAAGGAATTTAAAGTGATTGACCTCATTAACGCCTACAGAACACGAGGCCATCTTTTTACAAAAACAAATCCGGTTCGCGAACGCCGCAAATATATGCCAACCCTGGCACTCGAAAATTTTGGACTGTCTGAAAAAGATTTAGATACTGTTTTTGATGCCGGACAAATCATTGGCACAGGAAAGGCTTCATTGCTTAAAATAGTAAAACATTTAGAAACCATTTATTGCGAATCTATTGGAGTTGAATATATGTATATTCGAGTTCCAGAGGAAATAAAGTGGATTCAAAAACAGCTAAACAAAAATTCGAACCACCCAAATTATACGCCCGAAACTAAAAAATATGTTCTGCAAAAGTTAAATCAGGCGGTGACTTTTGAAAACTTTCTGCAAACAAAATATGTAGGCCAAAAGCGTTTTTCTTTGGAAGGAGGCGAAACTTTAATTCCTGCACTTGGTGCTGTCATAAGACTTGCTGCAGAAAATTTTGGCGTTAAAGAATTTGTTTTGGGAATGGCGCACAGAGGACGTTTAAATACCTTAATAAATATTTTCAGAAAACCAATCCGCGATTTATTCAGTGAATTTGAAGGTAAAGATTTTGAAGATGAAGATATTGATGGTGATGTTAAATACCATTTAGGTTTAACCACAAAAAAAACGTTAAAAACCGGGACAGAACTTACCATGAATTTGGTTCCAAATCCTTCGCATTTGGAAACTGTCGGTCCGGTAGTGCAAGGGATTTCCCGTGCAAAAATAGATAATGATTACAGTGGAGATAATTCAAAATTGCTTCCGATTATTGTTCATGGAGATGCCGCAATAGCGGCGCAAGGTGTTGTTTATGAGGTAATTCAAATGAGTCAGTTGGCTGGTTATTCAACCGGCGGAACCATTCATATTGTGGTGAACAACCAAATTGGGTTTACCACAAATTATTTGGATGCCCGCTCAAGCACTTATTGTACAGATGTTGCTAAAATAACCTTATCGCCAGTTTTGCACGTTAACGCCGATGATGTGGAAGCTGTTACACATGCCATAGAATTTGCCCTTAATTTTAGGATGCAATTCAAAAGAGATATTTTTATTGACTTGCTTGGCTACAGAAAATATGGACATAACGAAGGTGATGAACCTCGTTTTACGCAGCCGAAATTATATAAAGCCATCGCAAAACACCCAAATCCGAGAGATATTTACGCTCAAAAACTGATTGAAGAAGGCGTGATTGATGATGCTTATTTAAATAATTCAATTGCTGAATTTAAAGACTTATTGGAAGCCGAATACCTGCATTCAAAAGAGGTTGAAACTTCAAAAGTAAGTGAGTTTATGCAAGAAACCTGGAAAGATTTCGATAGAAAAGGTTTAAGCGCCATGTTGGTTTCTGAAAAAACTGCTTACCCAAAATCGAAACTGAAAGAAATCGCGAAAACGCTTTCAACTGTTCCAAAAGGCATTAAATTTTTACGCAAAGCTGAACGTATTTTGTTGGACAGACATAATATGGTTTTTGAAAATGACAGAATAGACTGGGGCATGGGCGAAACACTGGCCTATGGAACGCTACTTCAGGAAGGATTTGACATTCGTATTTCGGGCCAGGATGTGGAGCGGGGAACATTTAGCCACCGTCACGCCATTTTACGTGATGAAATTTCGGAAGAACGTATCAACCTGCTAAACATGATTGGCGAAAATCAGGGTAAAATGAACATTTTCAATTCGTTATTGTCTGAATACGGCGTCCTTGGTTTTGATTATGGTTATGCTATGGCAAATCCAACTACATTGACCATTTGGGAAGCTCAGTTTGGTGATTTCAGCAATGGAGCCCAAATTATATTCGACCAATATATGTCGGCCGCAGAAGATAAATGGAAATTGCAAAACGGAATCGTAATTCTACTTCCTCATGGGTACGAAGGACAAGGATCTGAGCATTCTTCGGCACGAATGGAACGCTTTTTACAATTGTGCGCCATAGACAATATGATTTTGGCCAATTGTACAACACCCGCCAATTTTTACCATCTATTACGTCGTCAAATGAAACGCGATTACAGAAAACCGCTTATCGTATTTACCCCAAAAAGTTTGCTTCGCCATCCGGCAGCAACCTCATCATTGGATGAATTTTCAAGTGGACGTTTTCAGGAGGTCATTGATGACAACATTGATAAAAAAAATGTCACCAAATTGGTGTTTTGCACCGGTAAATTTTATTACGATTTATTGGCCGAACGCACTGATTTAGACAGAAATGATGTTGCTTTGGTAAGAATTGAACAATTGTTCCCATTGCATTTAGAAAAATTACAACAGGTAATTGACAGCTACCCGAATGTCAAAAAATACGTTTGGGCACAGGAAGAACCAGAAAATATGGGTGCCTGGAGTTTTATGCTACAACGTTTCAGGTTGGTGAATCTTGAAGTGGCTTCACAATCATATCATGCAGTTCCTGCCGCAGGTTCCTCAGCACGATTTAAACGAAGACACCAACGTGTAATTGATAACGTATTTGAAACGAGCATTATAAATTTTGACTCACAAGAAGATGATTCATAGCGAATAGCATATGTTACCGCTGGAAAATAAAATATAAACATATGAAATTAACCAATAAATTAACCTTTAAATTCTTTTCTTCGGAAAGGATTTAAGGCAGTAAAAAGATAAAAAAAACAAAGAGATGATTTTAGAAATGAAAGTTCCTTCTCCGGGAGAATCAATCACAGAAGTAGAAATTGCAGCCTGGCTTGTTAAAGATGGCGATTATGTTGAAAAAGATCAGCCTGTTGCCGAAGTGGATTCTGATAAAGCTACCCTTGAACTACCTGCCGAAGAAAGCGGTATTATTACTTTGAAGGCCGAAGAAGGCGACATGGTAACTGTTGGTTCTGTTGTTTGTTTAATTGATTTAGACGGGAAAAAACCAGCGGGCAGTGAACAGTCTTCAGTAAGCAGCGAAAAGAAAGAAGAAAAGAAAGAAGAAAAACCTGTCGCTCCAATTGCGGCAAAAAAGACCTACGCTAGTGGTGTAGCTTCTCCAGCAGCAAAGAAAATATTGACCGAAAAAGAAATTTCCTCTTCTGAAGTTATTGGAACGGGCAAAGATGGCAGAATCACAAAAGAAGATGCCGTAAATGCAGTACCAAGTATGGGAACGCCTGCCGGAGGTTCAAGAGGTAGTGAGCGCACAAAACTTTCCATGCTTAGAAGAAAAGTGGCTGAACGTTTAGTTGCGGTAAAAAATGAAACCGCTATGCTAACCACTTTTAATGAAGTGGACATGAAAGCTATTTTCGACTTAAGAAAGGATTTTAAAGATGAATTTAAGGCGAAACATAATGTTGGGTTAGGATTTATGAGTTTCTTTACCCTGGCCATTGTAAGGGCCTTAAAATTGTTTCCTGATGTGAATTCTATGCTGGACGGCGATTATAAAATTTTGCATGACTTTATGGATATTTCTATTGCGGTTTCAGGCCCAAAAGGTTTGATGGTTCCGGTAATCAGAAATGCCGAAAATCTATCTTTCAGAGGTGTGGAAAATGAAGTAAAACGTTTGGCATTAAGAGCAAGAGAAGGACAAATAACTATTGATGAAATGACCGGAGGTACTTTTACCATTACAAACGGCGGTGTTTTTGGTTCCATGTTGTCTACCCCAATCTTAAACCCACCACAAAGCGGAATTCTAGGAATGCACAATATTATTGAACGTCCTGTCGCTATAAAGGGCGAAGTTGTAATCAGACCAATTATGTACGTTGCCTTGTCTTATGACCACAGAGTTATTGATGGAAGAGAATCTGTCGGATTTTTGGTTGCCGTTAAAGAAGCGCTGGAAAACCCAATTGAAATTTTAATGGATAACAATCCCAAAAAAGCATTGGAGCTTTAAGATTATCTAAACATATTATTTAAAAAAACCGAGCGATTTGCTCGGTTTTTTTATGCATTTTAATGATCATTCTCAATGTCAACAGTATTGAAATATAAGATTCCAATCTTAAAGTTTATACACCAACTTTTTTAGATATAAACATTTCTTTTCGTAATTAATGATGGCTTTACCTTTATCCAAAATATCTGCGCCTATAATCCCATCAACAGCTTCGGCGTGATGTTCGGTCAACGCTGTATTTACATGGTTTAAATCGAGCAATACAACCGTGAAATTTTGGTATTTCCATTGCTTAATTTCAATATTGTTTTTAGAAGATATTTTTGTTTCCATACCAATAGCACCTGCTCCGGCAGCTTTTGTGGCGGAATCATTCACTTCTAACTTAAATTTTTCGGCTAAATTGATGTCGATACATGAATTTGAAGCTCCGGTATCTAAAATAAATCGGCCTTTTACGTCATTCAATTTCAATTTTAGCTCAAAATGATTGGTGTTTATCTTTTTGAGTTTTATTTTGGCATATCCTTTTCTGAAAAGGATGTTGTTAAATTCCATCTATGTTTTATTTAGGGCAAATTTACCATTTTTTTATAAGAGAATAAACTGCTGAAAGAAACCCCGATATAATGAGAATAATCCCAACATATAAAATAGCTTTAAAGGTTTTTTTAAGCAACTAAATTTTAAAATGAAACAAAAAAATACTGCCTCTAAATAAAGACAGTATTTTCAAAATATTTTTAAGGTATTATTTACTCTACTTTAAACGCAATAGGCAAGCTGTATTTCACACCAACTGCACGACCACGTTGTCTACCAGGAGTCATTTTAGGTAATGTCTCAATAACTCTAATTGCTTCCGCTTCCAACCTCTTGTGAGGTGCTCTTGCCTGAATGTCTGTAATATTTCCCGTTTTATCAATTTTAAACATTACGAATATTTTTTTAACACCAGGTGATAATCCTAAATCCGATGCCAAATCTGCATTAAATTTACGACCCACATGCTGAGCGACTTTTTCTTGCAAACATTCTTTTAGTTCTGCTTTTGTACCTTTACACCCTGGATATACCGGAACATCTTCAATAATTGCAAAAGGAACGTCTTCCATAATGTCTTCATCCAAATTTACTTCAACAATTTTCGTGATTTCAACCGCTTCATCTTCATTAGATTCAGTAGACTTAATTACTGTTTCCTCAATTTCCTTTTCGTCTTCAACAACTTTTATAACATCAGGTATTGTTGGCGGTGGTGCTTTTTGCTCAGGCGGTTTCACTTGTTCTATTTCTATAGTTTGCTCTTCATCCTGCACATTATAATTTGCTGGTCCAAGCGAGGCTATAACTCTATCATAGGTCTTTTTTTCAATGGCCACATACACTATTAAAAGTGCCAATACCAAACCTAACAACATAAACAATTTGCTATAATTCTCTAAATTCGCTTTTGGATTCTTTTTGACTTTCATCTGTAAATTTTTTATTGGTTGCTAATTTAATAATTTAAATATATTATACAAGTATAAATTTTAATTCATGTCACTTTTTTTTCAAAATAACAGCAAAAAACAGCGTTGCCATTGTTATACCAGATAAATTAGCAAAAACATCATAGATGTCCGCTTGCCTGTTATAGGTAAATACACCTTGTAAAATCTCAATAATTATGCCATAAATAAAAATAGCTAATGCTACTAAAATAAGTGATTTCCACAAATAAGTTTTTGGTCTAAAGGCTAATAACCAGCTTATTGTTAAAAGACAATAGCCAGAAGCGTGCAAAATTTTATCTGAAATTTGCAAGCCTATCCCTAAACCATTTTTAAGAGAAATTAAACTTCCAAATGTAATTACAGTTGTTAAAAGTACGGCAACGTAAAAAAAATAATTACGCCCCAATCAATTCTCCATATGCTGCAGCCGACAATAATTCCTTGATTTGAGAAGCATCTGAAATCGAAATTTTAACCATCCATCCATCTCCGTATGGGTCTGTATTCACTTTTTCCGGTTCATCAGCCAAGGCTTCATTAATTTCAATTATTTCCCCCGTTATAGGCATAAATAAATCTGAAACTGTTTTTACGGCTTCAACTGATCCAAAAACTTCTTCTTTTTCTAAAGTTTCATTTAAAGTATCAACGTCAACATAAACGATATCACCCAATTCACTTTGTGCAAAATGTGTAATGCCAATTGTTGCCGTGTCGCCTTCAATTTTAACCCATTCATGGTCTTTCGTGTATTTCAAATCTGCTGGAATTTTCATTATTTTTATTTATTTAATTTATTATTTATTTAATTACCAAATATATACCTGATACTTAACCCAGAACTCACTGATTGTCTTGGGAAAGTTGTTGAAATTGCATATTGGGAAGAACTTTGGTCAAAGTAAAACGAGGTTGTTAAATTTTTACTTACCGCATAATCTGCAAAGAATTTAATGGATAATAAACGTTGTCCGCCCGTTACTTGATCGTTGTCTTTATAAATTGCCCTAATAATTGTTTCATTATCCCTTAAAGATATATCAGCCCTTAAATCCAAATCTCCCTTAAGTTTTGTCAGCTCACCGCCAAATCTAAATCTCATTGCCAAATCTTTAATTCTATAGCCCAATCCTACTACATATTCAGTTCCTTTTATTTGGGTAATTGTATTGTTGTTAAAGTTTAAAGTAAGCCCTCTGTCTTTATTTATTCGACCGCTGAAAGATACGGAATTTTTCATTTTCACATCAACTTTTATCAGTGGAGAAAATTCTTCCAGCAAATTGACATTTGTAAAGAGGGTTTTGTTAAGGTAATTACCTGCTATATCGGTTTCAGCATATGGATTATTGCTATTATAAGCCAAATTATTGCTGAAACTTGTAATGGAGTACAACGAATTATAACTGTGCGTAACCAAAAAACTTCTGAAATTTTCTTTAAACCAGGCTATTTTCATCAATCCTTTGTAGGTTAATTTCCAACTTGGAATGGGCACTTCCCTAAAAGCGCCTAAATTTACTGTACCGGCATCTTTCCCGGAATAGGCAGCAACAAATGCAGGTAACATTACCTGTTCGCTTGTTTCACCAAAACCGTTTACTGGTTGTCCGGAATTTGTTGCCAGACGTTGCGCAATAATTGCCCTGTTGGTTTTAAATTCTTCAAAAGTTACATCACTGCTATTAAATGATGTTTTTAACATATTATGGCTTATGCTGAAATTTCCATATTGGGTAATTGGTGAATTTGTATCTAAAATGTTGTTGACAACATCCAATTGTTGTGAGGTATTTTTAGTGTAGGTTTTACTTCCCCTAAATTCTATGTCCAAGTTTTGAGTTGGCTCAACTATAATAGTTGCATCCAGTTTATTTAAATGTGTTTGGCTATATGTTTTGTTGAAATAAGGATCGTTGATGTCTCGCGACAATAACCAACCATTTTCAACCGCTCTTTGTCTAATGTCAATCTGACTTCCAAAAACAAATCCGAATGTTGGCGCAAGACTGCCGCTGTAATTGTCGCGTCCTAAAAATCCGATTTGAGGTACATAACCCGGTAAGTAAGTTCCATTATTTTCAGCATAATTTATACGGGCTTTTTTAACCGACGTTAACAAGTTATAAAAAGTTCTCCCTATACGGGCACCAACAGATTTATTCTTTTTTGCCTTATTTCTAGCAGCTTCAGACTCTTTTGAACTCTTAGCTTCAGGCTTGGAATTCTTTTTATTCAAAAGTTTGTCTATTCCGATGGTTTTATAAAATTTATTGAAATCTAAATCTACCCCTATAGTTTGTGTGTTTGCATTTTGAATTACATTTCCAATTTTATCGACATAGGATTGGGATGCTGCCTGCCAGTCAAAATCGGCCGTGTACGCATAATCTGCATTAACAAAGTCTAAAAACGGAATTTTATCTAACGGTATTTTGTAGGTTCCATTTAATGTTTGGTGGTAATGATCCGGTCTTCCTAAGGTAAAGAAATTATCAAATAACTTTATGTCATCTGTTGATTTAAAGTCATCATAAATATAATTATTGGCAGCCCTAAAATTAAACTGTATTGATTTTGTTAAATTATATCCTACCCCATAATCCCAATCAAACATAAAATGACGCTGTTTCAGAATTGGCAATTCTGGCAACCCTTCAACTAAACTTCTGGATAACTGCTCGTTGTAACGTCTTATAATATTTGAATTTACGGAGATTGTAGAAGGCAATAAACTCACGTTAAAGTCTTTAATTAATTTTAAATACTTGCTGTTTAAAGAATCTGCATTTTTAAATGGTTCAATGGTTAGTGGCTCAAAACTAAAATTATAATTGGCTGAAGTCCGCACATTTTGGTCACTATATTTCTGAACATTGTAATCTTTATGGTAGGTTTCATTATAAGCATAAGAAACCGATAAATTTTCTACACTGTAAAAATGTTTTTTATTTTCTGAATTCGGGTTAAATTCTTTTCTGACATTGATTAAACTGATGCTTCTGCGCTTGGTGTAATCCTGACTGCTATTTCTATTTGGGCTATTCTCTAAATTTGTATCTTCAAATAAAACATCTTGATATTGAGAATCATATTTTGGATCTTTAACCTCTTCCGAAACGCTGTAATTAAAAGGCAATTTTATGCCCCAGTCTTTCGGCAATAATTTTCCAAAATTCACATTAGTGACCACATCATACAATTTCGTGTCTTGCTGACTGCGCTCATTTACGCGTTGTTCAATACCGCCGAATCCTTGTGTTTCCATTCTTCCTGTCACGGAAACATCCGCAAAATCGGCAAAATTTGCATCTGCACTCACAACGGCTGCCCAGCCACCTTTATTATCAAACTCCGAAACCCGCATTTCATTAAACCAAATTTCAGCACTTTGATTGGTGATTGTGGCATTCTTTACACCGAGCATAATGGTTTTAATGTTCGCCAAATTGGGATTTCCCTTTACCCTTATTTCATAACCTTCCAACCCTTCAATAGGCGAAGGCATATTTACCGCCGGATAAAGTTCATTTGGCGCTACTCCTGCTTCAAACCTTAACAATTTAAGTTTTCCCAAATATTCCAAAAAGGCATCTAAATTATTTTCTTCGGGCCAAATTTCGAGTGGTGTTGTAACCCCGTAATCAGATATCGTCAACAATTTTTCAAGCTGATAATAGTTGTCGTTTAAATCACTTCCAATTCTAATGATGGCTTTTAATTCATTGTCCTGAACCTGTGGTTTTGTTTGAATTCCTTCGGCATGTAAAAACAATTTCAAATGTTTATACATTCTTAAATCTACCTTTACATTTTTGAATACTGCCCTTGTTTCTTCAGGTTCAAGATCGGTAACTTTTAACGATAATGATTGCTCATTTTGTTTTTGCAATGTGGTGGTTCCCCTTAAAATTTCACGATCAATTCCTGGGGGCAATACATAAGGAATCGGACTTCCGCTTTCGTTTTCCTGAATATTAACAACACCCACCTGAAAATTTTGCAGTTGCGCATTTGTTAAATCCTGCGGAGGAACAATAACGTCATCCAATGTTTTTGTGTAACGTCTCCAATCACCTCGAACCAACTGCAGCTCCCCAAAACGCAAAACAACAGGCATTTTAAATTTGGTTAAAAATATTCGCATAAAACGAATGGAATTAAACCCTGTAATATCGTTGACAACCTCATCCGGGCTGCCTACCTGAATCCTGAATTGCAACCATCTAAATTCTTTTTGACTGCCGTCTTCAAGCTCTACTTTTACTATTTTTTCATCAACAATATTGTTTTGACCTACTACCAAATCGCTTTTATTTAAAGAAACTTTGTATTGATAATAGCTTTCCACGGTATTCATGGTTTGATCTTTATTGATATCTTCAACATCTGGATATGTCGTGGCGGAAGTTGGGTAGCTTTCGGTTGATAAATTGTTGGTTGGTGAATTTCCCTGCGTATTGTTATACTTTTTATAGCGCGTTAAAATGGAGGCGTTATTGGAATCGTATTCTGAACTTCTGAAATAGGAATAATTGTCATTCGACGGATCTGGACCAAAAGCAGTTCCGAACAATTGGGTTTCTTCATTGTCATTCAATCCATCATAACCAATATCCTGACTCAAACGTTCATTGTCTTTATCGCTGAAAGCGTATAATAAAGATTGGTTGGTAGGGATTTTACCCCAAACAGTCGGTTCGGTATTATTGGTGCTCAACGGATTTTCCGGCAATCCGTTTTCATACATTTTCCTGCCGTCTTTTAAAATATCTTCTGAAACATTTCCAAGGTTAAAATATACTTCACCAACCTGATTTTCGATATCATTCGGATTTATTCCGGAAGGCAATCCTTCTGCATTTGTAATGGAATAATGGTCGTACGGATCCATCAGCCAAAATTGAATATATTCTACGTTAGACTGTTCAAAGTTGGTGGTGGTCAATGGTCTGGTAATCCCCGCCCATCTATCTTCAGGGTTGGTAAATTTCCCATCAGGGCCCACATTAGAAGTATCATAATTATTACTTCCCCTTTCATTTGGATAATAAGCCAAATCTAATGTTCTGACCACCGTTGACTGCGTTAAATCCAAGTCTTGTTCAGGGAATAATTCTTCAAACCTAATTCTTCTAATCTCAGCACGAGAAAGCTCCGTATTGTCAATATTCCCAGGTTGTAATGAAGATCCTCCATAAAATAAAGGATCAACTGTATACCAAGCCAATCTGGCTCTTTTGTATCCGTAAGGCAGGCCGGTGGCATTTCCCCCCAAATCAAATTGTGTTTGGTATTGCGGTGTACTTGCCATATACCATTGCTGAATTGTTCTTATTTCTATAGGAATCTGTGAGCCTTCAAAATCATCTACATAGGAAGTGGCCTGCCCGTCTAACTCAATTCTTTTTGGAGAACCCGGAATTAAATAAGCAAAATCTCCTCGAACTGAAAAATATGAAGGGACGTCTGTATCTATATTAGGCAGTTTGTTTACCCATTTTGTTAATTTCGGAACTTCTGTTCCAAAGCTTGCATTTAGCCCAAAAATAGTATTGTTGATTGGCTCCTGGCCAAATAATGCTTTTTGAGTGATTGGTTTTTCATTTAAATTTAAAATGGTTGCTCCGGCAACAAAATTATCGGAAAATTTATGTTCCACATTAACTCCCAAAAAGCTTTTTGTCTGCAAATTGAAGGTGGCATTGTTTTCAACAGAAACTTCTATTGGCGCATTGGAAGCTTCCAAACTGGGATTGATAATTTGAACCCTTCCCATTTGATAATCTACCACATAATCAATACCTTCAACCAATTCCCTACCGCCGGTAGTTACTCTTACCGAGCCTTGTGCCACATTAAATGCTCCTAAAGGAATACCGTTGGCACTTTCTGATTTATGATATCCTTTTATTAAATACTTGTCTTTTTGTTGAAAATTGTTTTTTGCTTCCGATTGCGTAATTCGATACATTTCGTCAAAAATGTAAATTTCATCGGCACTATTGGTTAATTTCGACTGTAAATCTTTACCAAAAGGTTCTATATTTGGAAAAAGAATATATCCCTTTTCCGAATTTACTGTGACGCCTTCCACATAATCGAAATAACCATCACCTTCAGGCGTATAAAACTGGCTTTGGTCCAGCCTGTCCACATCAAATAAATTTAACAATGTCCTGTCTGAAACGCCAGCGGTTTGCGCATTTTGCAATATGTTTATCGGTACCCCAGTGGCATCATCAGCATATAAAAGTTCCAATCTAAAACCATCAGGCTGCAATCTGAAAGTTTGTAAAGAATAGATATTTTTCATCATTAAATCCCACAAAGGAATATCGGTACTTATAATTTCGCTTCGCAATAATTTTACCACAATATTTTCGGGCGCAACAATACCGTCACTTGTAAATTCACCAACTTTGTAAACTTGGGGATCTCCACTAATTGTATATTCAAAAGCCACTGCAAGCACGTCTGAATCAATCAGCCTTCTGTTTAATGAAATAAAACCCAGCTGCGGATGCACCGTAAATTCATCGGGTCTTAATTTTATGGCATTTTCCAAAACAGAATAATCCCGGCCTTGTTGCATAGCAAAAGGTAATAAGCCATTGCTTACTGTTGAAATATTACGAACCGGATTGCTGGTTGTTAATATGGATGAAATATCGTTTGCATTGTTTGAAGGATAAAGTGTGCCCGGAACAGGGGTTACATTTGCCGGACCAATATTTGAAGGATCACCTTCCCCGATATCTGAAAGCGCCACAATATTCCTGATATCAATGGTTGTGGCATTTCTGTTGGTAACCCAAACTTCCACTTTTGAGATATTTATTGCGCTGTTAATTAACGGATAATCCTTTAATGCGTTATTATAATTATCCCTAAAATATTGCGCTAAAAAGAAGTGACGATTTTCATCGTAATCTGTTGCCTGCAACTCAAATTCCTGAATGGTTGAACCTCCCTGCGCAGCAACCGTTTTTGTTTGTGATTTTTGTTCGGCAAAAACGCCCGTAACGGTTGTTTTTCCAAATTGCAATTGTGTTTTTACCCCAAATAAGCTTTGAGCACCTACAATTAAGGAGTTTTTTAGGGGCATACTTACATTACCCACTTCTATTTTTTGAATTATATCATCTTCCGTCGGCGTATATTCCAACTTTATTTGATTTTGGAAATTAAAGGTGGATTGCGTGTCGTATTGGGCACTTACTTTTAACTTAGTTCCCACTTTCGCTATAATACTGGCGCTTATTTCCTGGTTAAAATCGAATGTAAAACTTTTTCTGTTGCGTTCAGACAATTGCGGATTATCGACTTTCTGATACAACATCCCCAATTTCACCAATACAGATCCCTGAGGATTTACCTCAATGGTGTTTCCTCCAAAAACGGATTGAAAAAAATCGGATTTTACGTAATAGGTTGGCAATAAGTTTTTTTGAGCCTCAACGCTTCCTGCTTTTTTAGGGTTGGTTGCGCTAATTTTACTTTTATAATAGGAAAGCATGTCCTTTTTTAACTGGTATTGTTTGTACTCTTCCTGAGTCATAAAAATCGGGTACTGCACGTAATAATCTCCAATTTTTTCAACAATCATATATTTCCCCAGCTCTGTATCATAAATAATTTCAGATTGAGATGGGTCAGTTAAGAATAAACTTCCTTCCTGATAACTTTTAAATGGGTATTTTAATTGTACAGTATCTGTTACTTTTTCAACAATCGTAGTGTCTTTTGGAACTAAAACAGGTGGTGTTTGGGCTTTAACTGTTGAAAGAAAAAACCAAAAGAAAAAAAATAAAATATATGTTTTAAGTATATATCGCTTGTTTTTCAAATTCTACAAATTTTTCAATGCGTTTTTTATTAAAACCTCAACACTAAGCGTTTTATCCTCAAGCAGTATTTTATCCACTACCTTTTCAATCTGCTTTTTATTAAACCCTAAGACCTCTAAAGCAGATAACGCTTCATTTTTAACTGTATTGCTTTGGTTGGCGTAAACTTCATCAATGGCATAGGTTTTAGAAATTTTGTCTCTTAAATCGACCAAAACACGCTGTGCGGTTTTAACGCCGATTCCTTTTACGGATTGAATAACGGATACATTATTTGAAGCAATGGCCTGTTGAATTTCATCTGTAGTCATGGATGATAACATGGTACGCGCAATACTTGGTCCAACCCCAGAAACGGAAATAAGTAATCTGAAAATTTCGCGTTCGGTTTTGTTGATAAACCCATATAAAGTATGCGCATCTTCCTTGATAGAAAGATGCGTATACAAAATTATAAATTCATTATCTGGGAGTTGAGAATATGTATTAAGAGAGATATTAAGCCAATAGCCTATTCCATTTGCCTCTATTACAGCAAATGTTGGGTTTTTTTCAACTAACTTCCCTCTTATGTGCGTTATCATATTTCATTTTCCTATTTGCTCCAAATGTACTAAAATATTATTTACTATTCATTTTTTCCTGTGCATGCACAATTGCCACACAAGCCATACTTACAATTTCATCAACACTTGCTCCAAGCTGAAGAATATGAACCGGTTTTTGAAGTCCCATAATAATAGGTCCGATAGATACTATTTGATCAAATTCTTTCATTAATTTATAGCCAATATTTGCAGCTTCTAAATTCGGAAATATTAAACCGTTAACCTTTTTATCGTTTAATTTAGAAAACGGAAACTTCTCTTTCATTAATTTAGGATTCAACGCAAAGTCAGCCTGAATTTCACCGTCCACATTAACGTCGGGATATCTTTTGTGCATAATTTCAACAGCCTGTGAAACTTTTTCAGCCAACGGAGAATTTGATGATCCAAAGTTTGAAAATGATAACATGGCCAAATGAGGTTCAAATCCAAACATTTTCATTGACGTGGCTGTCATATAACAAATATTTGCCAACTCTTCTGCTGTTGGTTCTATATTAATTGCGGTGTCTGAAAAGAATATTGGACCTCTTTTCGTTAACATGATATTTGTTGCCGCAATACGCTTCACTCCTTTTTCCTTTCCAATTAACTCAATCATCGGTTTCACCACTGTTGGGTAAGCTCTTGAATATCCGGTTATTAAAGAATCTCCTTCGCCTTCATTTAACATCATCGCCGCAAAATAATTGCGTTCACGCATTAATTTTTGGGCTGTTAACAGCGTTACACCATTGCGTTTTCTTTTTTCCCAATATACTTGTGCGTATCTATTTCTGCGTTCTTCTTCTTCATCACATTTAGGATCCAAAATTCGTACATCTGCAGAAAAATTTATTTCCTTCATCAATTCAAGGATAATTTTTTTGTCTCCCAACAAAATAGGTGTTCCAATCCCATCATCATGAATTATTTGCGCGGCTTTTAACACATCTAAATGATCTGCTTCCGCTAAAATTATGGTTTTTGGATCGGATTTTGCGCGATTCATCAACATACGCATTAACTTGCTTCCTGTTCCCAATCTTTCGGCCAAAGTTTCTTTGTATGCTTCCCAATCTGTAATAGGTTGTTTTGCCACGCCAGATTCCATCGCTGCTTTAGCTACTGCCGGTGGAACTTCGGTAATTAATCTGTGGTCAAATGGTTTAGGGATGATGTAATCTTTACCAAATTGAATATTGGTTTCGCCGTACATAATATTTAAGTGTTCCGGAACGGTTTCTTTGGCCAAATTTGCCAAGGAATGAACCGCCGCTAGTTTCATTTCTTCATTAATTTTAGTGGCTCTCACATCTAATGCGCCCCTAAAAATGTATGGAAATCCGAGCACGTTATTCACTTGGTTAGGATAATCTGAACGCCCGGTGGCCATAATAATGTCCCTTCTGGTTGCTACTGCCAAATTGTATTCAATTTCAGGAGTTGGATTTGCCATGGCAAAAACAATAGGATCTTTCGCCATCGTCAACAACATTGCAGGTGATACAAGATCTCCTTTAGAAAGTCCGATAAAAACATCAGCGCCAGTCATGGCTTCTTCCAAAGTATGTAAATCCCTATCGGTGGCAAATTCCGCTTTTTGGACGTTTAAATTTGGGGTGTCTTTTCTAATTACCCCTTTGCTGTCACACATCACCAAATTTTCTCTTTTGGCGCCAATCGCCAAATAAAGTCTTGAACATGAAATGGCAGCAGCACCTGCGCCACTCACCACAATTTTAACTTTTGAAATCTCTTTTCCTGCAATTTCAACCGCATTTTTTAATGCCGCTGCAGAAATTATGGCCGTACCGTGTTGGTCATCATGCATTACCGGAATGTCCAATTCTTCTTTTAACCTGCGTTCTATTTCAAAAGCTTCCGGCGCTTTAATGTCTTCCAAATTAATACCTCCAAAAGTTGGTGCAATATTTTTTACAGTTTCAATAAATTTTTCAACATCTTTTGTATCAACTTCAATGTCAAAAACATCAATATCTGCAAATATTTTAAAAAGTAACCCTTTCCCTTCCATAACCGGTTTTCCAGCCATGGCTCCAATGTCTCCCAATCCTAAAACTGCGGTACCATTAGAAATAACGGCCACTAAATTGCCTTTTGCTGTATATTTATACACATCATCCGGATCTTTTTCAATGGCCAAACACGGTTCAGCCACACCTGGTGAATACGCCAGCGACAAATCGCGTTGTGTTGCATGTTTTTTTGTTGGAACTACTTGAATTTTTCCAGGACTCGGGTATTGATGGTATAATAAAGCTTCGCTCTTTTTTTTAGAATCGCTCATAATAATATATAATTTTTAATGAAAAATCTTAAGTTACAAAGTTAACAATAATTGACTTAAAGGAAAGGTAACATTTATCATAGTTTAAAAATAAATGTGAAATTGCAACAAATAAATAAGGTTCGTTAATCTTACTTTATTCATAAAACAGGCACTTAAATAGTTTGTTAATAGTTAAAAAAAATCCCGCGATTGCGGGATTTAAAAATTAGTCTTCTTTTTTCTTTTCATCTTTAAGATAAAACATTGATGGGTCTGGCCTAAAAGCCCTTTCAAACCAAATTGGTCTGCGCTCTCCATTTGGTCCCGGAGCCGGGCGTGTCATTTTCATCCATTCCTTATAAACCTCATGCGATTTATTGGTGTCCACAAAAATATCTCCATAATGCTCGTCTTTTCCAGGTTTTTCAATGCGAACCCGTTGGTGCCAACAATGCATTCCGCTAATTGGATCGGGATGAACAGCATGTGTAATATTTTGATGTACACCACCGTCTTTCCAAAAAATCCGTTTGGAATCTTTATCAGAAGATTCAAAAGGTTCTATACCCGAAATGGTGTTCATTTTCCATCCTCCTTTTCCATTACTCTCAATGTTTACGGTATTTGTAGCCCATCGATTTCCTGTTTTATCCTGAGGTCTTCTCCAACGGCCAATATGGTGTGAACAAGCAACAACTCCTGGTTTCATGCTTTGCGTTACCCAAACTTTATCGATAAAATAGCCAATATCGGTATTCATTTTTACCAAATCGCCTGTTTTAAATCCCCAATTTGCAGCATCCTTTGGGTGCATCCATATCGGATTTCTGTTTGAAATTTCTACCAGCCATTTTGCATTTCCAGAGCGGGTATGAATCAATGCCGGCAACCTGAATGTTGGAACCAGCACGTATTCTCCTTTTGATTTGTCTAAATTATCGAGATGAATGTGGCTTTTAATATAACTTGGTGTGGCGTATTCCGGCCATTTCCAATCGACCATGGTTTGTGAATAAAATTCGTTTTTACGCGATGGCGTTGGAAAACCCACCATAGCTTTTCCATTGATCATCACACCAATTGCTTTTCCGTCTTTCGAAACAACATTGGTATCTGCATCCACTGTCGCTCCATTTAATTGCGCTTCAGTTAATAAGGTTTCGTTCTTTTTATATGATTCTCCACTTTCAATTTCGAAGGCACCATATTTTTGCATGTACTGCAATTCGGTTATTCCTTCTTTTTTGGCAGTTGCCGGCAAACCCGGTACACGTTCAAAAATATATTGGTAATATTCGTCAATGGTAATTTTTTCTCCCGGTCGGTAAGGCGATTCAAAATGCTTGCGAATTCCCATACTTCCATCAGGATCTATGCGCCAGCTTAACTCAATAAAAAATTCATCTTCTTCCCAAACTTCACCTGGATTTACCTCATAGGTTAATTGCACCGGTTTTCCATTTCTTCTTGCAGCTTCGCGCAACACTGGCTGACGAAAAGCAACCCACGTTCCTCCGTGCGTGGCATATGAATTGATGTCATGACGTTCAGAAGCCAATCCCATAGGCAATACAAAATCGGCGTGAAAAGCGGTTTCGTTCCACGTTGGTGTTAGTGCAGCGTGCAATCCGAATTTACTTTCATCCATAAACATTTCCATCCAGGTAAATCCATCTGGATATGTCCAAACCGGATTGAATACCCTTGAAAAATATACGTCAAGTTTACCTCTTCCCTCTTTTAGAAAATGCGGAAGCAATTGGCTCATTTCAAAAAATGCCAATGGAAATTCCTTTGGAAAATGCAATTCATTCCACTGTTTTTGAGGCTTTGGCGGATTTGGCAATGTTGGTGCAAATTTGTTCCATTTATTTGGTGACGTTCCTCCTTTTGTGCCCACTGCACCAACCAATACGGTTAAAAAATGCAATGTACGCGCAACAGCCCAACCGCCAAGGTTTGAAGCCCCTGCAGCACGCCAGTTATGTGACGCAAAACGTTCGCCTGCTTCACCTATTTTTTGTGCAATTTCAACAATCATTTCGGCTTTTACTCCCGATTCTTTTTCTGCAAAGTCGGGTGTATATTCCTTATATTCCTCAATCATTGAGGCAATATAATTTTCAAAAGTTATTGCTTTATCCGCATGTCTTGCTTTTAAGTATTCTTCCCAATTGGTCCAGTTTTCAAGATAGTCTCTGTTATACAGCTTGTTTTGTAAAATGTACAAAGCCATCGCCAATAAAACTGCGGCTTCAGTTCCAGGATAAGACGGCATCCAATAATCGGACATCGATGCGGTATTTGATAAACGCGGATCCATTGTAGCCAATTTAGCGCCTTTCATTTTCCCTTCAATAATTCGTTGTGCATGCGGATTGAAATAATGACCTGATTCTAAATGCGCTGAAATCAACAATATAAATTTTGCTTCGGCATGATCCGGTGATGGCCTGTCGTAACCATACCAAAGATTATAGCCAAAACGGGCTCCTGAAGAACAAATATTGGTATGTGAATTATGGCCGTCTATTCCCCATCCCTGCAAAATCCAGTTCATAAATTTTTCATGTCCCGGTCTTCCAACGTGATAAGCGACTTCATTGTGTCGATTTTCTAAAATGGCCTTTCTTATGCGGGCAGAAATAGTGTCAAGCACCTCATCCCAACTAACCCTTTCCCATTCTCCTTCGCCTCTTTTTCCTTTTCTTTTCAGCGGAAATAAAATTCGGTCCGGATCTGTTAATTGATTGATTGTAGCCGGACCTTTGGCGCAGTTTCTTCCTCTGCTGCCCGGATGGTAAGGATTTCCCTCAAACTTTTTGACTTCCTGTGTTTCTTTATCAATGAATGCCGTTAAACCGCAGGCACTTTCACAGTTAAAACACGTAGTTGGCACAATTTGATAAGTGACTTTTTCCTTTTTTGGCCAAACTTTAGGATTGTATTCTACCCAATTGTCCCATTTTTCCGGTGGCGGAAAATTATCATAAAGCTGCGCTACTTGTTCATCAGTAAAATGGCGCATATCTTGATCAAATTCCTGATAACCTTCTTTATGTAAATCAGGAATGATTCCCAATTTTTCTGCAATGCTTTCTATAAATGATGGTTTTTTGTAACCCATGATGATTTATAATTTTAATTAGTCAATTAGGTAATTAGCCAATTTATTTTTTAACTTTTAAGTTTAAGCCAACGGAACTCTTTGTGGTGCTTCCACCCAAATTTTCTCTGTAATCAGAATTCCAGCCAATACACATATTCCTGATATTACTGCCCATATTTCTCCTGAATCAGAAAGTAACAATGCCAAAGGGATGATGTTCCCAACCAATACGGATACGCCCCAAAATAGATTTTTATATCTTCCTTTAGTGATCATTTTTACCACCGTTTTTGCTGAAGTTGTTGGGTGTGTAATTGTCAATTCTGTAACCAAAGTAAATAAATTAACAACCAAGGCAATAATCATGGTGTTTCTTAAAATTGTCATCCAATCTTCATATTCGAAAACCAAAGAAGCAATCACAAAAATTGCAGTTCCCGCCATTACGCTATGGACTAACATGTGTAATGGCAATGTTGGACTTTGCCAAAAATCGCGACCTTTTGCTTGTGCAAACAGGAATGCCGTATAAATAGCCAATAAAATGGCAAAAACAGCCGTAATCCATAATAAAGCAGTTTCACCTGTCTTTATTTCGAAAAAAGTCATTACTGCCCAAATAGTTACCAAAAGTCCGAAAACAGTAATGGTGTAACCACCTTTCACCAACCAGGAATTCCACTGCGGACGCAATAAAACATTTAAAAATCGGTCTGGTCGATCCAAATCCATCACCAAAAATAAACCTGTTAATGCTAGGAAAACCAATGAAATTCCGGCAGACCATAATTTGGCGGTTGGAGAAACTTCGTAACCTAAAAGCATTGCCAAAAACGGAATTAAGAATGCACCGGCGGCAATGGCTTTGGTAAAAACATAGGTAGAAACTTCCCAACCCCACAATATTCCTTTATCGGGTGTGTCATAAACCCTTCGGGCTTTACCGTTCAGCACGTCAATATAATTCGGATTTTCACTGTCTTTTCTTTGGTAAGCTGCCTGAATATCATTGTCTATTGTCATTTGTAGTAAATCTACATCAGTGTTGGTGTGCATCATTTTTTCCGCAGCTTTAGCGAAATGTCCAACGCCACGAGCTTGAGAACTCCATAAACTTTGTCCGGAGTTATCGGTTGCTTCTGCAACCAATGACGCATCATCTGCATCTATATAAAATAAATTTGGATTTGTTCCTTTTTCCGGTTTCCTAACTTTCACGGCCTGACGCGCCAATAACTGAGAAATCTCTGTGTTTGGATTGTGCATATCGCCCGCAATAATTGCGTGTTCCGGACAAACAGACACACAAGCCGGTTCCCGGCCAACATCTACCCTATGCGCACAATAATTACATTTTGCGGCTGTTTGGGTATCTGGATCAATATACAAAGCGTCGTATGGACAAGCCTGCATACACGATTTACAGCCAATACAACGGTTATTGTCAAAATCAACAATTCCATCTTCTCTTGTGTATAGTGCTTCTACCGGACAAATTTCTACGCAAGGTGCATCTGTACAATGATTACAACGCATCACGGAAAAAATTCTTCGTGTATTTGGAAATTCCCCTTTTTCAACCTGCTTAACATAGGTTCTGTTAACGCCAATAGCCACATCGTGTTCTGATTTACAAGCTGTTGTGCAAGCGTGACAACCAATACATTTTCGATTGTCAATGATAAAACCGTACTTCATATTTTTATAAAATAATTTGAACTTTAACAAAATTAACCAATCTAAATATGTGCTTTGTGATATTCATCACGCAATAGATTATTTAGACCTATTTTAAATCGAATGCCTTTTTTAATTAGAAATCCTTTACTTTTGCTACATTGTTAAATATCTCAAATGAAAATTCAACTCTTATTTTTCGGAATTGCTACTGATTTGGTGGGTGAAACCTCCATGAATTTTAAATTAGCAGAAAATACAACCGTAAAAGCGTTAAAAGATGCACTCATAACTGATTATTCAGCGTTGAAAAACATGGGAGATTTTGCCATTGCCGTAAATGAAGAATACGCCGAAGATGATTTGGTTTTAAATGAAAATGATGTGGTCGCTATCATTCCGCCTGTTAGTGGTGGTTAAAAAACTATAATAGCAATTTACCTACAAACTTCTTTAAATTCTTTTAACAAAAAATAAAGTTTTATTTAACAAATCTTTATTAATGGCTGTGGCAATAGACCTGTATGTTTGAACTCAAAATTAATTACTATGATTAGAAACATTACACTCTTATTTTTTTTTCACATTACGCTTCAACTTACAGCTCAAATACAAGGTACTGTTACCAATACAAAAAATGAACCATTGCCTTATGTAAGTATTTATCTTGAGAATTCAAATATAGGAACTACAACCAATGAACAAGGAGTTTTTGAACTCCCCATTTCAAAAAATGGAAAAAACACCGTTGTTTTTCAATATTTAGGATATCAAACAGTGAAAAAAATAATTGATATTGAAACTTTTCCATATAAGTTGAATATCAGTTTATATGAAGAAAACATTGAATTGAGAGAAGTTACTATCAGTTCGAAAGAAAATCCAGCAAATAGAATTATTAAAAATACTATTGATAACCGAAAACGCTATCTAAACAAGATAACCGCTTACACAAGTGATTTTTATTCCAAAGGAATCTTCAGAATAAAAAATGCTCCCGAAAAAATATTTGGTCAAAAAATTGGTGATTTGGGTGGTGGATTGGATTCAACCAGAAGTGGCGTAATTTACCTTTCAGAAACAGTTTCAAAAATAGCTTTTAAACAACCCAATTTATTTAAAGAACAAATTTTAGCCTCAAAAGTAAGCGGTAACAACAATGGTTTTAGTTTTAACCAAGCATCTGAAGTAGATTTTAACTTTTACAAAAATACTATTGATATTGAAAGCAAAGTAATTTCACCTATTTCTTCTTATGCATTTAACTATTACAATTACAAATTAATTGGTACTTTTTATGAAGGAGCGCACTTAATTAATAAAATTGAAGTGAACCCAAAACGAAAAACTGATAACGTATTTACAGGAATAATTTATATAGTGGAAGATGACTGGGCTCTTTACGGCCTTAATTTGAGTTTAAACGGGGCACAAATGGGAAATCCTATAATTGATAAACTAACATTAAAACACAGTTACACCTATTCCGAAAAAGAAAAATATTGGCCTATAATTTCACAACTAATTAGCTTTAAGTTTGGAATGTTAGGAATTAATGTTGATGGCCAATTCACTGCGGCATATAGCAATTACAATTTTAACCCTTCCTTTAAAGAAAAAGAATTTAATAATGAAGTGCTTTCCTTTACAGAAAATTCAAATAAAAAAGATTCCGCTTATTGGAATACAACAAGACCAGTTATTTTAACCGCTGAAGAAATCAATGACTATAAAATAAAAGACAGCATTCAAATTTTAAAGAAATCTGAAAAATATTTAGATTCTATTGATCGAAAAAACAACAAATTTAAAATTGGTGCTATTTTATTCGGATACTCTTATAGAAATTCGCATAAAAACAGCAACCTTAATTTTTCATCAATTTTAACTGCCATCAATTTCAACACAGTTCAAGGGTGGAATTCAGCTATGAAAGTTTCGTATTCTAAAAGTGATAAAGATGCTGGTTCGAGTTTTTCTGCGTATACTGACTTTAATTATGGACTTTCAGATGAAAAACTTAGAATTGATGGAAGTGTCAGCTATTTATTTAACAGTATTTCAAAACCATATTTACAAATTTCTGGAGGAAAAAAGATAAGTCAGTTTAATGAAAATGAACCTATTTCACCAATGATAAACTCAATAAGCACCTTGTACTTTGAAAGTAATTTCGCTAAATTTTACGACAAAAACTTTGCTAAAGTGCTTTTTTCCGATGAGTTTTCCAATGGCATTAGGATTCAAAGTTCTTTTGGTTATGAAAAACGTTCTCCATTGGTAAATACAACCAATTACGTTACTATAAATGATAAGCAAAAAGTTTATACTTCCAATGATCCTTTAAATGAAAATAACCATGGTATTCCTTCTTTTGAAGAACATACCGTATATTCATTTCAAACTTCAGCCTCCATCAAATTTGGTCAAAAGTACATTTCTTTACCCAATAGAAAGATTAATGTGTACGCTTCAGATTACCCTACTATAAATCTATCTTACAATCAAAATTTTGCGTCCAGTGAAGACAACTATAATTTTGGGGAAATAACCGCTCAAGTTCAGCAGCATTTTGATATAGATAACAAAGGGACTTTTAGTTATAATGTTAAGGCAGGAACCTTTTTTGAAGCCGACGATATTGCATTTATAGATTATAAACATTTTAACGGCAATCAAACACACGTAAATATGACCTCTAATTACACCAATGCATTTAACTTAATGCCTTATTACAATTTTAGCACCAACAATTCATATGCTGAATTTCATGCCGAACATAATTTTAAAGGGTTTTTATTGAATAAAATTCCACTTATCAATAAATTGGGTTTTGAATTGGTTATTGGTGGTCATGCATTGTTAACAAAAGATAAAAAACCGTATTCTGAATACTCATTTGGCTTAAACAATATTGGCGTTGGAAAACTTCGTTTTTTACGGTTGGATTATGTAAAATCAAATTACAACGGTGTTTCACAAAACGGACTTGTTTTCGGGTTGGCATTTTAGTACTTTTACCTATGAATATGGAATTATCATCAATAAAAATAACTTCTTCAACATTAAACCTGCAAGATTGTTACAAATTTGTGCAAGATGCTTCTTGCGGTGGAATTGCATTGTTTGTAGGTACAGTTCGCAATTCAACTCAAAATAAAACGGTTACTTTATTAGATTTCAGCGCTTACGAACCGATGGCTTTAAAAGAAATGCAAAAAATTGCAGATTTGGCATTAACAAAATTTCAAATAAGTAAAATTGTCATTCATCACGCCGTTGGGGAATTACAAATTGGTGCTGTTCCTGTAATTATTGCCGTTTCCTCAGCGCACCGAAAAGCAGCTTTTGAAGCTTGTGAATTTGCAATTGATACTTTAAAAGAAACCGTTCCAATTTGGAAAAAAGAACATTTTAAAGACGGTGAAGTTTGGGTAAACTCCCATCCTTAAGCCCCTAATCCCCGAAGGGGGAATTAAAAAATAACCGCTCTAAATCTCAAAACTATCATAAATTAAACTTCCTTTCAATGTGAAAGCGCTAAGGGACAGGTAAAAAGCAGAAAAAACACATTGTCCGAAAATTCTAAATAATCTCCATTTTCTTCAATAAAAAAGAGGCGTTCATGTTTTTACAAATACCTACCTTTAATTTATAATCAAAAAACAATTCGTCGTTGATAATTTCAGCATCAAAATAATAATTTTGAACTTCCGGCAATTCCTTTTCAATTTCACACAAACTTAAATCGTGCGTGGCAATAATCCCTGTCGATTTCGAACTCACTAATTTTTGGACAAATTGTCTCGATCCAATCGCTTTATCGGTACTGTTTGTTCCCTTTAAAATTTCATCTAAAATGATAAAATAATCTTCAGTTTTAATTTCATCAACAATAAATTTCAACCGTTTTAATTCAGAAAAAAAATAGGATTCATTATCTGCCAAAGAATCTGAAGTCCGCATACTGGTAATTAACTTTATGGGGGAATATTTGAATTCCCCAGCGCAAACCGGCAAACCCATATTTCCCATAACGATTGCCAATGAAACCGTCCTTAAAAAAGTACTTTTCCCCGCCATATTTGCACCGGTAATAATAAAAAATTGTTGATTTTCAATGATGAAATCATTATCAATACGTTGCGATTCTTTAAGTAAAGGATGACCTAAATTTTTAGCGGCAATTACATTTCTGTTTCTATCAATTTCAGGAAAAACATAGTTTGGATGGTTAAAAGCAAAATTCGCCAATGAATTTTGTGCGTCAAAAAAAGCAATAATATGAAACCACTCCTCCACTTTATTGCCATAACTGTTTATCCATTTTTCCACTTTATACACATATTGCAAATCGCGCAATAAAAAAGCATTGCCAAAAATGGCAATAATAAGATTGTTTCGTTGATCAAAACTATCTAAAACTTTAGAAAATTCAGAAAACATTGCAGATGCTTTTTTAGATTCCGTTTGGACTCCATGTTGCTTTCTTTTCAAAATTTGTGAAACAAACACCTGTGTTTCAATTTCACTCAACAATTTGTGATATTGCTTAAAAGTATCCTTTGCGTTGCTTGCGTCAAGGTACAATTCATCCACTTTTTTAGAATAAAATCCAGAAATTCCCAGCCCAATAAAAAACCAAATCAACAAAATTTCACCAACGATAATTTGTGCAACTAAAAGCCCAATTAATACCAAAGAAATTATCGAAAAAACTTTGGGCAAAAACGAAATAAATTTAGGAAATACCGATTTATAATGCTGAATCCAACTCACAATTTCCTTTGCCGGATACTCCACTTTTACCAAACTTGCCAATGCCGAAAATTGCTGTCTCCATTTGGGTTTTTGACTCAATTCTTTAATTCCCTGTTGCTTTTCCTCAACATTATTAATATCATTATCTCTTAATTTATCAACAAACTCCTGTTTCCCTTCCGCGGTAACTGTTCTGTTGCAATATTGAAAAAAAGACCCTTTGCCAAACAAATCGATATCGTAACTGAAGGGATGTGTGTGATCTATAAATTCGTTCCCGGAATTTAAGGATAAATAGTCCCTGTTTAAAACCTTTATCTCGGTGATATTTATGGCTATTAAAGCCTTAATGAGATCACTTTTGTATTGTAAATTAGAATGCCTCGTTAATAAAATAAAAAATAATATTGCAGCGATTACCACTATAAAAATCATTATTTTAACATCTCCAAAAAAGAAATAAATCCCAAAAACAGCCATTAAAAAAACGAGAAGCCGCAACGAACCAGAGATTGCCAATTGCTTTTTTAACTTTTTTTGCTTTTGCTCAAAACTTTCTTTTTCAGCAGTATAAAATTCCAGCGGATTTTGCATTTAATAATTTATGATACCTTCAGCCAAACTAAAAACCGAAAGCAATGGATATTTTTCTTTTAATTTCAACGTCACCTCATAACTTGTGATTCCCTTAGGGCAAATAATGACATAGTATTTTTTAAAATCAGGTTGAAAATTTTCAACTTTGAAAGCATTATAAGGTATTTTCTGATGCACTTTGAACGGAATAAACGCGTCCGGAGCGTTAAACACACTCACGATTTCCAACGTTGAATCACCTATTTTTTCTTTTAATGCTAAAGCAGAGATTAATAAAGAAGGATCTTGATTTGAGCAAGTTTCAGTTAAATACTCAGAATTTTCAAAAATAGATTTTATGTCTAAATCCATATTTTTCTTTAACTTCATTTTGAACTGGGTGTTCTCCAAAGCATTGTAAATCAGCAATTGATTAGTCAATAATTTGCCGGTTTTCGTGATTAATTTTATGACCTCATTTACCTGCAGAAGCGAGATCACACCAACAATAGGATTCATTGTTCCGGCTTCTTCACAATTGGGAATATCTGTGGCGATTTTTGGAAACGCATCACGTAAATTACTCGAAAAATCGCCTTCCTTATTTTGCACGTTAAAAGTTGCCACATAACCATCAAACTTATAAAGCGAGCCATAAACCAATGGTTTTTTCGCCAACACACAGGCATCATTTATCAAATACTTTATCCCTAAATTATCGGTGGCATCAACAACAACATCAAATTTTGAAACCAATTCCAAAATTGAATTTTTTGTTACCGCTTCATTGGTAAATGAAACTTTGGTAAAAGGCGCTCTTTTTTTAACTTCATTAGCAAGAACTTCCGCTTTTGGCTGCTGAATATCTTTTATTTTAAAAAAAACCTGACGGTGTAAATTTGAAACAGAAACCGTATCAAAATCAACCAAATGAAGTTCTCCAATACCGCCTGTTGCCAAATAAACGGCAATCGGATTTCCCAAACCTCCGCAGCCAATAACCAACACTTTTGCTTTTTGCAGCAAATCTTGTCCGGCCTCACCAATTTCTGATAAGGTGGTTTGCCGTTGAAAATAAGTGTCTCTATTTAAATTCATGGTTGGTTTAAATTCGTTTGCCATTCAGGATAAATTTGCCATTATTTTAGTCGTTAATTTCTTTCCGCGCCGCCTTAAATTCATCGGGCGTATTGATATTTCGAATTAAATTATCGTCCACTTCAATAATTTCAATGGCTGAATTGAGCAAAACTTTTCTCGGGCAAGAATATCCCTGCGCTAAATAATTTAATAATATCGGATAGCTTTTTGGTTCCCAAATGGTAATTAAAGGTTCCGGAAATTCTTTGTTTTTTCCCTTTATTGTTGTGGCAATTTTTGACGGATTTCTATGTTTCAGCAACAAATTAATAACCTCATCGTTCACAAAAGGCAAGTCGGTTGCCAAAACCAACCAAGCCACATCAGGGTTTTCCTGAAATGCGGAACAAATTGCGCCAAAAGGGCCTAAGCCCAAAAATTTGTCGGTTATTTTATTTGAAATCCCTATTTCCTGTTCTTCCCGCACTGATAAATACGTTTTTAAATGGTGTTTTTCTAACAGTTCAATTGCTATTTCTCGTTGATTTTTTCCGTAAAAATTAAGCGTCCCTTTGTCAGTGCCCATTCTGGTGCTTTTTCCACCTGCCAAAACCAAGCCTTGAATCGGTGCTATTTTTTCTTTGATTAAATTTTCAATATGTTTCGAAATTTTATCAATTTCACCAATTTTATAACACAAAAGATTTTTTATCTGCGGATGCTTTTCTTCCAAAAAATCGAAATATTTGGAATCATCCGTTAATTTTATGACAAACTGAATGTTGTTCAGCTGATCCAGTCTTTTTAAAACTGAAGCATATTTTTCATTGTCTAAAATTAAAATTTGCTTAGCGCCTTCATAATGATTTCCATTAATAAATACGAAATCGTTTTGAGAAAATTGAATGCGCTGATTGAATTTATTGACTGCAGAATTGATTAAAATAGCGGCACTTCCTTTTGTATGAAAGGTATATTTTTGCAAAAAATGCGGCTGCACATTATCATTATGAGAGGCATCAAAATAAGCCAATTTATAGCTTGTCAATTTTTCAGCAACCTGATTCACTAAATTTGATATCACATCGCATTTCGTACCCACAATTGCTATTTCATTTGGCGCAAAATTGTCGTTGTCCCTTAATTTAAGTTTTGCGTGTTTTTGATGTTTATTCATTTTTAATATCGCTTTTTCCTCCAGATTTTTTGACCAGTTTCAATTCTTTAATCACCATTTTTTGAGAAATGGATTTGCACATATCGTACACCGTTAATGCAGCAATAGTCGCGCCAGTTAACGCTTCCATTTCCACACCGGTTTTTCCTTCCATTGAAACCGTGCATAAAATTTCTATTTGCTCGCTGTCTAAAATTTCAATATCAATATCAACACCATTAATCAATAACGGATGACACATTGGGATCAATTCCGAAGTTTTTTTAACCGCTTGAATCCCTGCGATAATGGCAGTTTGGAAAACCGGACCTTTTTTGGTAATCAACTCTTTGTCATCAAAATGAGCAATGATTTCTGAACCTAAAAACATAATGGCTTTTGCAGTCGCAGCCCTGTTGGTAACTTTTTTATCGCCAACATTTACCATTTTTGGCTGATTTTTCTTATTTAAATGAGAAAATTTATTTTCCATAAGTGAAAGATTGCTTCATTGCGTTCACAATGACAGTTTACTATCTATAAATGATTACAGGAAAAACTTCTCCTTTGGCAAAATTACTGCGATTATCCGGCAATTCCAAAAAAGCATCAGCGTCAGCTAAGTTGGCCAAATCGCCCGATCCTTTTCCCGAAATGGGCGTTGCCCATAATTTACCTTCAATATGATTTAATTTCACTTGTAAAAAATAAGTCAATTCAGGTTTAAAATAAAAATCTTCGCTTAAAATTGCCTGTTGTTTGTTTTCAAAATTCAATCCTACGGATTTATAATACCACGGATAAAAATATTTTAAGCAATTTACAAAAGTTGACACCGGATTTCCCGGGAATGCAAATATCGTTTTTTCACTTCGACTTCGCTTAGCGCAAGCTTTTTTGCCAAACCAAAATGGTTTTCCCGGACGTTGTTTTACTTGATGAAAAAGTTTTTTCACACCCAATTCATCTAACACTTCAGGAATAAAGTCGAATTTCCCTTTAGAAACAGCGCCACTGAAAATCAGTACATCATAATTGTCCAGCAACGATTCAATTTCGCTTAAAAGAATCTCCTTGTCATCTAAAATATGCAATGTTTCTGCTTTAATATGCAGTTTTTCCAATAAGGAGACCATGGTAAAAACATTGCTTCTTCTAATTTGATAATCTGCTGGGTTTTCAGCAACTTCAACCAATTCATTACCCGTTGAAACGATCATCACTTTTGGTTGTTTGGCAACTTTTACTATGGGTTTTCCAACAGTGGCAAAAACGCCAATTTCGGCAGCAGAAATGAGTGTATTTTCTTTTACCAATAAATCGCCTTGTTTTTTATCGGTTCCTTTTAAATGAATATTTTGAAAACTTTTTACTGCCTCTAAATTTATTGTTGCGATTCCGTTTTCAATGGTCAATAATTCATATTGAATTACGGCATTCGTGTTTTTTGGAAGCACGGCGCCTGTCATTGCTTCCATACAATTGGAAACATTCTGAAGCGTTAATTGCGGACTCCCCGCAGCTTGAATTCCTTCGATTTTAAATGAGCGTTGTCCTTTATTAAATGCTTCCACAGCAATAGCTATTCCATCCATACTTACCCTGTCAAATGGCGGAAAATCGCGATCGGCATAAATATTTTCTTTTAAAATACGGCCAGAAGCGTTTAAAAAATCAACTTCTTCATTTCCGAAATTTTCAGAATTATTTACAACGATTTCTAATGCTTTGTTTACTTTGATTAAGTTCATAATTATTTTAAAAGAAGATTGTCTAATTAGTCTTGAAATTGCTATTCTGAAATTGCCAACAAGTTTGTTTCAGGTTCTCATCATCATTAATAATAAGTATGTAAGATTCTAAAATAAATTCAGAATGACGACCCATCAAACAATTTTAAGATTATACATTTTTAATTGTAATTAATCTACCCTCCAATTGTGGACATACTTTCCGAAACAACGTCTCCTCGGGCAGCTTCAGCAATAAATCCGTTTTCAGGTTTGTGATGAACTGTAGTGATAAATAAATTTTTTAATTCATCATCACTCGCGCCATTTCTTATAAAATCTCTTACGTTAAAAACGCCGCCATCAAACAAACAGTTTTTAAACATGCCAGTGGACGTAATTCGAATCCGGTCACAATCGTTACAAATAGTTCTCGTAAATGCAGGAATAATTCCAAAAGTTCCCTGATAATTTGGAATGCGATAATTTATTGAGGTTGAAGATTTTTTCGATAAAATAGGTTCTATTTCCGCATACTGATTTTTTATGTGATTCAGTATTTTCTTGAAGTTCCAAACTTCCTGCATCAATCTTTGCCCTTTTCCATTAAAAGGCATCTCTTCAATAAAACGAACCGCGATGTCCTTGTTTTTGGTGAGTTCAATAAAATCGATGATTTCATCAGTATTTACACCTGATTGTACAACTACATTTAATTTTAAATTTAGTTTGCTTTTTTCGAGCTTTTCAAAAGTGTCAAAAACACTGTCAAAAACAGGTCTTCTGGTTATTTTTTCGAATTTTTCCTTCTGAAGACTGTCAATACTCAAATTAATAGAATTGATTTTATAATCTTCCAATTTATCAATATGGTTTGAAATTAAAGCGCCGTTGGTGGTGATGTTAATTTCTTCGAGTTTATCATTGAAAGAAAGTGATTCCAAAAAATTCACAAAGTCTTTTCGCACAAAAGGTTCGCCACCGGTAAGGCGGACTTTATTAACGCCCAATTCAGAAAGTACCCGAGTAATTCGGTACATTTCTTTATAAGAAAGCAGTTCTTTTCTGTCTACAATGTCAATTCCGTGAGCTGGCATGCAGTATTGGCAACGCAAATTGCAACGATCGGTGACTGCCAATCGCAAATAGGTTATTTTTCTACCAAATTTATCTCTTAACTCCATTAATTAAGGGTTATTTTATTTCGTCCCAAAGTTACTAAATCTTCTTTTTCCAATTTTTCCAAAATTCTTGATATTGCTTCCCGGGAAACTTTTAAATCGCGTGCAATGTCAAAATGCTTTTTATTGATCGTATTGTCATTGGTTATTACACTTGTATATTCCATATATTTCAACAATCTGAACTTTAGATTTTCAAAAGCGATGTCATTAATTTTTTCAATTAAAAAGGCTGTTTGTTGTTGATTAAATTTAAAATAAAAGGAACGCCACGTGCTATATTTTAAAAGCCACGAAATTACAACTTTCGTAGGTATTGCTATGTACGTAACGTTACTTTCGGCTTTTAGTCTAATTTCACTTTTTTTATTTTCTAAAGCATAGGTTATTGCAATGGCACTTGTTTGTTTTGCAGATAAATAATGCAAAAAAATACCGTTTCCTTTTCCGTCTCGTCGCTTTACTTTTACAATTCCGGAAACAATTAAGGGAATAAACTCAATATCTGTTCTAACATCTAAAATTATTTTATTGGCCTCAACAGTTTTTAAAATACCATTATTACATATTTCAGTTCTTAGATTTTCCTCAAATACATTTGAAAAATTTGCTGCAACAATGTCGTGTATTTTCATAGTATTTTTCGTTGCTTCTTAATGTGGTAATTTGTCTTTATAAACTCCGTAAAAAAACGCACCCAAAGTAGCTCCAAAAATTACCACCAAAATTGAAATAACTCCTTTTCCAATGAGCACAAACATTGGTCCCGGACAAGCTCCTGCCAATGCCCAACCCAATCCGAACAGAATTCCACCCAAAAGATTTCGGTATAACCCCTCTTTTTTGGGCGTCACATGAATTTCTTGACCTTCAAAAGTCTTAACCATTTTTTTCTTGAATAATAACATGCTTATCATCCCCAAAAGAACAGCAGAACCAATGATTCCATACATGTGAAAGGATTGAAACTTAAACATTTCGTAAATTCTGTACCACGAAATTATTTCGGCCTTACTCATTACGATTCCAAAAATAATACCCACTAATAAAAACTTTATATATTTCATCTGATTATTTTTATTTTTTTGTTGGTTCAGATGGAGTGCTCATTATCATTCCCCAATTTACAACGATATTTAGTTTTAAGCGTTTCATAACGCTAAAATATTAAGGGTAGAATAAGCCAGGTCATTACCAAACCTCCAATAAAAAAGCCTATTACAGCGATTAAAGAGGGAAGTTCCAAATTACTGAGGCCAACAATTGCATGGCCAGATGTGCAGCCGCCCGCCCAACGGGCACCAAAACCAACTAAAAAACCTGCTATTATTAAAATTGAAAAACCTTTTAAAGTAAGCATGGTTTCCATACTGAAGATTTCATCGGGTAAATATGTTTGGCCTGCATTCATAATTCCAATATCGGCCAAATCTTGAACCGTTTGCGGACTTATGGCTACGGCATCGGTTGTTGTCAAATAATTTGAAGAAATAAAACCGCCAGCAATTGCACCGGCAATAAAAATTAAGTTCCATAAATTTTCTCTCCAGTCAATCTTAAAATAGTTCACAAACTTTCCGGCACCACCTATTGAACAAAATGTTTCCAGATTTGATGATACTCCAAAACGTTCTCCAAAATAATAGAGCAAAAACATGATGAACGAAATTATGGGACCGGCAACATACCATTCCCAAGGTTGTGTTATAAAATCCATAATCTATTTGTTTAAACTATCAAAAATATCTTATAAATTGAATTACTTTGTGATTAATATCACATAAGTTAAAATTCCAGGATTTCAATCTTGTTTCTGTGCAACTTTATTTTCCCTTCGTTTTCAAGTTGCTTTAACAATCTCGATATAACAACTCGAGAAGTATGTAAATCATAAGCAATGTCTTGATGGGTGGTGTTTAATGACGTTTCTCTCATAATTTGAGCTTTGTCCGTAAGATACTTAAACAATCGCTCATTCATTTTCATAAAAGCCAAGCTGTCGATAGTTTCCATCATTTCATTTAAACGAATGTTGTAACTTTCAATAACAAAACTTCTCCAGGATTTATATTTTACCATCCACTCATCTAATCTCTCTTTTGGTAAAAATATGATTTCGGATTCCTTTTCGGCAATGGCTCTAATGCCGCATTTGCCGTTTGTGAGTGCACTCGCGAATGAACTGGCACAAGTGTCACCGCGTTCTAAGAAATACAATAATATTTCTTCTCCTTTTTTATCTTCTCTCACAATTTTAATGGCGCCTTCCAAAAGCAAAGGAATGCCTTTCATTTTATCACCTAAATCAACCAAAACTTCATTTTCGCGTAATTTTTTATAAACGCCAACCTGAACAATCTCATCGATTAATTCCTTTTCAAAAACAAACGAAAAATATTTTTCTAGTTTTTCTTTCATCATTCTAAATATTTTAAAATTTTTGCCGTCGCTCCGGTTTTATCGACAACATATTTTTGGGCCCTTTCACCCGCTTTCAATCTTTTTTTTTCAAACTGAAAAAACTCATCTAAATGCAAAGATAATTCTTTAGTATCATTTATCACTAAGCAAGCGTTATTTTTCACTAAATCAGTGGCTTCATTAAACTTATGATAATTTGGCCCAATAAGTATTGGGACGCCAAAAGTTGCGGGTTCCAAAACATTGTGAACACCAGTTTTTGTAAATCCTCCACCAACATAAGCCAGATCGGCATAACTGTATATTTTTGTAAGAATCCCTAAGGTATCAACGATAAAAATCTGGTAATTGGAAAGGTTTTTATTGTCCTTTTCTGAAAACAGAGCAACCTTTTTTGAAATGCTTTTTTTTAAATCGGTAATGTCCTTTGCATTAATATTGTGTGGCGCAATAATAAATTTTTCATTTTCTGAAGAATTATTATTTATATAATCCACCAACATGGTTTCATCCGCTGCCCAAGTACTTCCAGCTACAACAGTGTACTTATTATCAATAAATTCTTCTATAAACGGAAGATTATTGTTTTGTTGGGTAATTTCAAAAACACGGTCGAAACGTGTATCACCGCTAACGGTAACATTGTTAAAATTAATATTATGAAGCAGTTGTTTTGAATTTTCATCCTGTACAAAAAAACGAGAAAAAGTAGTTAGGGATTTTCGCATCCAACCACCATAACCTTTAAAAAATAGCTGATTTTCCCTGAATATTCCAGAAATCAGCAAAGTTTCAATATTGCTGATTTTAAGTTCTTTCAACAGGTTTGGCCAAAATTCATATTTCACAAAAATCGCCAAACTCGGATGAACAATCTCAAGGAATTTTTTTGCATTTTGCACTGAGTCTAAAGGCAAATAACAAACTACATCGGCATTTTCATAATTTTTCCGCACTTCATAACCCGAAGGCGAGAAAAAAGTCAGCACCACTTTTTTAGTCGGGAATTTTAGTTTTAGCTTTTCAATAATTGGCCTTCCTTGCTCAAATTCTCCCAAAGAAGCGCAATGTACCCATATAACCTCATCAGTTGTCCCAATTGCTTGTTGTAATTTTAAAAAAGTATGTTTTCTTCCATCAATAAAAAGTTTTATTTTTTTATTGAAAAGGGCCGCTATTTTTAACACAAATCCGGCAACTAAAATAAGTATGTTGTATAAAAAGTACATAAAGGCACAAATGTACTAAATAGCGCATAAAAAAACTCCCAAACTTAAAAGTTTGGGAGTTTAAAATTTATTAAATCTATATGTTATGCTTCGATAGGATCGATAGAAACAAATGATTTATTGTCTTTCTTTTTTGCGAATTTCACCAACCCGTCCACGCTAGCGTGTAAAGTGTGATCTTTTCCCATATATACGTTATCACCAGGATGGTGTTGAGTTCCTCTTTGACGAACAATAATGTTACCTGCAATTGCAGCTTGACCACCAAATATTTTTACTCCTAGTCGTTTCGATTCCGATTCTCTACCGTTTTTTGAACTACCGACTCCTTTTTTATGTGCCATGGCTTAAATTATTTATCGATTAATTATTTTTTATTTTTTAACAAAGCTTTTGCTTGTTTTACCCACTCTTCAGATTCTATCTTGTCGCGAGTAATCCCGTCAATTGTAGAAAGTTCATTTCTATCAGCAACTTTTAACTTACTAATTTGCTCGTAAGTATAAACACCAACTTCATTTAACTTTTCTTCAAAAGCAGGTCCAATTCCGTTGATTTCTTTTAAATCATCAGCTTCAGCTTTCGTTGCAGTACCAATGCTGTGTAATAATTTTTCAACCTTAATTTCTATAGCACTTTCTTCTACTCTGTTTTCTGCTCTAGTAACCAAATTATCGCTTACTTCAACTTCTTCTTTTTTAGAAGTAGTCTTTTTAGCTTTAGGGGCTTCTTTTTTAGCAACTTCTTTTTTCTTAGCGCCACTGGCTGAAATACCTTCTATTTGAATTTCAGTTAAAGCCTGACGATGGCCATTCTTTTTTCTGAATCCTTTTCTACGTTTCTTTTTGAAAACGATTACTTTATCACCTTGCAGGTGACCTAAAATTTTGGCCGTTACTTCGGCTCCTTCTATAGCTGGGGCGCCAATTGTTATTGTACCGTTATCGCCTACAAGAAGAACTTTATCAAAAGAAACACTTGTTCCTTCTCCTTCGTGTAAACGGTGTACGTAAACTTTTTGGTCTTTTGCTACTTTAAACTGCTGCCCTGCTATCTCTACAATTGCATACATAAGCTTTGTTTTTATTCGCTTTATTAATTATACTAATTTACCTTTTCTACTAAGGCGGGTGCAAATATATGTCTTTTTTCTTATTTCTGCAAAACAAATTTACAGCAAATAAATTGTTCATTTTAAGCCTCTTAAATTGGAATTATTAAGATTGCGTTAATTTTGAACTTAATAACCACTTTTTCAAAAAAATTTGATAAATTTGAAACTTAATTGCTATGAAAATAAATACTTTGACTGATTCCTGTCTCATGTTTTCATTTTTTCATAGCAAAAATTGTAACATCTAAATAATAAATGCGTCCTATACGCAACTTTAATTAAATTAAACCAAGTAATAACTATGAGAAAAATTATCTATTTAAGCTCTTTAGCGCTTTTTTTAAGCGTTACCATGTTTGCCCAAAAAGTAGCATTTGAAGAGTACGATTTAAGTAACGGCATGCACGTTATTTTACACAAAGACAACTCGGCTCCTATCATTAGCACCTCAGTAATGTACCACGTTGGCGCAAAAGATGAAGTGCAGGGACGTACCGGATTCGCTCACTTTTTTGAACATTTATTGTTTGAAGGAACCGAAAATATCCCTAAAGGCGAATTTTTCAAAATTGTATCTGCCAATGGAGGAAGAAACAATGCTAACACAACTCAAGACAGAACTTTTTATTATGAAACATTTCCTTCCAATAATTTGGAACTTGGTTTGTGGTTAGAATCTGAACGAATGCTGCACCCGGTAATAAACCAAGTTGGTGTTGACACGCAAAATGAGGTAATAAAAGAAGAAAAACGCGCCAGAATTGACAATGCGCCTTATGGAAAAATTATGTATAGAACTGGGATTAATAAGTACATCTTTAAAAACCACCCTTACAAAAATTCCGTTATTGGAAGTATGGAAGATTTAGATGCTGCCAAATTACAAGAGTTTTTGGATTTTCATAAAAAATTCTATGCGCCTAACAATGCAGTTTTAGTGGTTGCCGGAGATTTTGAAACTGAAAAGACTAAAAAAATGATTCAGGATTATTTTGGTGATATTCCTTCAGGAACAAAAGTTGAAAGGGTAAATATTAAAGAAACCCCAATAACAGAATCAATTAAAGTAACTGAATATGATTCTAATATTCAAATTCCTGTTAAACTATTTATTTATAGAACACCGTCTAATAAAAATAAGGATTCCTATACTTTAGATATGGTTTCTTCCATTTTAACAAGCGGAAAAAGTGCCAGACTATACAAAAAGCTGGTTGAAGAAAAAAAAGCGCTTCAGGTTTTGGCATTTAACGATTCACAAGAAGATTATGGAGTCTATATTATGGGCGCATTGCCAATGGGTGACACAACGTTGGATGAATTGGGTGTTATTATGGATGAAGAAATTACCAAACTTCAAACTGAATTAATCTCCGAAAAAGAATTTCAAAAATTACAAAATAAGTTTGAAAGTAATTTTGTGAATTCAAACTCAGGAGTTCAAAATATTGCCAATACTTTAGCTGCAAATTATACACTTAAAGGAAATACAAATTTAATTAACGATGAAATTACTATTTATCGCTCCATAACCAGAGAAGATATTAAACGTGTTGCAAATGAATATTTAAACAAAAACAGCCGCGTTGAAATGGATTATCTTAAAAAGGAAATTGAATAATTATAAAGATGAAAAATAATATGAGAACCAAAATAACCACATTAATTGCATTATTTCTTATTTCTCTAGGAGTAAACGCACAAATAGACAGAACGCAACAACCAAAAGCAGGACCTGCCCCTAAAATAAATTTAGGAAAACCCGAGACTTTTGAGCTTAAAAATGGCTTAAAAGTGATGGTTGTTGAGAATCATAAATTACCAAAGGTTTCCGCTACATTAATTTTAGACAACGGACCTATCTTTGAAGGAGAAAAAGCAGGAATATCTAGTATTACCGGAGGAATGATGGGGAATGGAACCAAAACAATTTCAAAAGACGCTTTTGTGGAAGAAATTGATTTTTTAGGCGCTTCTCTTTCTGTTGGAAGCCAAAGCGCAAACTTCAATACCTTGTCTAAATTTTTTCCCAGAATTTTGGAATTAACTGCTGATGCTATCCAAAATCCACTACTTACACAAGAAGAATTTGAAAAAGAGCAAGCCAAACTTATTGAAAATATTAAAAGTGGTGAAAATAGTGTTGCAGCCGTTGCTGCGAAAGCGCAAAACGCTTTGGTTTATGGAAAGAACCATCCATATGGAGAATTTGAAACTGAAGCCTCTGTCAAAAATGTAACATTGGCTGATGTTCAAAATTTTTATGACACTTATTTCAAACCAAACAATGCTTATTTGGTAATTGTGGGTGATGTAAATTTTAAAGACGTGAAAAAGCAGGTAACCAAACATTTCAGCAATTGGAAAAAAGGAACAATTCCAGCTTATGAAATTCCTAAGGTAACCAATGTCGCAAAAACTGAAATTAATTTTATTGATATGCCAAATGCTGTACAATCGGATGTTTCGGTAATAAATACAGTAGATTTAAAAATGAGCAATCCCGATTATTTTGCTGCTTTATTGGCAAATAAAATTTTTGGTGGTGGTGGTGAAGGTCGCTTATTTCTTAATTTACGAGAAGATAAAGGCTATACTTACGGTGCTTATTCGAGCATTGGAAACGATGAGAGAACTTCAGCTACCTTTAAATCGGCTGCATCCGTAGGAAATATGGTTACAGACAGTGCTGTTGTTGAGTTTATGAAAGAAATCAAAACTTTTAGAGACACCAAAGTCACTGATGAAGAATTGAAAAATGCAAAAGCCGCCTATATTGGAAACTTTGTCATGGCACTTGAAAATCCGTCAACAGTAGCCAGTTATGCATTAAATATTGTCACTAAAAAATTACCTCAAGATTTTTACGAAACTTATTTGCAAAAAATAAATGCAGTAACGGTTGAAGATGTTCAACGCGTGGCTCAAAAATATTTTAGTGAGGACAATGCCAGAATTGTTATTGTTGGAAAAGCTTTGGATGTTTTGCCAAATCTTGAAAAATTACCTTACGCAATAACCTATTTTGATAAAGAGTCAAATGTTGCTTCAAAACCGGAAATGTCAAAACCAATTCCTGCGGGAGTTACAAAACAAACTGTTATTGATGGCTACTTTAATGCCATTGGCGGTGTGGCTAAAGTTAAAGCTTTACAAAGCACTTTGGTTTCTTATGAAGCTTCGGCAATGGGAAACACTATTATAAGTACAGAAAAAAGAACTTCAGCAAAATATGCAAATGAAACCAGCATGGGAGGAAATATGATGATGAAAGTAATTATGACCGATGCTGGCGTTTTTATGAATAAACAACCATTACCAGCACCAATGGCAAGTGAAATGACTTATACTTTAGGTACGTTTTTAGAAATGGGATTGTTAAACAATGAAAATTCTAAGCTAACAGGTATTGAAATTATTGACGGCAAAGATGCTTATGTTATTTCAACCAAAGGCGAAATTGTTTCATCATCAGTTTATTTTGATGTTGAAAGCGGATTAAAAGTTAAAGAATTGCAAGTAATCACTATGCAAGGCCAAACTCAAAATCAGGAATCAACTTTCAGCAATTACCAAGAATTTAACGGCATTAAATTTCCTAGCACAAAAACAGGAAATTTAGGTCCACAAACGGTAGAATTTAAATTAATAAGCGCCAAAGTTAATGAAGATGTTTCAGAGGCTGATTTTCTATAAATAAATTATGAATTAATTTTAAAACGGCTTGAGTAATTGAGCCGTTTTTTATTTGGCCTTATTCGCCAAATAAACGCCAATAATCACAATACAACCAGCCAAAAATTGCAAAAACGAAATTCTTTCGCCATCCAACAAACCCCAAAAAATTGCAATAATAGGAATTAAGTAAGTAACCGACGAAGAAAATATAGGCGTAGAAATTTGCACCAATCTATTATACATAATTTTAGATACTGCTGTGCCAAAAATTGCCAAAATAGCCATATAAATTAATGCTGTAGTGGTTGTACTGTTAATTTCAAAAGTTCCAAAAAAGTCTGTGTACCACATTACCATAAAAGTTGGAATAATTAATAGCACAAAATTTCCAACAGCAATGCTCAATGCATTTAAATCGTGCAAATATTTTTTTATGATATTCACATTAAAAGCGTACCCTATAGAAGCCAATAACACAAATAACGAATAAAAATAATCTTGATTCGGATTTAAACTCGCGCCTTCCAGGATTAAAATTAAAGTACCTATTAAACCTATCAACACGCCCAAAGCCTGTCTTTTGCTAAAATCAATCCCAAAAATCAATGCACCAAAAATCAGCGTATTTAATGGTGTCAGTGAATTTAAAATGGAAGCGACAGAACTGTCAATATGCTCAACGGCAAATGCAAATAAAAATACCGGAAAAAAAGTACCAAGAAACCCATTTAAGAGCAAATAATACCAATGTCTTCGCTTAATCTTAAACAAGCTCTTAAAGCCTATTAAAAGCAAAAAGACCGTTGTTATAAGTATTCTAAATATCCCTACTTGAACTGGCGTCAATCCGATTAGTGCCTTTTTCATTAAAATAAAAGAACTTCCCCAAATTAAAGAAAGGACAATCAAATAAATCCAACGCAAATTTTTATTTTCCATTATAAAATTAAAGTGCAAAAATCGTATAATTATTCGGAATTGATATTATTAGTTTATAAATTCGCATTTCCACACTTAACAAAGTAACTAATTATGAAAAAAGCGATATCAATAATAATACTGGCATTTGTTTTATTTTCCTGCAATGAAGCTAAAAAAGGTTCAGCAGTTGAAAAATCCGGGATTGAAAAACAAGAAGTTGCCGCAATTTATAAAAGCATAGAAGTTGAAATTGAAGGAATGACCTGCGAAATTGGCTGCGCCAAAACAATTGAATCAAAATTATCCAAAACTAAGGGCATTACCTACTCAAAAGTTAACTTTGAAGCAAAAATTGGGCAATTCACATTTGATGAAAACAAAATAAGCCAAGAAGATATTGCTAAAAAGATAGCCGGAATTGGTGGAGGCGCTTTATATAAGGTCACTAAAATCACTGAAATTGAAGAAATTGAATAAATTGAATAAATTAATTAATATTATTTTTATTATTAATATAATTTGTTGTTAATTTGTACGAACAATAAAAATCGATCAAAAATGAAACAAGTTAAATTTTTTATGGCAATTGCATTATTTGTAAGTGTATTTGCTGTTTCTTGTAAAGAAACGCCTAAAGAAGAAGCTCCTGCTGTTGAAGTAACAGTTGAAGAAGAAGCTCCTGCTGTTGAAGTAGAAGTTGATATTGATTCAACAGTAACAGTTGACGCTGAAGTACAAGAATAATTAGAGAAATCTTTATTTTTTATTCAAAAGAACTAAAAGCTTCAAATTAATGAAGCTTTTTTTATGCCTTTTGTTTTCTTAAGGAATCATATAAAAATAACAATCCCATAAAATATAAAAGGCCAACCAATTGATGGCTTACACCAAAAAACAACGGGATTTTACCCTGAACATTTAACACAGTCAAAATTCCGAGCACAACTTGAACCAGCACTAAAATTAACATAATGTTCAACCATTTTTTTGAAGATTCTTCAACTTTGCTTTTCAATTTAAAAAACATATAAATTGTTACTGCTGCCAAAAAATACGCCAACATTCTGTGTGTAAATTGAATTAATGCCGGCGCAAATAAATAAGTATCGTAATTTATCATATTGTTCCATCCCCAATTCGTTGAATTTAATAATACGCCGGGGATAAATTCCCCATTCATATCTGGCCATGAGGGGTAATATAATCCCGCTTTCATTCCTGCCATAAGTCCGGCTGTTATCATTTGAACAAAAGCAATACCTATCACAAATGGAACTATTTTTTTTGAAGCAATAAGCTTCTCGCTTCCCAATAAATATACATCCGAAACAGTTTTAACCATCGCCCATACCACCAAAACGGCCAAAACAAAATGGATGGTAAGCTTATAGGCATTTACCCAGGGCCTGTTCACCAAACCACTCTGAACCATAATCCAGCCGGCAGATGCCGTTAATATTGTTAACAAAATAACGATGCCCAACCGTTTTATTAAGAACAAATCGATTTGCTTTTTAAGCACAAAAATTATAAAAGGAATTAAAAAAATAAATCCCAGCGACCGCACCCAAAGTCGGTGGAAATATTCCCAGAAAAAAATATATTTAAACTCTTGTATGGTAAATGTTGAATTAATTTTATGGAACTGTGGCGTTTCTTTATAGAGTTCAAATGCATTTACCCATTCTGTTGCATTTAACGGCGGGATAACACCTGTGAAAATGTCCCAACTGGTTATAGACAGCCCAGATCCCGTTAGGCGGGTTATCCCCCCTAAAACAACTTGGCCAATTAACATAATTAAACCAATTAACAGCCAAATTCTAATTGTTTTTGAGTATTTAAAATTGATTATTGCTGTTTTTTCCATTCCAATGTTTCAATTAAATGAATGATGTCTTTCTCTACATATTTTACTGCCGGCACAATGGAGTCATAGTTTGGTCGTGTATAAAAATATAAGGCTCCGGAAAGCACATGATTCAAACTGTCAGTTGTCCTAAACTGAATATTTGTAGCTACATTTCCTTCAATATTGTACAGTTTACCAAAAACCCTTTTTTCTAAATTTTCATAAGGCTTGGCGTTAATGGCATCGGCTTTTAAAGTATGTTCAAAAGTTAATTTTTCAACTTCCTTCAGAATTTCATCTAAATTATTGTTGATAGGCCTATAGGTAATATAAATAGTGGCTTTTAGCTTTGGATATTCAATGCTTGCAGAACAATTGTTATTGAAATTGATATTGGCTAAGTTTGAAATATCAAAACTATACGCACAATTTGATTCAATTTTTTGATAAGTTGGCACTGGATACTGAAGTTTTAAATAGGGTGTTGGTTTTGGCAAAGTTTCTTTACCGCAGGCAACTAAAATAAAAGTCAAAAAAAATACTGCACCAAAATTTTTCATTTTACTCATTTACGAACTCCCTGTTAATAGTCAACTTTATTTGCTTTATTCTTTTTTCGTCCATGAGTTCAACTTTAAATGAATATTCAAAAAAAGTAATTATTTCTTGTTTCATAGGGAAATTCCCATGAATTTCTAAAATAAATCCGGCAAGTGTTTCAGATTCTCCTTTATTCTCATCAAATAATTGAGTGTCCTCCAGTTCCAATATTTTATAAAAATCTTTCAGGTTGATTTTTCCATCAAATAAAAAATTATTTTCATCTATTTTTGAATAAAGTGTATCATCGTGGTCGTACTCGTCACTAATATCTCCTACAATTTCCTCAATTACATCTTCCAAAGTAACGATACCGCTGGTTCCACCATATTCATCAACAACTACTACTAAATGATTTTTCTTTTCCTGAAATTCTTTTAACAAATCATCCAACTTTTTATTTTCGGGAACAAAATATGGTTCCCTAATTAATTGCTGCCACTCAAAATTTTTCTTGTCTATATAAGGCAATAAATCCTTGGCATATAAAACACCAATAATATCATCAACATTTTCATTATAGACCGGGATTCTTGAAAACCCTTCATTTATAATTTTCGCAACTACATTTTCATAGGATTCATCTTTAGAAAGTGCAAAAATATCCATACGTGGAATCATAATTTGCCCTGTTTCGGTATTTCCAAAACTCACGATTCCCTGAAGAATTTTTTGATCATCTTTAGTTGTGGTCTCGTTAGAAGTCAGTCCTAATGCCTGTGATAATTTTTCAACCGACAAACTTGATTTCTGTTTGCCTAAATTATTTTCAATAATATTGGTTAAACTCAACAACGGAAGGCTGATAAATGAGAGAAGTGACATCAAAATTTTAATTGGAAACACCATAAAAATCGAAAACTTCATAGAATTTCGGGAGGCATATAATTTTGGTAAAACCTCACCAAAAAGTAAAATTAGAAAGGTAACTAAAACAACTTCAATTATAAATTTTAATAGTTCCGATGCTATTTCAGCAAACAAAAAATCACCTATATAAGCAAAAATGAGGACGATTAATATATTTATAAAATTATTTGATACTAAAATAGTGGCCAACAATCTTTTTGGCTTTTCCAGTAATAAAGCAACCGATTTTTCTTTATCTGATTTAGATTCAGACGCTCTATTGAGATCACTTTGGGTGAGTGAAAAGAAAGCAACTTCAACTCCGGAAATTAATGCTGAAAGTATAAGCAATATAAAAAGTGTAAATATGCTCAGCACTTTTGATAAAACAGCGACTGATAAAAGAAATGATAAAAACGTGGGTTCAGGATCCAACTTAAATAAAATTTAATTAAACTTTAGAATGGCAAATCATCCTCTTCATTTTCTTGTTTTGTGACACCTTTATTTGAAGACTGAGTCGGTTTCGCCTCCATTTGCGGAAGTGGTGCATTTAATTCATTTTTGGTGGTTAAGAAAGTCATATCTACCACATGAATTTCGGTGGTGTATCTTTTTGCTCCATCTTCACCTTCCCATTGTCGTGTTTTTATGCGACCTTCAAGATAAACCTTATCTCCTTTAGATAAATATTTTTCACAAATTTCAGCTAACTTATTTCTAACCACAATATTATGCCATTCTGTTGTGGTAACTTTTTCACCGGTTTGTCTGTTCGTATAGGTTTCATTTGTTGCCACAGGAAAACGCCCAATCGCATTTCCTCCTTCAAAATAATGCATTTTTACCTCATCACCCAAATGTCCAATTAATATTACTTTATTTATAGTCCCCGCCATTTTTTAAGTGTTCATTAATTACCAAAAGTACTAAAAATTTAGTTGATTATATATCGATTTAAAAAATTATCAATCAATGCAGGAACCGGATATTTTCTTATTGATTTCCAAGGAAGTGAAAAATTAGATGAAGGACTGGTAGTCACCACCCAAAATTTTGTATAAATATGTTGATGGGTTAATTTGTGTACAAGCACTTCTTTATCAAAAAGTTCAACATTTATGTCTAAATTGCAGAATAACTCCTTAAACATTTCATGTTCAATGAGTTGCTCTTCATCAATAATACTGTTCGTTTCAACTAATGGAAACTCATAAAGATTTTTCCATATCCCTCTATCGCGCCTCACTATTTTAGTTTGATGGTCACTTGAATGAATCACAATATAATTAAAGTGCCTTGTTTTAACTTTTGCTTTCTTTTCTTTTATGGGAAGGTCTTTAACGCTATTTTTAGACAAGGCAAAACAGCTGTTATTTAAAGGACAAATTGCACAATCCGGATTGTTAGGTTTGCACATCAATGCTCCAAATTCCATTATGGCCTGGTTATGCAAGCCTGGATTTTCTTTATCGATTAATTGTTGTGCCAATTGTTTAAAAGCTTTAATTCCTTTGGCAGAGTTTATGACTATGTCAATTCCAAAGTAACGAGCCAAAACACGATAAACATTTCCATCAACAACTGCCGTTGGTTCATTAAAACAAATTGAGGCAATTGCCGAAGCGGTATAATCGCCAACACCTTTAAGTTTTAAAAGTTCGTTATACGTTGTGGGAAAATTCCCCTTTAATTCATTTACAATATAATTTGCAGAAAAATAGAGGTTTCTGGCTCTGGAATAATAGCCCAGCCCTTGCCAAAGCTTTAATACCTGTTCTTCAGAAGCTGCTGCCAAATGGAAAACTGTCGGAAAATTTTTAATAAACTGAACATAATAAGACATTCCTTGGTCAACTCGAGTTTGCTGCAAAATAATTTCTGAGAGCCAAATGGTGTATGGGTCAATTGTGGTGCGCCAGGGTAGATTTCTTTTATTGTGTAAATACCAGTATATTAATTGTTTAGAGAAAATCATCACTTTTTTTATAAAATACAATGATACATCTTTTAATTAATTAAATTTTAGTGAATTAACTTTTTGAATTTCATTATTATATCATATATTTGCCGTCTTAATTTTATAATAACATATAACCCATATTAAAAATGACGAAAGCAGAAATCGTATCAAATATTGCAGACAGATCTGGAATAGAAAAAGCAGATGTTTTGGCAACTGTTGAAGCGTTCATGGAAGAGGTAAAAGATTCTTTAGAAAAAGGAGACAATGTTTATTTAAGAGGTTTTGGAAGTTTTATCATTAAAACAAGAGCTGAAAAAACTGGAAGAAACATTTCAAAAAACACCACAATTAAAATTCCGTCTCACAACATCCCCTCATTTAAGCCTGCAAAAGTATTTGTAGAAGGTGTAAAAAGTAAGGTAGCAGTATAACCAAATCAAAGAAGGTTAAAAACATTTATTAATTTAAAAACAACTTTTAATTATGCCAAGCGGTAAAAAAAGAAAGAGAGCCAAAATATCGACTCATAAACGTAAAAAAAGAGCAAGAGCAAACAGACATAAAAAGAAAAAGTAAGCTTGGCTTACTTTTTTCTTTTCAATTTTAAAGTTCATTGAAATAAATATTTGCAGTAAATGCAAATATTGTTGGGTATATTACCCCTGTAAAACTAAATATAAATCGTTCAGGTATTTATCTGAACACAAAACAATTCAGAGTGAAAACAGAATTAATAATTAGATCAAATTTCTCTGATATTGATTTTGCCTTATTAAAAGATGGTAGATTAACGGCACTAAACAATGAATCGACTGGCAATAACTTCTCCGTTGGAGATATTTTTTTAGCCAGAATCGGCAAAGTTCTATCTGGTTTAAATGCATCGTTTGTGAATGTAGGTTATGAAAAAGATGGTTTTTTGCATTATCATGATTTAGGAGCACAACTACTATCCTTAAATAAATTTATAAAAGGTATAACTACAGGTAAAATTAAAGATTTCACATTAAAGAATTTTCAACTAGAAAAGGATATTGACAAAAACGGAAGTATCGTTGATGTTCTAAAAACAGGTCAAAATTTATTAGTACAAATTGTAAAAGAGCCCATATCTACCAAAGGTCCGCGGATGAGTTCAGAAATATCCATTGCGGGTAGATATTTGGTATTGGTTCCTTTTTCTGACAGAGTTTCAGTTTCTCAAAAAATTAATGATCCGGAAGAAAAAGACCGATTAAAAAGACTGATCAAAAGCATTAAACCTAAAGGTTTTGGTGTCATTATCAGAACTGTTGCCGAAAATAAAAAAGTCGCAGAACTCGATAAGGATTTACAAAATTCTTTAGAACGATGGGTAGCCATGTGTAAACAAATTGTTACTGTTAAAACACAACAAACACCCATTAAAGTTTTAAGTGAATTAAACAGAGCCTCTTCAATTTTAAGAGATATGTTTAATGATTCGTTTACAAGCATTGTAACTAATGACGAAATTTTGTTTTTAGAAATTAAAGAGTATTTACAAGAAATCGCACCAAAAAAAGAGTCTATTGTGCATTTATACAAGTCGCAAGTTCCCATTTTTGAAAAACATGGAATTGAACGCCAAATAAAAACATCATTTGGCAGAACAGTTTCTATGAGTAAAGGAGCTTATTTGGTTATTGAACATACCGAAGCGCTTCATGTAATTGACGTAAACAGTGGCAATCGTTCAAACAAAGCCAACACACAAGCCGATACCGCACTTGAGGTTAATTTAATTGCGGCTTCCGAAATTGCAAGACAATTACAATTGCGAGATATGGGAGGTATTATTGTTGTTGATTTTATTGACATGAATTCCCCTGAACACAGGCAAAAACTTTTCGACCATTTAAAGGCTGAAATGGAATTTGACAAGACTAAACATAAAATATTACCGCCAAGCAAGTTTGGTTTGGTTCAAATTACCAGACAACGCGTGCGACCGGAATTGGTTATAAAAACACAAGAACCTAACCCTAGCGGTATTGGAGAAGTTGAATCACCAATTATTTTATTGGATAAAATTGAGTCTGAACTTGAAAGACTTGTAAGTTCAGAAGCGCATGTAACTATTACTTTAAATACACATCCTTTTATTGTAGCATACTTAAAAAAGGGAATTCCATCAACTCAAATGCGATGGTTCCTAAAATATAAAAAGTGGATCAAAATTTTACCTAGAATTACCTATCAATATTTAAGATTTGATTTTACCGATATTGAAGGTAAAATAATTGACTAAATAAGGCATCAATATCTAAAAAGTCCTGCAAAATTTGCAGGACTTTTTTTTAAAACCAATACCCAACGTTAAAGTACCAGTAATTCTCTTTATGATCTGGTGACCAGGAGTAATTAACTTCAATAGGACCCAAAAAAGAATCCAATCCATAGCCAAGCATATAACCGGATTTTGTGTCTTCAAAAATCCTGCCTTCATTAAACAAATCACTTCCTACCCTCGCATAATTTGCCGTTGCCTGAAAATAATTTTTCGGTAAAAACTCATACCGGAACTTAAAGGTTGAGTGAAGAAAAGAATTCCCATTAAGCACTGCAAAATCATACCCGTTAAGTGGAATGAAAGTATTTATAAAATTTTCTCCATAGCCTCCTACATTATAATCTAACACTCTATTTACATTTTCTCCTATTGTCATCCCTACCTCAGAAATAAAATGGGCAGTCAACTTATCAAAAAACGTATGCGCATATCCTATTTTCCCTTTAAGTTGTGAGAAGGAAACAAAATTATTATTAAAGTCAGATGAGCCCAAATACCATCTGAAATCCACATCCAAATAAGCCCCTTCTTTTTGAAAATATTTTTTGTCATAAGTGTCAATTTTTAAGTAGGAAATTAAATTTAAATAATTTGACTTGTCAAAGTATAACCTTCCACTGACAGGTTCCCCATTATTTTCAAAACCGGAAATTGTTTCTGAATACACCTTAATTCTTTTGAATTCACCTCCAACACCAATGGCAAATTTCCTGCCAAATACAGTTTGAATATAGATCTGATTGGTTAAATCTTCATAATTCAAATTTATTTTATTTGGGTTAGCCTTGTCAAATTTAACATTTGCATTAAAATTATTATACCTTGATTTCACTCCAAAACTCCAATAAAATCCATTATCAATAAAATAATCAAAATTATACCTCAAGTTGTCTCCCAATATTAAATCGGCCGACAGTAAATCATTGTTAGATAAAATATGTTTTGCAGTAGCATTTAATAAAATTCCTGTATTATATAAATCGTCATAATGTGCTCCTAATTTCAAAAAATTGGATATTTGGTATTCTTTTAGTTTAATATTTACAATAGAGCCATCATTTTCATGCTTTATTTGATATTGTATATTTTCAAAATTACCGGTAGCCGATAAATTATTAATGCTTTCAACTACCCTCCTGTAATTAGTGGTTTCACTAATCCTTAAATTAAGTTTTCCTAAAATATACGCTCGAGTATAATAATTGTTCCCGTCAATTTCAATTTGTTTTATACTGAATTCCTCAATTTGATTTATATCAATTTTTTGATCTTCGGTATGAATCTGCCTTTCAGCGATAGCTTTTAATTGACTAAACTTATCGCGCGCAGACGTTTCACCTTCCGCCATAATTTCCTTTACCTTATCAAAAGAAACAACATTATACAATTTTAAGTTTGGTTTTATAATCAAATCCAAACTGTCATATTTGTGCTCCATTGATTTATACATTTGAAAACCAACTATTTGATTTAATATTTTTACCGCTGAATTTAATTGTTCTTTACTTTCCAGTCCGCTTTGAATGTCAATCCCTATAATCACATCAGCTCCCAAGGCTTTTACTTCTTCAACGGGAAAATTATTAGTAATTCCTCCATCCGTCAGTAATTTTCCGTCAATCTCCACCGGAGCCAGTAATGTTGGAAATGCGCCACTTGCCAAAATGGCTACAGGCAAAAAACCATTATTTAAAACTTCTTGTTGCCCCGTTTCTAAATTGGTCGCAATACAAACGAAAGGTATTGGCAACTCCCTAAAATCATTAATATCATTCACATGCTGTGTTAATTGCGTTAATAAATTGAGTACGTTTTGTCCATTTGATAATGCGGTAGGCATTCCCAATTTTCCCTTTTTTATAGGGACCGTAAGTATATATTTTTCGCCAATTTCCTTTTCATAAAATGGTTTGGATTTGCGCGGCAAATCACCTGTCAGAATTTTATTAAAGTTTGTTGATCTAATAATGGAATCGAGTTGATTTGCGCTATAACCTGAGGCGTACAACCCTCCAACAATGGCCCCCATACTGGTGCCTCCAATAAAATCTATGCGTACCCCCGCTTCTTCCAAAACCTTTAAAACGGCCACATGCGCAAACCCTTTTGCGCCTCCACCACTAAGTACAAGGCCTACTTTTATGTCTTTTTTTTCAACAACTTCCTGCGAAAATGAAAACGTCATGGAAAGTATAAAAACAAGCGGTAAAATTCTTTTCATTAATTTTTATTTTTTTGAAAATAGTTAAAAATAATAACGACTTTCGATTTTCCAACAACATGCCCTAACTCATCAAATGATGCAAGCGCAACTCTTTTTGGCGATTTAAAATGCCTCAATAAAGATACAACAGTTTGTTTTCCAATACCTGAAATTTGTTCTAATTCATTAGCCAACGCGTTTTTACTTCGTTTATTTCGATGATGTGTTATGCCAAATCTATGCGCTTCATTGCGTAATTGCTGAATAATTTTTAAGGTTTCAGAAGTTTTATTTAAGTATAAAGGCACTGGGTCACCCGGGTAATAGATTTCTTCTAAACGCTTAGCGATGCCAATAATGGCAATTTTATGACGCAGCCCTAAAATATCCAGACTTTTTAATGCTGAAGTCAATTGTCCTTTTCCACCATCAATAACAATTAACTGAGGCAATTCTTGCCCTTCCTCCAACAACCTTTTATATCTCCTGAAAACAACTTCTTCCATGGAAGCAAAATCATCTGGTCCATCAACCGTTTTTATGTTATAATGCCTATAATCCTTCTTGCTTGCTTTACCGTTTTTGAACACCACACAGGCAGCAACCGGAATTGTTCCCTGAATATTTGAATTGTCAAAACACTCAATATATCTAGGTTCGGCGGTTAAACGTAAATCCTTTTGCATTTGCGCCATAATTCTATTTACGTGCTTATCCGGATCTACAATTTTCAACCGTTTAAACTGCTCCTGCCGGTAATATTTAGCATTTCGTAAACTCAAATCCAAAATTCTTTTCTTATCACCAAGTTTAGGAATTGTCACTTTAATGTTTTCTCCTAAACCCACTTCAAAAGGAACATAAACTTCGGTGGATTGTGAGTTAAATCGCTGCCTGATTTCAATAATGGCCAGTTCCAATAATTCTTTATCAGTTTCATCCAATTTCTTTTTAATTTCAACAGTATGAGATTGAATTATGGCACCATTCGCTATTTTTAAAAAGTTTACGTAGCTATAGCTTTCATCGGATACAATTGAAAAAACATCCACATTTGTTATTGAGGGGTTTACAACGGTAGATTTTGCCTGATAATTGCCCAAAATATCAATTTTTTCTTTAATTTTTTGAGCTTCTTCAAACTCCATTTCATCGGAATAATAAAGCATCAGGTCATAAAACTGTTGCAAAGATTCTTTAAAGTTTCCTTTCACAATGTTTCTTATGGCCTGAATGTCTTTGTCGTAATCTATTTCTGACTGAAGTCCCTCACAAGGCCCCTTACAATTTCCAATATGAAAATCAAGGCAAATATTATATTTTTTAAGCTCAATGTTTTTTACGCTTAAATCGTAACTGCATGAACGTAATTGATACAATTCTTTTATTAAATCCAACAAGGCTTTTGCCATTCTCACGGAAGGATAAGGCCCGTAATACTCTGAACCATCTTTAATAACATTTCTTGTTAAAAAAATACGTGGAAAGCGCTCCTTTTTAATGCAAATCCACGGATAGGTTTTGTCATCTTTCAGCATCACATTATAACGCGGCTGGTATTTTTTAATCAAATTGTTTTCCAGCAGCAAAGCGTCGGTCTCCGTATCCACAACAATATGTTCAATTGACGCAATTTTATTGACCAACACATTTGTTTTGGCAATTTCATGGGTTTTATTAAAGTACGATGAAACCCTTTTCTTTAAGTTCTTGGCTTTTCCAACATATAAAATAGTCCCGTTTTTATCATAATACTGATAAACACCGGGAAGCGATGGCAATGTTTTTATTTGAATTTCTAATTCCAAAAAGCGGTATGATTTAAAAAAATAAAATTACAGATTTTTTATTGAATTTGTATTGTTCTTGTCTAAAGTAAAATTTTGATTATTGTTTAACTTCAAAAAATGTGTAATTTTGCGAAAAGTCTAAAAATAGACTTTTAATTAAGATGTTTTTTATTAATAATAAGGATTATGAAGTACTGGAAAAAATATACAAAAGAGAAATTAATAAAACGCATTGATGAAGCGCTGGAATCAACCATTGATTTTCAAAGCAGTAAATATTTGGGCTATCCGGTTTCTAAACTGGACGAAAACGTGTTTAATACAAACGGTTCATTTTTGAGCGAATCGCCTTTGTTAAAATCGTACATCGCAAATCCCAATAATATTGGCTGTCACACTTTAGGGAAATCAGAAGAAGCTTTTAAAGGCTCCCAGGAACTCGAAAAAGAAGTTATCCAAGTTTTGGCCGTTGATATTTTTAAGGCTAAAGAAAATGAATATGACGGTTATATTGCAACGGGTGGCACCGAAGCAAATATGCAGGCACTTTGGATTTATAGAAATCTTTTTAAAAAGAAATACAACGCAACTTCAGAAGAAATGGTTATTTTATCTTCTGAAGACACGCATTATTCGGTTCATAAAGGGTCCAATATATTAAATGTGGAAAACGTTAGCATTCCTGTCAATTTTAATTCGAGAGAGATTCATGTTGAAGCACTTGACGCTATCGTAAAAAAATTAATTAACGAAGGCAAAAAATACTTTATGGTCATTTCGAATATGGCAACAACCATGTTTGGCTCGGTTGACAACCCCGATATTTATGCCGAAACATTAACAAAACATCATGTCCCTTTTAAAATTCATGTTGATGGTGCTTTTGGTGGATTTATATATCCAATTTCCAACAAGCAATCCACCATTAATTTTGAAAATCCTCATGTTTCTTCAATCACCATTGATGCCCATAAAATGTTGCAAGCGCCTTATGGAACAGGCGTATTTTTATGCAGAAAAGGCTTAATTGAAAATGTACTTACCAAAGAAGCGCAATATGTTGACGGAATGGATTTGACTATGGTTGGAAGCCGCTCTGGAGCCAACGCAATTGCTGTTTGGATGATTTTATTCAGTTATGGATATTATGGCTGGTTCGAAAAAATAAGCACACTCTTGTTGCGTACTGAGTGGTTTTGCGCACAATTAGACGACTTAAATATGGCTTATTACCGAAACCCGTTTATGAATATTGTTACCATAAAATCGGAATTTGTACCTGAAAATATTGCACATAAATTCGGTTTGGTTCCAGACACTCATGAAGGAGACAACAAATGGTATAAAGTGATCATAATGAGCCATGTGGAAATTGATGATCTGTCGAAATTTGTTGAGGAATTAAGAACTCATCGCCTGAAATTTTAATTATTTTCTTCAGTCTCTTTTGGAAATGCTCTTTTGTTGAAGAAAATTAAAATGCCTACCGCTATAGAAATCGAAGCATCTGCGATGTTAAAAATAGCATTAAAAAAAGTAAAAGGTTTTCCGCCCCAAAAAGGTACCCAGCCAGGTAAATCTCCATTCCAAATAGGGAAATAAAGCATATCTACCACTTTACCGTGAAATAATGTGCCGTAAGGTTTGTCTGCAAACAACGTTGCAACAGCATTTCTGGGCGTATCGAATATGACACCGTAGAAAACAGAATCTATAATATTTCCCATTGCTCCGGCGAAAATTAGAGAAATGGCAATTATCAGAACAGTTGGAGCGTTTTTTTTAACGGAGCTATAAAGCCAATATCCTATTCCAGCAATGGCGAACAACCTAAAAATCGTTAAGAATAATTTACCGGTTTTACCGCCAAATTCAGCACCCCAGGCCATTCCGTTATTTTCAATAAAATGAATGCGGAACCAATCAAAAACAATGACATCTTCACCATACAAAAAATTAGTTTTTATATATATTTTGCTAATTTGATCAATTAACAATATTAAAATTATAATGATGATGGGTTTTTTCAATGGTAGTAAATTATTTATGCGTATTAAAAAAATGAAGCTCCCTCACTTTGGAAGCTTCTTATTTATAAGATTTAAAATTTATTATTGTTGCATGTTTTTTGCCTCAATGCTCAAAGTTGCATGTGGCACTAATTTTAAACGTTCCTTTTGAATTAATTTACCGGTTACGCGGCAAACTCCATAGGTTTTGTTTTCAATGCGCTGCAAAGCATTTTTTAAATCGCGAATAAACTTTTCCTGACGAATCGCCAATTGCACATTTGCTTCTTTTGACATCGTTTCTGAACCTTCTTCAAAAGCTTTAAACGTCGGTGAAGTATCATCGGTGCCATTATCGCTGTCGTTTTTAAAGGCGCTTTTTATCAATGCCAGATCTTCCTGAGCATATTCAATTTTTTTTAAAATCAATTCCTTAAACTCGACCAAGTCTTTATCTGAATATCTATTATTATCGTCCATAACTCACTTTTTCTTTATTAATATTTTCGTTTTCACGTCGTCAAAGGTAATTTCTGTTCCATTTTCTAATTCATCCACAAAAACGAGTTCTTTCGTTAAAGTTTCTGTTTTAATATAGTGTTCATTTGCTTCAATTGAACGCTCTAATATATCATTTTTTTGAATAACTAATGTAATTTTGTCAGTAACTTCCAGTCCCGAATCCTTACGTAAATTCTGAACCCTGTTTACCAACTCTCTAGCATTGCCTTCCATCCTTAACTCATCAGTAATTGTAATGTCCAAAGCAACCGTTAAACCGCCTTGATTGGCTACTAACCATCCTTCAATATCATGTGAAGCGATTTCAACTTCACTAAGCCCTAAATTTACAACTTTATCATTTATAACCAACGATATTTCTTGCTGTTTTTCAACAGTTGCGATATCTTCTTTTGTTAAATTTTGGATAGCTTCGGATATTATTTTCATATCTTTTCCAAACCTTGGTCCCAACACCTTAAAATTAGGTTTAATGGTTTTCACCACTATTCCGGAAGCATCATCAATCAACTCAATTTCTTTGACGTTCACTTCCGATTTAATAAGGTTTTCAACAGCTAAAATCTCCTGCCTATCTTCTTCATTTAACACCGGAATCATAATTCTTTGCAAGGGCTGACGCACTTTTATCATTTCCTTTTTACGCAATGATAAAACCATAGATGCTATTTTTTGAGCCTGTTGCATTTTATGCTCTAACTTGTTATCAACTAAACTTACATCAAAGGTCGGGAAAGCCGCCAAATGAACTGATTCATAAGTTTCTATACAAGAAACATTTGTTAAATCTTTGTAGAGATTGTCCATAAAAAATGGTGCAATTGGAGATCCCAATTTCGCCACTGTTAACAGGCAAGTGTATAGTGTTTGATATCCTGAAACTTTATCTTTTTCGTAATCACCTTTCCAAAAACGCCTTCTACTCAATCGCACAAACCAGTTGCTTAGATTTTCTGAAACGAAATTCTGAATGGCACGAGCCGCTTTTGTTGGCTCATAATCTTCATAAAAACTTTCAACATTTTTAATTAAGGTATTCAGTTCGGATAAAATCCAACGATCAATTTCAGGTCTTTCATTTATGGCGATTTCTTCTTCGGAATAGGAAAAATTATCCAAATTTGCATACAATGAAAAGAAGGAATACGTATTGTAAATTGTTCCAAAAAATTTTCTTCGAACCTCATCAATGCCTTCAATGTCAAATTTTAAATTGTCCCACGGATTTGCATTTGAAATCATGTACCAACGTGTAGCATCTGCGCCATATTTGTCCATAGTTTCAAAAGGGTCAACTGCATTTCCCAATCGCTTCGACATTTTTTTGCCTTCCTTGTCCAATACCAATCCGTTTGACACTACATTTTTATAAGCAACAGAATCAAAAACCATGGTTCCTATAGCGTGAAGCGTGTAAAACCAACCTCTGGTTTGGTCAACACCTTCCGCAATAAAATCGGCTGGAAAGAATTTATTTTCGTCTATTAATTCCCTGTTTTCGAACGGATAATGCCATTGAGCATAAGGCATAGAGCCTGAATCGAACCAAACATCAATTAAATCGGCTTCGCGTTTCATTGGTTTTCCCGAAGCGGAAACTAAGACAATTGCATCCACCACATTTTTATGAAGGTCTAATTTATCATAGTTCTCTTCGCTCATATTTCCCACCTCAAACGCTGAAAATATATCCTTCTTCATGATACCTGCCTCAACGGAACGTTGCATTTCTGCTTTTAATTCTTCAACCGACCCGATAAATATTTCTTCAGTTCCGTCTTCAGTTCTCCAAATTGGCAATGGAACTCCCCAATAACGTGATCGTGACAAGTTCCAGTCGTTCGCATTTTTCAGCCAGTTGCCAAATCGGCCTTCGCCGGTTGATTTTGGTTTCCAGTTGATCGTACTATTTAATTCAAACATTCTATCACGCTTCTCGGTAACTTTAATAAACCAAGAATCTAACGGGTAGTACAATACCGGTTTATCCGTTCTCCAGCAATGCGGATAACTGTGACGGTATTTTTCTACGTTGAATGCCTTGTTTTCTTCTTTTAATTTTATCGCAAGCTCGACGTCTAATGAACGTTCCGGAGCTTCACCTTCGTCATAATATTCGTTTTTCACATATTTGCCTGCAAACTCACCCATATGTTTAGTGAATTTCCCTTGTAAGTTAACCAACGGAACAGGATTTCCATAATCATCCAACACCAACAAAGGCGGCACTTCAGGATTTGCCTGTTTGGCAACCATAGCATCATCGGCTCCAAAGGTTGGTGCCGTGTGTACAATTCCTGTACCGTCTTCCGTAGTCACAAAATCCCCCGAAATAATCCTAAATGCATTTTCCGGATTTTTATATGGAAGTGCATAAGGCATTAATTGCTCATATTTTGACTCTAAAATATCAGTTCCTTTAAATTCTTTAACAACAAAAAATGGAATTTTCTTGTCATTTTCATGATAGCTCAACAAATCAACTTCATTTTCAACGGCTAAGAATTTAGCTGAAAACTGCTTGCTTACCAATGCTTTTGCCAAAATTACATTGATAGGTTCAAAAGTATATTGGTTGAAAGATTTCACTAAAACATAGTCAATTTTTTTCCCTACCGTTAGCGCTGTATTTGAAGGCAGCGTCCAGGGAGTTGTTGTCCAGGCTAAAAAATAAATCTCACCGTCAACTTCTTGCAAAAACTGAGGAAGGGTGTTTTTTATTGCTTTAAACTGTGCAACTGCTGTTGTATCAGTTACATCTTGATAAGTTCCCGGCTGATTTAACTCATGAGAACTTAAACCTGTTCCGGCTTTTGGAGAATAAGGCTGAATGGTGTATCCCTTATAAATCAAACCTTTTTTATACAATTGGGAAAGCAACCACCAAACCGTTTCCATATATTTTGGTTTGTAAGTCACATAAGGATCTTCCATATCCACCCAATGTCCCATTCGTCTGGTAAGGTCTTCCCAAACATCAGTATAACGCATGACCGCATTTTTACATGCCTCATTATATTCTTCAACGGAAATTTTTTTTCCAATATCTTCTTTGGTAATACCCAATTCCTTTTCAACACCCAATTCAATAGGTAAACCGTGCGTATCCCAGCCTGCTTTTCGTTTAACCTGAAATCCCTGAAGGGTTTTATAACGGCAAAAAATATCTTTAATGGCACGAGCCATCACATGATGAATTCCCGGCAATCCATTTGCAGAAGGAGGTCCTTCATAAAACACATAGGGTTTCTTTTCGTCTCTGGTGCTAATACTTTTTTCGAAAATATGTTCCGCTTCCCAAAACGCCAAAGTCTCGTCTGCTACTTTAGTGAGGTCCAATCCTTTATATTCTCTAAATTTTTTGCTCATTTTATGCCCTTAAATCAATTAGTGTGCGAAATTACGTATTTTATTGAAAATATCATTTCATAAATTGTAAAAAAATAAAGCCTTATTTTAGGCTGAAATAGTAGTGATTTTGATCAAAAATGAAAGAAAAAATATTACAAGCCTCTTTCTTTTTGAATTTGTTCGTAGGCTTTGCTCACCTGCTTGAATTTTTCTTCAGCACCTTTTATATGTTCGTCACCAAGATGCTGCAGTTTATCCGGATGGTATTTTTTCGCCATTTTTCGGTATGCCAATTTTAACTGGTTATTGTCAGCTGTTTTATCAATTTCTAAAATTGTATAAGCGCTGTCTGAACTACTGTAAAACATCGCTTTTATGGATTCAAAATCGTGTGGATTAACATACAGATAACCTGCAATTGTTTTTATGGCATTTACCTCAACTTCAAGAACGGCTCCGTCCGAATTCGCAATGCCAAACAAAAAATGAACCAGCTGCAAACGTGAAGCATGGGTTAAATTTTGACGTATCTGCGTGCAAACTTGAGGCGTTGATATTTGGTTGCTTTTAATAAATACATTGAATAATTTATATGCGTTATTAGCGCGTTCTTCTCCGTACATGTGCTTAAAATGATCTCTGACATACAACAATTCACGCTCATCTATTTTTCCGTCGGCTTTAATGACAACTGACGATAATAACAATAAGCTTATTTCAAAATCTCCAGATTGTACGTTTCTTCCTGTTGATCCATATGTTCTTGCAAGTTCAATATCCCCAATTGAAAATCCATCAATAAAACTCCCAACTGCAAAACCTAAAATACTACCGATTGGCCCTCCCAGCGTAAAACCAAGTCCTGCTCCCAACCATTTAACGAAATTCCCCATAATTTTTATTTAATGCGCAAAGATACATTGATTTGTCAGTATCCTAAAAGTTACCGGCATTACAAGTGTTAAAAAAGTTATAAACTTTTTCAACCAAGAAATAATTAAAATTTGTGTTTAGTCATTTCATATTTAAACTCTTATATTTGTGCCTAAATTACTTATAACTAAAAAAAATAAAAATATGTATCCACCAGAATTGGTAAAACCCATGCAAGCAGAGCTTGAAAATGTAGGTTTTATATCATTACATACCGCTCAGGAAGTTGAAGCGGCCTTAAAAAAAGAAGGCACCACATTGGTTGTCGTTAATTCCGTTTGTGGTTGTGCCGCCGGTACAGCACGTCCCGGAGCAGTTGTTTCTTTAAAATCTGCTAAAACACCAACAAACTTAGTAACCGTTTTTGCAGGTGTTGACAGTGAAGCCACAGCAAAAGCACGTGAAAACATGATTCCATTTCCTCCATCATCACCGGCAATTGCCTTGTTTAAAGATGGTGTTTTGGTTCATATGTTAGAGCGTCATCATATTGAAGGACGGCCTGCTGAAGTAATTGCTTCAAATTTAGCCGGAGCTTACGACGAGTTTTGTTAAAATAATATATTTTTAAATGAAATCATTTAAAAATATATTAAAAACGATTGCCCTTTTGGCAATCGTTTTTAGTTGCACAAACAATACTGAATCAGGCAAGGAAGAAGATTTGGCTGAACTAACTGCTTTGCATGAAGATATTGAACTGATAATTGATTCAGGTATTTGTTCAGAAAATGCAAGTTGCGATTATATTGCCTTCGGAAGCAAAGCTTGCGGCGGACCAAAAACTTACCTTGTGTACAGCACTTCAATTGATACAGAATTGCTTAAACAAAAAGTAGCAACTTACAATGCGCTTGAAAATGCCTACAACAAAAAATGGGGAGTAATCTCAGATTGCGCATATGTTTTACCACCCAATAAAGTTACTTGCATAAACGGAAAGTGTACGGCAGTTTACTAATAATAAATTAAAAAAAATTAAAAAGTACTGATATTCCCAGTTGTGGCCAATTTAAAAACAATCTCTACATTTGAAGAATAAATAATTGATTACTCTATTACTTTCAATAGTCTTTTCATTTTGCAAACTAGAAACATAACTAAATTCAAATTAAAAAATGAAAAGAATCTTAACATTCTTACTAGTTCTAATAATATTGGGCTGTAAACAATCAGAAAAAGTCAATTATTCAACAAACAATAACCCAGAAAAAATCATTGAAAATTTTATCGAATTAATTGAAAAAGATATAAAGGATGATAATATCGAGGGAAGTATTTCCTTGGCTATAGTTCATAAAGATTCGATACTTGCATTACAATCCTATGGAAATGCAGATGCTAACACCATTTTTCGCATAGGTTCTATTACAAAATCATTTACTGGATTTTTGATGCTACAACTTCAACAAGATGGTCTGTTAGATATAAATGATCCAGTTGAAAAATATTTACCAGAAATCAAATCATTAGTTGATTATAATAAATATTCACCTATCACTTTAAAACAACTAGCAACTCATACATCTGGAATCGAACGAGAATCGAGAAGTAGAGATGTTAATTCTGGAGGTATTAACGAATGGGAAAATAACCTTATTAAAGCAATTCAAGAAACTTCATTTCGCTTAAATCCTGGCGAAAGATTTGGGTATTCTAATATTGGATTTGCTATTTTAGGATTAGCTATTTCAAGAGCAGCTAATAAGCCTTTAGAAATGAATAATACATATTTCCAGATTCCAGATAGCCAAAAGATAAACTTGGCAAAAGGAATGGCTGGTGGACCAACAGCAGAACTTGATTATGAACAACCTAAGCGAGAACATGATGAAATTGGATATAGAATTCCTAACGGTGGAATTTATTCTACGCCAACCGATTTGGCTAAATTTATGAAAGCCTGTATGGGGTATTCCAATATTTTAAATGAAAATGGTATTAAAATGTTACAAACGACACAAACTCCAACTACAAGATTAAGGTCTAACTATAGTTATGGTTTTGATTTATATTCAGAACAAGGAATAAATACTGTAGGACATGGAGGCTCTAATGCTGGTTATTCAGCTCATTTCGAGTATGAAAAAAATAGCCAATATGGTATTATCATATTGAGAAACTATAATTTCGGAAATACTAATTTAGATTTAAGGTCAAATTCATTACTTAGAAAATTAAGTTCAATAAAATAAAACTGGCTACAACAAAGAACTGAGTTAAAAAATTGCGTAGTTTAGTTATTAACCAGAGTTAGTTACAATTTTGTTATGCTGATTTTCCTGCATAAAATCCTCGCACACAAAACCACCACTAACCAAACACAAACACGTTCTGCATTATTTAACAAGCATATGGTAACCATTATAAGAACAAATTCTGAAAACCAAGAGTTTAAAAAACTTGTGAAGTTATTGAATTCTGACCTTGCTGAAAGAGATGGAGAGAATCATCCTTTGTCCAAATTCAATACCATTGCTAAGATAAAATATGTTATTTTAGCTTATGAAAATAATAAATCATTAGGATGTGGAGCCATAGCGGAATACGATTTGAACACCATGGAAGTTAAAAGAATGTATGTTTCACCTGATTTTAGGGGAAAAAGAATAGCAACCAGCATTTTGTCTGAATTAGAGAAATGGTCTAAAGAATTGGGGAGTTCAAAGTGCCTATTATTTACTGGTACAAATCAACCTGAGGCTAGTAGACTTTATAAAAGGAATGGTTATAGACTAATTCAGAAGTATGGAAAGTTGGCGGAAATAGCGGACAGTATATGTTTCGCTAAAGAAATATAAAAAGCGATTGCTCAACATCGAATAAAATTTATGTTTAAATTTGAACTAATGCAAACCAACAAAAATTCAATTAACCGATTTGCTGCAACCAAAAAATTTCCGATTTTACAGTCGCACAAATCTTATACAAACTTGTAGTTTTATATTTTTTAAGCTTTATTTCCCAACCAATGAACACCCAGCAAATAATTAAAAATACCGAAGCATTTGTAAAAAACTCCTTAAAAAATGCCGAAGGCGGTCATGACTGGTTTCATATTTTACGTGTTTGGAATAATGCGAAATTAATTTCAAAAGATGAAAATGTTGATGGATTTGTGGTGGAGCTGGGAGCCTTGTTGCACGATATTGCCGATTCAAAATTTCATAACGGAGATGAAACTATTGGACCGAAAATAGCCCGTGAGTTTTTAGAAAGTCAACTTGTTGATGATTCCAATATCATCCATATTGAAAATATTATCAGCAATATTTCTTTCAAAGGCGGAAATTTTGAACAAAAATTCAATTCTCTGGAACTTAAAGTAATTCAAGATGCCGACAGATTAGATGCCATTGGCGCCGTTGGAATTGCACGGACATTTAATTATGGTGGATTTAAAAACAGGCCGCTTTACAATCCGGAGATTTCTCCCAATCTTAACCAATCAAAAGAAGCCTATAAAAATTCAGAAGCACCAACAATCAATCATTTTTATGAAAAATTGTTATTATTAAAAGATAGAATGAATACTAAAACCGGAAAAAAAATTGCAGAAGAAAGACACCTTTATATGGAAACATTTCTTCAACAGTTTTATAAGGAATGGGAAGGTAATATGTAATTTGAGAGTTCTGAATCCCTGATAAAGAAAAAAGATTGCATTCTCTTTTCGAAAAAAAAGGACCATTTATAATAAATTGATTTAATTTATGTTATAAGTATGAATATAAAATCTAGTGTTATAAATTACCCACAATTAAGAGCATTCGCTCTATAATATTGGCATAAAAATAGCTTAAACAACTTAAAAACAAGCTTCTAAAAACCTTAAAAAAATCAGCAATTGAAATTTAATTTACCCAATATTATGTTAAAAAAATAATTTCAATTGATAGTTTTAATAACTTGCGCTGTTTTTAACATTGGTGAATTAATTGTCTCATAATAGCAGATTAAATGAATTATTTTAAAAAAATTACATTCGTCCTTTTGTTAACCACTTCGCTTGGTTTTTCTCAAACTACTATTAAACACAAAGTTACTGAAGGTGAAAGTATTTATGCGATATCCAAAAAATATGATGTAAAACAAGCTGCTATTTATGAGCTAAACCCTAAAGTTAAAGGGAAATTACTAAAATTGAATACCATATTACAAATTCCAAACAAACAAATAAATTCTGAAGAAAAAGAGGCAGTTACATCAAAAACAACCCAGTCTCAAGCACAAATACATGTGGTTGCATCTGGTGAAACTTTATACGAAATTTCTAAAAAATATAAAATAACCAGCACAACTTTAAGCGAATTAAATCCGGGTCTTAATCCTAAAAGACTTAAAATAGGAACTGTGCTTACTATATCTGAGTCAGAAGCTGAGTTGGTTTCTGAAACAACCGATAATTCAAATAAAGATTACATTTTTGAAAATGCTCAGGATACCAATGTATTAGGGACAGAAAATAAAAATTTGGACGGCGATTTATTTCATAAAGTGCTACCAAGAGAAACAAAATCAAAAATTTCAAAAAAATATGGAATTACCCTTCAGGAACTGGATCGTTTGAATCCTGAAGTAAACACTAAATTGGTTGTTGGTTATTCATTGCTTATTAAAACAGGAAATCTTTCCAAAGATATTTCAACAAATACTATAGAAGAAAATACCGAAGAATTTTCATCATTATCAACTACCGTAGACATTTTAATAGAAGAAGCTTCAAAAAATTTAGGCACACGATATAAAACAGGCGGAACAAGTTCGAACGGTTTTGACTGCTCCGGGTTGATATTTACTGCCTTTAAAGAAATAAACAAAATATTGCCGAGATCATCTTATCAACAAGCAACAGTAGGTGATAAAATAGAGCCATTCCACGCTAAAAAAGGCGATTTAATATTTTTTACCACGAATAAAAAAGGAACCATCAGTCATGTAGGAATGATTACAGAAATTCTTAAAGACGAAATAAAATTTATACACGCTTCTTCACATTTAGGAGTCATCATTTCTTCTATTAAAGAACCTTATTATTCAAAAAGATTTGTTCAAATAAACAGGGTTTTGGCAAACACTTTCTTTTAGGTTGTTTTATTCAAATTCAGGTTTGCGTTTTTCTAAAAAAGCGGTTGTTCCCTCCTTAAAATCCGCAGAGTCAAAACTAAGTCCAAATTGTTCTATTTCAACACTAAATCCATTTACACAATTGGTATAATTTGCATTTAATGATTTAATTGCTGCCGCAATGGCAACGGAAGAATTTCGAGCAATTTTACCGGCCAATTTTTCACATAAAGGCAATAATTCTTCTTGTTCAACCACATAATTTACCAAGCCCCATTCTTTGGCTTCGGCTGCGGTAATCATTCCGGCAGTCATAATCATTTCCATAGCTTTACCTTTCCCCACCAATTGAGATAACCTTTGCGTGCCTCCATAACCTGGAATTACGCCCAAAGAAACTTCCGGCAATCCCATTTTTGCATTTGTGCTTGCAACCCTAAAGTGCGCTGCCATAGCCAATTCCAAACCACCTCCCAAGGCAAATCCGTTTACAGCAGCAATAACCGGCGTTTTTAAATTTTGAACAAAATCGAATAAGATTTTTTGACCATGTCGCGCCAATTCAGTTCCTTCTTCAACAGTGAAATTTGCAAACTCTGAAATATCAGCACCGGCAACAAAAGCCTTTTCACCGCTACCAGTTACAATAATCGCTTTTACACTAACATTAGCATCCAAAGCGCTAAAAGCCGTATGCAGTTCTTCAATAGTTTTTTTATTTAGCGCATTTAATTTTGTTGGCCTGTTAATGGTAACATTTGCTATGTTTTCCTGTTGTATTACAATGATATTATCGAAATTCATATTATTTATTTTTTAGGTAATTTAACTTTAAAAACGGTTCCTATATTTTCTTGGGAAGTAAAGGTGACACTACCGTTATGAGCTTCAACAATATTTTTAACCATCGCTAATCCCAGTCCCATTCCGCTTGTTTTGGTTGTGAATTTAGGTTCGAAAACCCGCTCTGTATCTACTTCAGAAATTCCTTTCCCATTATCGGCAACTATAATACAAATATTTTCGTTGTCTTCTGAAACGGTAACTTCCAATTTTTTATTTTCTATATCCTCTAAAGACTGGGTGGCATTTTTAACCAAATTTGTAACAATCCTAATCACTTGTGTTTTATCTAATTTGGCAATTATTGACTTTTGTTTTGGAAAAAAAGAGATATAATCTTCCGCAAAAATATCTAATGCCTGCTTAACAACTTCAACAATATTAATTTCTTCTCTGTTTTGGGCAGGCATATTTGCAAAATTCGAAAATGCTGACGCAATAGTGCTTAAAGAGTCTATTTGTTGGATTAACATTTTGCTGAATTCGTTTATTTTGTCATGAATATTTGGATCAGCAGGATCGAATTTTCGCTGAAAACTTTGCACGGTAAGACGCATGGGTGTTAGCGGGTTTTTAATTTCATGCGCTATTTGTTTTGCCATTTCCCGCCAAGCCTGTTCGCGTTCGCCTTTTGCCAATTTTATAGCACTTTCTTCCAATTCATCAATCATTTCATTATAAGCGTTTATCA
>Ga0209414_1000010_pt1 | contig 86494 bp, 71 predicted proteins | sample LakVidmifraction_4_FD_181154 | JGI IMG/M metagenome (GOLD analysis project Ga0209414, IMG submission 181154) | Hypersaline microbial communities from Lake Vida, Antarctica - Brine Hole Two &gt;0.2 micron (SPAdes) (version 2) | ecosystem: Environmental > Aquatic > Non-marine Saline and Alkaline >...
TTTCCAGATTGGAAACATTTCCTTCAATGGTAAAAGAAGGTTCTTTTTTTGAAGAACAGCCAATAAATAATATCGTAAAAAAGGATAAAATGAAAAAGTGGCGGGTATAATTCGGCATATTTAAATTCGTTTTAAAAGTTGACGCGCAAATTTAAATTACCTGACATTAAATTAGTTAAAAATGCTTTTTTCTTTTTCGTCATTTTCAACCTTTATGAACTCCGGAAAGATGGTTGGCGCTAAATTTTTAACGGGTTTGTATAAAACCGCACTTTCTTGTTGTTCCTGAGATACAAACGGAATTTTATTGTTCAACTTGCTGAAAATTATTAAAATAACGCTTAATAAAAGTCCGATTTTTAAGACACCAAAAACTCCCCCAAGCAATTTATTTAAAATACCCAAACTGGCAAAATCAGCCACTTTTGTTAACATTTTTCCTATCAAAGAAATTACCAAAACGATAAGAATAAAGGTAACGGCGAAGGAAATTAGGGAGATGTATTTTTCTTCCCAAAAAACCTGGATAGTTAAAAAATCCTTTATAAAGTGGGAGAAATGAATGGCGCCGTAAATCCCGGCAATCAAAGCAACTAACGAAGCAACTTCAACAAATAAGCCTTTAAACAAACCTCTTATAAAACCAAACAGCAAAAGTGCTGCGATTATAATGTCAAATGTATTCATCTTATGATTTTTGTAAATATACATGAATCGATTTGTATATTTGTAAACTAACTAAAATTTTGAAATGTCAAGAGATAAAAATTTAAAAGAAGATTGGGAGCAAATACTCAACATATTAGCGGCTAATTTTGGTGATGGGGAAATCCTTAATTTAGATGCCATTATTTATTTAATTGGAGTTCAGGAATTAGGACAGGGCGCCAAAGAATTCAAAAAAGATGATAAAGTAAATTTAATGCACATTGCAATCTGCCGGTTGTTGGAGCCTTTTGGTTATTATGAATTTGACTATTTTGACGATGAAGGCTGGCCTCACTATATTGTTTTGGAAGAGTTGCCGCCACTAAAATCGGGAGAACAAACCGTACTTATAAAAGAGGCTATTGTGTTGTATTTTAAAAAAAACGAACTGATTTAAGTGATCTTCAGTTTTCAAATTCAATTGGTATAATTCATTCAAAAAAAGAGAGATGTTAAAAAAATTATTGTGTGTGCTTTTATTTATTTCTTTGAGTGTACAAAGCCAAAATATGATTACAGGGACCTTGAGCCCGAATAATGACTTGGTGACCCGTGTTATTTTATATCAGTTAAAAGGGGCCAAACAAGTATATATTTCAAATTCGAAAATCGACAATGATCAATTTAAATTGGAGATTCAAAAGGGAACTGCCACAGGAATGTACCGTTTGTCGTTTAGTCCATCAGTTTTTGGTTTTGTTGATTTTCTTTTTGACCAAGAAGATGTGTCGTTGAAATTTGATTCACTCAACCTTTTAAATCCTGTAGAATTTTTAATATCTGAGGAAAATAAAACCTTTGCCAATTATTTGTTAGAAACTACGATCGTGGAGCAAAAATTGGATTCTTTGCAAATTTCATTTTTTGGCTTGAAAGATAGAAAACAAGATGAGATCACTATTGATTTATATATAAAAACATTGGATTATTATGCCAATATTCAAAGTCAATATGAAGAAAAAACAGTCGGTAAATTGGCAAATCATTTTATAAAAGCGAATTATAAATATTATGCGCCTAAACTTTTTACAGCACCACAAACGTATTTGAACAGCATAAAACAACATTTTTTCGATTTTATAAATTTTGAAGATAGTGCATTAAAAAATTCAACCCTTTTTGGGGGAAAAGCCATTGAATATGTATTTTATTTGAATGTTTCGGATGATTTTCAAGTTCAAAACGGCCTCTACAAAAAGGCTATTAATGAAGTGATGCAAAAAGTTGGAGAAAATGATGAGGTAAAAAGCGAGATTTTAACTTCTTTAATGTACGCTTTTGAGCAATATGAAAACCTGAATTTGGTTGGTTTTGTCATTGATAATTTTTACAGCAATTTGCCTATAACTTTTAAAGATGAAATACTTATTGCCGAGATGCAATCAAAAATAAAATTGGCTGTTGGCAATAAAGCTCCGGAAATTACTTGGGAAGAAAATGGCGTGCAAAAAAAATTGAGTGAGTTGAGTGTGAGTGGTGCAGAAAATTATATTTTGTTTTTTTGGAGTACTACTTGCTCCCATTGTTTAAATGAAATTCCGAAATTGTATGAATTTTCGAAAAACAATGCGGCGATTCATGTGATTGCGGTGGCTTTGGAAGACAACAAAATGGGCTTTGACGAGTATGCGCCAAAATTAAAAACATGGACCACTATTTTAGGATTAAAAAAATGGGAAAATGAAATGGCCAAGGAATACAAAATCAATGCGACACCCACTTATTTTATTCTTGATAAGGACAAAATAATTGTTTCAAAACCAGAACATTTTGAAGATATAAAGGCTTATTTCGAACCCAAAACAACAAAATCTGAAAATTAAATATAACTAAAAAACTTAAACGAGTTCTTTTTAAAGTTAAATTAAAGAACTCGTTTTTTAATTTTTTTTTAAGTTAATGACTACATTGGTGATTTGGTTCATGATGAGAACAAGTTTCACCACTATCTAAAATTTTTCCTTCAAGAAATTGCTTCATAATTTCTTGGGTATTTCCAGAACAACCTCTAATGACCTGAATGTTACATGCATTTAATACATTAATAGCCCCTTGCCCAATTCCTCCGGCAAGCATAATGGTTACACCATTTTCTGCTAAAACACTTGCAATATTAGATTTACATCCACATCCTTGCGCTGATTCAATGCTTTTAATTTCAACTATTTTACCACCTTCTATAACAGAATAAATTTCATAAAATTCACAATGGCCAAAATGGTCTTCTATTTGGTTAAACTTATTAACCGGTATTGCTATTTTTTTCATTTTTTAAAATTAAGTATGATACAATCTTTTATTTATTTAAATTTAGTAATTCAATTTTGTTGTTATCAGGATTTTTTTCACATCTGACGTGATTATGATCTCCTTCAACTAATTTATAGCATCTTTTACAACGATACCAGTCTTGGGAGAATTCATAATTGCCACCTTCAATTTCGATAGCTTTTCCCTCAACAAATGCTTTTGTAATATTTTTTAATGCTTTGTTATAAATTCTGGTAATGGTTGGTCTGGAAACATTCATTTGAACTGAAGCCTCTTTTTGTGAAAGCATTTCGTAATTAACCAATCGGAGACATTCATATTCTTCAAAAGATAATTTAATTGCTTCAATTTTACATTGTGGAATTCCAAATGGCTTAAACCCTTTCATTATTGGGGGTTGAGAGATTCTTCTATTTTTTTCAGGTCGCGCCATTTTATCAAATTTCTAATATAATTACAGAAGTAAAATACAAAGGTAATGAACCTACGTTCATAATGACCGGTAAATTAATTATATTTTGTAATATTTTTTGGAAGCTATAAAGAGTATAAATATATCCTCAATAAATCAGTATAAAGTTGGTTTTTAAACCTGTTGGGTGTAATAATTAAAAACGTCACTTCGAGACCTGAGACCAAAATTTTCTCAAGCGGAGGAAATGACGTAAATTAGGTGTCAAATTTACCAAATTGTAAAATAATCGATATAAGAATAGTGTTTTTTTACCTGTATTCGAGTGTGATTTTCAAAAAAGAGTAAGCGAATTTGGTACTCAATTTAACAATTGATGTCCGTATGGTAGTCTTTCAAGCTAAATTTTTTTGAAGGCAATTTGGTTTTAAAACCATTTTAAGATGAAGAGAATAAGAAAACATGTAGCGGGAATAGATATTGGAGCTAAAAAGCTGTTTGTTAGTGTTGAGAACGAGCCAGTAAAAAACTTTGATACTTTTACCGAAGACTTAGAGTTATTGGGTGATTATTTATTAAGTCACAACATAGAAACAGTAGCTATGGAGGCTACTGGGGTTTACTGGGTAATTCTTTATGATATTTTACTTAGTAAAGGCTTAGATGTTTGGTTGGTAGATGGGAGAAGCACAAAACAAGTTCCAGGTAGAAAAACAGATGTAAAAGATTGTCAATGGATACAACAATTACATAGCTATGGCTTGTTAAATAGATGTTTTATTCCAGATAGTTTAGTACAAGAGTTACGTGCTTACCAGCGTTTAAGAGAAGACCATATCCGAAGTAGTGCTATGCATATCAATCACATGCAAAAGGTTTTAATTTTAATGAATATTCGTTTAAAAGAAGTTATTAGTCAAATTCATGGAGCCAGTGGTATGCGTATAGTCCGTGCCATACTATCGGGCGACAGAGATGCAGAAAAACTAGCCTTATTATGCGATTCGAGAATTTTAAAAACAAAAAAAGAATTGGTTGAAAAATCATTAAAAGGGCATTATAGTGCCTCATCCTTGTTTAGTTTGGAACAAGCTGTAAAATGTTACGATTTTTATCAAGAGCAAATTGCGAGCTGTGATATTAGATTAGAGCAGGTTTTAAAAAAGATGCATAAAGATGAGCCGAAACAATCCAACCCCAACAAAGCAAGAAAAGCCATTCGACACCATAAACCCAATATAGAAGATATGGGACACCACTTAATAGAGATATTTGAAGGAAAAGATGCCACGGTCTTACCCGGAATTACTGATTATAGTTGGATGCAATTATTATCAGAAGTAGGAACGGACTTAATGAAATGGAAATCGGAAAAGCATTTTACTTCTTGGTTAGGGTTAGCCCCAAAACAACATAATTCAGGTAAAAGAAATCGCAATTACAAAGTTAAAGGAACACCTAAAGCTGGCTTGATATTTAAACAGGCTGCAGTAAGTTTATTAAATAGTAAACATATTGCTTTGGGAGCATTTGGCAGAAAAATACGAGCCAAAAAAGGAGGGCTTGTTGCAATAAAAGCTGTAGCAAGAAAATTGGCAGAACTGTATTGGAAATTGTTTGTAAAAGGATTGGACTATGTAGAAAATGGTATAAAAAAGTATCAAGAAAAAATGCTTCTAAATAAACAACATGCTGTAAAAAGAATGGCTAGAGAACTAGGTTTAGAATTAAGTTCAATACAATGATTATCAAGTATTTAAAAAAGACGTCAATGGTAGGAGTGATAACGACGTGGTAATCTTTTAAATTGGCTGAGATTGTCGCAGCAAATGAAAAATTTGCTTCGCAATGACAAAAGAATAAATTTGAAAAGAGAAGAAATGAATATAAACATCAACAATTTGGTTCGCGAAAATATAAAGGCATTAAAACCTTACTCTTCGGCAAGAGATGAATTTAAGGAGATGACTGCTAATATGGTATTTTTAGATGCAAATGAAAATCCGTTTGAGAATGGCGTAAACCGTTATCCTGATCCGCAACAAACAACTGTAAAAGAAGCATTGTCAAAATTAAAAGAAGTTCCTGTAAGTCAAATTTTATTGGGGAATGGAAGTGATGAAGTGTTGGATTTGATTTTTAGGGCGTTTTGTGAACCAAAACAGGACAACATCATTACATTGCCGCCCACTTATGGGATGTATAAAGTATTGGCAAATATTAATAATGTGGAGGAAAGGGAGATTTTACTAACCAATAAATTTCAGCCTAATGTGAATGAAATTTTAAAAGCGGCAGATGCCAATTCAAAAATTTTGTTTTTATGTTCCCCTAACAATCCGACCGGAAACTCTTTTACCAATGAAAGCGTTGAAACATTGTTGAATTCATTTAACGGATTGGTGGTTATTGATGAAGCCTATATTGACTTTTCTTCTGAAAAAAGCTGGTTGCTAAGGCTAAATGAATTTCCGAATTTAGTGATTACGCAGACTTTATCTAAAGCCTACGGAATGGCTGGAATACGATTGGGAATCTGTTATGCTTCTTCAGCAATTATTGCAATTTTAAACAAAATTAAACCGCCGTATAACGTAAATGAGCTAACGCAGCAAAGAGCATTAAAACGGATTTTGACTAAAAACAAGGCCAGAAATGAAATTGATAAAATTTTAGAACAACGGAAAAAACTGAATAATAAATTAACATCTGTTTCATTTATTGAAGAAATTTATCCAACAGATGCCAATTTTATTTTAGTAAAAGTAGATGATGCTGCAAAAAGATACCATCAACTAATAGAAAAAGGCATTGTAATTCGGAACAGAACAACGCAGCCACTATGTGAAAACACCTTGAGAATGACGATTGGCACAACGAGTGAAAACATAAAATTGATAAAAGCATTAAAAGACATTTAAAATGAAGAAAAAAGTACTGTTTATCGATAGAGATGGAACCATGATAAAAGAACCTGAAGACCAGCAGGTTGATGCTTTTGAAAAAATAATATTTTATCCAAAAGTATTCACTTATTTAGGAAAAATAGCCAAAGAGCTCGATTATGAATTGGTGATGGTAACCAATCAGGATGGTTTGGGAACCTTAAGTTTACCGGAAGAAAATTTTTGGCCTGTTCAAAAATTCATCATTCAATGTTTTGAAAATGAAGGTGTAACGTTTGAAAAGGTGATTATTGATAAAACTTTTGCAAAAGATAACGCAGCTACCAGAAAACCGAATACAGGATTATTGACCGAATATTTTTCTGAGGAATACGATTTGGAGCATTCATTTGTAATTGGAGATCGATTAACAGATATTGAATTGGCAAAAAATTTAGGAGCAAAGGGGATTTTCATCAATGAAAACACCAATCTTGGAACCGATGAAATAACGGTCAAAAGAGAGGAATTAAATAACTTTATTGCTTTAGAAACAGATGATTGGAAACGAATTTACGAGTTTTTAAAGTTGGAAAACAGAACTGTTGAACTTTCACGAAACACAAACGAAACCAATATTTATATTAAGTTAAATTTAGATGGTACTGGAAAAAGTGATATTTCGACAGGCATTGCCTTTTTTGACCATATGCTTGATCAGATTGCGCGTCATGGACAAATGGATTTAAGCATTAAAGTAAAAGGCGATTTGGACGTGGATGAACATCATACTATTGAAGATACCATGATTGCTTTAGGTGAAGTTTTTGCAAAAGCATTGGGGAATAAAATGGGGATAGAGCGTTACGGATTTTGTTTGCCTATGGATGATTGTTTGGCGCAAGTTGCCATTGATTTTGGTGGAAGAAACTGGCTGGTTTGGGAAGCAGATTTTAAACGTGAAAGGATTGGGGAAATGCCAACTGAAATGTTTTTCCATTTATTCAAATCATTTACAGATGGCGCAAAATGCAATTTGAATATCAAAGCTGAAGGCGTTAATGAGCATCATAAAATTGAGGCTATTTTTAAAGCATTTGCAAAAGCCATAAAAGCTGCAGTAAAAAGAGATCCAGAAAAAATGATTTTACCAAGTACAAAAGGGATGCTTTAGTTAATTGATAATTAACAATTAATAATTATTTTGTCATTGCGAAGGAGGAACGACTGTGGCAATCTCATAATAAGATTAACAAAAATTAAATGAAACTAGTCATCATAAATTACGGCGCAGGAAATATTCAATCCATTAAATTTGCAATTCAACGTTTGGGGTATGAAGCTGTTTTGTCAGATAATGCTGAAGAAATTATGGGGGCTAACAAAGTGATTTTTCCCGGTGTTGGGGAGGCTGGCAGTGCGATGAAAAAATTGAGATCCACCGGATTGGATAAATTGATTCCAACTTTAAAACAGCCTGTTTTAGGGATTTGTTTGGGAATGCAGTTAATGTGTAATTATTGTGAAGAAGGCAACACACAAGGTCTTGGGATTTTTGATGTTGATGTTGTTAAGTTTAGTAATAAAGTTAAGGTTCCTCAAATTGGATGGAATCAAATTGAAAATTTGAATTCAGAACTGTTTAAAGGAATTGCGGAAAAGGAGTATATGTATTTGGTGCACAGTTTTTATGTTCCAATTTGTGCCGAAACAATTGCCACAACTAATTATGAAGTAGAATATTCATCAGCGTTAGAGCATAATAATTTTTATGGAACGCAATTTCACCCAGAAAAAAGCAGTAAAGCCGGAGAACAAATTTTAAAGAATTTTCTAAAGTTAAATATTAAATATTAGATATTAGAAGTTAAATATTAAAAGTAATTGCTATGAAAAATGAAATATTAAGCAGAACGAAAGTATTTGCTATTGATTGTTGGAAATTTTGTAAGAAAGTGCCAAATTCTAGAGAGTACAATGCTTTTGTAAATCAACTAATAAGAAGTTCAAGTTCTGTTGGCGCAAATTACAGAGCGTCACAAAGAGCTAAATCTACCGCTGATTTTATTAACAAATTAAAGATTGTTGAAGAAGAGGTTGATGAAAGTATTTACTGGCTTGAAATATTTGAAATTGTCAATCCTGAAAGCTTTGATGAAATACAAATTTTAAAAAATGAAGGCAAAGAATTGCTGGCAATTATGGTGGCTTCAATAAATACGGCAAAAAGGAACAATAAAAAATAAATAAAGATTTTTAATATAAAATATTAGATTTTTTGAAATGAAAAACGAAACAAACAACAACCAAGAATCAATACTTTTAATATCTAACTTTTAATATTTAATATAGTAAAGATGAGAATCATACCAGCAATAGACATCATAAACGGCAAATGTGTGCGGCTCTCAAAAGGAGATTACAGCACCAAGATAATTTACAATGAAAATCCGCTGGAAGTAGCGAAAATGTTTGAAAATCATGGGGTTGAGTATTTGCATTTGGTCGATTTAGACGGTGCAAAATCAAGTCATATTGTAAATCACAAAATTCTGGAACAAATTGCTTCGAAAACGAACTTAAAAATCGATTTTGGCGGCGGATTGAAGTCGGATGCCGATTTGAAAATTGCTTTTGAAAGTGGTGCAAACCAGATAACCGGAGGAAGTATTGCTGTAAAAAGTCCTTCAATTTTTAAAAGCTGGCTGGAAAAATACGGTTCAGATAAAATTATTTTGGGAGCCGATGCTTTGAATGAAAAAATAGCTGTTGGCGGTTGGCTGGAAGATTCTGACGAAGATCTGATTCCATTTATTCAAAATTATCAAAATGAAGGCGTTACATATGTAATTTGCACCGATATTTCAAAAGACGGAATGTTACAAGGACCATCGTTTGAATTGTATCAAAAAATAATCAGTCAAGCTTCAAACATAAAATTAATATCCTCCGGAGGAGTTTCTGCTTTTGACGAATTGCCTAAATTGGCAGAAATGGGTTGTGAAGGGACTATTATTGGAAAAGCTATTTATGAACATAAAATTAGTATGAAGCAGTTGGAAAGTTTTATATTGAATCATTAATCTAAGGTTAAATATTAGATATTAAATATTAGAAGTACAAAGTACAAAGTAAAAACACTTTTAACTTTTAATATTTAACTTCGTACTTCTAATATTTAACTTCTAACTTTTAATATAATAATAGCCTCCGGAGGAATTTCTACTTTTGACGAACTGCCTAAATTAGCAGAAATGGGTTGTGAAGGGACTATTATTGGAAAAGCTATTTATGAACATAAAATTAGTATGAAGCAGTTGGAAAATTTTATATTGAATCATTAATCTAAAGTTAGATATTAGATATTAAATATTAGAAGTACGAAGTACAAAGTAAAAAACACTTTTAACTTTTAATATTTAACTTCGTACTTCTAATATTTAACTTCGTACTTCTAATATTTAACTTCGTACTTCTAATATTTAACTTCTAACTTTTAATATTTAACTTCGTACTTCTAATATTTAACTTCGTACTTCTAATATTTAACTTCGTACTTCTAATATTTAACTTCTAACTTTTAATATTTAACTTCGTACTTCTAATATTTAACTTCTAACTTTTAATATTAAAAAATGTTAACAAAAAGAATAATTCCTTGTTTGGATATTAAAAATGGAAGAACCGTAAAGGGCATCAATTTTGTTGATTTACGAGATGCGGGTGATCCTGTTGAACTGGCTGAGATTTATGCAAATAATGGGGCAGATGAATTGGTTTTTTTAGACATAACCGCTACGGAACAACGTAGAAAAACCTTGGCTGAATTGGTCATGCATGTCGCGGAAAAAGTGAATATTCCTTTTACAGTAGGAGGCGGAATTTCTTCGGTGGAAGATGTTGAAATATTATTAAACTCAGGAGCGGATAAGGTTTCCATCAACTCTTCTGCAGTTAAAAATCCGCAGTTGATCAATGATTTGGCAGCCAAATTTGGTAGTCAATGTATTGTTGTTGCGATTGATGCGAAACAAATTGATGGAGAGTGGCTCGTGCATTTGGTGGGTGGAAAAGTGCCTACCACCATTAAACTATTTGATTGGGCAAAAGAAGTAGCGAAACGTGGTGCCGGAGAAATTTTATTTACTTCAATGGATCACGATGGCACTAAAAACGGATTTGCAAATGAAGCCTTGGCCTATTTGAGTGAATTGGTAAATATTCCAATAATTGCTTCAGGAGGAGCCGGGAATATGCAACATTTTACCGATACTTTTATAAAAGGAAAAGCTGATGCGGCTTTAGCGGCCAGTGTGTTTCATTTTAAAGAAATTGAAATTATAGATTTAAAAAAAGAATTGAAAAGAAATAATATCTCAGTTAGATTGTAATAAAAAACGTCATTACGAGGAATTTAATGACGAAGTAATCTTTTGATAAATAACTAAAAATTAACAGATTGCCACAGCAATTGAAAAATTTGCTTCACAATGACAAAATAAAATTATGAACATAGATTTTAATAAAAATAACGATTATTTAGTACCTGTAATCATTCAAGATAATATCACAAAAAATGTCTTAATGTTGGGTTATATGAATCAAGAGGCTTTTGACAAAACCGTTGAATCAAACAAAGTCACTTTTTTTAGCAGAACTAAAAAAAGATTATGGACAAAAGGGGAGGAAAGCGGCCATTATTTAAATGTAGTTTCCATACAAAATGATTGCGACAAGGATACTTTGTTAATTCAGGTAAATCCGGTTGGCCCAACTTGCCATAAAGGAACGGATACGTGTTGGGGAGAATCCAATAATCAGTCCTACGGATTTTTGACGCAACTGGAAGAAGTGATTAAAAACAGGAGAGAAGCAGGTAATGCTGAACATAGTTATGTGGCCTCTTTATTTGAAAAGGGAATTAATAAAATAGCACAAAAAGTAGGTGAAGAAGCCGTTGAAATTGTGATTGAGGCGAAAGATAATAATGATGATCTGTTTTTAAATGAAGGTGCCGATTTACTTTTTCATTATTTAATTTTGTTGCAGGCAAAAGGATTTACCTTACAGGATACTGTGAAAGTTTTAGAAGAAAGATATCAATAAGTATAAAGTACAAGTTTAGATATTAGAAGTACAAAGTTAAAAGTACAAAGTAAAAAAACACTTCTAATATTTAATATTTAACTTCTAATATTTTATAACGTATATTTAATATTCTTAATTTATTTTAATAACAATAATGGAAAGATATCAATAAGTATAAAGTACAAGTTTAGATATTAGAAGTACAAAGTTAAAAGTACAAAGTAAAAAAACACTTCTAATATTTAATATTTAACTTCTAATATTTTATAACGTATATTTAATATTCTTAATTTATTTTAATAACAATAATGACCTCAATTTCAACAACAACCTTAGACTTTTTAAAATTACTGAAAGCCAATAATAATCGTGAGTGGTTTAACGAGCATAAAGCGGAGTTTGTGGCTGAACAAAAAAAGGTTAAAGGGTTTTACAATTCCATAATGGAACAATTGAAAACACATGACCTTATTGAAAATGTGAAAATATTCAGGATTTACAGGGATGTTCGTTTTTCTCATGATAAAACGCCATTTAAACCTCATTTTGCCGGTCATTTCACCCGAGCGACCAACAAGTTGAGAGGTGGATATTATTTAAGAATTAGACCGGGAGAAAGTTTTATGGCTGGTGGGTTTTGGGAACCCAATAAAGAGGATTTGTTAAGAATTAGAAAGGAATTTGAAACTGACGCCTCTGAAATTAGAGCCATTGTAAACGCACCTGATTTTAAGAAGTGTTTTGGGAAATTACAAGGTAATGCTGTAAAATCAGCACCCAGAGGTTTCGATAAAAATCACCCTAATATCGATTTAATCAGGTTCAAGCAATTTATTGTGACACGCGAATTTACTGATGAAGAAGTTTTATCGCCAAACTTTTTAACAGAAGTTATGGATTCATTTTTGGCAATGCGACCTTATTTGGATTATATGAGTGAAGTACTTACCACCAATTTAAATGGAGAATCTTTAGCTGATTAAAAGTTGAATATTAAATATTAGAAGTTAAAAGTTAGATATTAGAAGTTAGAAGTTAGAAGTTATTTGATATAAATACGATTCTTATTTCAATCAAACTCCCTATCCGATGGAAAGGGTTAAAAGTTAAATATTAAATATTAGAAGTTAAAAATTAGAAGTTAGAAATTAAATATTAAATATTAAATATTAAAAGTTATACGTTATAAATACGATTCTTATTTCAATCCCAGAGGCAAGACTTATTTGTAGAAAAATTGATTTTCCCTGAAAACAATGTTTTGAAACTATTGTTTTAATAAAAAAGCTGTCCAAAATTCATTTCGGACAGCTTTTTTATTCATTTATTTTAAGCGAACATTTAACATACTCCATTTAACATTCAACTTTTAATATTCAACATCTATCACTGTGAATAAAGCGTTTATAATTATTCCACCAATACCCAATCACCTTTTTGAATTAAAGGAATGGCTTGTTTGTATTTTACCGACTTGCTTTCACCCGACAACACATGCTTAATGGTCACTTGTTCATTTCGTCCAATTTTCCGCTCCGTGCGCACAATGGTTTCAACTATTTTCGGTTGCTGGGTTTGATTGGTTTGTGCGTTTGGTGTGGAACTGTTGTATTCTTCTTTACTTAATTGAACTTTTTCGCGTTTTTGTTCTCTTGCAGGCAATACACGAGTAGCATCCTGAGAAGGCAATTCACCTTTGAATAAAAACGATAAGACATCTTTATTCACTTTATCAAGCATGCTGTTGAACAGCTCAAAAGATTCAAATTTGTAAATTAACAACGGATCTTTTTGTTCGTAAGTTGCATTTTGAACCGATTGTTTTAACTCATCCATTTGTCGTAAATGATCTTTCCAGGTATCATCAATGATAGCAAGTGTAATATTTTTTTCAAAATCTGTCACCAACTCTTTTCCACCAGATTCATAAGCGTCTTTTAAATTGGTAATTACTTTCAATTCCTTAACGCCATCTGTAAAAGGAACAACAATTCGTTCATATTTGTCACCGTGATTTTCATAAACATCTTTAATTACGGGAAAAGCAGCTTTTGCATTTCTTTCTAATTTTTCTTTATAATGTTTGTATACCACATCAAAAAGTTGATCTGTAAGCTCTTGTTCCGTAAGCGATTTAAATTCTTCTTCATTAAAAGGAGAAGTTGTGGAAGAAAAACGAATCAGTTCAAATATAAAATTCTGATAATCATTCCCGATTTTATTTTCTCTGATCAACATGTTACAGGTATCAAAAACCATATTTACGATATCAACCTGCAAACGGTCTCCATATAAGGCGTGGCGACGACGTTTGTAAATGACTTCTCTTTGAGAATTCATCACATCATCATACTCAAGCAATCTTTTACGAACTCCAAAGTTATTTTCTTCCACTTTGCGTTGTGCACGTTCAATGGATTTGGAAATCATGGAGTGTTGAATAACTTCACCTTCCTGAAGTCCCATTTTGTCCATCATCTTCGCAATACGTTCGGAACCGAACAATCGCATTAAATTGTCTTCCAATGATACATAAAACTGTGAAGAACCTGTATCTCCCTGACGACCGGCTCTACCTCGTAACTGGCGGTCTACCCGACGTGAATCGTGACGTTCGGTACCCACAATGGCCAAACCTCCCGCTTTTTTAACTTCATTGGAAAGTTTTATATCTGTTCCACGACCAGCCATATTGGTTGCAATGGTTACAACACCCGAGTTTCCTGCCTCTTCAACGATTTCAGCTTCTCTTTTATGCATTTTGGCGTTTAATACATTGTGTCTTATTTTTCTGATGCCAAGCATTCGGCTTAACAATTCGGAAATTTCTACGGAAGTGGTTCCCACCAACACAGGTCGGCCTAAATTTACCAAGGCTACAATTTCATCAATAACAGCATTGTATTTTTCACGCTTGGTTTTGAAAACCAAATCGTCTCGATCATCACGAACTAATACTCTGTTGGGTGGAATTTCAATAACATCCAGTTTATAAATTTCCCAAAATTCTCCAGCTTCTGTAACGGCAGTTCCGGTCATACCCGCAAGTTTGCGATACATTCTAAAATAATTTTGAAGCGTAACCGTAGCATAGGTTTGTGTGGCAGCTTCAATTTTAACGTTCTCTTTTGCTTCAATCGCCTGATGTAATCCGTCTGAATAACGCCGACCTTCCATAATACGTCCGGTTTGCTCGTCAACGATTTTAATTTTATCGTCCATAATTACATACTCAATATCCTTTTCGAATAAAGTGTATGCCTTAAGCAATTGATTCATCGTATGAATTCGTTCGCTTTTTATGCTGTAATCACGATATAGTTCTTCTTTTTTCTCAGTTAAAACCTCTGGTGTGTCCTTTTCACTTTCTAATTTGCCTATTTCAGTGCTTAAATCGGGTAAAATGAAGAAGTTTTCATCACCATCATCACCCGATAAAAAGGTAATCCCTTTATCCGTCAGTTCAATGGAGTTGTTTTTTTCATCTATAACAAAATATAAATCTTCGTCAATTTTAGGCATTTCACGATTGTTATCCTGCATATAATGATTCTCCGTCTTTTGCAAGATTTGTTTGATACCTTCCTGGCTTAAAAATTTGATTAAGGCTTTACTTTTTGGTAAACCTCTAAAAACCCGAAGTAATAAAAACCCACCTTCTTTGGTATCGCCTTCAGCTAATAATTTTTTTGCTTCAGCCAAAACAGCAATCAAATAATTTCGTTGGGTAGAAACAATTTTGTCTACACTTGGTTTTAACTCATTAAATTCGTGACGGTCTGCATTCGCTGTCGCCCCTGAAATAATTAACGGAGTACGCGCATCATCAATTAAAACGGAATCGACCTCATCGACAATCGCAAAATTGGGCGGGCGTTGCACCAAATCGTTTGGTGAATGCGCCATATTATCACGCAAATAATCAAAACCAAATTCGTTATTTGTACCGTAAGTAATATCTGCATTGTATGCTTTCCTTCGCGCATCTGAATTTGGTTCATGGTGATCAATACAATCTATTCTTAATCCATGGAATTCAAAAATTGGACCCATCCAGGCAGCATCACGTTTTGCCAGATAATCATTTACGGTTACCAAATGCACTCCTTTTCCTGTAAGTGCATTTAAGTACATTGGAAGTGTTGAAACCAATGTTTTACCTTCACCAGTCATCATTTCAGCAATTTTACCCTGATGCAAAACGGAACCACCGATAAGTTGCACATCGTAATGAATCATATCCCAGGTAACATCTTTTCCCTGAGCATCCCATATATTGGCCCAAATTGCTTTTTCATTTTCAAGGACTATATTTTCTCGTGTTGCGGAAAGTTCCCTGTCAAACGGCGTTGCCGTAACGGTAATGGTTTTATTTTGGGTAAAGCGCTTGGCAGTTTCTTTAACAACGGCAAATGCTTCGGGCATGATTTCGTCTAATGTTTTTTCTGAAGCGTAGTATAAATCGTCCTCCAAATTGTCAATTAAATCATAAATTTCTTCTTTTCGGTCTATGTTTGCCTCACTCAATTCATCTTTTAATTCTTCAATTTTTGAAGAAAATTCAAGCGTTGAATCTGATATTTTTTGCTTAAAGTAAGTCGTTTTTTCACGTAATTGATCGTTTGTTAAAATTGTAATTTCTTGATCAAAAGCATTAACCTTAGTCACTATAGGCTGAAGCAATGCTAAATCTTTCTTTTTTTTATCTCCAACAAAAACTTTAAGGACTGAATTTATGATACTCATATTATAGGTGTCAAATTTTTAAATAATTACATGTGAAATTACCGTAATTTATATTGATATTAATAGCTGGTAAAGTTAATATTTTTAATGTTAAATCATTTTAATTCTGTATAAAATTATAATCAATAAGCAAAAAAAAAGTCTCGCTAGAGACTTTTTTTGATTAAGTATTTTTAATATTCATCTTCGTTCCAAAGATAATCTTCCTCTGAAGGGTAGTCTGGCCAAATTTCGATAATTGATTCGAAATTTTCTTCATCATCTTCAATGTCTTGAAGATTTTCCACAACTTCTAAAGGGGCCCCTGTTCTAATTGCATAATCAACCAATTCATCCTTTGTTGCAGGCCATGGTGCATCTGCTAAATACGATGCTAATTCTAGTGTCCAATACATAACTTTTCCGTATTAAATTTTTGCAAAAATAATTTTTTTACTTAACTAGGCAAGCTATTTCTCTATTTATTTCAAAATAAAAAAGAACTTATTTTATTTTCTCAGGAATCCAAGGGATTTCTTGAGCCTGATTATCAATTGTCAACTTTCGTGCCAGCACAAATAAATAGTCGGAAAGTCTATTTAAATACACCAAAATACTTGGATTTATGGTGCTTTCGTCATTTAATAAGGTCGTTATTCTCTCTGCTCTTCTGCAAATACAACGTGTAATATGACAAAATGACACTGTTGTATGTCCGCCAGGCAAAATAAAGTTTGACATTGGCGGCAAAGATTCGTTCATTTTGTCAATCTCTTTTTCTAAAAGTTCAATAGATTCTTCCGTGATTTTCGGAATATTTAAGCGTTCTTTTCCGCTTTTTAAGATTTCTTTTTCTGGAGGCGTTGCCAACATGGAGCCCAAAGTAAATAATTCGTTTTGAATTTTTAACAGAATCTTAGTGGTATGCGAATCCATTTTTTGATCACGAATTAAACCAATATATGAATTTAGCTCATCCACAGTACCATAGGCTTCTATCCTTAAATGATATTTTGGTACCCTTGTTCCTCCAAAAAGAGAAGTTTTGCCTTTATCTCCGGTTTTTGTATAAATTTTCATATTGCAAATTAACTAATTTTTATGCAAATTCAGTGATTAAATTCTTATTGTAAAATGTTGTTTTTCTTGTTCCTTTCTAAAAAACACAATTCCCCAAAAAAAAGTATTGATGGTGATGGTGACTTTGGGGTGATTTTTTATATCCTTCCAGGCCAGTTGCATTTCTGGTGACCAGTTGATATCGTCAAAAATAAATACAGAATCATTATTTGCAGTTTCAAGGGATTGATTGAAATAATCAAGCGTTGCTTTTTTTTGGTGATTTCCGTCGAAATAAATTAAATCGTACTGTTTATTTTTTATAACGGAAGAAAGCGTTTTGTTAAAGTTGCCCACCACCAATTGAATATTATTAAAGTGATTTGTGTTAAATAGTTCTTTTGCTATTTGGGCGGTATTTTCACAACCTTCAAGCGTAATAATTTCAGCTTCGGGGTTTCCAATACTCAAAACGGAAGTTCCCAATCCAACAGAAGTTCCAATTTCAAGTATATTTTTAGGCTTAAAATAATCAATAATCCGAAGAAGGAGTTTCGCTCTTTTGGCAGATATTCCTGCTATTTTTGCAATATCAGATACTTTTCGTTCGTTATTTTTAAAAAACGAAGAACCTTTGCCGTAATCGGTTATTGTGATGTTTTTATGACTAGCATACAACGATTTTCTAATCTTGTTAAAAGCGTTCATTTTGGATGGATTTGTTTTCGTATTGAAACACTTGGTCACTAAATCATAAACAAAAGGGGAGTGCACGCCGTGTTGGTTTGTTGATACAAGTAAAAAAGTGATAAATGACCTAATTTTAAACCATTCCATGACAAGTCCGTTTTAATGCGAAAATAGTTGAAAAATTATTTTAATACGCTATTTAAAATTATATTTGCCATAGCCTGATCAAATTTTTATGAAGAATTTTTTTTTATACGTTGCAATTTTAAGTCTGCTATCGTCTTGTATTTCAACAAAGCAAATGACCTCTTTTCAGGGTGAGCCTGTAAGTAAAACGGAAATTTATAAATTAAATAATGACCCTTATCGTTTGCAGGTAAATGATATTTTATACATTGACATTAAAGCAGAAAATCAGGAACTTGTAACCCTTTTTAAGAATAGCGCTTCAGGCGGCGGTGGAGGCGAAGGACTTTATTTTTCTGGTTATACCATTGACAACCATGGGAATATTAGAATCCCTTACATTGGTGAACTCAATGTTTTGGGTTTTACCGAAAAAGAAACCAGAGAAAAAATTGAAGTTGAATTGGGTAATTTTTTAAAGAATCCCGAAAATGTTTTTGTAACAGTTAAACTAGGTGGCATTAACTTTATTGTTACTGGAGAAGTGGGTTCTCCCGGAACAAAAAATTTAGCGCAAAATCAAGTTTCTATCATTGATGCCATTGCCAATTCTGGTGAAATTTCCACTTTTGGCGACCGTGAAAACGTGCTAATTATAAGAAAAACGCCGGATGGGGTGAAAAAATACAAAATTAACATGAATGAGATTTCGATATTTGAGTCGGAAAATTTCTATATTCAGCCCAACGACATTATATATGTGGCTCCGTTAAAACAAAAATCGTGGGGAATTGGAACTACAGGATTACAAGCGTTTACAACAGTTGTTTCCGTATTGTCATTTTTGATAACCTCTGTTTTATTAGTTAAAAATTTATAATATTTTATGGATAATAAATTCAAATTTATTGATAATCCAAGTGAGCAAATCTCTAATATTAAAGATTATTTATTTCGAATTTTAGCCAATTGGAAATGGTTTGTGGCGACTATTGTCATTGCATTTGCCATTGCATATTATGTAAATATTTCCACCCAAAAGATATACGGACTTAGCACAACGATTGCCGTAAATGAAAAACAAAATCCACTTTTTTCATCAGGAACCAATATTGCATTTAACTGGGGGGGCGTAAGCGATAGGGTAGAATCCATCAGAAAGGCATTAACTTCCAGATCTCATAATGAAAAAGTAATAAGCCGGCTCCATTTTTATATTGAGTATATAAAAGATGGCCGTTTCAGAAGAGAGGATGCTTACGGTGAAACGCCATTTACCATAAAATTGCAGCCTAACCAATACCAATTGTTGAATACCATAATTAAAATTGATTTTATTGACAATAATCGTTTTGAATTGTCGGTAGATTTTAATGAAAATGCGACGTATAAATTAATGAACTATAAAGACGAGTCGTTTAAAGGTTTTGAAGATAATAAAAAACGTTATTCAAAAATATTTTTGATTGATGAATATATAAATCTTCCATTTTTAAAAGCTCAAATTGAACTTGTAAATGATGTAAAAGAGTTAAAGGGACAATCGTTTTATTTTCAGTTGAGAACTATTGATCAGGCTGCGGGACAATACCGGAATGTTAGGGCAAACGGGCTTACCGGAACTTCTCTAATAGAATTGTCGTTAACGGGACCCAACAAAAACAGAATTGTTGATTATTTAAATGAAACCGTTATCGTTTTGGCAGAACATGAACTGGATGAAAAAACAAATTATGCCAGAAGCACAAAAGAATTTATTGATGCTCAATTTAGAAATACTTCGGACAGTTTAAAATCAATTGAAGACAATATTGGAAAGTTTAAACAGGAAAACTCAATTTATCAATTGTCGGCTGAAGGAGGTGAAATCTATTCGCAAACAGTTAGTTTAGATAAAATGCAAGAGCAGTTAGGAGATAGAATTGTGTATTTCAACAATTTGGAAAACTACATAAAAACCCATACAGATTTCACGAATATTCCAGCGCCGGCAATCATAAATATTGAAGATGGTTCTATTTCCGGAATGGTAGGTAAATTAACGGAACTTTCTATAAAAAAGGCAAAATTATCAAAAGAAGTTACCTCAAATCATCCTTCATTAATAGCGGTAAATCAGGAGGTTGAAACCACAAGAAATGTGTTGCTCGAAAATCTTTCCTCCTTAAGGAATCAAACTAAAATCACCCTGAATAATAGCACGAATCGATTAAATAGCTATAATTATGAGCTGGATAAGCTTCCAAAGAAAGAACAGAAATTATTAAATTATCAACGAAAATACAGTTTAACCGAATCTAATTATGTTTTCTTGATGCAGAAGAGGTACGAGGCAGATATTGCAATTGCGGCAAGTGTATCGGACATTTCAGTGTTGGATACTGCAAAAGATACGGGTCAGGGATCAATTTTGCCAAGAATGCAGTTTAATTATATGATTGCTTTGCTCTTGGGAACCATTTTTCCGCTTTTTGTGATTATTGCAAAAGAAGTTTTGGATACCCGCATTCACACTACTGAAGAAATTGAAAAAATTTCGCCAATACCAATTTTAGGAGTGGTCGGAAATAATGGATCCGACAGTAATTTAGCCGTTTTTGCCAAGCCGAAATCGGGAGTTTCGGAATCATTTAGGGCATTGCGTTCAAATATTCAATTTTTATTTACCAGAAGCACAAAAGATAAATGTAAAACCATTATTGTGACGTCATCCGTTAGCGGAGAAGGTAAAACTTTTATTTCAATTAATATGGCCACCGTTTTTGCTTTGGGTGGAAAAAAAACAATTTTGGTTGGGTTGGATTTGCGCAAACCAAAAATATTTGATGATTTTGACGTTTCCAATAAAATAGGTGTGGTTAACTATTTAATAGGAGAAGAAAATATTGATACGATTATCCAAAAAACTAAAATCCCGAATCTTGATGTCATTACTGCCGGTCCGGTACCTCCAAATCCTTCGGAGTTATTGATTGGGTCAGCAACAGAGGAATTACTTAACAGTTTAAAAGAAAACTATGATTATATTATTTTAGATACGCCGCCTATAGGATTGGTGAGTGACGCAGTAGAGTTGTTGAAATATGCCGATTCAACGCTTTATATTGTCCGACAAAACTATTCTCAAAAAGGAATGCTTAAAATGATTAATGAAAAATATCTTAAAGAAGAAATCTCAAATATTAGTATCGTATTAAACGATTTTACGATGAAATTACGCTATGGCGGTTATGGAAATGGCTACGGTTATGGATACGGGTATGGCAAATACGCCAACGGATATGGAGGTGAAGAAGCGCCTAAATCATTCCTTAAAAAGATTTTTAAAAGAAGAAAGGATAGTTAATGAACTATCCTTTTTTAATTTGTCTATAAAATCAAAGTGCTTTTAAGAATACATGCGATCTCTTAACTCCTTAATTTTTGGATCATCCAAATATTCATCAAATGTCGAATATTTGTCTATAACTCCTTTTGGTGTAATTTCTATAATTCTATTGGCAACAGTTTGCGCAAATTCACGGTCATGTGTTGTGAAGATAAGCGTTTCTTTAAAGTTTTTTAAGGAATTGTTAAATGCCTGAATAGACTCTAAATCTAAATGGTTTGTTGGTTCATCTAACATTAAAACATTAGCTCTCACCATCATCATTCTGGATAACATACATCTTACTTTTTCACCACCCGATAACACATTACACTTCTTTAAGGCTTCTTCACCGCTAAAAATCATTTTTCCTAAAAAACCTCTTATATAAACTTCTTCTCTTTCTTCTTCTGTTTTAGCATATTGACGAAGCCAATCTACCAAATTTAAGTTTGGATCTTTAAAAAATTCAGAATTATCTAAAGGCAAATAAGATTGATTTGTAGTAACGCCCCATTGAAATTTTCCCTTATCGGCTTTTTCATTTCCAAATAATATTTCATAGAAAGTGGTTACTGCTCTTGAATTTCTTGATATTAAAGCAACTTTATCGCCTTTATTTAAAATGAAACTAATATCGTTAAACAGTACGCCTTCTTCAGTTGATTTTGACAAATGTTCTACATTTAAAATCTGGTCTCCGGCTTCTCTTTCACGTTCAAAAATAATTGCAGGATATCTGCGACTTGAAGGTTTTATTTCATCAACATTCAGTTTTTCAATCATTTTTTTACGACTGGTTGCTTGTTTTGATTTTGCAACATTGGCCGAGAAACGACGAATAAACTCTTCTAATTCCTTCTTTTTATCTTCTGATTTTTTACTTTGCTGAGCCCTTTGTCTGGCCGCCAGCTGACTCGATTCATACCAGAAGGAATAGTTACCCGAGTAATGGTTTATTTTTCCAAAATCTATATCTGAAATATGTGTACAAACAGCATCTAAAAAGTGACGGTCATGCGATACCACAATTACCGTATTGTCATAATTTGCCAAAAAGTTTTCCAACCAGCCGATGGTTTCAAAATCGAGGTCGTTGGTAGGCTCATCCATAATCAAAACATCCGGATTGCCAAATAATGCCTGCGCTAATAAAATACGCAATTTTGTTTTCCCGTCTATATCTCCCATTAAGGAATAATGCAAATCTTCTTTAATTCCTAAAGATGACAACAAGGTGGCTGCATCGCTTTCGGCATTCCATCCTCCCATTTCTTCAAATTCTGCACCTAATTCACCGGCCTTAACTCCATCTTCTTCAGAGAAATCAGGTGTTGCGTATACGGCATCTAATTCTTTTTTCAGGTTAAATAATTTTTTATTGCCCATCATCACAGTATCCAATACCGGATATTCATCAAAGGCAAAGTGATCTTGGGAAAGCACAGACATCCGTTTGCCTTTGTCCAAAATTACTTGTCCCGCTGTTGGGTCTATTTTTCCGGAAATGATTTTTAGAAATGTTGATTTTCCTGAACCGTTGGCACCAATAATTCCGTAGCAATTTCCAACAGTAAATTTGGAGTTAACATCGTCGAATAAAATACGTTTACCGAATTGAACAGATAAATTTGATACTGAAAGCATTATAAATTAAGATTTTAAATTTTTTGCAAAAGTAGTGAATTAGATTTACAAAAAAAATAGTAAATAAAAAGTTAATTTTAGTTTCAAAAATTATCCTGATACATTTAACATCTCATTAACAAGCAAGCCATCTATATGTATGTATTTTTGTTTTAAATAGATTTTCATGAAATACATTACCTACGTCATATTGGTATTTTTAGCAGTTGGTTGTGGAAAAAGCAATGAAAATGCGGTTACTTATTTTGGAGGTTTAATAATCAATCCAAAATCCAACTTTGTTTTGTTTTTAAAAGATGAGAAAGTAATGGATACTTTGTGGCTAGATAAAAATAATCGATTTTTAAAGAAGGTTCCTATAATGAAGGAAGGTTGTTATTCGTTTAAGCACGGAACTGAATTTCAATATATATATTTAGAACCTTCAGACAGTGTTTTGGTTAGACTTAATACTTGGGATTTTGATAAATCGCTGGTTTTTAGTGGGAGAGGTAGTATTAAAAATGAATTTTTAATTAATTTATTTTTGCATAATGAGAAGGAGGAAAGGATGATGTACCACTATTTTAATTTAAATGAACAGGATTTTCAGGCTAAAATCGATTCACTTTCCAAAGAAAGATTTGCTAGCTATAATGATTTTTTTGAGAATGAAGGAGTAGTATCAAAAGGATTTGAAAAATTCACAACCATAGCTATTCAATTTCCGTTATTCAGATTAAAAGAAGTTTACCCATTTTATCATAAAGGTGTAGATAACCATGAAAATTTTTTCGAAGTTTCCGATACTTTTTACGATTTCAGAAAAGGTATTAATTTAAATGAAGAAAAATTAGTGTCATTTTATCCTTATCAAAACTATGTGGTCAGTTATTTATACAATTTAAGCTATCAGCTCAAAGAAAAAGACAGCGCCAAAAATGATATTACGGTGAATATTTTAAATGCGGTTAATGAACATATAAAGGCAGAAGGATTTAAAAATATTCTGTTGAAAAGAATTTTAGTAAGCGATTTCTTAAAAAGCAGATCGACTTGCCACATTAATGAGGAAGCTTTACGTATATTTTTGGCAAATTGTACCAATAAAGAATATCTTGAACAAGTTAATAATTTGGTACAGGACTGTTATTATATACCATTGAATGAACCATTTCGCGATTTTGATATTGTTTCCTATAACAACGTTCCTTTAACAATAAATGAGGTTATTAATAATAAAAATGCCGTAGTTTACTTTTGGTCAACGGATTATATGTCGTCTGATTATTTGGTGAGCCGCATTAGATTCTTAGAGAAAAGACACCCCGATTTGTTGTTTATAGGCATCAATATGAAGACTTCGCCACAAGATTTAACGAAAGAATCTAACTTAAAATTACACCACATCAATAATCAATATGTGTTGCCAACAGACAGCTATGCACATAACTATTTGAGCAGCAAATATCCACGCACCATTATCATAGACGATGAAGGAATTGTTAAAAATGGATTTACCAACTTAGATTCAAAAAGCCTGGATTTAGAATTGAGTAAATTAAAATAAATTAGTATAATGTTATTTGTACACTATTAAAGTGTACTTTTGCAGCCGATTTTAACCGGTTTATAGATGGGCGTCTGTAGATCAATAATTTTACAGAAATGACGACATTTAAAGAACTAGGGCTAAACAGCCAATTATTACAAGCATTGACGGATTTAGGGTACGAAACCCCAACTGAAATTCAGTTAAAAGCAATTCCTCAAGTATTATCTTCAAAAAACGATTTAAAAGCATTTGCACAAACGGGTACAGGAAAAACCGCCGCTTTCAGTTTACCAGTATTGGAACAAATTGATGCTAACAGCGGTGATACACAGGCAATTATTTTATCGCCAACACGTGAATTGGCTATGCAAATTGCGCATAACATCACCGATTTTGCAAAACATTTAAAAGGTGTTAAAACACTTGCCGTTTATGGAGGTGCCAGCATTGAGGATCAAGTCAGAAAACTAAACAAAGGTGTTCAAATTATTGTTGGAACACCAGGCAGAACAGTTGATTTAATCAAGAGAAAACAATTAAAACTTGGAAACGTTAAATGGCTAATTTTAGATGAAGCCGATGAGATGTTGAATATGGGTTTTAAAGATGAATTGGATAAAATTCTTGCAGTTACGCCGAACGAGAAGCAAACATTATTGTTTTCTGCAACGTTTCCAAGAGAAGTTGAAAGCATCGCTAAGAACTATTTAAAAAATCCGGTTGAAATTAGTGCCGGAGAAAAAAATAAGGGAACAGATCAGGTATCACATCAATATTATGTGGTTTCAGAAAGAAACAGATATGCTGCATTAAAAAGAATTGCTGATGTGAATCCAGATATTTACAGCATTATTTTTTGCAGAACGAGAAGAGAAACACAAGAAGTTGCAGATAAATTAATAGGTGATGGATACAATGCTGATGCACTTCACGGTGATTTATCACAAGCGCAACGGGATAGCGTGATGGAAAAATTCCGTAATAAAACGTTACAAATATTAGTTGCAACTGATGTTGCGGCGAGAGGTTTGGACGTAACGGATTTAACACATATTATAAACCATAAACTTCCAGACCAGATTGAATCTTACACCCACCGTAGCGGAAGAACAGGACGTGCCGGGAAAGAAGGAATCTCCATAGCGATTGTTACCAGTAGAGAAAAAGGTAAATTGCGTCCAATTGAAAGACTGATTGGCAAAAAGTTTATTAGTACACCAATTCCTACCGGAAAAGAAATTTGTCAAAATCAATTGTTAAAAATGATTGATAAAGTTCAGGATATTAAAGTTAATGAAACTGAAATTAACGATTTTTTACCTTCGATTTATGAGAAATTAAAAGATTTAGATCGTGAAGAATTGATAAAAAGATTTGTTTCTATAGAATTCAATACCTTTTTATCCTATTATGAAAATGCACCTGATTTAAATGACAGTGAGCATATGAGAGGTGCTGACAGGAATTCTGATTCAAGAAATAAACGAAGAGATGATGAAAATATGACTCGTTACTTTATCAATATAGGTAAAAAAGACAAATTAAATCCGGCAAGATTGATTGGTTTAATTAATGATCAAAGAATTGCCAAAAATATTGAAATCGGACAAATTGAAATTTTAGACACTTTCTCATTTTTCGAATTGGATAAAAACTACCAAAAAGAAACGATGAGCGCTTTTGAAGGAAATGATGTTGATTTTGAAGGTAGAAATGTGAATGTTGAAATAACTACAAAACAACGCACAGGACAAGCAAGAAGCGGTGGCGGTCGTGGAGGAGACAGAGGCCCAAGAAAAAGATCTGGTGACAGCGATAGGGGTAATGACAGAAAAAGATCTGGTGATGGAGACAGAAAACAAAAAAGTGATTTTAGCGGATTTGGAAGAAAACGTTCCGGTGCTCCAGGATCAACCAGTAAAAGTTCTTTTGGATCAAATCAAACTCCGAAAAGAAGAAAAAGAATATAATTAAAAAAAAGCCGCTTTAAGCGGCTTTTTTTATTGAAATTGTTTTGCAATTTTCTCGGCTCTCTTTGATTCAGAATAATCATAAAAACCTTCACCTGATTTTATTCCAAGTTTTCCGGCTTGCACCATATTCACCAAAAGTGGGCAGGGTGCATACTTCGGATTTTTAAATCCGTCATACATCACGTTTAATATAGATAAACAAATATCCAAACCAATAAAATCGGCTAATTGTAACGGACCCATTGGGTGCGCCATCCCTAATTTCATGACGGTATCAATTTCATAAACGCCGGCAACACCATTGTACAATGTTTCTATGGCTTCATTAAGCATTGGCATTAGAATTCGGTTAGCCACAAATCCCGGATAATCATTTACTTCCACAGGAGTTTTTTGCAAATTTTGAGAAAGCGCCATAATGGTTTTGGTAACTTCATCAGAGGTATTGTATCCTCTAATGATTTCAACCAATTTCATCATTGGAACCGGATTCATAAAGTGCATTCCTATTACTTTTTCAGGTCGGTTGGTGACAGAAGCAATTTTAGTGATTGAAATGGAAGAAGTATTTGAGGCCAAGATTGCATTCGCAGGCGCTTCTTCGTCAATTTGCTTGAATATTTTTAATTTTAAGTCTACATTTTCTGTTGCAGCTTCAACAACCAAATCCACATTTTTAACGCCTTCAGCAATTGAAGTAAAGGTGGTAATACTGGCTAAAGTCTGCGCTTTAATTTCCGCAGTGATCAATTCTTTAGCAACCAAACGATCTAAATTTTTGACAATGGTAGATAAACCACGGTCTAATGCTTCTTGTGAAATATCAATTAAATTTACTTGGTAATTGTTTTGGGCGAAAACATGGGAAATTCCATTTCCCATCGTTCCAGCACCAATAACTGCTATATTTTTCATAATTTGTGATTATAGAATTAATTTTCCTTTTAAATAGGTGACTGCTTGTCCGCTCATTTCAACGCGGTCATTTAAATATTCGCATTTTAAGTATCCTCTTCTTTTCGAAAGTTGGATAGCCTCTAATTTTGTTTTATTTAATTTTTTGGCCCAATACGGAATAAGCAAGGTATGTGCCGAACCTGTGACAGGATCTTCGTTTATTTCAATTTTTGGCGCAAAAAAGCGGGAAACAAAATCAGCAGAATCTCCTTTTGCGGTTACAATAATTCCGGAAAATTCCAATTGTGCCAATAAATGAAAATTTGGATTTAAATTTTTAATAATTTTTTCATTTTCCAACACAACCAATAATTTCCATTTTCCTTTAAAGGTTTTTATAACAGGGACATTTAACGCTTGTTTTAAAAGGTCAGGCGTTTCAATTGCTGATATTTCTTCTGAAGGAAAATTGAGGGTGTACCAATCTCCAGCTTTTGTAACAGTCAGTTTGCCGCTTTTTGAATTAAATTCCAGCTGTTTTTCTTTATAATTTAACTCGCTGAATATAATATGTGCCGCAGCCAAAGTGGCGTGGCCGCATAAATCGATTTCACATGTTGGCGCAAACCACTTAATGTCAAATAAATTTCCATTTTTCACGAAGAAAACGGTTTCCGATAAATTATTTTCTTCAGCAATAGCTTGCATTAAATCATCAGAAATCCATTTTTCCAACGGACAAACAGCAGCGGGGTTTCCTTTAAAAACCGCGTTATTAAATGCGTCAACTTGGTATATGTCCATATTAAAAATCGTTAATAATCATTTGGGCCACGCGAAGTGCTTCGGTACCTTGCTCCAACGTAACTATAGGTGTTGTGTTGTTGTTTATGGCGTCGGCAAAAGTTTCCAATTCATCTAAAATCGCATTGTTAGCCGCGATTTTCGGATTTTCAAAATAGATTTGTTTTTTTATACCTTCTGCATTTTGTAAAATCATATCGAAATCGCCCGGATTTTCTGGCGCAGCTTTCATTCTCACAACTTCTGTTGCTTTTTCGAAGAAATCTACCGCAATATAGGCGTCACGTTGAAAAAATCGCGTTTTGCGCATATTTTTCAAAGAAATTCTGCTGGCGGTTAAATTGGCGACACAACCGTTTTCAAATTCAATGCGTGCATTGGCGATATCTGGCGTATCGCTTAATATGGAAACGCCGCTTGCATGTACGCTTTTCACCTTTGATTTCACCACGCTCAAAATAATATCAATATCGTGAATCATTAAATCTAACACTACGGGAACATCTGTTCCTCTTGGATTGAATTCAGCCAAACGGTGTGTTTCAATAAACATCGGGTTGTGGATGGCATCTTTTACGGCGGTAAAAGCCGGATTAAAACGTTCTACGTGGCCTACTTGCCCTTTTACCTGATGTTTTTTTAGTAATTCAATAAGAATTTCAGCTTCATCAACAGTTTTGGTGATTGGTTTTTCAATAAAAACATGTTTGCCTTTTTCTATTGCTTCTTTTGCACAGTCGAAATGAGAAAGTGTTGGTGTCACAATATCAACCACATCAACGGCATCGATTAATTCCTGAATTGAACTAAATGACTTATAACCAAATTCTTTTTCAACTTTTTTGGCATTTTCTTTGATTGGATCGAAAAAACCGACCAATTCATATTTTTCGGATTGATTTATTAATTTTAAATGAATTTTGCCCAGATGTCCGGCTCCTAAAACTCCTGCTTTCAACATAATTAAAGTAGTTAATTATTATGTAAGCAAAAGTAACAATCTTTAGGCATTTATTCCTATTTTAGGCACTCAAATTTTAGGGAATAGTGAAGGACACGCACAAGCACAAAGGGCTTAGAAATCAGTTGGTAAAAATAATTGCGCAAAAGGGAATAACGGACAAAAATGTGCTGGTTGCTATGGGAAATGTTCCCCGGCATTTGTTTATGGATTCCAGTTTTGCTGATTTTGCTTATCAGGATAAGGCGTTTCCCATTTCAGCCGGGCAAACCATATCACAGCCATATACCGTTGCTTTTCAAACCGAATTGTTGCGCATTAAAGAAAATCATCAAATTTTGGAAATAGGAACGGGATCGGGGTATCAAACTGCCGTTTTAATGGAAATGGGCGCAAAAGTATATACGATTGAAAGGCAGCAGGAATTGTTTAAAAAAACAAAATTATTTTTACCGAAAATTGGCTATACACCTAAAAAAATAATTTTTGGAGATGGCTACAAAGGATTACCGGAAGATGCTCCTTTTGATGGAATTATTGTAACGGCCGGCGCGCCCTTTGTTCCAAATGCATTACTTAGTCAGTTAAAAGTAGGAGGAAGGCTGGTAATTCCTATTGGTGATGAAGAGCAAATAATGACTTTGTTTATTAGAACCAGCGAAAAAGATTTTGAAAAGCACGAATTGGGAAAATTCAAATTCGTGCCCATGTTGAATAAGAAAAATTAGTATTGCTACTCCGCAACTCTATACCAGTATTGCGTTCTTCCCAATAAAGCAAAACCTAAATAACCACGTACCTTCAATTTATCCTGACTTTCTAAAGTAACATAACATTTATATTCCTTTCCTGTTTTTGGGTCAAGAATTTTTCCGTCATTCCACTCGTCACCATCTTTCGTCAATCCATTAATAATGATCATTCCTTTAATCGGTTTGTTTTTCTTGGCTCCTTGACAATTTTCACAAACTTTATTTTCTTCGCCTTTTGTCAATAATTGAAAAACTTTAGCATATATTTTTCCTTCGGTTTGATAAATTTCGACAATAGATTTTTCTTTGCCGGTTTCATCATCAATGGTTTTCCATTTCCCAATAATTGATTGAGAAAAGCCATTAAAAGAGAGTAATAAAATAAAAATGAGTAACGTGATTTTTTTCATAATAAAATTAAATTTAATAATTAGGATTAAAATAAATTAGCGTCAAATTGAAAATTCCATTTTCCTTGCACTTTTAAAACTTGCTCTATAACATCACGAACACAACCATTCCCTCCTTTTTTTTGGGAAATATATAATGAAATGTCCTGGATTTCAGAAACAGCATCTTTTGGGCAGCAAGGCAATCCCACTTTTTTCATAACTTGATAATCGGGAATGTCGTCTCCCATATATAATACGTTTTCGGCTTTAATATCATAAAGATTTGTATATTCTTTAAACTGATCTGTTTTATGGTGCGTGCCTAAATAAATATCCGTAATTCCCAATGTGTTGAATCTTGCTCGAACACCTTCATTGGTCCCTCCGGTAATTATACATATACGATATCCTGCATTTAAGGCTGTTTTTAATGCATATCCATCTTTAACATTCATTTCTCGCAATAATTCACCATTTTCAGTAACTCTTACATTTCCATTCGTTAATACCCCATCAACATCAAAAATAAACGTGGTGATTTGAGGCATTATTTCCTTATAACTTTTCTCCATAGGTGTTGCAAATAGATTGGGTCAACAAGGTATAAATTTCCTTTTGATTATTAGTCAACATTTCTTTATGTTTTTCAATAGTTTTGGTATCATTTCGTGTTGCAGGTCCAGTTTGAGCATCTAAAGGTGATAACTTTGTAATTTTATCTGCAGTTTCTTTTATTAACGGAAGTAATATTTCAAAAGGAACATTATTTTCGGCACAAATTTCATGGCCGATGTGGTACAAATGATTCACAAAATTATTCACAAATACGGCAGCGACATGCAAACTTTTTCGCTGATCGGAATTAATTCGGTAACAATTTTTTGAAATTGATTTTGCCAAAGTTTCCAAAAGGAGTAAATCCTTTTCAGTTTCAGCTTCAATGCAAATTGGAACAGTGGAAAAATCAATTTTTCGATCTTTGGAAAAGGTTTGCAACAAATAAAAAACACCTTTGCTTGAAATTGATTTAAGCTCACCCATAGCCATACTTCCCGAAGTGTGCACCACCAGTTTATTTTTTAAATTCAAGGCTGAAGAAAGTTCAGAAATGGCGTTGTCTGATACCGCAAGGATGTATAAATCGGCTTCTTTTAATTCTGATAGATTATCTGTGATTAAGGTGCTGTTTTTAAAGCAGTTAATTTTTTCAATACTTCTGTTGTACAACTGAATAACTTGTACAGTATTGTTTTGAAATAATGCATTTGTTAAATGATAGGCCACATTTCCGCCGCCAAGCAGTACAATTTTTATCATAACGCTAAGGTAATTTAATTGCTTCATAAAAAAAAGTTCCCTCTTTTTAAAAAGAGGGAACTTTCAAAACTATTAATCAATCAACCGAGAGAACATTAGCCTTGGCTTATTATTGCAGCTTGTGCAGCCGCAACTCTTGCAATAGGCACTCTAAAGGGTGAACAGCTTACATAGTCTAAACCAGTATTGTGACAAAATGCAATAGAACTTGGTTCGCCACCATGTTCTCCGCAAATACCGACTTTTAGGTTTGGTTTTATGCTTCTTCCTTTTTCTGTAGCCATTTTAACCAATTGTCCAACACCTTCCTGATCTAATACGCGGAATGGATCAACAGCTAAAATTCCTTTTTTAATATATATCGGTAAAAATTTACCTACATCATCACGGGAATATCCAAAAGTCATTTGGGTTAAATCGTTTGTGCCAAAAGAGAAAAACTCGGCACGTTGCGCAATTAAGTCAGCTGTTAAGGCCGCTCTTGGAATTTCGATCATGGTGCCAACCAAATAGTCAATGGTATCATTTCTTTCCTCAAATACTTTTTCTACAGTGGCTCTAATGATATCTTCCTGGGCTGTAAACTCACTGAGGGTTCCAATTAAGGGAACCATAATTTCTGGAACTGCTACAATTCCTCTTGCTTTTAAATTTAAGGCAGCTTCTATAATGCCTCTGGTTTGCATTTCGGTAATTTCAGGATAGGTATTTCCCAATCTGCATCCTCTGTGGCCTAACATCGGATTGAATTCTTCCAATTCTGCTACTTTGTTTTTAATGGTTTCCAAGGAGATTTTCATTTCTTTTGCCAATTCTTCTTGTTGTTCCAATTCATGAGGAACAAACTCATGTAACGGCGGATCTAACAAACGGATAGTCACCGGTAATCCTTGCATAGCTTCAAAAATTCCTTCAAAATCGGTACGTTGCATTGGGAGCAATTTAACCAAAGCTGTTTTTCTACCTTCCACAGTTTCAGCTATAATCATTTCGCGCATAGCTTTAATGCGATCCTCCTGAAAAAACATATGTTCTGTACGTGTAAGTCCAATTCCCTGCGCACCAAAATTGCGTGCAACTTTGGCGTCTTTTGGCGTATCTGCATTTGTTCGGACTTTCATTCTTGAATATTTGTCTGCCAATTCCATAATTTCACCAAATTCACCACTTAATTCAGGTTCAACAGTAGCTAAATTTCCTTCAAAAATATTACCTGTTGATCCATTTAATGAAATCCAGTCACCTTCATGATATACTTTACCGTTAACTTCCATTGTGTGGCTTTTATAATCAATTTTTAATGCACCAACACCTGAGATACAGCATTTTCCCATACCACGTGCAACAACAGCTGCATGGGAAGTGATACCGCCGCGAGCGGTTAAAATTCCATTTGCAATATTCATTCCTTCCAAATCTTCAGGAGAAGTTTCTATTCTTGCTAAAATGGTGTTTTTATATTTATGGGCCTCATCTGCAAAAAAAACCAACTGTCCGCTGGCAGCACCCGGAGAAGCAGGCAATCCTTGTGCAATTACAGTTGCTTTTTTTAATGCTTTTGGATCGAAAACAGGGTGTAATAATTCATCTAATTTATTAGGCTCAATACGTAATAGCGTTTCTTTTTCATCGATTAACCCCTCTTTTAATAAATTCATTGCAATTTTAACCATTGCAGCACCTGTACGTTTTCCATTTCTGGTTTGCAGTATCCAAAGTTTGCCTTCCTGAATGGTAAACTCCATATCTTGCATATCAAGGTAATGATTTTCAAGTTTTTGTTGATATTCATTAAGTTCAGCATAAATTTCAGGCATTAATTCTTCTAAGGAAGGATAATTTTTAGCCCTATCAGTTTCTTCAATCCTGGCTAATTTTGCCCAACGCATAGAACCTAATTTTGTAATTTGCTGCGGTGTTCTTGCACCGGAAACAACGTCTTCACCTTGTGCATTGATTAAATATTCACCATTGAACTGATCTTCACCCGTTGCGGCATCACGCGTAAAACAAACGCCAGTTCCGGAATTGTTGCCCATATTTCCATAAACCATTGCCTGTACGCTTACAGCTGTTCCCCAATCATCTGGGTAGCCGTGCATTTTTCTGTAATACATTGCCCGGTCTCCATTCCAACTGTTAAAAACGGCAATTACTGCACCCCAAAGTTGGTCCCAAGGATTTGTAGGAAAATCGTTTCCGGTGCGTTTTTTTATAGCATCTTTAAAATTACGAGTTAGGTCTTTTAAATCTTGAATCGTAAATTCAGTATCTAATTGAATGCCTCTTTCTTCTTTTAAATCCTCCATAATTTCTTCAAAAGGATCAATATCTTCTTTTGATTCTGGTTTCATCCCCAATACAACATCCCCATACATTTGAATAAAACGGCGATAGGAATCCCAAGCAAAACGTTCATTATTAGATTTTTTTACAATTCCTTGGACCGCTTCATCATTTAAGCCTAAATTCAACACCGTATCCATCATACCTGGCATAGAAGCTCTTGCGCCAGAACGGACAGAAACCAATAAGGGGTTTTCTTTATCGCCAAATTTAGTTCCCATTATTTTTTCAATATTTTCAATGGATTCTTTAACTTCTGAGATAATCATGCGTATTACAGCATCTTTCCCTAGAAGGTTATATTCTGTGCAAACTTCCGTAGTAATAGTAAAACCCGGAGGTACAGGAATTCCTATTAAACTCATTTCTGCCAGGTTAGCACCTTTACCTCCAAGAAGGTTTTTCATTTGGGTATTGCCATCTGCAGTCTTATTTCCGAATTTAAATACTCTTTTTTTAACTTTTTCCATCGATTCCATTAGAATTTTATTTAGGTTAATAATAGGTTTGCCCAAATGGGGTTTCTACAAAATTAAATGCTAATGTTTTTAGTTCAAATGATTTATATCATTTTACTTCATATAACATTTGATTCTGAGTTCTTTAAAATTTTAAACAAATACTAAACAATCTCGGATTCACAAAGATTGATGTTCATTGTGTTATAAAAGTATTTGCACTAATTTTGAGTCTCAATTTTCAATTGGTGTAATAAGCATATTTGTAGTGGCTTACGTCAACTTTGATGATATTTCAGTTAAATTAATAAAATTTAAAGAATAATCCATCAATTAGCTTAATAAATTTAAGAAAATTAACGTTTTTGTGTTATTTGTTTAGAAAATGAAAATTAAATAAATAAATTTTCATTTTCAAAATAGTCCATTTTAATAGAAATATGAAACTAGAAAAACAGCATGAGAAAATATTTTAAAATTGAATTATTGGGATTTAAAATACAATTCATTATTGGCTAAAACCAAAACCAAAAATAAAAAGACCTGTTGTTCATGCCACAGGGTTTTTTATTTGAAAATTAAGAATTGGTAAAAATGAGTAGGATTGCCAACGATTAATCCTAAACAGTTATATTTGACTGAAATATTGAGCCAGTCATAAAAAAATGAAATAAATGAAAAGATTTTTTAAAATAAACGATAACGAATTGATTTCTAAACTCATTCTCAAAAGAAATATTCAGGATGTTTTTTTCATATCTGTCGGCGTAATATTGGCAAGTATTGGTTTAAAAGGCTTTTTACTCCCCAATAATTTTTTGGATGGCGGAGCCATGGGTGTTTCTTTGTTACTTCAAATTTTGACAGGACTTAATCTTTCAATTTTAATTATTTTAGTTAATTTACCGTTCATCCTATTGGGAGCAAAACAAATTTCCATTCCTTTTGCCGTTAAAAGTAGTCTCGCAATTTTTGTATTGGCTTATTTAGTTCATGTTATTCAACTGCCAACAATTACAGACGACAAACTTTTAATTGCTGTTTTTGGAGGTTTTTTTTTAGGTGCAGGAATAGGGTTTTCAATTCGAGGCGGTGCGGTAATTGACGGTACAGAAGTGCTTGCCATCTCAGTAAGCAGAAAATCCAGTTTAACCGTTGGTGACTTTATTGCCGTTTTCAATGTTGTTCTTTTTGGTATTGCAGCCTCAATTGTGAGTGTAGAGACAGCAATGTATTCTATGCTTACGTATTTTTCTGCTTCTAAAACAGTAGATTTTATTATCAATGGAATTGAAGAATACATTGGCGTTATGATCGTTTCTGACGACGCTGAAATAATTAAGGAAATGGTTGCAATAAAACTGGAACGTGGGGTGACCGTTTTTAGATCTGACGGCGGATTTGGGAAAAAGGGATTGGCAATGCCAGACCGAAAAATATTGTTTTGCGTAATTACGAGACTAGAGGTTTCAAGGTTACTCTTAGAGGTTGAAAAAATTGACCGAGGTGCATTCGTTATTCAATATCCGATAAAAGATACCAAAGGCGGAATGATAAAAAAACGTCCATTTCATTAGGGAAAAGTTAAAAGTTAGCTATTAGAAGTTAGATATTAAATATTAAAAGTTAAAAGTTAATCGAATCAAATTCCCCTCTCGAGAGGGGCTAGGGGTGTGTAAAACCGGTCAACACTAATCAGGGAAGTTCATGGTTAAAATGAAACTAGATAATGTGAATTAGGTAATAGTTCTCAGCCAAAGTATTTGTTATCTGAAGAAAACAAGAAAATAGACGACGAATCACCGGTAACATTTTTACGAATCAGTTTTCAGTAGAAGAGACTTTACAATATACAAATCTTACAATTTGTCTTTAAATATTGAAACTTTGGTCTTCCGACTTCTTAACTTTCAACTTAAACCTTACAGCTTAACTCAAATATTATCAACCACAACTTTATATTTAGGATCTTCCAACACATTTACATCAATAATGCTTTCTGCATTTTTAAGTAATTTTTTACAGTCGGGACTTAAATGTTTTAAGTGAATTTTTTTACCAACTTTAAGGTAGCGTTCCGTAATTTTATTTAGTGCTTCTATCGCCGACATATCAGCTACCCTGCTTTCTGCAAAGTCAATAATCACTTCATCAGGATCATTTAAAACATCAAACTTTTCATTAAATACAGTTACAGAACCAAAAAATAATGGACCATAAATTTCATAATGTTTTACACCGTTTTCATCAATGTGTTTTCTTGCACGAATGCGTTTTGCGTTATCCCATGCAAAAACAAGTGCGGCAATAATAACGCCTATAATAACGGCCAATGCCAAATTGTGAAGAAAAACCGTTACCAAAGTGACTAATACCATTACAAAAATATCAGACTTTGGCATTTTCGTAAATGTTTTTAAACTCGCCCATTCAAAAGTTCCAATAGCAACCATCATCATTAATCCGGTTAAGGCTGCCATGGGCAGTTTTTCAATCAATTCAGCCCCAAACATAATAAACACGAGCAACATCACAGCTGCGACTATTCCCGATAATCTTGCTCTTGCACCCGATGAAATATTGATTAAACTTTGCCCAATCATTGCACATCCACCCATACCTGAAAATAGTCCGGAAAGTATATTTGCAGCACCTTGCGCAATGGCTTCTTTATTACCTTTACCTCTTGTTTCTGTGATTTCATCAATAATGTTCAAGGTTAATAAACTTTCAATTAAGCCAACGCCAGCCATTATTGCCGCATAGGGTAAAATCACCACTAAATTTTCAAAATTTAAAGGAACCATTGGAAAGTGAAAAGGAGGGAAGCCTCCCTGAATAGAGGCAATGTCGCCAACGGTTTTAGTATCAATGTCAAAAAATACAACAATGCCAAATACCACAATTATAGCTGTTAGTGTAGCTGGAACTACTTTAGTTAATTTTGGCAATCCATAAATAATAATCATGGTAAGCAGCACCAATCCGAGGATGATATATAGCGCTTCACCAGTTAACCAAGCACCTGTTGGGTCTTTAAATTGGTTTAATTGCGACATAAAAATAATGACTGCCAAACCATTTACAAATCCAAATATAACTGGATGTGGAACCAGTCGCATCAATTTACCCAATTTTAATACCCCTGCCAAAATTTGAATTGCTCCCGCCAAAACAACCGTCGCAAAAACATATTCAACACCATGGGTTTTTGCCAAAGCCACTATAACTACTGCTACTGCACCTGTTGCACCTGAAATCATTCCGGGACGACCGCCAAAAATTGAAGTTACTAATCCCATCACAAAAGCGGCGTAAAGACCGGTTAACGGTGATAATCCTGCAATTAGTGCAAAAGCCACAGCTTCAGGAATTAGGGCCAAAGCAACGGTTATACCTGACAATATTTCTGTCTTAAAGTCCACTTTTTGTTTGAAATCGAAAATATTTATATATTTTTTCATAGATAATTATCAATATTTTTTAGCGCTGTTTATGCTCAAATTAAGAATAACTTCAAATTGTATGATGCAAAAAATTAAACCTAAAGATAAGAAAGAAAGAGTCTTTCTTACTTCGAAGTGGTTAATTGCGGGCAAATTAAAGTTGTATGTAAATTGAATATCCTTTATTTTTTTTGAAGCGGCGAAAATAATCCTTTTTTATTGAAAAAAGGAAAGAAAAATGCCAAAAAACCAATCATACTGTTTTTTTTGTAATTTTAAATATTTTTTAAAATTCAGTATTCAGCAGTTCTCCGGTAAGCTGTAACAATTTTAATTCTGCATTTTTAGCGTCGTAAGTTGCCTGATTTAAGTTAGACTGTGCATTCAATAAATTTATTTGTGCCTGTCTAAATTCAATAGACGTAATTTGACCTAATTTAAAGGTTTCTTCAGTTCTTAAAAAGTTGCGATTGTTGGTTTCAACATTTTTTTGCTGAGATTGAAGTACAAATAATTTATTCTTGTAATCTTCCCATGCATTATTGAAGTCTCTATTTATTTGTAATTGAGTTTGTTGTTTTGAATATTGTTGCGTTTCATAATTAATTTTCGCATTTTGTACTTGTGTGCTTGTTTTGCCACCGTTAAATAAATTCCAAGTTAAATTAAAACCGGTTGATATACCAATATTTGTAGACTCCGTTAAAAAGGACGCAGCATTATTATTGCTTTTAAACCAACTATAGGTGCTGTTTAAACCAATTGTAGGTAAATATCCAGACTTGTTTGCTTTAAGTTGAAAATCACTTACTCGAATGTTTTTTTCAATTTGGAGTAATGTTACATTGTTGGTTTTAACTTGTTCAAATAGCTGTTGTTTATTTGCTGTTATATTAAAAAGGACTTGAGTATTTACTGAAAAAATAGGAGTTTCATTTTTACCCAATACAACATACAAATCTCGTTTAGCATTTAATAATAATTGTTTGGTATTTATCAAATTAATGCTGTCATTATTTACATCAACTTCCGCATTTAAAACAGCTAATTTTGTGTTCTGACCAAAATCAAATTGATAGTTCGCCCTAATTAATCGATCCTTAGAAACTTTTAAACTTTTGTTAAGGAGTAACACTTCTTCAGATAACTGTGCTACATTATAATACACAGAAAATAATTGTAATATGGTATTCTCAATAGTTTCTCTTGCTTGTAATTCAGATAAATTATATTGCTCTTTTAGTTGTTTGTAATTATAGAGTCTCCCAAGACCATCAAATAATGTGTAATTTAAACTTACTGAGGCATTAAAGCGACTACTTTTGGCCCCTTCCAAATTAGTAACTTCTCCATTTGCAAATTCAGCATCGGTATTATCACTATTGAAAGTAGAACCTGCATTTCCAGAAAGTGTAGGTAAATAACCAGAATTCAATATACTTTTATTGTTTTTAGCTATTTTAACGTTATTTCTGGCTATTTTAATGCCATAGTTATTTTCCAAAGCAATGCCAATCGCATTTTCTTTTGTAAGCAGTTCTTGCGCAAAACTTGCCGTAAAACTTATTAAAAATAATAAGATAATATTATTCTTGTAATTCATCATGTTCACTTTTTAATTCAATAATTGCTCTTTCAACTTCTTCCTTTGTAACCTTTTCACCCGTTCGCATCCATTTAATAAAAACTTTAATAGAATTTGAAACGGACAAGAGTAAAGGGAGCATTACTAAGGTTAAAACAGTTGCAATCATAATTCCGTAAGAAATTGAAATTGCCATTGGTTTTAAAAATTGCGCTTGCCTGCTTTTTTCCAAAAGCAATGGCGCCAATCCGGCTACAGTAGTCAATGAAGTCAACAAAATCGCCCTAAATCTTGAAACGCCAGCTTGCACAAGTGCTTCATCATATTTCATTCCTTCCTTTAAATAACTCTTAAACTTTTCGATGAGCACCAAACCATCATTCACCATAATACCAATTAAGGCGATAATTCCCAGCCACGATAAAATATTAATAGGAAAATTATGAATCCAATGGCCCCAAATAACCCCAATAAGACTAAAAGGAATTAATATTATTAATAGCAGCGGTTGCTCATAAGATCTAAAAGTAAAGGCAATAACCATATAAATTAAAGCCAGAATAATAAGTCCAACTTTTTTTACTGAAGTGATCGTTTTTTGCGCTTCTCTGTTTTGTCCTTCATACATGGGGCTTACCGTTGGGTATTTCGATGAAATTTCAGGCATAATATTTGTTTTGATATCGTCTAAAATATCCGTGGCACTTTCACCTGGAGATTTCATGTCTGCCGTAATTTGAATTTCTCGTTTACTGTTTAAATGATTGATCAACACATCGCCACGTTCAATTTCATAAGTGGCAATTTCAGAAAAAGGCACACTTTGTTTGGTGGGAGTGGTAATCCACATATCATCTAAATTTTTAAGTGACGATCGGTCTTCTTTTTTATAACGAACCCAAACTTTAATTTCATCCTGCCCACGCTGAAATCGTTGTGTTTGTAATCCGAAAAACCCCGAACGAACTTGATTCATCACCGTTTGCAAATTTAAACCAAGTAAATAGGCATTTTCTTTTAAGGTAATGCGCACTTCTTTTATCCCGGCTGGATCGTTGTCGGAAATATCTTTAAGCAATGTGTTGTTGCTTAATATTTCTTTCAATTCGGTTTTCGCGGCTTTTAATTCTTCAATATTGTTTCCCAATAAAGAAACAGCTACCGGACTTCCGCCAAAATTTCCTCCTGAACCAAAGGTCAAACTTTCAACACCATAAACTTTTCCCACTTTATCTCGAATGGCGTTTGTTATTTCGGGTGAAGAAAAATCGCGTGCTTCTCCGGGTAAAAGATTGATAGTTAAACTTCCGTTAGAGGAGCCTGGCCCAATCCTTTTTATAATATTCTGTATTACAGATTCGCCACTGGTTTGCTTTCCTGTATATTCTTCATTGACTTCCCAAGCAACTCTTTCAATTTCTGAAATAATGGAATCTGTTATTTTTTCGTTTGTACCCTGAAGCATTTTTAAATCAATAGAAACACGATCACTTGCAATGGAAGGGAAAAAAGAAGTTTTTACAATGCCGCCGCCAAGTGCTCCAATGCTAAAAATAAGCAAAGCAAAAGGCAATGCAAATCCCAAAGCTTTATGCTTCAAAAAGAATTTTAAATAAGGAGCATACCAATGATCACGAACATAAAATAATCCAACTTCCGCTTTTTGGTTTACGTTATAAAAGAAGGTATTTATTTTGTTTCTTTTTTTCTCTTTGGGTTCTAAAGCTTTTGAATGCGCAATATGTGCCGGCAAAATAATAAGTGCCTCAACCAATGAAACTGTTAATGTAAGCATTACGACAATAGCGACTTCACTAAAAAATTCACCAATTCTTCCGTCTAAAAAGAAAAAAGTTGAAAATGCAATAATCGTAGTTAAAATAGCAGACACAATAGGGGGAATTACCTCCAAGGTACCATCAATTGCTGCTCGGATCGGTGTTTTTCCTTTTTCGTAATGGTGATAAATATTTTCGCCAATCACAATACCATCATCCACTAAAATACCAATAACGATAATCATACCGAATAGGGACAGCACATTAATGGTAACCCCTAAATTGGCAGCAAAAATGAACATCCCAAAAAATGCAATAGGAATACCAGCTGCAACCCAAAAAGCCAATCGAACATTTAAGAAAAGCGCCAAGAAAAAGAGCACTAAAAGAATGCCCATAGCTGCATTCTTAATCAGTAATTCCGACCGTTGTTTTAAGGTAACGGAATTATCGCTTGAAATGGTTATTTTAATATTGTCCTGCTGTTGATTAAATGTTTCTATGTATTTTTTCACAAGATCGGCAGTTGACAGTAAATCTTCGCTGTTGGTATTGCTAACCGTAATATCAATTGATTTTTTTCCATTGAAAAAGAGCCTGTCCGGATTTTCAGACCAGGTATCGGAAACATCAGCAATGTCATTTAAACGAATAATATTTCCGGAAGCGTCGGCCCTAACCACCAAGTTTACCAATTCATTTCCGTAATAATTTTTATTTCTCGCTCTAATTAAATAATCTTCTTCATTGGTTTTAATGTTTCCTCCTGTAATTAATAAATTAGATTTACTGACCGCATTTGCAACTTCCTCAAAAGATAGGTTATAGGCTAACAAATCGTTTTGACGAACTGCTATTTCAATTTCCTGATCGGGAAATCCGGAAAGGCTTACTTGCGAAATTCCGTCAATACTGCGTAAATCGTTCTCCACATTTCTGGCATATTGTTTTAAAGTTGCCAGCGAAATATTTTCACCGCTTATGTTAAAGCTAATAGTTGGCCTAATATTTTCAATTTTAGCAATTATGGGAGGTTCCATTCCAGAGGGAAAGGAGGGAACTCTGTCAACCGCATTTTTCACATCCGATAAAACAACATCAATATTTTTACCTTTGATAATTTCTACATTTATTGATGCTGAATTTTCTCTAGAAACAGAGGTTACTCGATCTATTCCAACAGTTCCTTTTAAATTATCTTCTATTTTTAATACAATTCCCTCTTCCATTTCTTGTGGTGAAGCGCCTGGATAGGTTAAATTAATTGAAATATTTCTTGAATCCGTTAATGGAAAAAAAGAAGATTTTATGGACAATGCGCCTGCCAAACCAAATGCAATAAAAGCAAGAACAACTATGTTAACGGCTACAGGAAATTTTATAAAATAAGTAATTATGTTTCTCATTATTGCACCTTATTTTCTTTAAATATTTTAACTAACATGCCTCTATGAGCACCTGGAACAGGTTTTGCCAAAATTTGTGTACCATTTTTCAATCCTCTCACAACGATAGTTTGTTGGTTTTCAAAAACAGGGATTACAGTCACCAAATCTAAAATAGAATCTTTTACAACATACAGTTTGGTCTTATCTACAAAAAGATTTCTGGAAACTTCAAAGGCATTTTCTTCGGATTTGGCATTTAGGGCAACTTCTAAATACTGGCCTTCTTTTAAATCGGCACCGCTGACTTCTATAACCGCTTTTATAGTTTGGGTAGAAGTATCAACTTTTCCATTAATTCTAATGACTTTTCCCTTCCATGTTTTTGTTTTTTCTAAATTGAAGAGTTTAACATTTTTGCCAACTTGGAGCAAATCACGAAATTCAGATTTAACGGAAACACTCATTTCATAAACAGAAGGATCGATAAATTCCCCTAATTTTTGTCCGGGTCTGATTAAAGTTCCTTGATTGACCAATGATTCTGTCAAAATTCCTGAAAATGGCGCTCTTAATGTATATTTATTCAGTTTTACTTCTGAATTTTTCACATTGTAGTAAGTTGTATAAATTCCACGACCCGAAACAAAGAATTTTTCTTTTTCTGAAGTTGTTTCCGGCAGTTTTTGAACAGGTTTGTTTAAGTCAAAATTTTGTAAGTAGGATTTCCATTTATCATATTTATCACGATAATCCAACCTGATATCGGGCATTATTGCAGTTAAGGCATTGAATAATGTACTTTTTTGAGCCTGTAAATTCGCGTAAAATTCATCGCTATTTATTCTTATCAATGTTTCGCCCTTACTGTAAGTTGTTCCTGCTTTAAATTCCTTTGAAGTATTTTCCAAAATTCCCTGAACCTCAGCGTACAATTCAATTTTATTTTTAGCAAGCAAATTTCCATTTGCAGTAATAATTATTGGAATTAATTTATTGGACACTATTTGTGTAAAAACTGTTTTTACAATTTTCTCAGCAACTGGTTTGGGTTTATTTTTGTTGTCAATTAAATATTTTGCTAATAAAATAGCACCTATTAATAGGAGTACAGCCAAAGCTATTGATATTAATTTTCTCATTGTTAAAATTTGGATTTTAGTCAACTAAATTTGATTGATTTTTTAAATTATTTTGAATTTTACTCATGACCATAATAAAATTAGAAATTTCGTTTTCACTAATTCCACTTTGTAAAGTTTTCATACTCTCAAGCATTAATGGCCTCATTTTTAAAAACAATTGTTTGCCATTTTTGGTAATATGAATTAAATTTTTCCGTGAATCCTCTTTTGAAGAAATTCTGATGACCATTTGATTTTTTTCCATAACATTAATCAGCCTTGTTAAGGAAGCTTTATTTCGGCCGGTTATAAAAGCCAACTCATTCTGAATAATCCTATCATTGTCTTCGTGTAAAATTTTTAACACAATCCATTGTTCTTTTGTTACTTGAATATTATTTTGGTGAAAAACATCTGAGATATACATATTCATCATCTTATATGTTCTTCCAATCCAGGGTCCCAATGTTTTATTAAAATCGGATTTGTTAATGTCAATCTCCATTCAACCTATTTTTGTGCAAATATATCATTCAAAATGGAATAGTTGCATATGCAACTATATTTAAAATCAATAGTGTTATAAATAAAATTAGTTTAGTTCAAAAAGAAAATTTTACATTTTATAAATATTTAATTACCAGTATTTCATCTTTTTGATGTTTCGAGGAATAGCATAAATAATTATTAGAAAAAATAAGTTTTGAATATTTTTTGTGAGTAAGATGTGATGCTATTTGTATTTGCTTCACAAAACGCTCACACAAAAAAAGAGACCTTTTTAAAGGTCTCTTTTTCTTGTAAAATAATTAATCAAACAATTTTTATTAGGGAATTAATGTTATTTGTGTTATTGGGTTCATGTCTTTATATGAAACATCCATGTTATTTGAATTGTCATTGAATTCAAAATTTAAAAGGTTAGGTAATTTTTGTATGGACGGGCTTATTTGACCAGAAAATTTATTATTAAACAATAGTAATGTTTCTAATTTTGCAAGCTGGTTAAACTCAATTGAAATTTCTCCTTTAAATGAGTTATTTGCCAAAGACAACTCAGTTAAATTAACCAAAGATCCAATTTGATTCGGAAGCGTGCCGCTCATTTCATTGTCGAATAAACTTAATGTTTTTAAATTGCTTAAATTTTTAATTGTGGGAGATATTGAGCCGGTTAATTTATTACTGCTTACATGTAATACTTCAAGATTTTTGATATCATATATAGATTCAGGTATATTTCCTTCAATAAAATTATTAAATAAAACCAATTCTTTAAGATTTTTTAAATTTCCAATTGCAGAAGGAATTTGACCATCCAATTGATTCATAAATAACTGGATAGTTACTAAAGATTCAATGGTTGCAAGTTCGGTTGGAATTAAACCGCTTATTTTATTAAAACCTAAATTTAAATGACGCAAGGATTTTAAATTTCCAATGGTTGCAGGAATTGGACCCGTTAAGTTATTCATGCTTAAATTAATTTCGGTCACTGTATTATTTTCAACAGTTATTCCATTCCAAGATGCAACATCTTTAGTTAAATCCCAATTGGTATTCCAGGTTGTACCATTTGTTGATTTGTATAAATCAAGCAAGGCGTTTTTCTCTAAATCTGAAATTTGTGAATAGGCAATAGGCAAAACTGCCAATAAAAATGCGAATGTAAGTGCTAATTTTTTCATCGTGGTGGGGTTTTGGGGTTAATTTTTTATAATTTCTTTATGCTAAGATAATAAATCAATTTTAAATGACCTAATATTTTTTACCATTTATTTATAAAATGTTACCATTCATATGTTAAAACGGTCTTTTTATTGAATTTTATTATTTTAACGAATTAAATTTAATGCGTATTTCAAATCTTCTATCCCCGAAATATTGTTATATCTTTGTGTAAATATTAATGAAAATTTGGTTTATGAAGTTAACAATTTTAGCAATTGGTGCGCATCCGGATGATGTAGAATTAGGCTGTGGAGCAACTATAGCAAAAGAAATTTCACTTGGGAAAAAAGTAGGAATTTTAGATTTAACGAAAGGAGAATTGGGAACAAGAGGTTCTGCTGAAATTAGGGCTGAAGAGGCAAAAAATGGCGCAAAAATTTTAGGGGTTGAAGTAAGGGAGAATTTAGGTTTTGCAGACGGGTTTTTTGTAAATAATGAAGAACACCAGTTAGAAGTTATTAAAATAATACGGAAATACAAACCCGAAATTGTTTTGTGTAACGCTATAGATGACAGGCATATAGATCATCCAAAAGGAAGTAAATTGGTTTCAGAGGCTTGTTTTTTATCAGGTTTGGTTAAAGTTGAAACTGAGTTGAACGGTTTAAAGCAAGAGGCCTGGAGACCAAAGTTTGTATATCATTATATACAATGGAAAAATTTGGAACCCGATTTTGTGGTGGATGTTTCGGGATTTATGGATAAAAAAATGGAGGCCGTAAAAGCCTACAGTTCCCAGTTTTATGATCCTAACAGTAAAGAACCCAGCTCGCCAATATCAAGCAAAAACTTTTTAGACAGCGTGTTATATCGGGCACAGGACTTGGGCAGATTGATAGGAGTGGAGTATGCAGAGGGCTTCAATACAGAACGTTATGTTGCCGTAAAATCTTTTGATAATTTAATATAAAAATGTTTGTGGAAAAATAGAAATGTTTTACATTTGCATCCGCAAGTTATATGGTGGTTGTAGCTCAGTTGGTTAGAGCATCGGTTTGTGGTACCGAGGGTCGCCGGTTCGAGCCCGGTCTTCCACCCTAATAACAAAATTGAAAAATCAGGCTTTTATCTCACGATAAGAGCCTTTTTTATATTAAAAATCCATATAAGGTACGTAAGAGAGCCCAAATAAACAAGTTTTATTGAATAGTAGGTTTTCTGTTTAAGTAATTTTGGCGGAAGCGAAATGAACATCTGTCCCTTTTAATTTAACCTAATAGCCAATAATATTTATCATGACAAATAGTTATATTTGTCAAGGTTTTAGATGAATAATAATGAGTATAACCAAAATTTTATTTTAAATATGAAAAAGGTTTTATCGATTATAACTTTAATTCTGACTGGAATAATATTTTTTCAGATTAGTTGTACGGACTCATAAATAGCTATTGATGCTCCTTCCTGCATTGAAAAAAAAATAGAAAATATCAAAAATGAAGCGGTTAGAAATCCTCCTGCTCAAGTTTGGAAATGGGAAGTAGATGGACAGGTGTTTTATTATATTACGTCCGACTGTTGCGACCAATTTAACTATTTATATGATGATAAATGCAACCTTATTTGTGCACCAGACGGTGGATTATCAGGAATGGGAAATGGAAAATGTCCTAATTTTAACGGACAAATAGAAAAAACATTGGTTTGGTTAGATGATAGAAATTAATAAAAATCTATTGCCGTCAATGCATTAAAAAGTTAAATTTCACTGTTAATGTAGTGTAAATTATGTTTGTTAAAATTAATCACAGGGTTGGTTACGTGGTCGTAATTGTCTTTGATCTCTTGAAGCATATTAACGCTTTCTATGGCTTCTTTTACCGTTTCGGCTAACAATACATTAGAGGCTTCAACCTCATCTTCAGAAGTATTTATATTGTACAAATCCGCTTCAATCATTTCACTAATAATCATTCCTGTATTGAAGCCTTTTAAATGATAGCTCTCAACGAATTTATTTGCGTTACTCCAAATACATACACAGTCTTTTTGTTGGAGCAGAGAAGCAAACCCGCTATCAATCATAAATCTGCCGTGACCTATTAAGCCGTAATCGGTACCGTGACCTAGCATTACAATTCTTTCAAATTGGGCTATTTGCGCTTTTAAATATTGTGGGCTAACATCTTCATTGATTATAGTGTAGTCCTTATCGGAGTAAATTGCCGACAGAAAATCAGTTGTCCAGTCTTTTGGATGTATTACTAAGGTTTCCATTTTTTTTACAGATATATGTTAGTTCAAAACTGGTGCACTAATTTATAAAAAATTGAGTAAATTATCTTAAAAAAAACGATGAATTGTTCACTCTTTAACTCACTTAATTCCTCTGATTATCAACTACTTTTATTAAGAATCATAATAAATTACTTTTTCAACTTTCTAAGTGATGTTTTAAAATCGCTATAATAGATATATTTATGAAAAACCCCATGAAAAAAATTACTGCATTTCAAAAACGATTTGATTTATTACCCTCGGTTTATATAAAGTCCTAAAATTCGAATTAATCAATATTGACCTAAAAGTTCACTAATTTGAACCAAACGTGCTACCTCTCTGCTCTTTAAATTGTTATTTTTGATAACAGTAATGAAATAGTATTTAACACTTAAAACTCAAAAACATGAAAATTTCAAAAGATGACATCGAAATAAAAATGGAGATTCCCGGAGCCATTATCCGTCAGAAAACTGATTTTGGCGATGCTACTGGATTAGGTAAGATCAGCGCAGAGTACTTTAGTCTTTCTGCAGGAGTGGATACAACTCCTCTGTTTATGGGACTTGAAGGTAACTTGTGTCAGTGCCCTCACTGGGGATATCTTATAAGTGGTCAACTAACTACCATAGATGCCGATGGTATCAAAGAGAGTGTCAACGCTAAAGAACTTTTTTATTGGCCCTCAGGACACAATGTAAAGGTTAATGCTGATGCAGAGATTGTCATGTTCAGTCCTCAGAAGGAGCATACTCATGTTATCAATCATATGATTGATAAGGTTAAACAGTAAGCTATAGGCCAATAATTTAAGCCTTTGTAAACTTAAGCTGCCTATAATTTACGCTTACAATTAAACTAAATATTTAGCAACAAACATTTAACAAGCTATTTGTTTCATCCGAAAAATTACATACCAGCACAGTTGGAGGAGTTTGCACCGAAACGGTTAACTCCTAATTAAGAAAATCGGTAATATCCTTAAATAACTTATGTAAAAGTGAATGGTTTTTTCCATGATATTTATAATCTATTTGGGAGGGTTCATAGCCTCCCACTTTTTAAGCTACACTCATTTTATTTTTAATTGGTGCAGCTTGAATTCGCTAAAAGTGATTTTAGTTAAACAAAATACTGGGTGAAAGCTCATTTCACAACAATTTCCACCCTCGCATGTCGGAGGTGGTTTTTTTGTTTTAGGTGAAAAAGTTGCCACAATACTTTAATATTGTGGCAACTTTTTCTGATTTTATTCAATCCCTTTGGCAAGCTTTATAAATTTAGAAGTGAAAGATACCAGATTAATCATTTTTTATTTTCACATCTATTTTCTCTGATTCTACTTCTACTCCTTTTTTATCCAGCGTGATGGAAGTAGATTTTTTGGCAGGTGCCTTTTCTACTACAACAGTTTTTTCTACTACAACAGTTTCTGAAGGCACAACGATGACCTCTTTTTCTGCGGGTGTTTCCTTACATCCTGTTATCATTAAGACAACAGCCACTATAAAGAACCCGATGATATTTTTCATTTTATTATTTTTCATTTTATTTATGTATTAAATTATTAAATTTGTTTTTACTGGGTGACCAATTTTTATTTATTGTAAATAACAAAGGTGACTGTAATTAAAATACTAAGCGTTATACAATTATGTAAATAATTTACATTATTCACACATTAATAGAAGTTTCTGAACACAACCCGAATAATCTAATTTTATTGTATGATTTTGAGTAACTGTTCTTAAAAAAATCTCGCAAAACAGAGAGGTCGGAACTAATAACAATATTATAAGCTCCAACTTCAAAGGGGAAAATGAGTTTGAAATTAGGCGTCTGGGGTAGAACAGAAACAATTTTACCCAACACTTTTATCAATTTCATTTACGATAATCACATCCTTTGCAGATAGTTCCAACATCCAGATTTTTATTATTTTTCTGTAAAAAAAATTCGTTTCCGGAAAATGTAATTCTTTCGGAGCCGGGTTGGTTTTTTCAATATAATCAACTTTTTTGTAAAAATCTTTTAAATTCATAATCGTAAGTATAATAACCTATTACTTAATTGTAAAGAACAAAGGTGAATGTAATGAAAATATTAAGTATTACACAATTATTGTAATAATTTACATTATTCACACATTAATTCAAATTTCTTAACAAAAGCCTAATAAATTAACTTCATTGTGTGATTTTGAGTTACGTTTCTTAGAAACTCACACCAGCAATTGAACTAATGAAATTCAAAATCGTAAATTTAATTTGCGTTAGGGATAGAGCCCTTCGACTATATTTCGATTACGCTCAATAACCACGCTCGGGGTAAACTAACTCTTTGTAAAAAAGCGAGCAGCGATAGCCCAACCCAGGGGAACGCCCAACATAAATTTTTTAGGTAATTTTTATGATGGTAAAATCTTTGTTTTCCGTATTATTTTGATAATTTCGCTTCTTAATGTTTAAACTTATATTGATGAAACGTATTTTTGTTATAATTTCTTTTCTAATTGCTGCTTCTGCAGTAGCCCAAACCGCTAACAGTGTAGCATTTGAACAACAAAAGATTAAACAGGCTTTGTCGTATGGAGATAAAAGTATTGCCGCAAACGCCATGTATTCCATTATTATGCTGGAAGGCCCGCAAAGTGTTTATAAGGACAGTTTGGCTTATTTGTATTTTAACGACAGAAATTTTATTTCGTGTTTTTTGGTGACCAATGATATTTTGAAAACTAAGCCAGAGCATTTGGAGTTTATGGAAATGAATGCAATTTCACTTGAATCTATGGGTGCAACCCAGAAGGCTTCTGAAGCCTATCAAAAATTATTTGCAAAAACAAACAATAACTATCACGCTTATAAATTGGCTGGATTGCAGTTAATAATGAATAAATTTGAAGATGCCTATGCATCGATAAAAAAAGCAGATCAACTTCCTGATGACGGGACCACGAAAATTAATTTTCAGGTCAATAAAAATTACAATCAAGAAGTTGGTTTAAAAGCGTCAATGGCTTATTTGGAAGGCATTATTGCAATGAATTTAAATAAAAACGCCGAGGCAAAAATTAGTTTTGAGCGCGCCATAAAATTATTTCCGGAATTTGTGTTGGCAAAAGGCAAGCTTGCAACGTTGAATGCTGAGAAAAAGGAGTAATTTTTAATTAATAGGTTCATAAAGTTTAGAGTGCCTAAAGTAAATTTACTTTAGGCACTTTTAGTATTATATTTTTAACTTTTTGACCAAATAAGGCGCAGTATAAGAATTTTTACATTTTATAAGATCTTCCGGCGTTCCCTGAAAAATAAGTTCACCACCAAGTTTCCCGCCTTCTTTGCCCAAATCAATTACGTAATCGGCGCATTTTATTAATTCGATATTGTGTTCAATCAAAATAATGGAATGTCCGTTTTCAATTAAGGCATTAAAAGATTTCAACAGCTTTTTAATATCATGAAAATGCAAGCCTGTTGTAGGTTCATCAAATATAAAAAGGGATTTATCCTGTCGCGTTCCTTTTACTAAAAAGGAAGCCAGTTTAATCCGCTGCGCTTCACCTCCTGATAGGGTAGAGGACGATTGTCCCAAAGTAACATAGCCCAATCCCACATCTTGTAAAGGCTTTAATTTTTTAGCAATTTTTGTTTCATTATGTTTTGTGAAAAAGGTTACGGCATCATCAATAGTGCAGTTTAAAACATCATTTATGGATTTCCCCTGATAGGTAACCTGCAACACTTCTTTCTTGAATCGTTTTCCTTTGCAGGCTTCACATTCTAAATGAACATCGGCCATAAATTGCATTTCAATAGTCACTTCACCGTCGCCTTTACATACTTCACACCTGCCGCCTTCCACATTAAAAGAAAAATGTTTTGGCTGGTAGTTTCTGATTTTTGATAATTTTTCCGAAGCAAATAATGATCGAATGTCATCAAAAGCTTTTACATAGGTTACCGGATTTGAGCGACTTGAGCGACCTATTGGATTTTGGTTGATAAACTCAATATTTTCTAAGGTATTTACGTCACCTTTTAATTCTGTAAACTGACCAACTTTTTCTCCGTAGCCGCCCAATTGTTTTTGAATAGCCGGATATAATATTTTGCCGACCAAAGTGCTTTTTCCACTTCCTGAAACTCCGGTAACCACCGTTAAATTGTTTAATGGAAAAGTAACATTGATATTTTTTAAATTGTGTTCACGGGCGCCAATAATCTCAATGAAATGGTTGGATTTTCTTCGGACTTTGGGTACTTCAATTTTTAACTGATGATTTAAATATTTTGCAGTCAATGAATCGGATTTCAAAATAGTGGCATAATTTCCTTCAGCCACAATTTCGCCACCTAAAGTTCCGGCTTCAGGTCCTATATCAATAATGAAATCGGCAGCTTTCATAATGTCTTCATCATGTTCAACCACAATAACGGTATTTCCCAAATTGCGCAAATCCTTCAGTACTTTGATCAGTCGTTCGGTATCTTTTGGATGCAATCCAATGCTTGGCTCATCTAAAATATACATAGAACCAACCAAACTGCTTCCCAGAGAAGTAGCAAGGTTAATACGCTGACTTTCACCACCAGACAAGGTTGTGGAAGTTCTGTTTAAGGTTAAATAACTTAAGCCCACATCATTCAAAAATTGCAATCTGTTGTTGATTTCAACGAGCAATCGTTTGGCAATTTGCTGGTCGTAAACATTTAATGCTACAGTCTTAAAGAAATCAGCCAGTTCATTCAATGGTAAATCGACCAATTCACTAATGTTTTTGTTATCAATCTTAATGTTATTGGTTTCATGCCTTAGTCGCTTTCCTTTACAAACCACACATTTTGTTTTTCCACGATAGCGGGAAAGCATTACCCGATATTGAATTTTATAACTTTTTTCTTCCAATTGATTGAAAAAATCCTGAATGCCTCTAAAGAATTTATTTCCGTTCCAAATTAGGGATTTTTGTTCCTCTGAAAGTTGAAACCAAGGTTTGTGAATGGGAATATCGAATTTATAAGCGTTATCAATTAAATCGTTTTTGTATTGTGCGAATGAATCTGATTTCCAAGGCAAAATAGCATTTTCATAAATAGATAAGGAGGTGTTTGGAATCACCAAATCTTCATCAATTCCAATGACATTCCCGAAACCACCGCAGGCGGGACAAGCACCATAAGGATTGTTAAAACTGAACAGATGCGTGTTTGGCTCTAAAAATTGGATGTCGTCCAATTCAAACTTGTTGTTAAAAACTGTTTGTTTTTTGCCTTTTACATTTTCAATAATACACTCTCCACTTCCTTCAAAAAAGGCTATTTGTACAGCATCACCCAATCGGTTATAAAAATCTTCATTATCCTGAACCACAATTCTGTCGATCACTAAATAAAAATCGTGTTCGATTTCCGAGTCAACATCTTCAATTCTAATAACTTCGCCTTGGTATTTTATTCTTGCATAGCCTTGCTGCGCCAAAATTTTCAAGGTTTGCAAAAGACTCCTTTCTTCCGGAATATGCACTGGAGCCAAGAGCAATAATTTCGTATTTATATCTATACTTTTAATGTAATTGATGACATCGGTTACGGTCTGTTTTTTTACTTCATTTCCAGAAACAGGAGAATAGGTTTTACCGATTCTGGCAAATAACAGTTTTAAATAGTCGTAAACTTCTGTTGAAGTACCAACGGTTGAACGCGGATTGGTGGAATTTACCTTTTGTTCAATGGCAATGGCTGGTGAAATACCTTTGATATAATCAACATTCGGCTTGTTCAATCTTCCTAAAAACTGACGGGCATAAGATGATAAACTTTCTACATATCGGCGCTGGCCTTCGGCGAATAAAGTATCAAAAGCAAGGCTCGATTTTCCTGAGCCCGAAAGTCCGGTAATCACCACCAACTTATTTCTTGGAATGGCAACATCAATATTTTTTAAATTATGAAGTTTTGCTCCTTTAATGAGGATATTTTCTTTCGGACTTAGTGCAGCAATATTGTGAGTCATTTTCCTAAAAAACTGAATAATTGCAAAGGTACTTACAAAAATTTAAAATGAACCAAAAGCGTATTTGTATTCCATAAAAAATCAGAAAAATAAGAAGTTCAGTTTTAACGTTTGCATTAAATTTTAATTTTATTCAAAAAAAATTGTATTTTTAAAAAAAAATGCTCATATTTGTTATAGAAACCCTAAAAAAAGCGCTTATTCCACAACTTTACTTTTTATAAAATTAGATAAATACACAATTAACAAACCCCTATAATGTATTTAAATTATGGAAAGTAAAACTATTCTTGACAGTGTGCTAGTCAACAACTACATCAATGGAAATGAAAAATCGTTAGAGATTTTAATAATTCGTCATAAGCAACGAATTTTTAGCTTTATAATGTCTAAGGTTTCAGACAGGGAAGTCGCCGAAGATATTTTTCAAGACACATTTATTAAAGTTATAAATACCTTAAAAAGAGGAGCTTATAATGAAGAGGGTAAATTTTTGCCTTGGGTAATGCGTATTGCGCATAACTTAATTATTGATCATTTCAGACGAAATAAAAGACTGCCTAAATTTAACAACACTGACGATTTTGATATTTTTGATGTGTTGAGCGATGAAATGTTAACTGTTGAAAACCAAATCATTAAAAATCAAATTTTAGATGACGTACGAAAATTGGTTGAGGAATTGCCCGAAGACCAAAAAGAAGTGTTGTTAATGCGCATGTATAAAGACATGAGTTTTAAGGAAATAGCAGAAAATACCGATGTGAGCATCAATACCGCATTGGGTCGAATGCGCTACGCTTTAATAAATTTGAGAAAATTAATTGAGAAGCACCATATTATTTTAGTAAATTAAATAATAACACAATAAATGTAAAGTTTTGTCGTTTAAGTAGTATAAACCAACTATTTATGATGAAACTTTACTCTCAAAAGTCTCCAATGAGGGAGCAACCAAGACGCGAAATAATTCAATATTTGCTATACTACTCTAATCAAATGAGGGTAGTAAAAACCAACAAAAACAATCATATTGAATTACATTTGAATTAATGTTCTTTAAACCCATTTTTTAACCAAAAATGGGTTTTTTTATTTCAAAACAGATTTTCTTCCTATATTTTTTGTGATGATATCTTTTTCTAAATTAAGACCTCTTGCAGGAGAATATTCCCGTCCATAATAAATAATTTGTAAATGCAATTTATTCCAAAGTTCTTCAGGGAATAATCTTTTGGCATCTTTTTCGGTTTGAACTACATTTTTTCCATTGGTTAAATTCCACCGATACATTAAACGATGAATATGGGTATCAACAGGGAAAGTTGGAATTCCAAAAGCCTGACACATGACCACACTCGCTGTTTTATGACCAACTGCAGGAAATTCCTCTAATTCCTTAAAATTTTGAGGTACTTGTCCGCCATGCTTTTCAATTATTATTTTCGATAACCCATAAATTCCTTTGGCTTTCATAGGCGATAAACCAACAGGTTTAATTATTTCCCGAATTTCTTCCACCGAAAGTTTTACCATATCATATGGATTGTCGGCTTTAGCAAATAATTTTGGCGTAATTTTATTGACGCCAACATCGGTACTTTGCGCCGACAACAAAACAGCGATTAAAAGCGTGTAAGGATCTTTATGGTGCAGCGGTATTTGCGGATTCGGATATAATTTTTCGAGAGTTTCAATTACATATTGAACTTTTTCGGCTTTGGTCATCATAATTTATTTAGAAAGTAGTAAAGTTAGAAAGATTAATTGATTTGCGATTTATGAATTTCAACTTTTAGCTTTCAGTATCCACAAAACACACCCCTAGCCCCTCTCGAGAGGGGAGTTTGATTCGTTTAACTTCTAACTCCTAACTTCTAACTTTTAATATTTAACTTTACAACTCATATAAAACTCATAAAATGACAACATTAAAAATAGGCGATGCCGCACCAAATTTTGAAGCACTTGACCAACAGGGAAAAACCATAAAACTTTCTGATTATAAAGGTGAAAAACTGGTATTGTTCTTTTATCCAAAAGCAAGTACGCCTGGTTGCACTATGGAAGCTTGTAATTTAAGAGACAATTACCCTTCGTTTTTAGCAGAAGGATACGAAGTTTTGGGGGTAAGTGCTGATTCGGCAAAACGTCAGCAAAATTTTATTGAAAAACACCAATTGCCTTTTCCTTTATTGGCAGATGAGGATAAAAAAGTGATTATTGCTTTTGGTGTTTGGGGACCTAAGAAATTTATGGGGCGTGAATTCGATGGAATTCACAGAACAACTTTTGTCATTGATGAAAATGGAATTATTGAAGACATTATTACAAAAGTTAAAACGAAAGAACACGCAAGCCAGATTTTAGTTTAGATTATTAGATTTTTAGATTATTTATATTTTAGATGAATTGTGAAACTTGAAACTGAAAACTTTTATCAGTTAAACGATTCAACAAATAAACATCACTAAAATTTCACATCCACTTTAATATTAAGCACGCGTTGCGTCATATAATTTGGAATGCCATAAAATTGTTTGGAATACACATCGCGTACCCAGGTATTTGTAATGGCGTTTTGCACATCAAACATATTAAAGATTTCAAAACCAACAGATAACTCTTTAAAATCGCTAAGCCAGCCGCTATTGTATTGGTTCTTGGCATCCGTAAAAACATAGGAAATTCCTATATCGGCTCTTTTGTAAGCATTGAGCCGGTTTTGATATTTATAAGGATTTGAATAGGAGGGAGAACCGCCAGGAACACCGGTATTAAAAACCAAATTTAAATACATTTTAATGTTGGGAATGTTGGGAACATAATCTTGAAATAACATCCCAAATTTAAAGCGCTGATCGGTTGGACGGGGAATAAAACCTTGGTTGTTCTTATTTTCCTCCGTTTTTAAAAATCCGATGCTTACCCAACTTTCCGTGCCGGGAACAAATTCTCCGTTTAATCTCAAATCGAGGCCGGTGGCATAAGCATTTGCATTGTTATCTGCGCTATATCGAACCTTTACATTGTCAACCGTATAGGTATTTACGTCCGTTAAATGTTTGTAATAAACTTCAGAAACTAGTTTAAAAGGTCTTTCCCATAGTTTAAAACTATAATCATTTCCTATGATCGCTTGAATAGATTTTTGCGTACCAACTGTGGGAACAACGTTTCCATTACTGTTTCTAAGTTCTTTGTAAAACGGTGGCTGATTGTACATTCCGCCTGAGATTCTGAAAAGCATATCCTTTTCCCAATCGGGTTTTATGGAAAACTGGCCTCGAACACTGTAAATAATTTGATTTACAACTGTTGAATTTTTGTCGTTTACATTCCAATTGTGGGAACGAATACCCACATTATACCAGATTTTATGATTGTTCCAAAAAGCATTTTTACTGTATTGTGCAAACCAAACCAATCGATCTATTTTAGTATTGTTTTTTGCTTGAATACTTTGAAAAGGAATCAGTTCACCGGTAAAAGGTTCATAGGGTTGATTATTGGAGCTGAAATTTGGTGGTCGAACGCTAAATCCTAAGGAATCAATAACTTCCCACTCATTTATTCGGTCCTTGGTGTCTTCATTTTGATATTTAATGCCGAAATCTATTTGATGGCTATTCTTTTTGAAGGTGCCATTTATTTCAATATTGTTGATTAAAGCGTCCAAATCGTTTCGTGCGTGACTTAATTGTGACCCAATTCCTTCAGAAAATTCAACTTCCCCAAAATTGTCGGAACCAAAATCGCTGTTTACTGAGCCCAAATTATAACTGGCCAAAATATCGTAATGTTCTTCTTCAACTGTATGATAGCTCGAGGTTGTTACACTTAAATTTAAATTGTCGTTTACCTCATAACTTCCTTTTAAAGCGCCAAATACCGTTTTGAACTTATCTTTTTCCTGTCCGTCATAATAAACAATTAATTCCTGTGGATTGCTGATAGTTCCAAATTTAGTTCTGCGTGATTGTGGTGTAAAATTGTAATTGTTGAGCGAAAGATTTCCAAGAAAATCAATATGCAATTTTGAATTTACTACATAAGACAAAAATGTTTGGACATCTGTAAAATTCGGATTTGCGGTTGTGACCACATCTTTACTGTTAATAAACAAGCTGTTATCCCGATATCTTACGCCTATTATAGCACTTAATTTATCTTGAAGCATAACGCCTTCCACAGTGGCGCTTCCGCCCAACAAACTTGCATTTATGCTGGTTGTAAATGTTGTTGGCGTTCTGTAGGTAATGTCTAAAACCGAAGAAAGTTTATCACCATATTTTGCCTGAAATCCACCAGCCGAAAAATTTACGTTTTGTACCATGGCACTATTTACAAAACTCAAGCCTTCCTGTTGTCCGGATCGAACCAAAAACGGCCGGTAAACTTCAATGCCATTTACATACACCAAATTTTCGTCGAAATTTCCGCCGCGCACATTGTATTGGGTGCTCAATTCATTGTTGTTATTAACGCCTGGCAACGTCATTAATATATTTTCAACACTTTGATTTGCACCGGGAATTTTTGCAACGTCAGCCGGATTTACGGTTATAAAACCCTGTGCATCTTTTTTAATGTCTTTTACAACGACTTCTTGGATGACTTCAATTTTAGGTTCTAAAGTTGGCGAAAGCTGAATCGTCTTGTTTTTTTGCAGCTTAATTATTTTATCAAAAGTGGCATAAGAAATATGGCTAAAGGTGAGCGTTATTTCTCTATTTGCCGGTATTTTCAATATATATTCACCATTTTCATCAGAAGTGGTTCCGGTATTTAAATACGTAATAGCAACGCCTTCTAGGGGTGTTTTGTTACTGGTTTTTAAAACACCTTTAACAGTTGCCATTTGGGCAGTTATTAAGGTTGTCACCAATAAAAAACACAGGGTAAGTGTTGCTGTTTTTAGCATGTATTTTTATATTTTTCTAAAGAAAGTTGCTGTAAGCGTGTTTGAATTTCCAACATTATCTGTGACCACAACCTTCAGTTCATGCTTGGCATCCGTAAAAATTTTATCTTTAAAATCATAAGTTAACAATCCGGTTGCAGGATCATATTCCATTAAAATCCATTGTCCGTCAATTTCACCTCTGTAAGTGTCAATGCCAGATTTATAATCGGAAATCTTAACTTTCAATTTTTCGTAATTTGTCAGCCATTGATTGTCTTTAAAATTATGCAGCTGAATGGAAGGAACATCCTTGTCTGATAGCAACGTAAATTTCCCTAATTTTTTTGTTGAAGTATAAAATGTCGTTGGTGTTTTTTTGGTTGACTCATAACTTTTATTTCCTTTTTTGTTTATGGAAGCAATGTACATTTGTTTTTTTTCGCTTTCTGAATATTTGGAGACATCGAAAGTAATGGTATAATTATGATGAATGGGCACATTTGGGTTATGAACTTTAGCAACCGAATCTTTAACTTCAAAATCCAGCCATAAATCCTCATAAAAGGTATTTTTAGGAAAAGCTACCGAAACTCCATCTATGCTAAACTGATTAAATTGCTCAAAATTAATTTTATAAGGTGTTTCAATTTCAGTTTTTCTAACTAAAATAGCATCATTTTTGCCAGTGATGGGGATGGATATTTTTTGACTATTGCCCATAAAATCTTTTGCAATAATCTCAATACTATATGATTTTTTGTCTTCAATAGTTAAATAACCGTTAGTAACGGAAGGTGAATACATGCTTAATTTGTTTGATGGTTCAATAAAACATTTTTGAATTCGCTGACCCATTTTTTCAAATCTTTCATAATCAATAAGTAAATTAATATATCTACCTTCTGAAAAAGGGAATTCAATTGCCCTAAATTCATGAATCTTCTCTCCATTTACTGAAAGTTCCAGACTGTACAATCCATTTTGATTGGCGGCATTATCCAATTGGTCGTAAGCATTTACGCCAAAACCGATTTTACCAAAAGCATTCATTTTATCGGCAAGCAAATCCCCATTATTTAATCGTTTGAATGAAAGCTGTAGTGGAATATTAACTTGATTAATTTGAGAATCGGTATCCAAAGAGTAGCCAACCAAACCAGTAATTGTAGGGCGTTTAGAGTCGCTTATCTGTATGCCAAAAAGTAAGGGGTTAATTGTTTTCTCAGAAGAAGTATCTCTAATTTCAAAGTGCAAATGAGGGCCAACAAACCCACCTGTGCTTCCGCTTAATGCAATAATTTCACCCTCTGAGATAGGCAATTCCGTAGCTGCAGGGAAAAGCTGAATCTCAAAAGTTTCGTTTTTGTATTGTTGTTTTTTAATATAAGCTTCAATACGGTCGCTAAATTTCTGTAAATGTCCGTAAACTGTTGTGTAACCGTTTGGATGTGTTATATAGATTACTTTTCCATAACCCCAATGCGCAATTTTTATTCGGGAAACATACCCTTCTGCTGAGGCACAAACCTTTAGACCTTCCCGCTGTTCCGTTTTAATATCCAATCCGGCATGAAAATGATTAGATCGCAATTCCCCAAAAGTTCCGGATAAAATCAACGGTATTTCTAACGGACTCCCAAAATAATTGGTAGGATACGTGTTTTGCATTGTAATGCTTGCTTGCCCGAAAATAAAAATGTTGGAACACAGCATCAATAGCGTTGAAATGGTTATAAATTTCTTCACAAATAATATATTTTTTGGTGCTAAAATACTAAATAATATTTTGCAATTAATAAGTTCATAAAGTTTTGAGCGCCTAAAATGCTTAATTTAAGAAGTCCTTAATTTTAAGGTTCATTTAGGAAAAAACAATTTTTTACTTATTGAACTGGTTCATTCAAATAAACGGGTAATTTAAATATAAATTATAATGTCCTTGTCAGCAAAGGTTTATTTTTCTTTTTTCTTTTTCTTTTAACTTTAAATACCTCAAACTTAAAGTGATTTAATAAATTATTAATTAAATTATTTTTTTATAAAGTGTGATTTTTTAATCATTTAGCATTAAAGATTCTAAGTTTTTTATAAAATGCAAACAAAACAGTTGTAATATTGCGTTACTAACACTAACTTTGTATTTATAGTTTATATTCCTAAAGTAAATATGAGTTCTATAATACAAGTAGTTAATTTAGTCGAAGATAAACTCAAATCACTTCTGGAGAATTATCATTTTTTGAAGGAAGAAAATGAGTTTTTATTCAACAAAATAGCATTATTAGAGAATGAATTAGCAGAGGGGAAGCAATTGTTAAATGATATTGAAGTTAAGTATCAAACATTAAAAATTGCTAAAACTATAGAAGGCAGTAAGGAAGATAGAAGGGAAACGAAACTTAAAATAAATGCATTAATTCGTGAAATTGATACGTGTATTGTTCAATTAAGTGAATAAGATCTTTAAAATGGCAGAACCTTTAAAAATAAAAGTAACACTCGCCGGCAGGGTATATCCAATCAACGTGAAGAACGCAAATGAAGAAGAGGGTATGCGAAAAGCGGCCAAACATATCAATGATTTGGTTACTAAATTTGAAAAGAATTATGCGGTAAGCGATAAACAGGATGTATTGGCCATGTGTGCTTTACAATTTGCATCACTTATTGAAATTAATTCCATTAATAAAGATCAGGATATGATAGAAGTGACAGAAAAAATTACTAAATTGGGTGCGTTAATTGATACTCATTTAGAAAAATAAGTTCTTTAAAATAAATATAATAATAATAATACTGCCTACATTAGTTATTGTTTGTCGAACTCAACATTATACCTTTATAAAGGATGAGTCTTAATTGCAAAAGCAAGCCGTTTTAAACGGATCCTTGACCAATTAGTTAATCCTAAACTTGTCTAAAGGAGTTTACAAGACCTCTCTAATGTAGGTTTTTTTATACTTAAAACTGAAATATGATAGAATATATAATGCCAATTATTGTTGGTATAGCAATAGGGCTCGCAATAGGTTATGTGATTGCTAAAACGATGGAAAAATCGAAGGCCAACAAAATTTTAAGAAACACACGAAAGGAAGCGGCGACAATTATTAAAGAAGCACAAATTGAAGCTGAAGCGACCAGAAAAGACAAGATTTTGCAGGCCAAAGAAAAGTTTATTGAGTTAAAATCGGAACACGAAAAAGTGATTATTGCCCGTGATAGAAAAATATCCGAGGCAGAAAAACGTGCACGAGACAAAGAGTCACAAATATCTCAGGAACTCGATAAAAACAGAAAACTAAACCTTGATATTGTAACAAAAATAAGTGAGTACGATAAAAAAGTGGAATACTACGATCGAAAAACTGAAGAAGTTGACAAACTGCACCGCAAACAAGTCGATCAGCTTGAGGTAATTTCGGGATTGTCTGCTACTGATGCTAAAAAAGAATTGATTACTTCCTTAAAAGAACAAGCGAAATCAGATGCTATGGCCAGCATTCAGGAAACTATTGAAGATGCCAAATTAACTGCGCAACAAGAAGCACGTAAGGTAATATTGAACACCATTCAGCGTGTAGGTGTTGAACAAACTGTTGAAAACTGTGTTTCTGTATTTAATATAGAATCTGATGATGTGAAGGGTAGAATTATAGGCAGGGAAGGTAGAAATATTCGTGCTTTGGAAGCTGCTACAGGTGTTGAAATCATTGTGGACGATACGCCGGAAGCTATTATTTTATCTTGTTTTGATCCGGTACGAAGAGAAATAGCGCGTTTGGCATTGCATAATTTAGTGACTGACGGACGAATTCATCCGGCTCGTATTGAAGAAGTTGTAAAAAAGACCGAAAAACAAATTCAACAGGAAATTATTGAAATTGGGAAACGTACCGTAATTGATTTAGGTATTCACGGATTACATCCCGAGCTTATTAAGACTATCGGACGTATGAAATATCGTTCTTCTTATGGTCAAAACTTATTGCAGCATTCACGTGAAGTTGCCAATTTATGTGGTTTGATGGCTGCGGAATTGGGATTAAACGCCAAATTGGCGAAAAGAGCAGGTTTATTGCACGATATTGGAAAAGTTCCGGAATCAGAAAGTGAATTACCTCACGCTTTATTGGGAATGCAATGGGCTGAAAAATATAATGAAAGTGCTGAAATTTGCAATGCAATAGGTGCTCACCATGATGAAATTGAAATGAAAACATTGATTGCGCCAATTGTGCAGGTTTGTGATGCTATTTCTGGTGCCAGACCAGGCGCTCGTCGTCAAATTTTGGATTCTTATATTCAACGTTTAAAAGATTTGGAAGAGATTGCATTCGGATTTACGGGTGTTCAAAAAGCATACGCTATTCAGGCAGGAAGGGAATTGCGTGTAATTGTTGAAAGTGAAAAAGTTACTGACGCTAAAGCGGCAGAACTTTCTTTCAGTATTTCACAAAAAATTCAAAATGATATGACCTATCCAGGCCAGGTTCGAGTAACTGTAATAAGGGAAACGAGAGCAGTAAATATTGCCAAATAAAATGACTGTTTTAAAAAATAGATTAAAAAACCGCTTTTGCGGTTTTTTTCTTTACAGTACGTTAGGTATATTGATTGCATTTTCTTTGATTTTTTTAGGTTCACAAATCAAAAATATTTTTTACATTTACTTAATTAAAAAAGTTAAAATAAACACTTAATACATATCATTATGGCAAAAAGTCAAGACTCGAAAAAAAACGTCAAAAAAGAACCGCTTAAAACGGCAAAAGAGAAAAAAGAAGCGAAGAGAGATAAGAAAGGAAAAAGAGAGTAATTCTTCTAAAATAAAAAACCCTCGTTTATTGTTAAACGAGGGTTTTTTATTTTTTTAAATAAAATTTCTTACTTCATCTTTCAGAAAAGTCAATGCTGTAGCCGAAGGTGCACCATTATTTAAGACTTTTTTTATGATGGCTTCGCGTAATTCCTGAGCCGTGGTAACAGTTTCTTCTTCAGCAGTTTTTTTTATAATATGAATGGTTGCGTTTTTTGAGGCCATAATTACGCTCCAACATTGATCGGAGATAAAAATTTGCTGCGCAAGGTTATGTTCAAACTCCTGTTCAACAGTGTTTATTAAACTTTGGGAATAGGCATTAATATCATTGTTTACAGAGGTGATTCTTAACACCAATTTTGAAGGATTGATTCGCTCTAAAAACAAAGTCATTCGTTCATAGGCTTGCAGCCTTATGGGCAACGACTGTTTTTGATTTTCCCTTAGAAGTGATAATCTTATTTTTCTTTCTTCATTTTTGGTGTGGTTCAGAAAAAAATAATAAGCAACAGCACCTGTGACAACGGAAGGAATTGTGTAACTCAACAACTCAATAATTTTTGTGTATTCCATAATTTATTTAAATATTGTCAAATTTATTGGATGTATTTCTAATTTCATAACTTTTGCTGATAAATGTCAGCATAATTACTTTGTAGACTATCTAAATTTGTTAAATATTACAATAATCAATAGGTAATAAATGTTACATAAAAACGTTACATTTGTTTCAAAAAAAGAACATTAAACTAAAATCAAAATTATGCAAAAATTATTAAGATTAGCATTCGTACTTTTAACAACAGCAACCTTCGCGCAAGCAGGGCATATTATGCAAGGTGTTGGTTCTGTTAACATGTCTATGGGTGGTGCTGCAACTGCACAACCGCTGGATATTAGTGGGGCTTTACAATGGAACCCTGCCGCTATTTCTGTATTTGACAGTAAAATAATTAACTTTGATATTGGCGCTTTCTTTTCATCGCCTGAGTTAAGCTCAACTGCCGGTCCTTACACAGGTTTAACTAAAGATGACAGAGGTGCTTCGCCTATGCCAGCATTGGCTTATGTATATGGAAAAGAAGGAAGCAAACACACATTTGGGGTTTCAGCTTTTGGGATTAGTGGTTTTGGAGTTACTTTCCCTGAAAATATGACCAATCCTATAAATGCACCTCAAAGTATGGGCGGTTTTGGGCATGTAGAATCTGATTATATGTTATTGCAAATTGGACTGGCTTGGGCATATGAGTTAACTGATAACTTTTCAATTGGGGTACAACCAACAATTAATTATGCAGCATTAGAATTAGCGCCAAATCCTATTTCACCTCCAGATTTTCCTGTAGAAATGGGAGGAACTGGAAAAGGTTACCCAACTTCAGATAAAGCATCAGCAATTGGTGTTGGAGCGCAATTTGGAGTATTTTACAATTCACCTAGCGGGTTTAAATTAGGGGCTTCTTACAAAACAGCACAAAAATTTAATGATTTGGAATTTGAAAACACTTATATAGGTGGTTCACCTGCTCCTGATGTAGCATTTAATATGGATTATCCTGCAATTCTGTCATTTGGTGTAGGTTATTCAAATGAAACTATTGATTTGGCATTGGATTACAGATCTGTGGATTATGAAAATACCGATGGTTTTGCCGAAAAAGGATGGCAAATAGCTGAAAGTGGCCCGATGACGGGTTATCCAACAGGTGCTGTAAAAGGTTTTGGGTGGAAAAATATTAATATTATTTCAGTTGGTTTACAATATAAAGGCATTGAAAAATTACCTTTAAGAGTTGGTTATACTTATAGCAGCAATCCTATTGACAGTGAATTGGCATTCTTTTCAATCCCTGCAACCGCTATTATTGAAAATGCATTCCAGTTTGGAGCTAGTTACCCTATTAGTGATAACTTTAAATTAAATGGTGTGTATCATTACGGAACAAGCGGAGGTAAAACTGAGGGTCCGATGTTAAGCCCATTGGAAATAACTCCAACAAATCAATATGGTGCTGTAGATGGAACAAAAGTTGGTTATGAAATGACTACAAGTATGGTTATGCTAGGTCTTACCTATACGTTTAGTAAATAAATTTTTGGTTAATTAGTTTAAAAGAGGCTGTCCTGAAAAGGCAGTCTTTTTTTTGTTTAAATGTATTAAGAGATTTGATAAATTTCTTGTTTATTTGTAAGCCTAAATTTTTTGAATGTTGGTAAACAAAAATAACAAGTTTCTTTATTTATATGCATTTACCTTGTTTATTCTATCTGCTTTGTACGGATTATTAATGCGATGGAACTTTGCTTTTCCTACAAAATTCATTCCTTATCAAAATTTATTGCAAAGCCATTCTCACGTAGCATTTTTAGGTTGGGGATACCTTACGGCCATTGGTGCAATTATGTATTTTTTTGTTTCAGATGCCGATAAACAGAAAAAAGCATATAAAACAACGTTGGCAATTTTATTGGTGGTTATTCCTTTAATGCTAATTAGTTTTCCATTAGGTGGTTATAAAATATTTTCCATTGTGTTGCTCGCTGTTTTTGGAATCACTTCATATGTGTTGTCCTTTAGAATTTTAAAAGATTTGCAAGAAAACAATACATCTGTAAAATTAATTAAATATGGAATTTACTATTATTTGCTTTCAGGTTTGGCCACTTGGTTTTTGGGTTTTGTGATTGCAACGCAGGGAAAAACGGATTTGTACCACAATACCATCTATTTTTATCTTCACTTTTTGTATAATGGATTTTTTGTTTTTGCACTTTTCGGATTGTTGTTTAAAATTTTCGAAAATCAGCAAATATTAATTTCAGAAAAACTGCAAAAGGGCTTTTTTTTATTTTTAAACATCGCTTGTGTTCCAGTCTACGCCTTGTCGGTTTTATGGAGCTCTGATTTTTCATTATTTTATGTGATTGGTTTCTTAGCTTCTGTGCTGCAATTAATTTCATTGGGGTTTTTGTTGAAAATAATGCGACAGGCATTTTCACAAATTAAATGGCGTTTTATAGCTAAAATACTGATTAAATTTGCTTTGATTTCCTATAGTTTAAAAATTATCAGTCAAATTTTATCGGCATTTCCTTATTTCGTTGAAAAATCTTTGGCATTAAAACCATTTTTTATTATTGGGTATCTGCATTTATTCACTTTGGGATTTTTGAGTGTCTTTTTATTTTTAATAATTGATCAGCTTGGTAAAATAAACCTTCATAAAACAACTTCAAAAGTTGGCATACAGCTATTTTTAACAGGTGTGTTTATCACTGAATTACTGTTGTTTTTGCAAGGTTTTTTATTTATGTTTCAGTTTAATGCCATAAAAAATTACAGTATAATTCTATTGATTTTTAGTTTTTTGATGGTTATTGGTTTACTGGTAGTTTTTATCAATCAATTTTCCAAAGGAAGAATTAATAAATAAACATTATGATAATTTTATTGCTTAACTAAATTTGGAGTAGTACTTTTGGATTCTAAAGAATTCCTGTGACTAAATACTTAGAAAATCTTAACGAATCCCAAAAAGCCGCTGTATTGCACAAAGAAGGCGCAATGATTATTATTGCCGGTGCGGGCTCAGGGAAAACGCGTGTTTTAACCTATAGAATTGCACATTTAATGAATCAAAATGTTGATCCTTTCAATATTTTGGCATTAACTTTTACCAACAAAGCGGCACGCGAAATGAAAAATCGTATAGCAAAGGTTGTTGGTGTTTCTGAAGCTAAAAATTTATGGATGGGAACTTTTCACTCTGTTTTTGCGCGTATTTTACGTTCAGAAGCGGACAGATTGGGTTTTCCATCTAATTTTACCATATATGATACGCAGGATTCCGTAAGATTGCTTACTTCCATTATCAAAGAAATGCAATTGGATAAAGACAGGTACAAGCCAAAACAGGTTTTGAGTCGGATTTCTTCCTTTAAAAACAGCTTAATTACGGTGAAAGCCTATTACAATGATCCCGATTTATTGGAAGCCGATAAAATGGCACAACGTCCGGAAATGGGAAAAATATACCAGGCATATGTAGATCGTTGTTTTAAGGCAGGTGCTATGGATTTTGATGATTTACTGTTGAGAACCAACGAATTATTGACGAGATTTCCGGTAGTTCTGGCAAAATATCAAGATCGGTTTAAATATATTTTGGTCGATGAGTATCAGGATACAAACCATTCCCAGTATTTAATTGTAAAAGCATTGGCCGACAGGTTTCAAAATATTTGTGTGGTAGGTGATGATTCACAAAGTATTTATGCTTTTCGTGGCGCTAACATTCAAAATATTATGAGTTTTCAGCGCGATTACGACAATGTTGCCATTTTTAAATTGGAGCAGAATTATCGTTCCACAAAAAATATAGTTGAAGCCGCCAACAGCGTTATTGAAAAAAACAAAACCAAACTCGACAAAGAAATTTGGACCGAAAATAGAGAAGGTCCAAAAATAAAAGTAATGCGTACCGTTACTGAAGTTAATGAAGGCAGGTTTATCGCGAATTCAATTTTTGACAACGCCATGAATTTGCAGATGAAAAAATCTGATTTTGCCATATTGTATCGCACAAATGCGCAATCCAGAGCAATTGAAGATGCGCTTCGGGAAAAAAATATAGATTATGTCATTTATGGAGGTCTATCGTTTTATCAACGAAAAGAAATTAAAGACACCTTGGCGTATTTGCGATTGCTCGTTAATCCAACTGATGAAGAGGCGCTAAAAAGAATCATTAATTATCCGGCACGAGGTATTGGTGATACTACCGTTGATAAACTTTCAGTTGCGGCCAATCATAATCAAATATCAATTTTTGAGTTGTTGATGAATCTCAATACTTTTGATTTAAACCTTAATGCTGGGACAAAAAGAAAGCTTATAAACTTTGTGACCATGATGCAGCATTTTCAAATTGAATCGCAAACTAAAAATGCATTCGAGATTGCTGAATTTGTGGTTCAAAAAACACGTTTAATTCAGGATTTAGAAAGTGAAGGCACTCCCGAAGGTGTAAGCAGGGTTGAAAATATACAAGAGTTGTTAAATGCAATCAAAAATTTTACTGATGAACAAAGAGAGAAGGAAGAAGATGATTCTTTGGCTTTTTTCTTGGAAGATGCTGCTTTGGCCTCTGATTTGGATAAAAAAGCGAAAGATGATAAGCCTTGTGTTTCATTAATGACCATTCATTTGGCAAAAGGATTGGAGTTTCCATTTGTATATGTAGTGGGCTTAGAAGAAAATTTATTTCCTTCAGCCATGAGCATGAATACAAGAAGCGAATTGGAAGAAGAACGTCGTTTATTTTATGTTGCGTTAACAAGAGCCGAAAAACAAGCTTATTTAAGTTACGCACAAACCAGATACCGCTGGGGAAAATTGATTGATTGCGAGCCAAGCCGATTTTTAGAAGAAATTGATGAAGTTTTTTTAGAACATTTAACTCCAAAAATGCCACCTCCCAAACAGAGCTCTTTTATTGATGAAGATATTTTTGGTGACATCCCTCAAGATAAAATCCGTTTTAAAAAACCGATACAACGTACACCAACAAAAAAAATAGTGCATCCTCCAGTTGAATTTAAAAGTCCGGCAAACTTTAAAAAAGTGGATGCTTCAATGGCTTCTTCAGGAAATTTATTTGACGATAATATTATTGTGGGAACCTTTGTTGAGCATGCAAAGTTTGGAAAAGGAGAAGTGCTTAGTTTAGAAGGTTATGGTGCCAGCCAAAAAGCTGAAATAAAATTTACCTCAGTTGGCGTAAAAAAATTGTTATTACAATTTGCGAAGCTTGTAATTATACCCTAAATACACATTGTAAAATAAATATTTATATTGTAATTTGCAAAAAAATTATAGAAAGAACAGATCCATGGAATTTGATTTAGAATACAATTCAGAAAGACCGCATTTGATTATCCCGGAATACGGCAGGCACGTTCAAAAATTGATTGACAATTGTGTCGCTATTGAAGGTAAGGAAGAACGCAATAAAATGGCGAAAGCCATTGTTGATGTGATGGGAAATTTGCAGCCTCATTTGCGTGATGTGCCCGACTTTAAACATAAGTTATGGGATCAACTATTCATTATGTCCGATTTTAAATTGGATGCAGAATCTCCCTATCCAAAACCTGAAAGGGAAGAATTGGCGGCAAAACCAGAACGATTGGCCTACCCAAAATATGATTCAAAATATCGTTTTTATGGCAACAATATTCAAACAATGATTGCCGTGGCTATTACTTGGGAAGAAGGAGAGTCTCGTGAAGCTTTATACTTTGCCATCGCCAACCATATGAAAAAATGTTATTTAAATTGGAATAAAGATACTGTTGATGATCATATAATCTACAAGCATTTACTTGATTTGTCCAAAGGAAAAATTGATTTGGAAGGTAAAAATGAAGCTTTATCAGAAGTTAAAGAATTGATGAGGAAAAGAAAGCCAACAGGTAAAGCTAAAATATTGAAAAAGAAACATTAAACAATAAACCAATTCAGCTACCAATATAATGTCAACATTTGTTATAGAAGGAGGTCATAAATTAAGCGGAAGTATTACGCCTCAAGGTGCTAAAAATGAAGCGCTTCAAGTAATATGCGCGGTTTTGTTAACCTCCGAAAAAGTGACAATTAGTAACATTCCGGATATTAGAGATGTTAACAAATTGATCTATATATTAAGTGAGTTGGGTGTAAAAGTTGATAAGATTAGTTCGGATACCTATTCTTTTCAAGCGGATGAATTGGATTTAGACTATTTAGAATCAGAAAAATTTAAGATTGAAGGAAGCTCTTTACGAGGTTCCATTATGATTGTGGGGCCCTTATTGGCCCGATTCGGAAAAGGATATATTCCACGTCCCGGAGGCGATAAAATTGGCAGACGCAGATTAGATACACATTTTGAAGGATTTATAAAATTAGGAGCTACTTTCAGATACAATAAAGACGAACGGTTTTATGGCGTGGAAGCAAAGCAACTCACAGGAACAGCTATGTTATTGGATGAAGCTTCAGTAACAGGAACCGCAAATATTTTGATGGCTGCCGTTATGGCCAAAGGAATCACCACAATTTACAATGCCGCTTGTGAACCTTATATTCAACAATTGTGTATAATGTTGAATACTATGGGCGCAAAAATTGAGGGCATAGGTTCTAATTTGTTGAAAATTAAAGGCGTTAAAAAATTAGCGGGCTGTTCACATAGAATTTTGCCTGATATGATTGAAATCGGCAGCTTGATTGGGATGGCAGCAATGACAAGATCTTCTATAACCATTAAAGATGTAAGTTGGAATGATTTGGGTTTAATACCACGGGTTTTTCAAAAACTGGGAATTAAATTAGAAAATAGAGGAGACGATATTTTTATACCGCAACAAGACAGTTATGAAATTCAAAATTTTATTGATGGTTCAATATTGACGATATCTGACGCGCCTTGGCCGGGTTTTACACCTGATTTGCTGAGCATTATTTTGGTGGTGGCCACGCAGGCAAAGGGAAGCGTCTTGATTCATCAAAAAATGTTCGAAAGCCGTTTGTTCTTTGTCGATAAATTAATTGATATGGGCGCTAAAGTAATCCTTTGTGATCCGCATAGAGCCACGGTTATAGGGATGAATCATGAGTTTAGTTTAAGAGGAACAACAATGGCTTCACCCGATATCAGGGCGGGAATTTCCTTATTGATTGCTGCACTTTCCGCAGAAGGAACCAGCACCATCCAAAACATCGAACAAATCGACAGAGGTTATCAAAATATTGATGAACGTTTGCAATCAATTGGAGCTAAAATAATCAGGGTAGAGTGATTCAATTAACTTTGGTTATTGGTTGTTAGTTGTTGTCTTTCTTTTTTTAAACTTTTTGTTCTTTCACGTTTTAAAACCCGAAACCTGAAATTTTCTCTTTTTGATCTTTTTTCTAACCTCCCAACTCATTTAACAATTATAGATGTCATATTGGCATATATCAAAAAATGGCAATACTTTTGCAGGCGATTACACGATAACTATTTTATTGAAAAATTATGAGTAAAAAGAAAGATAGCAAAGAATCAAAAGAAATATTAGATAAGGACCTAAATGGTCAAGAAACACAGGAAGTAAGTGTTGAAGAACAACTAAGAAATGAACTTGCCCACGAAAAAGACAAATTTTTACGATTATTTGCCGAGTTTGAAAATTACAAAAGACGCACTGCAAGGGAGCGAATGGAGTTATTTAAAACTGCCAATGAAGATTTAATGACAGCTTTATTGCCAATATTGGATGATTTTGATAGGGCTTTAAATGAAATTAAAAAGGCGAAAGATGAAGATGATGAACTTTTAAAGGGTACAGAGCTCATTAATAATAAATTACGCAACTCTTTAGCCCAAAAAGGCTTAAGCGTTATCAATGTGAATATGGGAGATGTTTTTGATGTGGAATTGCATGAAGCCATTACACAAATTCCTGCACCAAGTGATGATTTAAAAGGAAAAATTATTGATGTTCTTGAGCAAGGATACAAGTTAGGTGAAAAAGTTATCAGATACCCAAGAGTTGTAATAGGACAATAAAATTAAAAAAATGAAGCAAGATTATTACGAAATATTGAGTATTTCCAAAAGTGCCACTTCTGTAGAGATCAAAAAGGCATACCGTAAAAAAGCTATTGAATATCATCCTGATAAAAATCCGGGAAACAAAGCAGCGGAAGAAAAATTTAAAGAAGCTGCGGAGGCCTATGAAATTCTGAGCGACGAAAATAAAAAAGCACGTTACGACCAGTATGGTCATGCAGCATTTGAAAATAGCGGCGGCGGCGGTGGCTATAGTGGCGGCGGAATGAATATGGACGATATTTTTAGTCAGTTTGGAGATATTTTTGGCGGTGGTTTTGGCGGCGGTAGTTTTGGAGGAGGAGGCTTCGGCGGCGGTGGCGGTCGAGGAAGGGCTCGTGTTAAAGGAAGTAACCTACGCATAAGAGTTAAATTAACCTTAGAGGAAATTGCAAATGGCGTTGAAAAGAAGGTAAAAGTTCGAAGAAAAGTCATGGCTGAAGGCGCTACCTATAAAACTTGTACCACTTGTAATGGTGCCGGTCAGGTGATGCGCGTTACCAATACCATTTTAGGACGAATGCAATCTGCTTCAACCTGTCCAACCTGTCACGGAGCAGGCGAAATATTGGATAAAAGACCAAAAAATGCAGACAGTGACGGATTAGAATTTAAAGAAGAAACTGTTTCTATAAAAATTCCTGCCGGAGTTACGGAGGGTGTTCAGTTAAAAGTAAACGGAAAAGGAAATTCGGCTCCAGGGAACAACGCAGTTGATGGCGATTTAATTGTGGTAATTGAAGAAATTGCACACGAAACCTTAAAAAGGGAAGGTACAAATTTACACTACGACTTATATGTTAATATTTCTGAAGCGGTATTGGGAATTTCAAAAAACATAGATACGGTATCAGGAAAAGTTAAAATTAAAATTGAGCCAGGAACACAATCAGGAAAAATTTTACGTTTACGCGGAAAAGGATTGCCAAGTATAGATAATTATGGAAACGGTGATTTGTTGATTCATATAAACGTATGGACTCCACAAGTACTATCAGAGGAACAAGAAGCGTTTTTTGAAGCTAATAAAAAGGACGAAAATTTTAAACCAAATCCTTCAAAATTAGACAAGTCGTTTTTTGAAAAAGTAAAAGATATGTTTTCATAAAAAAAACATCAATTTTTATTGATTTTATATTTTATATTTTTTTATATTTGAAAAGTTGTTAGTGAAATATCTAATTACACTTTTTCTTTTTCATAGCAAATTTCCCACTCAGTCATGAGTGGGTTTTTTTTAATGAAAAATTGGCGTAAATTTGCAAAAAAATTAGTAGGTCGTCTTATCGCTTCAATTTATTGGAGAGGAAAGTCCGGACACCAAAGAGTAGCATAGCGGATAACATCCGTCCAGCATAAGCTGAGGACAAGTGCAACAGAAAGCAAGTACAGTTCGGCTGTAGTGAAACCAGGTAAACTCTATGCGGTGAAATGCCATGTATATTGAAATTTTAGTGTTACTCGCATTATTTCAAGGGGTAGGCAGCTCGAACTATAGAGCAATTTATAGTCTAGATAAATGATAAGAACTTTTCGAAGTACAAAATCCGGCTTATAGATCTACTTAATTTTTTTTCTTTTTTTGAATTGTTTGAAATCTCAGTAATTTGAATAAAAAGGTTACTTTTATTCAAATTTTAATAAATGAGTTCAACGAAAATCAATAGAGTTTTTGGACTGGATCTTATCAGGTCTATTGCAATTGGTTTGGTGGTAATGTCACATGCAACCCTATTGGTATTTCCGAATTCTAAAAACCCCATTTTTACCGGAATAAGAATTTTAGGTGCGATAGGTGTAGATTTGTTTTTTGTTTTAAGCGGTTTCCTAATAGGAGGGATTCTTTTAAGACACATAGACCTTCAAAAAACCAGCGCAGATGATTTGTATGGTTTTTGGAAGCGGAGATGGTTTAGAACACTTCCTAATTATTTTTTAGTGCTATTTTTGAATGTCTTGATTTTTTTGTTTTTAGGAAATAATTTACCAAAATCCATATTGTTGTATATTCCTTTTTTACAAAATTTTTCAACTTCTCATCCTGATTTTTTTACAGAAGCTTGGAGTTTATCAATAGAAGAATATGCTTACTTGTTATTGCCTTTCTTGTTATTTTTTAGTTTTAAATTTTTTAAAAACAGCAACAAGGAAAAATTATTTCTCTGGATTATCCTGGTGACAATTTTTTGTTTGACATTTTTTAAAATTTTGTATTATTTTTCTGCTGAAATAAATTCATATAATGATTGGAGTACCTCATTCAGAAAGGTGGTTATTTATAGAATTGATTCTATTTATACTGGTTTTTTAGCCGTTTATTTAGTTCGTAAGTATTCCAAAATCATGGAAAAATTTAAATTGCATCTATTATTTACAGGGCTGTTGATTTTTATATTGATTCATGTCATAATTTATAGTTTTAATTTAGTGCCCCAAAGCAGTCCAGGCTTTTATGTATTTATTTACCTGCAAACAATAATTTTTAGTTTAGCGCTTTTATTTCCGTATTTTTCTGCTTTAAATTACTCAGGTTTTTTTTTAAACCAATTAAATTTATTAGTGTGAATTCCTATTCCATTTATTTGGTTAACTATTCCATAGTATTACTTGGAATGCAGGAAATATTTGATGTATTCAATAAATCTATTATACAAAAGATTGGTTTAATTTTCTTATTTTTATCGGTTACCATTATATTTTCAAACATTATTTATCGCTATTTTGAATTGCCAATTCTAAAGTATAGGGACAGAAAATATAAACGAGGTTAGGAGGTTAAAAGGCACATCCAAATAAAATTCGTTCCTATTCTGCTTTATTAATTTGTAAATTATATTTCTCTTTTTTATCATATTCTTAATATCTATATCGTTTTCGCGATTGTTTTTTATTGTTTTAAAAAAAATAGGTATCATAAATATTTATATCTTTAAAAACACCATGGTTACTGCCATTTTGCTAAATACGGGAATCCTTTTTTGTACCTTCGCTAAATTAAAATAACTTATAAAAATTATAGATATGGCTTTTGATATAGAAATGATTAAAGGAGTTTACAGCAAAATGGCAGAACGCGTTGATGCCGCTAAAACTGTGGTTGGGAAACCTTTAACTTTAGCTGAAAAAATATTATACAACCACCTTTGGGACGGCAAAGCGAAAACAGCATTTGTTCGAGGTAAAGATTATGTGGATTTTGCTCCGGATCGAATTGCTTGCCAGGATGCAACTGCACAAATGGCTTTGCTTCAATTCATGCAAGCTGGTAAAAGCAAAGTGGCTGTTCCAACAACGGTACATTGTGATCACTTAATCCAAGCTAAAATTGGTGCTGATAAAGATTTACAATCGGCATTAAACAGCAGTAGTGAAGTATTTAATTTTTTGGCTTCTGTGTCAAATAAATACGGAATTGGATTTTGGAAACCGGGTGCAGGAATTATCCACCAAGTAGTACTTGAAAATTATGCATTTCCTGGAGGAATGATGATAGGAACGGATTCTCATACCGTAAATGCAGGCGGATTGGGAATGATTGCCATTGGAGTAGGAGGTGCTGATGCTGTTGATGTTATGGCTGGAATGGCTTGGGAATTAAAATTTCCAAAATTGATAGGTGTTAAATTAACAGGAAAACTTTCCGGCTGGACTGCCCCAAAAGATGTCATTTTAAAAGTTGCAGGTATTTTAACCGTAAAAGGTGGAACCGGTGCTATTGTTGAATATTTTGGAGAAGGCGCTAAAGAATTATCGGCAACAGGAAAAGGAACTATTTGTAATATGGGTGCTGAGATAGGCGCTACAACTTCCACTTTTGGGTATGATGAATCAATTGAACGATATTTGCGTGCAACCGATCGTGATGAAGTTGCTGATGAAGCCAATAAAATAGCTTCTTATTTAACAGGTGATGATGAAGTTTATGCAAATCCCGAACTTTATTTCGACCAGGTTATTGAAATTAATTTATCAGAATTAAAACCTCATTTAAACGGTCCGTTTACGCCAGATTTGGCTACACCGGTTGGTGAAATGACTGAAAAAGCAACAAAAAATGATTGGCCTTTAAAAGTTGAATGGGGATTGATAGGCTCATGCACAAATTCATCCTATGAAGATTTATCAAGAGCAGCATCAGTAGCCAAACAAGCAGTAGACAATAAAATAGTTGCAAAAGCTGAATTTGGAATCAATCCAGGTTCTGAGCAAGTTCGTTTTACGGCTGAACGCGATGGATTGTTGGCGATTTTTGAGGATTTAGACGCTAAAATATTTACAAATGCGTGTGGGCCTTGTATTGGCCAATGGGCCAGAGAAGGTGCTGAAAAGCAAGCTAAAAATACCATCATTCACTCTTTCAACAGAAACTTTTCAAAACGTGCAGACGGAAATCCGAATACACATGCTTTTGTAGCTTCACCAGAAATGGTTGCTGCTATTGCAATATCCGGTAGATTAGATTTTAATCCGATGACCGATTCATTAACCAATGAAGATGGGGTGGAAGTTAAATTTACAGAACCAACTGGTTTTGAATTGCCTCCAAATGGTTTCGACGTAAAAGATGCAGGTTATGTTGAACCTTTTAAGGATGGCTCAGGTATAGAAATAGTTGTAAAATCAGATTCTGAGCGTTTACAGTTATTAACGCCGTTTAAACCAATCGGAAATAATTTAAAAGGCGCTAAATTATTGATAAAAGCTTTTGGAAAATGCACGACCGACCATATTTCTATGGCAGGCCCATGGTTGCGTTTTCGAGGACATCTAGACAATATTTCAAACAATTGCTTAATTGGAGCGGTGAATGCCTTTAATAAAGAAACTAATAAAGTAAAAAATCAATTGACAAACGAATATGGTGCCGTGCCCGATACGGGAAGAGCTTATAAAGCAGCAGGCATTTATTCAATTGTTGTTGGTGATCATAATTACGGCGAAGGTTCTTCAAGAGAACACGCAGCTATGGAGCCTCGTCATTTAGGGGTTGCAGCGGTTATCGTAAAATCTTTTGCGCGTATTCATGAAACAAACCTTAAAAAACAAGGAATGTTAGGATTGACTTTTGTAGATGAATCGGATTATGATTTGATTCAGGAAGATGATACTTTTAACTTTTTGGATTTGGATAAATTTGCTCCGGGAAAACAATTGTCTCTGGAGGTGGTTCATGCCAATGGAAGCAAAAAAACCATACAATTAAACCATACTTACAATAAAAGCCAGATTGAATGGTATAAAGAAGGTTCTGCGTTAAATTTAATTAAAAAAGAACAAGCAGCTAAAGCAAAATAGATGAAGATCAAATGCTTAAAGCTTTATAATTTGAAGAGGGGAATTTTTCAATTCCCCTCTTTTATTTTTCTGTTGATTTTGGTAAAATATATATTTTAAAACCTTTTCAGATTAAAGTTTTTTTTGTAATTTCTCCTCTTAAATAATTTCGTAAAAAGCTTTGAAAAATTAAAGAACCGCCAAGTAATTAGTGAACCCATCAAAGGATAAAATTAATGATTATTATCTTTATACTAGTGCAGACAAACTTTTTTAAAATAAAATACCAAAAATGAAAATAGTACATATTTCTGCAGAATGTTATCCGGTTGCTAAAGTAGGCGGTTTGGCTGATGTTGTTGGAGCACTTCCAAAATATCAAAATGATGCAGGTTTCACTTCAGAAGTAATCATGCCTTTTTATAACAATAAATTTACCAGAGAAGCTAAATTTTCTGTAGTATTTTCCTCAAAATTAAAATTAGGAAAACAGGAATATTCCTATCAAATTAAAACAATAACTGATAATGATCTTGGTTTTAACCTGTATTTAGTGGATGTTCCTGAATTGTTATTTAAAGATTATGTGTATTCTCATGATGATACAGAGCGGTTTTTAGCTTTTCAGATTGCTGCATTAAATTGGATGCTTACCTGGGATGAAAAACCAACAACGGTACATTGCCATGACCATCATACTGGACTTATTCCTTTTATGACGACACAATGTAGCGTTTATGAGGCATTAATAAATATTCCAACAGTACTTACCATTCACAATGCGCAATATCAAGGTTGGTTTTCCCATGAGAAAGTTGGTTTAATACCGGAATTTAATTTTAACAATGTTGGATTGCTAGATTGGTTTGGAAACATCAATCCACTTGCGTCAGCCATAAAATGTGCTTGGAAAGTAACCACCGTTTCTCCAAGTTATATGGAAGAACTTAAGAGAGATGCCAATGGACTGGAAACTTTATTAAGTAATGAAAGTGCAAAATGTATCGGAATTTTGAATGGTATAGATTGGGAAGTTTGGAATCCTGAAACAGATCCATACCTGGTGGAAAATTACACCCAAAATACTATTGAAATAGGTAGAGAAGTTAATAAGAAATGGATTTGCAGTCATTACAATTTGGACTTTGAGAAACCGCTTTTTGCGTTTATAGGCAGATTGGTAGGGGAAAAGGGTGCAGATTTATTTCATGAAACATTTAAAGAAGCGCTGCAAAAAGGAAATATTTCAATATTTTTACTGGGTTCAGGAAATGAAATTGTTGAAGCGCAATTGAATGAACTTAAAAAGGATTATGTAGGTTTTTACAATGCTTTTATTGGATATGATGAAAAATTGGCGCATATTGTTTATTCGGGAGCCGATTTTATCCTAATGCCCTCCAGGGTTGAACCTTGCGGATTGAACCAAATGTACGCTTTGCGATATGGATCAATTCCAATTGTGAGAAGTATTGGAGGATTAAAAGACACTGTTATTGATATTTCAGAAAAGGATGGATTTGGAATTTGCCATAACGAAGTTACGATTTCAGGAATTACGGAGGCTATTGAAAGAGGGGTGAAGTTGTATGAAAATCAACCTAAATATAATAAAATAAGAAAAAAAGTCATGGGCATCAACCATTCTTGGGATGCTTCTGCAACAGCATATATCAATTTGTATAAATCATTAAATCAGTAAATTATGGTAGGGGCTAAAGTTTTAGGAATTATATTAGGTGGCGGTCAAGGATCGAGATTACATCCATTAACACAGACGCGTTCAAAACCAGCTGTTCCAATTGCCGGTAAATACAGGCTGGTAGATATCCCAATTTCAAATTGCATTAATTCAGACATCAAACGTATGTTTGTGTTAACCCAGTTTAATTCGGCATCACTTAACAAACACATTAAAAACACCTATCATTTTAGTTTTTTCAGTTCTGCATTTGTTGATGTTTTGGCTGCAGAGCAAACGCCAGGAAACAGCACTTGGTTTCAGGGTACTGCGGATGCTGTACGTCAAAGTATGCACCATTTCTTAAGTCATGATTTTGATTATGCGCTAATCTTGTCAGGAGATCAATTATATCAAATGGATTTTGAAGAAATGGTTGAAAAACACATTAAATCGAAAGCTGCCATATCTATTGCCACAATTCCTGTAAATGCAAAAGATGCTACCTCATTCGGAATTTTGAAAACAAACGATAAAAACGGGATAACCTCTTTTATCGAAAAACCTGCTGCTGAATTGTTACCTGATTGGACTTCAGAAGTGAGTAATGAAATGAAAAATGAAGGACGTCATTATCTCGCTTCAATGGGGATTTATATTTTTAACAGAGACCTACTTATTGAATTAATGAGTAACCCTGATACAATTGATTTTGGGAAAGAAATAATACCACAAGCTATAGATAAACATAAAGTTGTAAGTTTTCAATATGAAGGATACTGGACAGATATTGGTAATATTGATTCATTCTTTGAAGCCAATTTAGGGTTAACAGATGATTTTCCGAAATTTAATTTGTACAGTACGGATAAACGGATTTACACTCATGCCAGGATGTTGCCCACCACGAAAATTTCTGGAACTGTTTTGGATAAAACCGTAATTGCGGGTGGTTGTATTATTAATGCCGGTAAAATTGAACATTCCGTAATTGGTGTTCGATCAAGAATTGATAAGGAATCAACTGTTATTAATACCTACATGATGGGAAGCGATTTTTACCAGTCACTTGAAGAAATATTGGATCCTAATATTATTTCAATGGGGATTGGTGCACGCTGTTTTATTAAAAATGCCATTTTAGATAAAAACTGCTGTATTGGCGATGATGTAAGAATTAATGGAGGAAAGCATCTTCAAGACACAGAAACAGATACTTATGTAATAAGAGATGGCATAGTTGTCGTTAAAAATAGCGCTTTAATTCCAAATGGTTTTATAATATAATTTATGACGAATGTAATTACACACAGTCTTTTTACGGACTTTGATATAGATTTATTTAAGAGTGGGAAGCATTATCGATTGTACGAAAAATTTGGGTCACATATTGAAACTGTTGATGGCGTAGAAGGTACTTATTTTGCGGTTTGGGCACCCAGTGCAAAGCAAGTATCGGTAATTGGAGATTTCAATCATTGGGTTGATGGTGAATTTAACTTAAATGTTCGTTGGGATTCTTCGGGTATTTGGGAAGGATTTATTCCTTCAGTTGGAAAAGGAAATTTATACAAGTATAAAATACATTCAAATATCAATAATTATATCAGCGAAAAGGCAGATCCTTATGCCCGCAGGGCTGAACATCCACCACAAACCGCCTCGGTAGTTTGGGAAGACAAATACAACTGGGATGACAAGAGTTGGATGCACATGCGTAAGAAAAACAATGCTTTGGATGCGCCTTACTCTGTTTATGAAGTGCATTTGGGTTCCTGGAGAAAAACAGGGAAAGAAAACAGGTCTTTGTCCTACTTTGAATTGGCAGATGAATTGGTGAAATACGTTAAAGAAATGAATTTTACGCACGTAGAATTTATGCCAATTATGGAATATCCATATGGTCCATCTTGGGGATATCAAATTACAGGCTATTTTGCGCCGACTTCCAGATTTGGGTATCCTGAAGAATTTAAGTATTTAGTCGACAAATTTCATCAAAATGAGATAGGAATTATTTTAGATTGGGTGCCTTCACATTTTCCTGAAGATGCGCATGGACTGGGTTATTTTGATGGCTCAAGTTTATATGAACATCCTGATAAACGCAAAGGATACCATCAAGATTGGAAAAGCCTTATTTTTAATTACGGAAGAAATGAAGTTCGTTCCTTTTTAATTAGCAATGCTATTTTTTGGTTAGAACAATATCATGCAGATGGTTTGCGTGTTGACGCTGTCGCTTCAATATTATTTTTGGATTATTCACGTGAAGATGGCGAATGGGAACCTAATATTTATGGTGGTAATGAAAATTTAGATGCTGTTTTATTTTTAAAAGAATTGAATGAAGAAGTCTATAAATCGTTCCCGGATGTACAAACTATTGCAGAAGAATCTACTGCATTTCCTATGGTTTCCAAGCCAATTTTTATGGGCGGATTGGGTTTTGGAATGAAATGGATGATGGGATGGATGCACGATACTTTAGACTATTTTTCTAAAGACACTATTTACAGAAAATACCATCAAAATGAAATCACTTTTAGTTTAACGTATGCCTTTACCGAGAATTTTATGTTGCCGCTGTCGCATGACGAAGTGGTGCACGGCAAAAAAACCATTTTAGGTCGTATGCCGGGTGATGAATGGCAACGTTTTGCAAACCTCCGGCTATTGTATGGCTATATGTTTACGCATCCCGGCACAAAGTTGTTGTTTATGGGAAGTGAATTCGGCCATTATGAAGAATGGAATTTTCAAAAAAGTTTAGATTGGAATTTATTGGAGTTTTACCCTCATAAAAATACACAAAATTATTTTAAGGATCTAAACCAATTTTATAAAACCACACCGGCATTATTTGAAAAAGGGTTTAGCAAGGATGGTTTTGAATGGGTAAGTTATGACGATTCAGAAAATTCGGTGATTTCCTATATAAGAAAAGGGAATAATCCTAAGGATGATGTGTTGGTGGTCTGTAATTTTTCTCCGGAAACATTGGAGAATTATAAAATTCGCGTTCCAAGAAAAGGAAAATTACTTGAAGTATTTAGTAGCAATCAACAAAAATATGGAGGAAGTGGCATAGTTAACGTTGAAAAAATTACCATAAAAAAACAACCTAAAAAAGTTAATGAATATTTCGCCATTCTTGTTTTACCGCCACTTGGTATCTCAATTTTAAAATTCTGGTAAATTTAATGCCGCTTCATCGTATTAAATTTACATTTTTGTTAATAAAGCTGTTATATTTTTAATAAAAATAATATTTATTAAATTATTTATTTTAGTAGGTTTGCACTTTGTTCAAATAATTTAATTTATGATTACAAATACCGAACTAGAATTAAAAGGAAATCAATTTCCTTCAAAAATAATTTCCTATAGAAAAGACGTTGATACACTCTATTTTACGAGTGAAAACAATGTTGTTTTAGAGCTTACCATTCAAAGAGACAGTGTGCTGCGATTTCGATATACAACAACTTCAATTTTTGAAAATGATTTTTCCTATGCCATAACGCGTTATGCCAGTAGAGGGTTTAACCATCTGATAGTAACCGAAGACGATAGAAATTATATCATTACAACTTCTAAATTAATTTGTCATATTTCAAAAGAAAATATGAGAAAATCAATTTTTGATGCAAAGGATAATTCGCTTATTTCAGAAGATGAACTAGGGTTTCATTGGGAAGAAAGTTATGAATTTGGAGGGAACATTGTGAAAATGTCTTTTAACTCTCAAGAAAAAGAAGGCTATTATGGATTGGGCGACAAACCGGTTTCTTTAAATTTAAAGGGCAAACGTTTTGAAAATTGGGTAACCGATTCTTACGCGTTTGACAAAGATACAGATCCAATTTATAAAGCAATTCCGTTTTATACAGGACTTCATCACGGGAAAGCATACGGCATATTTTTCGACAATACTTTTCGTTCTTTTTTCGATTTTTGTCACGAAAGAAGAAATGTTACCAGTTTTTGGGCGCAGGGAGGCGAAATGAACTATTATTTTATATACGGCCCTGAAATGGGGGAAGTTGTATCTAATTATACTGATTTAACCGGGAAACCGCATGAATTACCGCCACTTTGGGCATTGGGGTACCATCAATGCAAATGGAGTTATTATCCTGAATCAAACGTAAAAGAAGTCACCAATAAATTCAGAGAATTAAGAATTCCTTGTGATGCCATTTATTTGGACATAGATTACATGGAAGGATTTAGATGCTTTACCTGGAACAAAGAATATTTTCCCGATCCTAAAAGGATGGTAAAAGAATTGGCCGACAATGGTTTTAAAACCGTGGTTATTATTGATCCGGGAATAAAAATAGACAATGATTACAGCGTTTTTAAAGAAGGGCTGGAGAAAGATTATTTTTGTAAACGTGCAGATGGTCCATATATGAAAGGAAAAGTGTGGCCGGGAGAATGTTATTTTCCCGATTTTACAAGGCCGGAAGTACGTGAATGGTGGTCTGGTTTATTCAAGGAACTTATTGAAGATATTGGCGTTAAAGGCGTGTGGAATGATATGAATGAACCGGCAATTATGGATGTTCCCGGAAAAACGTTTCCAAATGATGTAAGGCATGATTACGACGGAAATGTATGCAGCCACAGAAAAGCACACAACATTTATGGAATGCAAATGGCAAGAGCCACTTATCAGGGCTTAAAGAAATTCTCCTATCCCAAAAGACCTTTTGTGATTACGAGAGCAGCGTATGCAGGCACACAGCGCTATACATCTACCTGGACTGGTGATAACGTGGCGTCCTGGGAGCATTTAACCATTGCAAATATGCAGGCGCAACGCATGTGTATGTCTGGATTCTCTTTTGTAGGCTCGGATATTGGTGGATTTGCAGAACAACCCAATGGCGAACTTTATGCGCGTTGGATTCAATTAGGCATATTTCATCCGTTTTGCAGAACACATTCATCAGGTGATCACGGAGACCAAGAACCTTGGGCTTTTGGAGAAAATATTACAGACATTGTAAGAAAATTTATTGAAATCAGGTATCAATTGCTGCCTTATTTGTATACTGCTTTTTGGCGTTATACCACAGAAGGTATTCCTATTTTAAAATCCTTGGTTTTATATGACCAATTGGATGCTCATACGCATTATAGAAATGATGAATTTATTTTTGGGGAAAAAATATTGGCATGTCCAATTACGGAGCCAAATAGCAAAGGAAGAAGAATGTACGTACCTGAAGGAAATTGGTATAATTTCTGGGATAATACTTTGTTAAAAGGAGGAAATGAAGTTTGGGTTGATGCAGATTTAGACAGTATGCCAATTTTTGTAAAAGAAGGTGCTATTATTCCAAAATATCCAATTCAGCAATATGTTGGAGAAAAAAACATAGAGCAACTTCATTTGGATATCTATTTTAAATTAGGAAAAGAAAAATCTCAGGTTTATGAAGATGCAGAAGATGGATTCGATTATAAAAAAGGAAGGTTTTCCTTAAGAAATTTTAACCTTTTGGGTAAAGAAGATTCACTGATTGTTCAACAATTTAAATCTGGTAAATATATTACGCCGTATGAAATTTTTGAAATAAATTTAATTGGACTGCCATTTGAAATTAGAAAAGTGGAGGTTGACAATGTTGAAATTGATTTAGCTTCCTGTCTTAAGGAAAATATTTTGGTAATTTCAAAAGAATTTACTGAGCTTCGTATTATTGGTAAAAAATTACTATTATTATTTTAAGGAGTTCGTTTTTTAAAAAGAAACAAAATTTAACTTTGATAATAACAAAAAAGTTCCTCAAATTGAGGAGCTTTTTTAATTTAGAAAAATGATTTTATGACAAATAAATTATAATATTTTGATGTTTTAAAATTGAAGCGATATAAGAACAGTTTATTTTTATACAATTATGTATATTTGATTTGTTGAAAATTAATAAAATCAAATTAAAAAAATATAATGAAACTTTTAGAAAACAAAACAGCTTTAATTACGGGAGCAACAAGAGGAATAGGAAAAGGAATTGCCCAAACTTTCGCAAAGCATGGAGCAAATGTTGCCTTTACCTACAGTTCTTCAAAGGAAGCTGCGGAAGCACTGGAAAAAGAATTAATGAATTTGGGTATAAAAGCAAAAGGCTACAAATCGAATGCCGCAAATTATGAAGCAGCCCAAGAATTGGCAGCTGAAGTTTTAAAAGAATTCGGTAAAATAGATGTTTTAATAAATAATGCTGGAATTACAAAGGATAATTTGTTAATGCGTATTTCTGAAGAAGATTTTGATACCGTGATTGAAGTAAATTTAAAATCGGTTTTCAATTTAACAAAAGCAGTCATTAGGCCAATGATGAAGCAACGCGCTGGCTCTATTATCAATATGAGTTCAGTGGTCGGATTAAAAGGAAATGCGGGACAAACGAATTATGCAGCTTCTAAGGCCGGAATTATTGGTTTTTCTAAATCGGTTGCATTGGAGTTGGGTTCCAGAAATATTCGTTGCAATGTGATTGCACCAGGTTTTATTGAAACTGAAATGACCGCAAGTCTGCCGGAAGAAACTGTGAAACAATGGCGAGATGGCATTCCGTTAAAAAGAGGTGGAACGCCTGAAGACGTTGCAAATGCCTGCGTATTTTTAGCTTCGGATATGAGTGCTTATATTACCGGACAAACTTTAAGTGTTGATGGAGGAATGCTAACTTAAGTTAAAAGGCCAAAGGTTAAAGTTTAAAGGATTTTTTTTAGCATTTAACAATTAACAACCACATGGATCAATAAAAATGGAAACTGAAAAATTATTGTTTATAATTTTAGCGGCACTTGTAGCTTTATTTATAGCTTTTTTTCAGTACTTATGGAAAAATGAAGAGAGAAGGCAGTTAAACTATTGGCTTACTTTTTTAAGATTTACGACTATTTTTTTGATATTGTTATTGCTTATAAATCCTTCCATAAAAAAAATTAATGTTGAAACTATAAAACCAAATTTATTAGTTGCGGTAGACAATTCAAAGTCCATTAAATACATTTCTCAAAATGAAGTTGTAAAAAATTTGGTCGAGAGAATAAAAAAGGATCCTAAATTAAATACCAAATTCGACATCAGTTTTTTTGCTTTTGGCAAAGGCTTATATCCTTTAGAGGAATTAAAATTTGAGGAAAGCCAAACCAACTTATCAATCCCTTTTCAGGAATTTTCGAAATTGTATAAAACTGGTTCAAGTCCGGTAATTTTAATTTCCGATGGAAACCAAACTGTTGGAAACGCTGTTGAATTTGTAAATTATAAAAGTCCGGTGTTCCCATTTATTGTTGGAGATACCACTATTTTTGAAGATATTTATATTAGCCAATTAAATATCAATCAATTCACTTTTACTAATAATCAACTTCCTGTTGAGCTATTTATCAATTACACAGGAAGCAAACCGATTGCTAAAAACCTCAACGTTTTCCATAAAGGAACTAAAG